>Ga0209369_1000318_pt1 | contig 83821 bp, 69 predicted proteins | sample EBPBio142010_DNA_FD_185865 | JGI IMG/M metagenome (GOLD analysis project Ga0209369, IMG submission 185865) | Wastewater treatment Type I Accumulibacter community from EBPR Bioreactor in Madison, WI, USA - Reactor 1_10/4/2010_ DNA (SPAdes)... | ecosystem: Engineered > Bioreactor > EBPR >...
GTGAGGACGAGGGTATTCGTATTTTTGATGGTCACACTTCAAAGACTGGGATGCCCTCGTTCTTGTGTGTGGATGCCACGCCAAGGGTTCACGAGACGACGCCACCCCGCCAAAATCCGAAGCGCCGCCATACCGTTGGAGGTTCTTCCGGGTGTCTGCCGCCGAGATCGATGTTGCAGTCAGACCCTGCAGCTAGTATCGGCTGAACTGGGCGTTGAACGACCGTGATGCTGAGATGCGCTAATCCGTTCGGCACCGGCGCGAATGTCCTGGGAGACGTCGTTAACGTCTCATGAGCAGCACTTGTGGCACCATGACCATTCAGAATCGAGCCTGAAGGCGGCGCCAAATAGCCCCTTCAGGCGTTCGCCGACTCGCGTGTCACAGCAGTCAAGTCCGCGGCGGGAATAGAGTGCTGAACCACACCAACCTTCTAGAGCCAATACAGGCCTGGGTCTTCGCACGCACAACGTCTCCTCTCACCGCAACCATTCCGGCCGCTCCCTGGCGGAACCCCACCAGCCGTAACTGTCGTGCGTGCTGAGCGTCTCCGACCAACAGTGGCTCCATCTCCAGTTACCGTTCACAACGACGCAGACACTCGACGCTGACCACTCTGCATTCGTGTCCGCGCCCGATGACCTTGCGACACCCATCGGGCGCATCACCCAAGACAGGTGAATACAATCCGTTTAGCTTCGTGGTGAAACGAGGACCTTCACTTCGGTGGCGCGACCCTCACCGAGGAGATGCTCACTGCCCCCCCCCGTCAGCGCCTCTTCAAGCGTGATGCGGCTACCCACAAGCGCGGACGGGTCGATACGCCCTTCAGCGACCGCGTCGCGGACTGTTGCGAACTCGGCCGCGGTGTAGGCGAAGCTGCCGGTGAGTGATCTCGAACACCGCGCCTCCGGAATCCGTGCCCGTGCCCGCTGGATCGACCCACACACCCGCAAACGTGTCACCCGCGCCCTCGTCGTCCCCGACGAGGAAGCAGCGGACGAGTTCTTCCAATACCTGCAAGCTTCCGCCGAGCTCGGGATCGACAAACGCATCCTGCTCTCCGACTACGTCGACATGATCGGAGACCGGTGGCAGCGGGGCCTTGACCCAACCTCAACCGTCGACGGGTACAAACTCGGTCTCCGCCTCCGCGTGCTCCCCGCGCTGGGGCATTTGCCGTTGTCGCAGATCACTGCCGGGATGATCGACCGCACCATCGACCAGTGGGAGACCCAGCACTCCGCGTCAACGATCAAGAACACCATCGCGCCCCTCGTCCGCCTCCTCGATGAAGCCGTCCGCGACGACCTCCTGCCCAGCAACCCCGCACGCAACCGCTCCCGGCGCTCTCTCGGAAAATCGGCGCTCAATCTCAAAGAGAATGACCTCTCGCCACGCGTGCATGCGCTCAAAGACCTCACGACCCTCACGACGTTGGCCGATCGGTGTGGCGAGGTACATCAGAGCTATTCCGACTTCGTGATGCTCGGCGCTCTCCTCGCGGCGCGAGGCTCCGAAATCTCAGGCCTCCAAGTCGGCGACATTGACTGGGATCAACGCATTGTCGTGATCCGCCGCCAAACCTACCCCGGCGCAGGCGGCCTCGTCACCAAACAAACCAAGGGCCGAGACATCCGCCAGGTCCCCATCCTGCAAGCCCTCGCCCCAGTGCTGGAGCGCCTCACCCACAACCGCGAACCCGACGAGCGGCTCCTGACCGGCCCTCGCGGTGGCGTACTCACCACCGCATCGGTCCGGGATGCGACAAAGTGGGACCAGCTCGTCACCGAGCTCGAGCTACCCAGCCTCACCCGGCACGGGCTCCGCCACACTGGAGCGACCTGGCTCGCCGATGCAGGCATCCCGCTCCATGTCCTTCAAGGCATCCTCGGCCACAAATCAATTGAGACGACCCGCGGGTACCTCCACCCCGACACTAGGCACCTCACCGACGCTGCCGCACGCGCCAACGCGTTCCTCGACGGACACGAACAACCCAACCGCGACAGCCCCGCTACGTCCAGTCGAGCGACGGCACCTCGGCGATGAAAAGGCTGCCGATCGCGGCCAAAACGGGCTCCAGGTCCCGGCCAGGTCCCGACTCGTCGCAACGGCCGCAATCGACGCGACCCGAAGGGCATCAGCACCCGTGGTCGGATGCTTCCACAAACCCCTCCGGAAGGGACAACAGAAACGACGAAGCCCAGGTGAGAAACCTGCTCTCACCTGGGCTTTTCTGTCGGGATGACAGGATTTGAACCTGCGACCCCTTGAAAAATTCCTGATCAGAGCTGTTTTTCCGAAAATCTGCGGAAGTCTCTGGTTCCCTTTTGTTGACTGGGGAGTAGGCATTTTGCCTGCTTCGATTGTAGCTGGTTGGCGGCGGTTGTGGGTGGGCGAATTTGTTGAGTTAATGCTGGGCCCGAGTCTCATTGAAGTGTTCGAGCCCAGCACCCAACCTCGACGACACGCTTACCATCTCAGCGCGCCACGAGGGCCACCCTAGCCACGCACTCGTAAAGAGGTGGCGTGTGCCGCCCTCGCAACTACAGAGACAAAGCGGCCAGCTTCACTTCGAACGATCTGCTGGAACTCGGGATCCTGCGTTACCTTCACTGCATGACAAACAAGCCTGGTCAGGAGACCCGGGCGAGCCGCCGGGTCAGTAGAACTGATTAAAGTCATCTTTCACCTCCTCCAAAGTTAGGTTCTGTGTGTGACTCGGCGGGTGTCCACATCCGACGCCCCCGCACTCTGCACTTCAACACAAACCTGCTACTGACTCGGGAAGATGCAAAGTTGATCAATCTACATCGAAGAGTCGACGTAAGTCAAACCGAGAGGGACGAGGGTCTTCGAAGTAAGCGGATTCAAACTTCAGAGTTGACAAAGTAGGGAACTCAGGCTTAATCTGATCGACTTTGTTTTCATCGGTCTCGGCTTCTTCGCCGTCCGATCGACGCAACAAGGTTTGAACCGGCGAGCACATCGACTTCAAAGGAGGTGAACGATATGGGAAACCACCACGGTAACCAGCCTTGCTGGTCTCGCGGGGAGGTGAGCGACGCTCGTCTGCACCAGCATTCCGGACCTCAACACGCTTTTGGCGGCTGGGAGAAGGTCAGCAATGGGGACGGTTCGTACTGGATGCGATCGACGCGCCGGTAGCACCTCGGCAAAGTTCGGTGGAGGCGGAGCACTTCGTCTCCACCGATCCCTGCAAGCCACAACTTCTGCCGAAACAACTATCAATACAATCGAGATATCCACTGAAAGGGAATGCATGTCTAACTCGACAGACGTCGGTCCCGACGAGGCACAGAACGATGCAAATGAAGCCTTAAATCGTCGGTACGGGGCCGACTGGGTAGGCATCGACCGTCGCGCGATGGAGACTCGCAGGGCAATTCAAGCTGCTCGAATTGATGCACTTCGCCAGGAAGAGCTTGAGCGGCGAAAGCAGGAACTTGAACAAATTCAAGACGACATTACCCATACGAGCGAGACTCCTCCAGCTCACTCTACGGCCAAAGCTCCCAAGGGTGGGCGATCGCAGCAGAGCATTCCGCCCACCGCGCCAGCGGCACTCGTGAGCAAAATTCGCATACAAAACCTGCGTTCTTTCTCGGGCGAGCACGAGGTGCACCTCGCTCCGTTGACGCTCGTCTACGGACCAAACGCTGCGGGCAAGTCAACCGTCTTGCTCGCATTGAAGCTACTCATGGAAGTAGTCAATGCTGGCCGCTTTGATGCGATTCACGCTTGGCAGGAAGCTCTCGAGAAATCGAGCGCAGCAAACCTTACGACCTATTCAGAACCGGACCCGGAAGACCCGAGCGGATACAGTTGGCGGACGCCACTAGCGGTAGGAGTTGACTTCAATACCCGAAGCGGCCCCGCCAAAGTTGATATCCAATACGAGATCAATCCAGTCGGTCCCATCGACGTACACTCATCCTCGATCGGTTTCGCTAACGACCAGTCGCCTGCGCATAAGCAGTTCGTGCCAAGAGACTTTGATGGGTCAGATGCGCCGTTCCATCCTGGCGACTTCGGAAGTAGTGCGCTGCCACAGTTCCGGGTGACAGAAACACAGTCAGGCCACGAACCAACAACTGAACTCCGATCCTTTGATGCGGAACTTTTTGCGCATCCAGACCGAAAACTCCAGGCAGATCTCTTCGAACTCGCTTTCCTCATGCGCTACCTTGGCCCGCACCGCGGTACTCCCGGGGAAGAGTATGAGCCGACGAGCGGAGTCTTCAACTCGAGTTGGTATGACCTTTACAGGAAACCGCGAATCGGCAACTACGATCAGTACGAGTTGCTGAACCAGATGCTGGCCCAGCTAGAGATTCCATATGAATTCGAGAAGGAGTACCAGCCAGAGGGCCACATCAAGGTAACTCAAGACTGGATCATGCGAGATACCCGGTCCGGTGCGCGAGTGCGACTGGACCAGGTCGGATATGGCGTCAGTCAGCTTCTGCCAGTGGTCGACGACTGCATCCATGCTAAGAAGCAAATTATCTGTATCGAGGAGCCTGAGCTTCATCTGCATCCAAGGCTTCAGGCTCGGCTCGGCAACCTGTTCGCCACGTCCGTCAAGAAGAACGGCAACCAAGTAATTGTGGAGACCCATTCGGAGAACATTCTTCTCCGCGTGCGTCGCCTCATCCGAGGCGGAAAGCTACGAGCTGAGGACGTTGCGGTTCTCTATGTCGACAATGTCGATAAGGGCGGAGCTACCGTCAGCAGTTTGCGGCTTGGCCATCAGGGTGAGCTTCTTGATCCATGGCCCACTGGCTTCTTCGATGACAGCCTTGCAGACATCCTCGGGACCACCGAATGACGCATCAACCCCGAGTCTTACTACGTACAGCAGTGGACCCAGAAGCACTGCTTGACCACCAGTCGGTACGGGACCAGCAAGTGCATCGAGCCATTGCCCGAATGCTTGAGGGCCACGGCATCCTTTCGTTCGGCGAAGGGCAAAGCAACGAACTTCTCGAAGCGATCGCATGCCTTAGGGGTGATTCGAAGGATGCCTGGGTCAGCGTGATTAAGGCGCTTTACGACTTGAACCGAATTGATCTAGACCTCACGATTCCGCCTTTGGCGGAGACACTACTCTCAGACTCGCCAGCCGATACATGGGCTGGATTGATCGATCTGGTCGTTGCAAGCGAGGCTCACGCAACGAGTTGTGGCGTAGAAGCGGATCGTGGAGTGCGTAGCTTCGAAATGACGGAGGTGACACTTCCCTACTCAGTTGATGCCGCTCCCGCAGTTCGAGCTGCTGGAACAATTGGTTCTTTCCAAGCCAGAACTCACCGAAGCGATGTGGCAGAGCAGCTACTCATCCCGCTTGCACGCCGCTCAGCGTCAGTAAAGATAATCGATCCTCACATACTTGAAGAGTTCATTCGCGAGGATAATCCGGCAAGACATGTTGAGTGGCTTCTGCGAGTATTGGCGGCGGAGCTTCCCCCAGGAGCACACATTTCTGTGCTGGGAAAGCTGCAGCGAAATTGGCCCGACGCTTACCTCGGAGACGCTGAAGCGCGAACAGCGGCAATGATCGGTCGCGCGCTAAGCAACCGTTGCACACCAATCACTGTTGATGTTCATCTCGTCAAACACACTGAACTACAGAACAGATTCATCTGGTTTAGCTGCGGACACTCATACGACGTTCTCCACAACTTCCTGCCACTGAAAGAAGAATCAATTGGTCGCGAAATGCGCTTTGCGAGACAAGCACCGGATGTCGCCATAACCACATTGGAGCTTGCCAAGAAGCTAGAGAGGGCCGGAGGCGAGCAAATGAGAGTGACGCACTGCGTGCGCTGAACCGTTAAGTTACTTTGGCGACCCCTCAGTGAGCCAGGCAAGGTCGTCAAATGAGGTTTCGCTCGAGTGATCGTGACCGCAGGGGAAAGTTCCAGCCCGAATACCGGCGGCCACGTCTTCAACCTTCGATCGGATCGCGCCCAGCAGCACTCCATCGACCAACTCATTGAGCTGGTTGCCTTTTTGGTCTAGGTTCAGCACCTGTATGCGGTCTGCAGACTCTCCAGTGAGTTCCTGATATCCCAACGCATAGACACTCAACTGATCTCGAGTTGTTGCAGTCTTCTGTGACTCCTCAGTTGATTTGAAGTCGACGATCGACACCTCGTCGGTTTCTAGCAGTTTGATCAAGTCGATGCGACCGTTCACCGTCACGCCGGGTGAGACCATGACCTCGATCTGCTTCTCGGAATGCATGGTTTCGGTCAGGTCATTGCCGTGCTCATCGAAGTATCTCCGGATCGCCTTCACTGCCGCAGCCCGCAGCTGGTCGCGCAACGCCTGGTAAGCATACGGTGTGTGCAAGTGACGATCCACAAGCGCTTCCGCTTCGTCTTTGGAAGGGACATCACCAGTAATCGCTCTCTTGTGCATCTCCGCCAGAGCATCGTGTAGCCCCTTGCCGTAGCCAAGAGCCTCGTGAATAGGCGGGTTGAACCCGTACATGAAACGAAGCTTGAACTGGTATGGGCATTCCAACAAATACTTCAGCTCCGAGAACGAAATAGAAATCGCTGGAGTCTCAACGCGAGGTGTGGGCGTGAGCCGCGCACCGACCGGCACCCCAGGGTCTTTCGTCAGCACCCAGTCAGAGCCGGACACACCTCGGAAAAAGTCTGATGCTGCTTGAGCTTGCTTGTTCCCGGGGACTGGCGCCCACGACATGTACATGAACTTCTGTGATCGAGTCACCGCCACGTAGAAGAGCCGCGTCTCCTCAGATCTGCCTCCTCGGTACCGCGTGCCGTTCGGCACCGCTTCGAGCGGAATCACGTGGAACAGGTTCAACCCTCCGCTCTGCCGAATCGGGAAGCGGTTACGGCGTAAGCACGGAACGAAAACCGCGGGCCACTGCATTCCCTTCGAACGGTGCACCGTCGAGATCGTTACGGCGTTCGGTGTCGCATAGCCGCCGTCTTCGTCTGCTTCCTCATAGTAGGCAGGCGCCTGGTCGGGCTTGGTGAGGAACTTGACAAAGGTTTCGTACTTGCGCTCTGGGTTAGATGAGAAGTTGATTGCCTCGAAGTCGGAAATTACTTGAGAGAATTTCCCGAGCTGGTACATGACGAGTTCTGCGCGCTCAGGAGAGCCAGGGATAGTCGACTCGCGAATGTCGAGTGCTTCGAGAACCTCGAGGTAGAGACGCTGGATGTTGTAGGTGCCCCATCTGTCACCACGCTGGAAGTTAGCGCCGCGCTTCAATACACCGACACCGCGTGAGAACAGTTGTGGGGACCCCAGCAAGTTCGCTTTCTCGAACAGCTCTCGGAGCTCGACCTCATTGATCTCGCCCATCATGAAGCGGAACATGCCGACGAGCGCTTTGATCTCTGGTGCGTCGAACAGTTTGGCGAGGCCCTTGATGATGTAGGGAACGCCGCGGTTGCGCAGCTCCGCCACGAGAGCGTCAGCGTCTTTCACGGTGCGGAACAGCACCGCGCAGTCCGACCAAGACAGACCTCGAGGTTCAGCACCAGGCTTATCCACAAACGGGACACCCTGCAACGCTTCAATACGATCAGCAATCCAAGCCGCTTCTGGGGCGGGGTCGGTGAACTCGAGCGCGAGAATGTCACCTGGTTCCCACTCTTGGTGAGATGCGTACTCCATGGACTTGGCAAGTCTTTCATCCGCAGGAAGCCATTCCGCGATGGTGCGCCCCAACCGAACGATCCCTTTCGAAGAACGGAAGTTGTCGGCTAGCTCAATCGTGCGAACCTGATCATGCCGCTCTGCGAATGTAAGAATGTTCGACACTTCAGACCCACGCCACTGGTAAATGGTCTGATCGTCGTCGCCAACGACGCAGAGGTTTGCACCCCATCGCACAAGCCCGGCAATGAGCTTTTCTTGGAGCGGGTTGACGTCTTGGTATTCGTCAACAACAACGTACTTAATGTCATCACGAATATGACGGAGCAGTTCTTGCTCAGCAGCCGAGAGATCTGGATCCTCCGGGTCTGATTCGAGGAACGCTACAGCAGTCGCAATCATAGACGTGTAGTCGAAGTACTTACGCTGCGAAAGCAATTCTGCGTACGACTGCAGGCTCTCGGTGACCCCTTCGGGAACGAGAGAGAAATCGGCCTCGTCTTCTTGGAGCACTGCGAGCACCTGCATATACAGCTTAGAGTCTGCGTAACGCCAAAGTGTCGGGCGGCTTGGTGCCGTGGATGGGCAGGTTGTGAGCCCTGATTTTTTCGATTCTCGGTCAATCAACAATCGCTGCGTAATGTCAGTGAGCACACCGTACTTGAAGGCATCAGGCACGTAGGTTTGCAAGAGGTTCAGGGCGTAGCCGTGCATCGTGCCGACATACATTTCTGCCAAGCCGGGGATCTCACCATGCTCCGCATGCACGATCTCGTAGATGCGTGCTTTAAGCTCGGCGGCGGCCTTCTCAGTGAAAGTGAATGCGACGATGTTTCCCGGTCGCGCATCGGGCTGCGCGAGAATGTGAGAGATTCGTTGGGAAATAACCTGGGTCTTACCTGACCCGGCGCACGCAATGAGCTGAAGGGGCTTGGAGATTTCATCGATCGCAGCCTGTTGAGCGGGCGTGTAGTTATGCATGCTTCGGACTCTACCCGGCACGTCCGACATTGAGAGCCGCGATCAGATCTTGAGCGAGCAAGCTAACTGCAAGAGCAACTTGGGCCGGATCACCCACGAACTCTTCCGCTTGCCCAGCAGATTGTGCACCAGGCGCATTCTCACCTGCTGCGAAAAGTTCGAGAATCGACTCTATGGCAGCCTTCGTGACCTGCCCCGCGATCGGGTCTTCTGCGAGAGCAGTGAGGGAGGCGACGAACACGTCAGTATCGATGGCTCTCAGAAGGCGATAGACATCATGCGCATCCTTCATATCCCACCGCTTCGGGTTGTGGATACGCTCGGCAACCTTGTGCGCCTTCGCAACGAGCAATGCGGCGGGTCCAGCAACTTTAATAGTGAAGGATCGCGAATCGTCCGAGTCCAAAGATCCAATCAGCCGCGGAGCATTGTCGCTGAGTACCGCCTCGAGACCAACGGCTCGGCGCATTGCCCGTTTTGCGTGAGGTGGGAGGTCTGCGGATCGCGTGCCTGTTCCTGCCACAGCATCCGGCACGAGCAGGTCTACCGGCACCCAGTCGCGTGATCTCCAGGTGCCGAGCGCTGAGGTTTCGGGATCAGGAGTGAACCCTGCCGCGGTCATCGCGGTCTCAATTAGCGGGTCTGAGGAGAGAAGCTCAGGATCGATGGCGAGGTCTGCATCGGTTGTGAACTCAGCAAGCGCGACCTCGGCAGAACCCGTGTGCAGGTAGATGGCCTGCGCGCCGACGAGGATTACTGCCTCCCGGTGAGAGCCGAGCGCTTCCAACGCATCCAACAGCGCCCGACGCGCCTTCACGACTTCAGAGTCAACCATTTCGCCACTCACTTTCATTGGCGGACATCCACGCGAGGAGTTCTTGCGCTTCTGACGGGTTGCGCCCGGGCCCGTTCCATAGATCTACTGCAACCTGTGTGGGTGCCGCGATGGTGAACCCCCGCCGAGACTTGATGAGTCGGTCAAATGCAACGTCGTTCGACTTTTTCGGCTCAACGAGAACGACATTTGGCGACGATTCGGCTGGTCGCAGGTTCCAACGCTTCGTCGCATCCTCGATGGATTCCACGTAGACGTATGCAATTCGAGCGGGTGCGTAGGGGGCCCATTCTGCAGCAGCTACAGTGCCAGTTACCGCGTATCGCGTGTCCGCAGATTCGCCCAGCTTGCCCATGAGCGCTTCGATTCCGCGTGGTTCAATGCATTTGAGAGTTCGGTTCGCCAGCAGGAAAGGGGAGTCTTCTGCCCACGCCTCGAGCAGACGTCGCCAATCAGGCACCCGCATGACGCCGTCAGTACCTCGCTCAGCGAGACCTTCCTGCTGCAGGTATTCGAGCACCCGGTAAGTCGCTCCAGTCGAGGCGCCGGAAGTGTTGATCAAGTCACGTACTCCCCACGCGCGATCAAAATCCAAGAGAGCGCGCACTACGCGCGCAGCAGGTTCGCCACGTAAGGTGCCCCGGGGTCGTCCAGTGCCGCGCCAGGGGTCACGATCTTCTCCGCGATCTGAGAGGAATATCGCTGGTTGCGCAGCGGTAATGAGCAGGTTGCCAGTTGCGTCAACGTAGCCAATTCCCTTTGCTGCCAAGTCTGATCGCACTTGAGGTGTCAAATACTTTGCAGCAAGTACGGGCGTGCCCTCGGTTCCTGCCGAGCCGCTAAGCTTGTCTGCAATTGTGCCGACGTCGCGGCGTTCAATGGCCCTTTTTGCTTCGAGAATCAGGCTGACACTCGTGCCGTCTGGTGCCGCGACAGTCAGCACTGCGTCGACTTGGCGACCGTTTGGTGCAGACACCTCGTACTTTTCTTCGAAACGCCACCCTGTGGGCAGCCGCTTTCCGATGGAGGCCACGGCGCGACGCAGAATGTCACGTTCAGAAGTTGGCTCTTCGCCGTTCATACTCAACTCCGTTCGGTCAATTCAAAGACTCCGCCGACGGCGGAATTAACTTGTTTCCCGAACAGTTTAGCATCATGTTCAGAAAACTAGCCAATTCCGCTGTTAGTGGAATCTACGTGTTTCGCGAACACGAGGGTTCTTTGGCGAGGATCAGCCGACCTCGATCACCTTCATAACTTCGTCTCCGTAGTCGTTAATGACTTTGACCGCGATCTTGCCAGTCGATGGCACATCGAATGGCACCGAGGTTGAACGGTAGAGCGTGGCCCACGCATCGGGGTCGATGTCAGCCTTCAATGCGGTCTTCAACGATTTGAAAGGATCTTTGTCTCCGAGGAAGTACGCGTGGCGCACAAAGAACGATTCTCCGTCGTAATCCGTGTCGACCATCCAGAGCGCGATCTCCTTCGTTGAATTTGAGCGCACCTCGCCCGAGGTTGGATCGTAAACATCGATGCCGCGCACCTCGATCTGCCACTGTTCACCGACACGAGAGAGTTCGAGATCTGGCTCACCAAAGACGGTGAAGAGGTTGCCCGAGCCGGTCTTCTTGAGGTCTTCACCCATGAGCAGGTCGACGTTCATGCGTACAACGAGCACCTTCACACGACCGAGGTCGCGCACGCCAGCAACGACGGCGAAGCCCTCCTCGTCGGTCTCGACGCCTAACTGGGGGTCAAACGCGAAGCCGAGCACAGCGACGATTGGGGCATCAGCTTCGACCGCTTCTTTCGCAGCTTCCTTGATGAAGGATGCCGAGACCGTGCCGTATTGTGGGCCGATCGCGATGGCGATTTGCTCGCCAGTCTCTTTCTGCGTGCCCAATGCCTGAATATACGCACCGGAATGTGCATCGAGAGACTCGAATGCAAGGCGCTCCGACTTGCGGCCGTTCTGGATGCCCGCGGCGCGAAGGTTCGCGAGGATCGACTGCTCGAATGAAGGCTGGTCGGCATTAACGGAACCGGCGCGAAGATCGTCAGCCTCGTCGAACGAGACGCTGCGGTGCGGTGAGAGCGACTCCACCGTGAACGGACCCGCCACACGCACTCGCGACTTGTCCTCGAGTGGCTGGTCATAGAGCAGCTCGAAGTCGGCGTGCCGTTTGATTGCCGCATCGATCTCTTCGCGAGACATTCCCTCTTTAATATCGGGGTTGTTCGCGATCGACTTCAGAGTGACGTGCTGCACTTTCTTATATACAAAGCCATGGCGGAGGTCACCGGTCGTCGTCGCAGGTGGCAAAGCTTTAGCTTTCCGCCCTTCGTCGCTGTCCGCGAGCGTATAAAAAGGATACTTCGCACCCATAAGCCGCTGTCGGGCAAGCGTCACAGCCACCCGCGAAGTATCGACCGTGATCCAGCGTCGCCCCCATTGCTCAGCAACGTGTGCAGTCGTGCCCGATCCACAAGTCGGGTCCAGTACGAGATCTCCAGGGTCGGTTGCCATAAGTAGGCATCGTTCGACCAACTTGTTGGCGGTTTGTACAACATAAATTTTGTCGCCACCAAACTGATTCTGTCCAACCGCATCAGTCCAAATATTGCTGTATGGAAATGCAGGAAAGTCATCGAGATACCGGATGTATCCGAGATTCTTACCGGAACCTGCATAAACGCGTCCAGCAGCAAGGAGAGTTTTCATCCCTGATTCACTTGTTTTCCAGACCCCTGGATTCGGCCTATACTCTCGCCCGTTCACAAAAACGGGGTATCGAGTTTTGTCAACCCCGGAACTGGAAATGAGATTGTCTGCTCCGAATATCCGAGCTCCGAGAGGAAGCTCACCACCAAGTTTCTCTTCTTTGGTCAGAGGCCGTCGACTGCCGTCCGCCTCCTCAACTTTTGTATACAGGCTCCCGCCAGCCGCACCCGCGATTTTCTCACGCCAAAGTTGCCGGTATTTCAGTTTCTCCACATCTCTTGAATACCAAAGTATGTAATCAGCTACGCCTGGCAATACCTTAAGTTCACCGGGGCTTCCAGCGCCCGTTGTCTTTTGAGCAACAATCGCAACGACAAAATTGGGCGCACCGAATACTTCGTCTAGCAGACTCCGAACTAGGTGCACATTCTCGTCTCCGATCTGAACAAAAACACTCCCGGAATCAGTGAGGAGGTCGCGGGCAACAACTAGCCGATCTCGCAAGTAGCTCAGATACGAGTGGATCCCGAGTTCCCAGGTGTCCCGGAACGCTTTGATCTGCTCAGCCTCGCGAGCAGCGTCATTGAGTTTCCCGTCGGCAACTTTGTTCTTACTGGTGCGGACCTGCCAGTTTGACCCAAACTTGATGCCGTAGGGTGGGTCGATGTAGATCATCTGCACCTTGCCGCGCAGTGCTTCTCGTTCGGCGAGCGAGCCCATCACCTGCAACGAGTCTCCGAGAATCATGCGGTTCTTCCAGCTCTCTTCGTGCTGATAGAACTCAACCTGACTGAGGTCGTCTAGGCTGTCGAAATCTTCGAAGTTGAACAGTGCGGTCTCAGCGGGCTCTGCCGCCGACTTGCTCTGCTTCTTAAGATTCTCGATCAGAGCTTGGGGCGCGATCTTCTCTTGGATGTAGATCGGCGGAGCATCGACCACGAGGTCTTCGCCGTCTTGCGCGTCCTTGCCCTTCCACACGAGCTGCGGGTCAAGGTCGGGGTTTCGTTCGTACCGCAACGGCGGGAGCGCCGACTTTGCTTCGTCATAAAAGCTCGCCGCGGCATCCGCGGTCGGAATGTTTGAACGCGTGTCATCGTGGTCGTAGGCCGAAACCTGGGTCGGGCCTTTGGGTTTGCGTGCGCGGGCCATCAGGCTCCTTCAAAAATGAAACGGGAAAGCAGATCTGGGTCGCCGATGATCGGCTTGTCGGAAATATGATTGGCGATCGCCTCACGCAACACGTGTTCCGCGTCATCAACGCCAGCTTTGCCGAGCTCGATGTATCCCCAGCGACCGAAACCACCGTGGTTGTTCACCGCGGTGCACCACATGTCTCGTGCGGTAAAGGCTTTCGCCTTCGTCGGCCCTGGACTCTTGTGGCTGCCCGAGACCTCAACGATGAGTGTGCGCGAGAAATCTTCACCTTCAACCGGTGCAAGACGCAGCAAGAAATCGGGAATGTATCTGTGGCTGCGCCCCTGATGCACGTATGGAATCTCAAACCCAAGGTGGTCGTTCTTGACATAGCTGGTCAACAGACCGTCATCCACGAGCGTCTCACTCACCTGGGCAATCCGCCGCTCCCAGGTATTACCACCTTTGCCGTCGAGGGTCACGTGCGACACATGCGAATAGGTTGTTTCAAACACCTTCTTGCGGGTGTCGAACCACACGGCATCTGTGTTCTGCACATGCTCACCAAACGCGAAGATTGGTCGCATGAGTCCACGACGGTCACCCTCTCCGTACCTGACGATCGCCTCGCCGATCGCCTCAGCGGCAAGCTGTTGAGGTTCGGCGAGTGTGAGAAAGCCGACGGTGTAACCAGATTCGACGTGCACCTTCTCGCGCATCCACTCCCGCGCAAAACCGACGAGCTGCGGAAAGAGCCAAGGGCGACGATCCTCGGCATTGGAAAACAGCACTTGCAGCGTGCGCTTCGCTATGCCGAAGGCTACCTCTTGCTCGCGCACCTCTTTGATGCCCTCGATGCGTTCGGTTTCGCCAACGATGCCTGCCGTCTCGACCCAGCTTGGAACGGTACTGCCACTGATCGTGAGCCGACCCGCGGTCTCGAGGTCGAACTCCAACGGAGCATCAGGCAGTTCAACCCGATAACCAGAGAGCACCGGGAAATCGATCTTCAGATGCGCGCGTTCATCGAGCGCCTTGACCCGGATCGATGGCTCCGGCTGCTTGGGTGGGTCTACCGGTTTGTCGGACGGAATGAATGAGAAGGGAATGCCATAAACGTTGGCATACTCTGCCGGGAAGAGGCCCGTTTCAGGGTCAGGTGCATATGACCGACGGCGCAAGCCACGCCCGACGACCTGCTCACACAACAGCTGGCTACCAAACGCGCGCACGCCAAGAATGTGAGTGACAGTGTTCGCATCCCAGCCCTCGGTAAGCATCGCGACCGACACGACACAGCGAACGTGTTCGCCAAGCTTGCCCTTCTTGCCAACGGTGTTCATGACCTCTCGTAGGAGGTCAGAGTCGTTCAGCTTCTCAGCGTCAGCCCCGGGGTTGGACGTACGGTAAGCCTTCTTGAACGCTTCAATCTCATCCGCGGCGGCCTTCTTGAAGTCATCCTTCATCATTTCGCCAGACTCGAGCTGTTTGGAGTCAACGACAATCGTGCGTGGAATGGCGATGCGCTGGTCGTTTTCAACATTGCTGAAGAGCGGCAGATTTCCCTTCACCAGACGAGTCTCATCGCCCTCGGTTACCTCGTATCCAGCAATCCAGTCGTAAACAAGCTTGGAGACGAGCGTGTTCGGGGTCACAACGATCATCACTGGAGGCGGTTCCTCGAGAGGTTTGAGACGCAGCTCCCAATCTTCGTAGGCAGCTTCATAACTCTTGTAGAGCGAGAGAAGCGCACCCTCGAGGGCAGCAGGCATGTTCCATGTGCCCAGTGCGGGGAGCGCAGAGAGCGACACCTTCTTCGGCCAGCCAGGGTCATCCTTGACCTTGTCATACAGGTGCAAATAGGTGACCAAGTCGTCGTGCGCATCATCGTCGACCGGCAGGCGTGGAACCTTTACGATGCCCGACTCGATGGCATCCATAAGACCAAAGTCGCTGACGACCCACGGAAAGATCGATCCTTCTCCGTATCCCGATCCCTTTAGGTAGAACGGGGTTGCTGAGAGGTCGTAGACAGTCTTAATACCTTCTTTGCCACGGTTACCGTACTTGCGAATATCGACGAGGCCACGGAACCAGACACGGGCGTCTTCGTTCGCCTCTTTGCTCTCAGCGTCGATTTTCTCGTCGAGATCCTTCGGCTGGTAGCAGTGATGAGCCTCATCGTTGAAGACGACAATCTCGCCTTTGTCTCTGCCCAGCTTGTCGAGCACTCGAGTGACAACCATCTGTGGGGTTTCGGTGAACGCACCATGGTCTGGCTTGCCCGCGAGCAGCAACTTACGCGTGTTCGCACTGATGCCTTTGCCCGCTGAAGTCGTGCGCGTCATGAACTGGTGGTAGTTAACGATGTGCACTTCTGCTTGATTGAGTTGCGCGCGCAGGTCTTGCGGCACTACTCCGCGGAGGTCGAAGTAGTTGACGTCACGCGGTTCGGTTGGCTGGAGCACCTTCAGGCGATCCTTGATTGTGATGCCGGGGGTAACGATGAGGAACCGCTTCACGAAGCGCGAGTCTTGCGGCTGGTTCACTTTATTAAGCGTGTGCCAGGCGATAAGCATCGCCATTACGATGGTCTTACCCGCGCCAGTTGCCATCTTGAGCGCCACGCGAGGGAGGTCCGCGTTGTGTTCTGCGTTGGCTGCAGCGAGGGTATCTCGCCAGTCAATCCCCGCCACGCTTGACCGGTCGTACTTATCACGCCCAACCACCTCCGCGAGGTAGATCGCGGTTTCGGCAGCTTCGCGCTGCGCAAAGAGGATGCGGTCTTCACGTGCGGGGTCAGACCAGTGGAGCAAAAGCTTGCGGCTGATCGCAGTCACACCTGGATAGTTCTGACGGCGCCAATCTCGCAGCGCATCGCGAAGCTGGTCGATCTTGTCGTTCTTCTCGACACGCTCTTCTGAGAGCGCGTCGAAATCGAACGCCAACTGAGCTTGCTTGCCGCGGCCCTTCTTCGGCTTCGGGATCGGAACAAAGAATTCACTCGGTCGACGCGATTCTGCAATCACACCGGTCGGGCCCTGCGGCCCCATCTCAAAATGACGCGTGGGTTCCTCGTACGCGGAGTTGAGAACTGGGTTTGCGAGTGCGGAACTGGTGTCAGACATCAATGCCTCGAGCCTTGTGTTGAGTCCGCCAGTGCGGGTGGCTGAGTCGTGACATCGGTGTTCATTCTCCTGTGCTGAGGTAGCGACTTCGCACTCACCCACGTATACGTTGCCGCGAGGCTCTGTTTCACTGCTTTGAGTCTACTAAGTAGGTGTGCCTTCACGTAATGGTCGAGCTGCTGCGTTCAGCTCCGGACTGTCGCGCATGAGGGCTGAGCGTTGCTCGTTTATTCCGACATTTATCCCGACACTTACTCCGACGGTGTCCGATGGTGGGTGCGCTCGGTTTGATCCTAATGAGCAGGTGCACTGGGACTCCCGATCCCGTTGCTGCCACGCGTCTGGCAGATCGCGGCGAAACGGGCATTATCGCTCCATGAAGTTACATCCCACGCAGGCACGAAGGGCGCAGGTGGGCAACAGTCGGCAGCGCGCCGCCGCGATTTGCCAGAGGCGTGGAGGCTCTGACTTGTGGTGCGCACCTCTTTAGTAGAGGAGCTATTCGGTGAGGGAAGGAGGCGTGTGATGTGCATGCGAAACTTCGGTGCGCCTGAGTGGCGTCGCGGGGAGAACGGGCATGAGCGGGAAGCGCACGCGAGACAACCTCGGCAAGGGCCCCGCCGATTTGGCGGCTCCGTTCAGCTCGTCGTTCCAAGGGAATTCACCACGGTTCGGCAAAATTTGCCGAACCGTCAGATCCGCCGAATTTCGCTGTTACTCACGGTCCCGAAAAATTTTCAGGACCGTCATTTCCTGAAAGCCGTCGCTCGATTCGACGGTGCCGGAAAATTTGCGGGATCGTTCTCGTCATACTGCAAGTGGGCCAAATCCACGGTGTCGCAAAATTTTCGACACCGTCATTTCCCTCAAAATCTGGGTGGATCTCACGGGGTCGTAAAATTTTCGACCCCGTGCTTTGCGGCTCTGCCGAATCGGCACAGCTTCAAATTTCGCGGTTCTCGAGACGGCCTCGGAAAATTTCCGACACCGTTCTCGATACCTCTGACGGTCCTGGAAAATTTCCGGGACCGTCATTTCCCTTTTGAGATTTCATAATCTGGGCGAGCAGCGTGCGTCACGTCGCTCGCTCGATTTGCCCACAAAGATACGCCGATTGATCTCAGATCTACAGGGCTCCAACTCGAATTCTCAGCCGACTTCCTGAGTTGCACTGAGCGCGGGTGGGCGTGCCAATGCATTGCGCCCCGGGTGCACGTGCAACCTCATCTGCAACCGATGATGCATCGGCGTTGCAGACGGCACGAAGGCGTTCGAGGCGCAGCGAGAGCAAGGTGCCGAGCACTGTCACAAAAGTTCCTAGTCGAGAACTTAACTGGCACCAACCACAGGGCTCACGCATCAAGGCTCTTTCTTGAAGGCTTGGTCCAAAAGCTCGGCCGTCCTCGGGTTCACCAGCTCGTTGCGGCGAATGTAGTGCTGGATCGTGATCGACGGGTCCGTGTGCCCGAGCAGCTCGGCCGCGAGGTCGACGCCCGCCTCATTGCTGATCGCGGTCGCGACCGTTCGGCGGAACATGTGCGGGGTCACGCCCTCGATGCCCGCGAGGTCGAGCACGTGCCGCAGCTGCCTGCGCACGTTATTCGTCGTCAGCGGCCCACCGTCACGGTTACAGAACAGCAGCGCATCGAGTGAGGGATCATCGTTGCGGGCGAGACGCCTACGCACAGCCTCCGCGGTGAACGACGGGATCGCCACTGTGCGACGGGACTTCGCAGTTTTCGGGTGATCCTGCCGCGAGGTCGGTTCACCTCGGTGCGCGACGATGGTGCCGCAGATGCGGATCGACGGGGTCGCACTCACCACGTCGACGTCGCGGCGGCGGATCGCGAGCACCTCACCGATGCGCGCGGAGGTGCCGAGCATGACCTCGATGATCGCGCCGAGTTGCCCGTCTGGCCGAGGACCGGTCGCTGAGAGTCCGGTTTCCCAGAACGCGATCGCATCACGAACCGTATTCACCTCGATCGGTGTGAGCGCGGTCGGGGTTGTCTGCGGCCTGCGCAGCCGAGAGACGTGATCCATCGGGTTGCGAGGCAGCACCTCGTGCCGCACCGCGAGCCCGAGGGCGAGGCGCAGCACCACGCGGGCCTGTTTGGCGCGGTTGTAGCTCTGCTTCGCGAGGTTCTTTAGGAAGTGATCGCAGCGGGCGACCCCGATCTCACGCAGCGTGAGTTCCTGGAAGGCGGGCATGACGAGGGTGCGCATGTTGCGCTCGTAGAGCTGCCGGGTGGTCGTCGAGAGGCGATCCTCGATATCGAGGTCTTCGAGCCAGTAAGTGACAAGCGCGGGGAACGGGCTGTCGGCGGTGAGGCCGATGCCCGAGGGCTGAAAGAGCGTGCGCTCGGCGAGTCTCGCCTTCAGTTCATGTTCGGCTGCGCGCTTCGTACTACCTGTGGCCTGCACGAGCCGGGACTTGCCGTCCCAGTCGCGATACCTGGTACGGGCGATGACACGACCGTTTGGCGTTTTCTCGAACCCGATGGTGCCGAAGGTGCCGATGGCGAGGCGTGGGCGACTCATCTCGTCACCTCCCCGAACCAGGCGAGGGCGGGTCGTCGCGCTGCTCGGCGACCCACGCACGCACGTCGCTGACGGCGAACTTCAGGTGCTTGCCGAAGCGATACGCGGGTGGCCCCTGGCCGCGGGTGCGCCAGTCGTAGATCGTCGAGACGGGGATGTCGAGGTAGTCGGCGAGCTCGCCCACGTCGATCAGCGGATCCAGGCCAAGTGAGGAGAGGTGTTCGGTGTCCATGCGCAGTAGGTGCGCAGGTTGCACCATGGGCGATCGGGAGGGACCGGGGAGATCCTGCGACTACGCGCAGGATGACGGAGAAGGAGCGCGAGATAACTGTGGCGAGCCCCGCCACAAGGCTCGAAATACAGAATAAATGATGAGTTTGTGAAGGGTTTTGCAATTCGATCAAACCTAAAAATCCGCGGAAACCGTTGATTTTCCGCGGATTTTTTGGTCGGGCTGACAGGATTTGAACCTGCGACCCCTTGACCCCCAGTCAAGTGCGCTACCAAACTGCGCCACATCCCGTTGTTCTATTTTCGAGCCGTACCGAGTCGTTACCGCACTTGACCCCCAGTCAGGTGCGCTACCAAGCTGCGCCACAACCCGTTGTTTAGTTGTTTTGGGCTATCGGAGAGGCTAATGCCTGTAATCCCCCGTCAGGCGCCTCATCAAGGTGCCCGCTGATCCCACTCACCCGCAACTCGAACCCGCATATGAGCCGACACTGCAGGGAGGAGTTGGTCCCGCGCCCTCTAAACTTGACCACATGACCGCGACCAACGATGCGCGCGCAGAAGATTCCGTAGGCGCCAACCCCAGCCGAGGCTCCGGCACACGCCACAACCGCCGCAACAACGCCATCACGATCATCATCGAGGCGCTCGGCGCCCTCATGCAGCTCGTACTCGTCTATGCCGGCCTGCGCTACCTCTTCGTCGACGACGAGACCCTCAGCGAGCAGGCCCGCCTGCTCGCCTGGTGCGCCATCGCCACGGTCTATCTCGCCGGAACCGTCTTCTGGCTCAACATCGACCTGCGCGTCAACGACGACGACCACCGGTTCATGCGGCGCACCTCGCGGCACCCGCTCGTGGCCGTGTTTTCGGCGATCGTCACCTTCAGCTCGAGCCTCGTCGGCCTCAGCGCGGCCGTCACCGTGATCGTCGGCCCTGAAGATCCCGACTACTTCAACCTCTACGACCTCGTCGCAGTCTGGGCGATGCTCGCCTCTTGGGCAATGTTCCACTGGGGCTACTCGCGCATCTACTACGCCGCGTATCACAACCGCCAGGCCGAGAAACCCCTGATCTTTCCCGGCACCGAGCACCCGCGCCTCATCGACTTCGTCTATTTCTCGTTCATCAACGGCACCTCGTTCGCACCGTCAGACGTCATGGTCGCGACCACGCGCATGCGCTGGACCGTCGTCTGGCACTCCACCTTCAGCTTCTTCTTCAACGCCCTCATCATCGTGCTCACGATGAACACGATCTCCGGCGGCTTCGAGGGGCTCGGCTAGTTCTTTGCGACGAGGATCCCCAAAAACTGCATGCACGGGAATGCTTTCGGGGACTGCACGTTAGAGTAATAAGCGTGTTCCGGGGTCAGTGAGAATCTGAACCGGCGGTATAGCCCGCGAACCCCGCCCCTGCGGGGCCGAACCGGTGAAATTCCGGTGCCGACGGTGATGTACGAATCATCTGCGCCATGCAGATGAAGACGTGCGAGTCCGGAGGAGAGGAACGCGAGGCACCCGCACCCGTGCGGTCGCCTCGCATACCCGGCGCGCGGAAAGTTGAACCCGATGCTCGGTCGCGAAACTCTCGAAACGGCGATGCGCCGTGCGCTCGAGCTCGCCGCGCGCGGGCTCGCCGACAACCCGAACCCGCGGGTCGGGTGCGTGATTCTCGACCCCGCGGGCAACATCGTCGCCGAGGGCTGGCATCGTGGCGCAGGCACCCCGCACGCCGAGGTCGCGGCGCTCGCGGCACTGCCCGACGAGTGGCGCGCACGCGCGAACGAGCTCACCGCCGTCGCGACCCTCGAGCCCTGCAACCACACCGGTCGCACCGGGCCGTGCGCGGTTGCGCTTTCAGAGGCGAGGATCGGCACAGTCGTGTACTCGGTCAGCGATCCGGGCGATGCCTCCTCTGGCGGGGCGGCCACGCTGCGCTCCGCCGGCGCCGAGGTGCTCGGCGGAGTGCTCGAACCCGAAGGCCTCGAGCTGCTCGCCTCGTGGTTGGAGCGTCAGGGGGCGGTTTCACAGAAACTTAGCCGTCCACGGGTCACCGTGAAGTGGGCGCAGACCCTCGACGGCCGCGCCGCCGCCGCAGACGGCAGCAGCCAGTGGATCACCGGCCCGGCAGCGCGCCGCGATGTGCACCGCCGCCGCGCAGAGGCAGACGCGATCCTCGTCGGAACCGGAACCCTCATCGTCGACGACCCGGCCCTGACCGCGCGCGACGAGAACGCCACCGACGGGCTGCTCGTGCCCGCGGCAGACCAGCCGATTCCGGTGGTGCTCGGGCGGCGCGAGATCGCGGCGAGCGCCCGCGTCAACCAGCACCCGGCGCTCGCGGCGCACGGCCTCGACGCTCCCCTGCGCTTCGACGGCAGCGACCTCGAGGCGCACCTGACTGCCCTGCACGAGCGCGGCGTGCGCAGCGTCTTCGTCGAGGGCGGCCCGACGATCGCGAGCGCGTTCATCGCCGCCGGCCTCGCCGACGAGGTGCTCGTCTACGTCGCCCCCGCGCTGCTCGGTGGCCCGCGCCTCGCCATCGGCGACCTCGGCATCGAGAGCATGGCGGGCATCAGGCGACTCAGCATCGAGGGCATCGAGCGGCTCGGCGACGACCTGCTGATTCGCGCGACGGCAGCGACGGCACCGCCGAACACGACCACCACAGCTTCACCCACAGAACAGAACGAGGAGGGGCACTGATGTTCACAGGCCTCATCGAAGAGATCGGCGAGATCACTGCAATCGAGCCAGTCGGCGATTCGCTGCGCCTCACGGTGCGCGGCCCCAAGGTCACGAGCGACGCCGCGCACGGCGACTCGATTCAGGTGTCGGGCGTCTGCCTCACCGTTATTGCAAATTCCAATAACGAGTTCACGGCCGACGTCATGGAGCAGTCGATCAAGATGTCGACCCTCGGCAGCCTGAAGGTCGGCGACCGCGTCAACCTCGAGCGCGCGGCTCGCGTCGACAGCCGCCTCGGAGGCCACATCGTGCAGGGCCACGTCGACGGCACCGCCGAGTTGCTCTCGGCGGTGCAGCACGACAACTGGCGTACCCTGCGCTTCTCGCTCGCCCCCGCCCTCGCGCCCTATCTCGTCGACAAGGGTTCGGTTACGCTCGCGGGCGTCTCGCTGACGGTCTCGAATATTGCGAGCGAAGAGGATCCTCAGGCCTGGTTCGAAGTCTCCCTCATTCCCGAGACGCTGACCGCGACCGTGCTCGGCGCGCTCGAGCCCGGCGACCGAGTCAACCTCGAAACCGACATTCTCGCCCGGCATGTGGCCCGAATGCTGCGATTCGGAATCGGCGCGGGCGCCGCAAACGACGGCACGGCTTCGGCATAGCCGCGATCCCACGCCCCTACACTTCAGATACCAGCTCACCAGCAAAGGAACCGCACATGAGCACCCCAGGCATTTCGACCATTGAAGAGGCCATCGCCGCCATCGCGGCGGGCCGGCCCGTGCTCGTCGCCGACGACGAGAACCGCGAGAACGAGGGCGACGTCATTCTCTCGGCCGAGCTCGCGACCCCCGAGTGGGTCGCGTGGACGGTGCGCTGGTCGTCGGGCCTGCTCTGTGCGCCCATGACCAACGAGATCGCCGACCAGCTCGATCTGCCGATGATGGTCGAGCGCAACGAAGACGTGCGCGGCACCGCCTACACCGTGACCGTCGACGCGTCCGAGGGCGTGACGACCGGCATCAGCGCGAGCGACCGCGCCACCACGCTGCGCGTGCTCGCGAACCCCGACGCCGAGCCCACCGACGTGAAGCGCCCCGGCCACGTGCTGCCGCTGCGCGCGGTCGACGGGGGCGTGCGCGCCCGCGCCGGCCACACCGAGGCCGCCGTCGAGTTGATGCGCCTCGCTGGCCTGCGCGAGGTCGCCGTGATCGGTGAGGTCGTGGCCGAAGACGGCGAGATGATGCGCCTGCCAGGCCTGATCGAGCTCGGCGAGGCAGAGAACGTGCCCGTCATCACGATCGAGCAGCTCGCCGCCTACCTCAACGAGCGCGACCCCGAGGGCTGCCCCGTGAAGCCGACCGAGCACCGCCAGGTCAGCCTGCGCGCCGACACCCTCGTGCCGACCGAACACGGCGAGTTTCGCATGCGCGCCTACCGCGACCGCCGCAACGGCGTCGACCACGTCGCGCTCATCGCGCCGAACCCCGACGGATCGCTGCTCGGCGACGACTCGCTCATTCGCGTGCACTCAGAGTGCATCACGGGTGAGGCCTTCGGCTCGCTGAAGTGCGAGTGCGGCCCGCAGCTGCAGGCCGCCATGGATCTCGTGCACCAGCGCGGCGGCGCCGTGATCTACCTGCGCGGCCAGGAGGGGCGCGGCATCGGCCTCGCCAACAAGCTGCGCGCCTACCAGCTGCAAGAGAGCGGCGTCGACACCCTCGACGCGAACCTCCAGCTCGGGCTGCCGGTAGACGCGCGCGACTATCGCGCGGCGGCCGAGATCCTCGCAGACCTCGGGCTTCGCAGCATTCGCCTGCTCACCAACAACCCCGACAAGGTCGCCCAGCTCGAGGCGAGCGGCGTGACCATCAGCGAGCGCGTTCCGCTCTACGTGGGCCTCACCGAGCAGAACGCGGGCTACCTTGCGGCGAAGCGCGACCGCATGGGGCACATGATTCCGACCGATTCGAACGAGTAACGATTTCGCGAATAGCGAGTTAGGGAGGCGCATTATGAGCGGCGAAGGATCACCCACACTCTCAGTCGATGCCACCGGCCTGCGGGTTGCTGTCATTGCCGGCAAATGGCACAAAGAGGTCATGAAGGGCCTCATCAAGGGCGCGCACGAGACGATCGTCGCCTCGGGCGCCGATCATTCGCTCTTTCAGGTCGCCGGCGCGTTCGAGCTGCCGCTCGCGGCGCAGGCGGCGCTGACCCCTGCCTCGCAGGGCGGCGGCGGCTTCGACGCGGCGATCTGCCTCGGTGTGATCATTCGCGGCGGCACCCCGCACTTCGACTTCGTCGCGAATTCGGTGACCGACGGGCTCACCCGCGTGCAGCTCGACACCTCGAAGCCGATCGGTTTCGGTGTGCTCACGACAGACAACGACGAGCAGGCGCTCGACCGCTCGGGGCTTCCGGGATCGCGCGAGTCGAAGGGCGTCGAGGCCGCCGAGGCCGCGCTGCACGCTGCGGTGACGCTGCGTGCGATTCGCGAGGCGCGCGGGTAGCCCACGCCGGCGACAGCGCGGGCTCTCACTGGAGAGCCGACCAGCACGTAAAGCACAAAACAGCAGTAAGGGCACACGGTTTCCTGAATTTCGTGTGCCCTTACTGCTGTCTGGTGATTCGCGCGGACGCCCGGCCGACGCAGCTACTCTAGGGCCGCGCAGGATCAGCCAGTGAAGCCGAACCGGCCTCGGTCGAGCACAACCTCGCCGCCGCCCCGCCGCACCACGAACCTGAGCTCGCCGTCGCCGAGCGCCCAGACCTCTACGGTGAGCTCATCTCCCGGATACACCGGGGCACTGAAGCGCGCGTCGAGCGAGCGAAACCGGCCGGGATCGCCGTCGCAGTAGGCGTTCAGCAGCAAACGTGCGGTGATCCCATAGCTGCACATTCCGTGCAGAATAGGCCGCGGAAAGCCCGCCAATGCCGCATACGCGGGGTCGGAATGCAGGGGGTTGCGGTCGCCGGAGAGCCTGTAGATCAGTGCCTGATCTTCGCGCACCCCGACTGTGATGCGGCAGTCTGGGTCGCGTTCGGGCCGCTCCCAGCTGGCTTTCGGCCCCGTGACGCCGAAGCCGCCTTCTCCCCTGATGAACTGCGAAGCAGTCGAGCGCACCATTTCGGCACCCGTATGCGGGTCGCGAGCGATCGCGGTGGTCACCACCAGCGCACCGGAGCCCTTGTCGTAGATGCCGTCGACCGTAGTGACAACCTCGGCCTGCCCCGCGACGGGCAGCTCGCCGAATACCTCGAGGCGCTGCTCGGCGTGCACCAGCATCTCTTCGTTGAACTCGCCAACATCGACCCACTCCGTGGCCAGGAAGTCGGTGATGATCGCACCGTAACTCGGCAGCACGCGCTGGGTGTGGCCCTCACTGTTCTCGGTAGTGAAGGAAAGCTCCCGCGCAGGATCGGCTTGCCCTGCACCCACTCCGAGCGCGTAGAGCATGACGTCTCTCGAATCCCAACTCACCAGCTGGGGAGCCGTCGACGAACCGACGGATTCAAGGTTCAGCGCCATGATTACCTCCAGGTGATGAGCGCGTCCAGCGCTTCTACGGAACCGCCGCGCACGAGCAGCGGGTTGATCTCGAGAGACTCGAGACGATTCCCCAGCCGCTCCGCGACAGCTGCGGCCGACATTGCGGCGTCGGTGATCGCATCGAGATCCGCGGGTTCTGCTCCGCGCACCCCGTCCAGCAGCGCGGCCGCCCGCAGCTCGGTGAGCCCTTCACGCACACGCTCTCGGCTCACGGGCAGTGGATGCAGCACGGAGTCTTTGAAGACCTCGACCCAGATACCGCCGAGACCGACGGCCATTACCGGACCCCAATCCGGGTCCTGCACCACGCCGACGATCAGCTCAACGCCGCCGGAGCGCATCGGCTGTACGAGCGCCTTCGGGTCGACCACACCTGCGCGAGCACCGGCAGCGGTGACGGCTGAGAATGCCGCCCGCACTTCGTCACCGCTGTTCAGGTGCAACGCGACACCGCCGATATCGCTTTTGTGCTCCACCTCATCGGCGGCTAGCTTTACCACGACCGGAAATCCGAAGCTCTCGGCAGCCGCAGCTGCCTCCTCGGGGGAAGCGGCCAGCGTCGCGGGCACCATCGGCACACCCTCTGAGCGCAACAGCTCGGCTGCGCGGTGCTCGCCGAAGGTGCTGCCCGGTGCCGCATCGATATCGAGTGGCTGCACCGCGCGGTCATCCTGCAGTGCCTTCAGGCGGTCCTCACGCTGCAGCTGCCACTGCACGGCCTTACCGAGAGCCGCGATGCCGTGATGAATGCCCCCGAGGCCGCTCGGATACCCGCTTGCGACTGACACCTCGGCACCGTAGGGGGTGATGTCGGTGAAGGCGGTGCCTACGGGCACCACGGGGGTCTCGGCCTTGGCGAAGGCCTGCACCTGCCTGCGGTAATAGTCGACGTTGGCCTCGTGAGTGGCCGGGTCGGCGGGCCGCTCACGAGGAAGATCGGTCCAGTAGATCACCCCGTCGATGTTCGGATCTTGCGCGACCACCTCGGCAGCGCGCTCGGGCAGATCTTCCTGCACTACCACGAAGCCCGTGAGGTCGACCGGATTGCGCGGGTTCGCGAAGGCTGGCAAGAACTCGCGCAGCGCCTGCTCCGTCTCGGGGTTGAAATCAGGAAAGACCAGACCCACCGGCTCTGCACAGTCGGCGATGATCTCGTTCGCACCGCCCGACGATGAAACAACACCGAAGCGATTGCCCTTGAATTGGGCACCGCTGGCAAAGATCTCAGCAGCCGAGACCAAGTCCTCGAGCGAGTCGACTCGAACCACGCCGAGCTGCGAGAACACCGCATCGATCACGCTGTCGTCGCCCACGAGCGCACCGGTGTGGGCGTTCGCGACGCGCGCACCGGCGGCGCTGCGACCCACTTTCATGGCGACGAGCGGTTTACCCGCCTCGAGCGCCTCTCGAGCGACGACGCGGAACGCTTCGGGGTCTCGAATACTCTCTACGAACATCGCGATCACCTTGGTCGCGTCGTCGTGCACCATGTATCGCACCACGTCGGTGAGGGTGGTGGTGAGCTCGTTGCCCATCGCGGTCAGCATGCTGACGCCGACATTGCGGGCGAGGGCCAGATCCATCACCGTCGAGGCGAGCCCGCCACTCTGCAGCACCACGCCGATACCCCCGATCAGCGGAACCCTCGGGATGCTGAGGCCGTACGGAGTCACATGCCCGGCGAAGTTCGCGAATCCGTTGCCATTCGGCCCGAGAATCGTGATGTCGTGTTGAAGAGCGATGTCAAGCACTTCGAGTTCAAGCGCGGCTCCCTCTGGCCCTGCCTCGCTAAAGCCCGAAGTCAGCAGCACCGCAGACTTGATCCCTTTGGCCGCGACCTGCTTCATCACGTCGACCACTGCCGCGGGACCGACCATCACATACGCGAGATCGACGTTCTCGGGCAGCTCCTCAACGCTCGAAAGCGACTGCTGCCCGTGCACGATGCCGCCTTTGGGGTTGACCAGGTGCACCTCGCCTGAAAAGCGATCCGGGGTGAGATTCGCAAAGGTTGCCCACGACCAACCCGACCGTTCGGTAGCTCCGATCAGAGCAATGGATCGCGGATTGAAGAGCGCGTGCATGCGCTCCGGACTGATCGGCATGCGAACGCGGCGCTCAGCTGTTTCTACTGCATGATTCGACATGTTCAGCCTCCGATCTCGCCGAGCTTTGCGTGACCCTTGAGCAGGTTACGCGCGATAGTGCGGCGCTGAATCTCGTCTGTGCCCTCGTAGATGCGCGCCAGGCGCAGCTCACGGTACCAGCGCTCGATCGGCAGCTCCTTGGTATAGCCCATGCCACCGTGAATCTGCAGCACGCGGTCTACCACTTTGTTCGCCGTGACAGCGCCGCTGAGCTTTGCTATCGCCGCCGAGTGCCGGGCATCCTGTCCGTTCTCGACCTGCCAAGCGGCAAACAGGGTAAGCCATTTCAGCTGCTCGATCTCGACGTGCGAGTCGGCGATCTGCCACTGGATAGCCTGATATTCCGAAATGGGATTACCCATCGAGATGCGGTTCTTCGAGTGCTCGATGGCCATCTCGAGCAGGCGTTCCGACGCACCGATGGCGCCCGAAGGAATCACATAGCGGCCATCACCAATCCACGACATCGCCAGCTCGAAGCCCTTGCCCTCCTCGCCGAGAATGTTGGCATGCGGCACCCGCACGTCCTCGAACACTAATGATGCGGGCCAAGCAGGACCGGGCGCACCCATGGTCTGAATGAGGTGTGAGGTGTACCCCATCGCGCGATCCACGAGAAAACAGGTCACCCCTCCATTGACGCCCTTCTCAGGGTCGGTCACAGCGAACAGCATCACGAAATCTGCCTCGTGGCCCGAAGTGATGAAGGTCTTCTCGCCGTTGATGATCCAGTCATCGCCGTCGCGTACCGCGCGGGTGCGGATCTGCGTCGCATCCGAACCCGCACCGGGCTCGGTGATCGCGAACGAAGAGATGCGTTCGCCGTTGATCACAGGGATGAGATACTCGTCGCGCTGCTGAGCATTGGCCGCGAAGAGAATGTTGTCGGCCCAGCCGCCGAAACTGAATGGCACGAAGCTCCGGTTTACCTCCATGGTGATGAGCGAGTTGGTGACCGCACCGAGATCTGCGCCACCGAACTCCTCGGGGGTGGTGACGCCCCAGAATCCCTGTTCCTTCGCCTTGTTCTGCAGCTCTCGCAGCTGACCCGGCTCAAGTGCGGGTCGACCCTCGCGCTCGTTGCGCAGCACCTGCATTTCAAGCGGGTAGATCTCTTTTTGAATGAATGCGCGAACCGCATCGCGGATCATTCGCTGTTCGTCGCTGAGAGAAAAGTCGAGCATGGTTCTGTTCCTTCGGGTCTTTCCGATTCGTTCGGTTGTTCAGGAGGCGAGTGGGTGGGCGTACGTACGCGCGGGGCAGCGCCGCACGGCTTCATCAGTGGGCTGGGCCGCCTGCGACGTCGATGATCTGGCCGCTGACGTACGAGGAATCCTCGCCGACCAGAAACGAGACGACATTCGCGATGTCGGCCGGCTCACCGACTCGACGCACCGGAATCTCGGGGAGGTATTGCGTCACATAGTCATCCCACTCCATGCCCATGCGTTCGGCTGAAGCGCGGGTCATGTCAGTGGCAATGAAGCCGGGCGCAATCGCGTTCACGTTAATACCGAAAGGGCCGAGCTCGATGGCGAGCGTCTTCGTAAAGCCCTGGATGCCTGCTTTCGCGGCGGAGTAGTTCGCCTGGCCGCGAGATCCGTATGCAGAGGTGCTCGACAGGTTGACGATGCGCCCCCACTTCTTCGCAACCATGCTCGCCTGCGCGGCACGCGCCCAGAGAAAGCTGCCGCGCAGGTGTACGCCCATTACGGCGTCCCAGTCTGCGACTGTCATCTTGAACAGCAGATTGTCTTTGATGATGCCTGCGTTGTTGACCAGGATGTCGATGCCGCCCCACTCCGCGACGATGCGCTCCACAGTGGCGGTAACGGATGCCTCGTCCGAGACGTCACTGCCGAACCCTTTTGCCTCGCCGCCAGCGGCGACGATCTCGGCTGCGGTCTCTGCGGCTGCATCCTCGCTCAGGTCGACCACTACGACTCGTGCTCCGTCAGAGGCAAGTCGCCTCGCGATCCCGGCACCGATTCCGCGCGCCGCGCCGGTAACGACCGCGACCTTTCCGTTCAGCGTTGTCATGAAGGTTCCCTCTCAGGTGATGTGGTGTTTGCGTTGAGTGAAGCGTGTGTTCACTCGGGAACGACGACCTGGTTGACCTCGGTCTTGAGCCCGATCTCCTCAGCGGCAACGCTCTCGAGCGATCGGCCCGTGGTCCTCGGCCCGAGGAAGAGCAGTACGACGGTGAAGAGCACATACGCGATCGCTGAGACGATCATCAGCGTTGCTCGACCGCCGCCCGAGTAAAGCGCCGCGCCGAGCACACCGGCGACAACGCCACCCGAGCGGCCGACGCTGATCATGATGCCGCTACCCAGGCCGCGAGCCTCGGTGGGCATCGACTCGGGAATGTATGCGTAGAACGCTGAAACAACAACTGAAGCGAAGACACCCCAGAAGGCTCCGGCGACGAAGATCACCCAGTCGCTGGTCGAGATGCCGAAGAAGATCAGCGGCACGGCCGAGAGCACAGAGGTGATGAAGATCAGCGTTCTGCGCTCGAAGCGATCCATCACCAGCAGCGCGAGGAAGGGTGCTGCGATCGCGATGACACCCCACAGAGTAGCCCAAGAGTAGGACTTGGTCTCGTCAAAGCCCAGTGCGTCGATAAGCACGTAGATCTGATAGTTCGAGACCATGTAGAGCCCGAGCGTGGTTCCGAAGTAGGCGAGCGAGATCACGACGATCGTGCGGATGATTCTCGGGGAGCGGAAAATCTCGCGCAGGCTCAACTCGCGCACCTTGGACTCCGCCATCGGCTTCGCCTCGACCAGCTGCTTGCCCGACGCTACCGCGCGAGCCTCGAGCTTCTCGAGCAGGGCGAATGCCTGATCGATCTTGCCTCGCGAAGCCTGCCACCGAACCGATTCGGGCATGAGCATCAGCACGAACGGAATCAGCACGAGACCGAAGCCACCCCAAGAGAAGAGCATCCTCCACGTTCCAGGCCCACCGTTCGGGATCGTCACCATGGCCAGGTAGCCGACGAGAGGGGCGACCACAGCGAAGGCAGCGGTCACGATTGCAACCACGCGACCGCGGATCTTGCCGGGGAACATCTCGGCGATGTAGACCAGCAGCACCGAGGTCGCCGCCTGCACGCCGATACCGGTGAACAGCCGCGCGAGAAACATCGTGGTGAAGTCGCTGCCCATGGCGGTGACAATTGCACCGATCGAGTAGACGGCAGTGGCGAACACCATCACTGTGCGGCGGCCGTAGCGGTCTGCCAGCCGTCCGCCGATAATCGCGCCGAAGATCATACCCACGAAGAATGCGCTGCTGATCACACCGACCTGCGCGAGATCCATGCCGGTGTCTGCCATGATCTGCGGCAGCACGTAGGCGAAGAGCGCGTTGTCGTAGTAGTCGATAGTCAGGTTGGCGGTGAGGAGGACTACCCAAACGATGTGGGTGCCCAGAACCGGGAGGCGGTCCATGCGCGCAACGAGCCACGCAGTCGATCGCTCGGATTCGGCGGCAGCTTGAACACTCATTTGTTCACTATCCCCTTTCAGTTTTCGGCGGCCACTCTGCCGCGATGACTTCATTGTCCCGTTTTTAGAATTAAATTCTAGAGCGGTGTTCTAGATGGTATGGCGCACTAAATCGACTGTCAAGACCTCGTGGGAGTCACGGCACCTTCACAAGGCAACGCTTGGATCTCAGCTCGCCCGTTTGGGGGATGCGCGAGTGGTGCCGGCCAGCGCCATACTTTTACCTGGTGAGCAACCGCCGCAACATGTCGTCAATCGATGCGGTGAGCTCCTCGAGCAACCCCTCGCGAGGGTCTCGCGCATAAGTCATCTCGGCCTCACCCAGCATCGCCACCACTACCGAGGCGCGCAGCTGGGCGTCAACTCCGCGGCCGAACCCCAGAGCATGCACGTTGCCCTGCACCCATTTGCGCTGCTCTTTCTGCATGCGCTCCGAGAGTTCCGGAGGTGCATCACCGGTAGCCATGATGCGAGCCAACTTCGCGTGTTCGGGGTCAGTAAGAGAAGACAGGTACGCCCGGGCGCCGACGAGAGCGTTTTCCATAGGGTCGGTTTCTCCGGCCTCACGAGCCGACGAAACGGCATCGCGCACCGCCTGCCACATCGCATCGTTATAGCGCTCCCAGAGCACCTCAAAGATCTCGGCTTTCCCCCCGAAGTGATGGTAGATACTGCCGACGCTCGCCGAGGATCGCTCGACGATCTCGCCGATCCTCGCCTCGGAATACCCGTCCCTATCGAACACCTCGATGGCAGCGTTGAGGACCGCCTGCCGGGTCGCCTCAGTCGAACGCCAGCGGCGCGTCGGCTTCTCTGCTGGGTCGGACATGTTTTCACCCCTCGCTTGAAACACCATCTAAGCAGATCCGACGCTCGCATCGCGCTCGAGCTGCCGACCCGCTTGACCGAATCGATATCGTCATGATAGTTATTTTAGAATTACATTCTAGAAAGGGATTGGTGATGGAGCATTCCCCCACGCTCGCCACAAGCCCGGCAACTACTGCAATGGTCGCCCCGCGCATCGTTCAGATGCGCGCCCCGAACGCGGATGAATGGACTTACGGTGGCACGAACACCTGGTTGCTCGCCGCCGAATCTAATGATCGATGCGTCGTCGTAGATCCCGGGGTTGCCGACAAGAAGTACCTCGAGTTCTTGCAGCAGGAAGCCGAGTCCCGGGGGTGGTCAGTTACTGGCGTGCTTCTCACGCACGGCCACGAAGATCACAGTGATGGTGCCCGAGAGCTTGCTGTCGCGACCGCCTCACCCGTACTCGGGGCGTCGCGCCAGTTCGCCGACGTTCTCATCGGCGAGGGCACCAACCTCGCCGAATACGGTGGGTCAGGGGTGGTGCTGCACACCCCCGGGCACAGCGACGACTCGATCTGCATCGATCTCGACGGCAAGTACCTCGTGACGGGCGACACCCTGCTGGGTGGTCATTCCAGCGGAGTGTTCGGTGATTTTCGCGAGTACCTGCGGTCGATCGAACGACTGTTGAGCTTCACCGAGGGTCGCGGGATCGCCGGGCAGCCAGGGCACGGTACGTTCATCGCCGATGCCCACAGTGCACTGGAACGCCTACTCGCCGCACGGCTCCGAAAAATCGAGCAGGTGCGCTCTGCGATCGCCGCCAGCCCTGCGCTGAGCGCCATGCAACTAGTCGCGCAGATCTACCCATCGGTGACACAGTTTCATCAGCCATCGGCGGCGCTGATGATCGTCGGGATAGCTCGTCACCTGCTCGATGCCGACCGTGAGGCGACTCCACAGGCGCGCAGCGCCTATCACCGCCTCACCGCCGAAGTTGTACAGGAACACGAGTAGCGCCCTTTGCGCCTCCCAAACCTTCCGCATTCCAATCACTTCCCGAAGGGAGACCCATGTCCTACGACTACACAACGAAGTGGGTTCCGAAACCCACCCCCGAGACCCAGGAGTTCTGGGATGGCGCAGCGCGCGGAGAACTGCGCATTCAGCGATGCGACGACTGCGACAGAGCGTACTTCTACCCCCGTCCGCTCTGCCCCCACTGCGGAAGCGAGAACACCGACTGGTTCACCGCCTCGGGCCGCGCCACGCTGTATTCGTACAGCATCTCGATGCGCTCGGTTTACGGCTACGAGGCACCCTATTCAATCGCCATCGTCACTCTAGAAGAGGGGCCAAGAATGCTCACGAACATCGTCGACATCGAACAGACACCTGAACACCTGATCCTCGACATGCCGCTCGAGGTACGTTTCGAGAATCGTGGCGACCACACCGTGCCGGTGTTCGCCCCGGCCGCAGCGCAGTTCGAGGAGGCTGCAGCATGAGCGCGGTCATTATCGGCGCGGCTGAGACCGATCGTCTGGGCAAGCTGCCTGAATACTCGAACATGATGCTGCACCTCGAGGCGGCGCGCAACGCGCTAGCCGACGCAGGGCTGACCAAAGACGATATCGATGGCATCGCCGCCGTGGCGGTGCCGGGCGGGCCGCTCGAAGTCGCCGACGCCCTCGGTATCAATCCGTCATGGGTTGACTCGACCTCGATCGGCGGCACGAGCTTCCTCTACATGGTGCGCCATGCTGCGGCCGCGATCGCCGCGGGCCACTGCACCACAGTGCTGATCACGCACGGCGAGTCTGGTCGGTCGTTCACCGGCCAACCCGAGTGGAGTTACGACCCGTACTCGGCACTCGCCCAGTTCGAGCTGCCCTACGGCGTGATCGATAACGTGCAGTCGTTCCCCATCCCCCTGCTGCGTTACATGAAAGAGACCGGCCTCACGCCAGAACAGTTGGCGACTGTGCCCGTTGTGCAGCGACAGTGGGCATCGATGAACCCGCGCGCCTATATGAAGGACCCGATCACGGTCGACGACGTGCTCTCGTCTCGCATGATCAACTACCCACTGCACCTATTCGAATGCTGCCTCGTCACCGACGGCGGGGGCGCGCTCATTCTCACTTCGGCGGAGCGGGCGAAAGATCTCGACCTGAAGCACACTCCGGTGCACGTGCTCGGTACCGGCGCTGGTGTCGACTCCCCGCTCATCTCGCAGATGCCAGATGCCACGAGTTCGCGCGGCTTCAGGCAGTCGAGCGCTCAGGCGTTTCGCGCTGCCGGCATCACCCATTCCGACGTCGATCACGTGATGATCTACGATGCGTTCGCCCACTTGCCGATCTACGGGCTGGAGGACATGGGCTTCGTGGGTCGCGGTGAGGCAGGTTCGTTCATCGCCGACGGCAACACCGCACCAGGCGGCTCACTACCAGTCAATACCAACGGAGGCGGGCTCTCTTACACGCACACCGGCATGTACGGCATGTTTGCGATTCAGGAGTCGGTGCGTCAGCTGCGCGGCGAAGCCGCTGCGCAGGTGGACGGTGTCGATGTCTCCGTCGTGCTGGGCAACGGCGGCAGCTTCATGTCGGCGGCCACGCTCGTGCTCGGCACCCCCGACGCTGCGGAGGCCTAGTCAACGCTCTGTGCGGCACACAGGCTTGAGGCCCGGATCGTCTCCGGGCCTCAAGCCTGTGTGCCGTTAGCGAAAGTTGAGCTACCTGATCAACTCAGCCGCTCGATGATCAGCGCCATTCCCTGGCCTCCCGCGACGCACATGGTTTCGAGACCAAATTGGCCGTCGGTGCGCTGCAGGGCATTGATCAGCGTGCCCGTGATTCGCGCGCCCGTCATGCCGAAGGGGTGGCCGACAGCGATCGCACCGCCAAAGATGTTCATACGGTCCTCGTCGATATCGAGCTGTCGGGCAGAGGGAATCGCCTGCGCGGCGAACGCCTCGTTGATTTCGAAGAGGTCGATGTCGGCAGTGGTCAGGCCGGCATTCGCAAGCGCACGTTTTGACGCTTCGACCGGGCCGAGCCCCATGAACTCCGGCGAGAGCGCAGAGACACCGGTCGAAACGATTCGCGCGAGCGGGGTGAGCCCGAGTTCTTTCGCCTTGCGATCCGACATGATGACAAGGCTTGCTGCGCCATCGCTCAGCGGGCACGCGTTACCAGCCGTCACCGTGCCATTCGCGCGGAACACCGGCTGCAGCGCCGCAGCACTCTCGACCGTGGCACCGGCCCTGGGGCTCTCATCGCGGTCGAGCACAGTACCGTCGGGAAGCGTGAGCGGGGTGATATCGCTCGCCCAAAAGCCATCGGCGATCGCGGCCTCAGCCCGATTCTGGCTGCGCACTGCGAAGGCGTCTTGCTCTTCGCGACTGATGCCGAGCGTCTGAGCGACGTTCTCAGCAGTCTGCCCCATATCGATGTAGACATCGGGCAGCAGACCCTGCTCTTCGGGGTCGCTCCAGGCTTCCCCGTTTTCAGCACGACGAGCAGAACGTGCCACCGCCTCCGCGAATTTCGGGTTGAACGTTGCGGGGGTGTCTGCGAAATCGGGACCGTAGGATGAGCAGCTCTCGACACCGACGGAGAGGTACGCATTGCCCTCGCCTACCTTGATCGCATGGAACGCCATGCGCGTCGTCTGCAGGCTCGACGAACAGAAGCGGCTCACCGTCACACCGGGCACCGTGGGCAAACCGCTCAGCACCGCAGTCACACGAGCCACGTTGTTGCCTCCTGTACCGGCCGGATAACCAATGCCGAGCATCAGGTCGTCGATGTCGGAGGAATTCAGCTCTGGCACCCTGTCGAGCGAGGCTCTCACCATCGCTGCCGCGAGGTCGTCGGGGCGCATCTCACGCAAAGCCCCCTTGTATGCTCGGCCGATCGGCGAGCGGGCGGTAGAAACGATCACTGCTTCGGGCATGGCATCTCTTTCTGAAAACGAAGTTGAACCGAACGATTCGTCGAGGCAGCCGAGCAACCAGCCGCTTCGCTGTTCGCGTTTGACCCAAGCACATGGGCTCACTTCAGCTTGCTCTATCGCGCGAGGGCTCTCGTGCCTCGGGCCGTCCAATACCCCCGTTCGGGTGAGGCTGAAAACCGGGTACGGGGCCGCAGTGGGGGCGGACCTATACTTTGCCTATGCCCTCACGCGAGAAGACTCAGGATCCGAGCACGAGAGCACGAGAGGTCGAGATCCTGCGAGTCGCCATGATGCTGTTTCAGCGCGATGGTTACGACGGCACCCCCGTTACTCGCATCGCGGACGAAGCAGGCATGACTCCGGGCAACCTGTACTGGTATTTTCCATCGAAGAAGGATCTGCTCGCCTCCGCCTTAGAAGAGATCTATCGCACAAGCTACGAACGCCTCGCCGCAGCCGATGCTTCGGGCAAGACGGGCGTTCAGAGACTCAAGGCTTTTGTTCGCACATTCGTCAGCTCCCAGGTCGAGGAGAGCGAGGAGCAGATCAACTTCGGCTACATGTCACTGCAGAACAGCCTCGGCCCCGACGCGCTGACAGCTGTCAGCAAGTGGCAGCAACTGCACCGCTCGCTCCTCAAGGAAATTCTTCAGCAAGGCACCGACGAGGGATCCTTCGTCATGTCGAATTCGTCAGTCGTTGCGTCGATCATCCTGACGAGCATCGAGTACGTCGTGCTCTGGTACAAACCAGAGGGACAACTCGACCCGACAGAACTCGCTGAGCTTTTCGTCGAGTCAACGCTACGGCTCGTCGGCGCGGCAGAAGCGCACTCGACACTGCCCGGCTCGACAGAGATGCCGAGCGCTCCCGGGAGACCATAACGGGCACCACCGGCCGACCGGTTGGCGGTGCGAGTGCCGCCTCAGAGACGAAGCAGCATCTCTTGCACGTTGCTCGCGACCATTCTGCCCGCACGATCGTAGATACATCCCATCGAAATACCCCGGCCGCCGCGCGAATTCGGCGACCGGTGAGTCACCAGCAGCCAGTCATCGGCGCGACAGGCGCCGTGCCACCAGAGCCCGTGATCGAGACTCGCAAGCACCGCATCAGGCGTCGACCAACTGACTCCGTTCGAATAGAGCACCGGAAACTGCAGCACCGCGTCGCTCAAGTACGCGACTGCAGCCTGGTGCAGCCTCGGGTCGTCGCGAAGGGGTTCTCGGATGCGCAGCCAGGCTGCTGCGTGGAATGAATCATCGCCTGGCCACAGCTCCGGGGGTACTTCGCGAGCCTCCATCATGTTTTCAAAGTTCGGCGGCCCATCGCCGGGCTCCGCAAACGGGCTATGGTCAGCGAGCTCCTCAGGACCAGGAATCCCAGCGGGCAAATCAATCTGATGTTCGACGCCATGCTCCGGCACATGAAACGAAACGGTGGCCGTGAACACGAGACGATCGCCTTGCCAGGCATCGACTCTGCGCGATGAGAACGACCTGCCATCGCGCAACCGCTCTACTCTGTACTCGAGCGGTCGTTCGAGGTTTCCAGGGCTCAGAAAGTAGCCGTGTAGGGAGTGCACAGCGCGATCGGAGTCGCTCGTCTGCTGCGCAGCGACGACCGATTGGGCGAGCAGTTGCCCACCATAACTTCGGCCCTCGGTGTTCGGCAACGATCCCTGTCGAAACCGATCCTCGCCCCCGAGCCGCTCGAGGGAGAGCAACTCGGTGAGCGATCTCGGGTTACTCATGCGAGTGGATCCACACTCGCGTAATCTTCAAGACGCAGCAGCAGCCTTTCCCTGAACACATTCGAATCTCCAATCGCGCGCTTGATCGCAGTCAGGCGGCTGAGGCGCTGCCCGATACTGTACTCGGCGGTCATTCCGATCCCGCCGTGCATCTGCAGCGTATCCTGCCCAATGAGGCGCGCCGCACGATTGGCCTGGAGGCACGCGTGAGTGATCGCCGAAGCACCGTCGGCTGAAGCATCCCCCGCGAGTTCGGCTTCGAGCACCATGCCTGCCCAGAGAATCGTGCTCCGAGTCACCTCCAGCGCCACGTAGAGTTCGGCGGCACGGTGCTGCAATGCCTGAAAACTGCTGAGCGGCACACCGAACTGCTTGCGCGTCTTCAGGTAGTCGACGGTGTCTTCAAGGCCCACCTCGAGAATACCGAGCATCTCGAACGCATAGGCGAGACGAGCACGATCGAACACCCGCGCGATCGTGGGCGCGGCGTCAACGCCGGGCTCGCCCAGCAGCACAGCGCTCGTGTTCGCGAACGTTACTCCGGCGGCTCGGCCTCCGTCATGGGTGCGATAGTCCCGCGCCTCCATACCGGCAGCACCGGCAGCAACCAGGAAGACGCCGGATCCCCACGGAGTAGTCGCTGAGACCAGCAGAGTCTGCGCCTGCCCGCCCCCGCGCACCGGTTCCTTCAGCCCATTGAGCGACCAGCCGCCTCCGATCTGCTGCGCGGCAACGCCGCTCGCCGCGGCCTGCCAACGGCTACCGCGGGCGTGCATCGCGAACGCCACTTGGAACTCCCCGGCAATGATGCCGCCGAGCAGCCCTTCCTTCTGCTCGGCGGTGCCAAGTTCTGCGATGAGGCCGCCCGCAAGCACGACGGTCTCAACAAACGGTTCCGGCGCAAGCGCACGACCGAGTTGCTCCGCCACGATGCCGACCTCGATAGGGCCCGCACCTGCCCCGCCAATCTCTTCGGCGAACGGCAGCCCGAACGCGCCGAGTTCGGCAAGCTGCTGCCACAGCTCTTCGTTGAAACCTGGGGTCTGCGTAGTGACCCTGCGGCGATCCTCGGTGGTACGATACTGCTTCGAAACCAGCTGCTCGACCGTCTCCCTGAGAGCTTCTTGCTCTTCGTTCAGCGTGAAATCCATGTGTGTTCTGCTCCTACATTCCGAGGATCGTGCGTGAGATGATGGTGCGCTGGATCTCGTCGGATCCACCGTAGATAGTTACCTTGCGCTCATTGAGGTAGTGCGGCACAGCGCTTCGCACCCACTCCGGAAGTGAGCTGTCGTCGCCGGCGCCCGAAGCGATGCCGCCGGGCCCCGAAAGATCGACGATGAGCTCGGTCACCTCTTGGCTGAGACGCGAGCCTCGCAGCTTGAGCACCGATGACACTGGGTCTGGCTCTCCCTCGCGGGCACCACCGGCAACGCGAAGCGCGGTGAGTTCAACTCCCAGCAGTTCGTTCTCCAGCTCGACGAATCGACGTGAGATCTCGGGGTCTTGCAGCAAACCGAGGTTCGAGGCTTCTGCCTTCGCACGCGCAAGGGTGCGCTTGCTGTATCCCACCGCGCCGATGCCGTCGCGCTCATTGCTGAGCAAGAACTTTGCGTACGTCCAGCCCTTATTCACCTCACCGATGACGTTTTCGACGGGCACACGCACGTTATCGAAGAACACCTCGTTCACCTCGTGGCTGCCATCGATCAACTCAATGGGGCGCACGGTGATGCCGGGAGTCGTCATATCCATAATCATGAAGCTGATGCCTGCCTGAGGCTTTGGCGCATTCGGGTCGGTGCGAATAAGCGCGAACATCCAATCGCCGTACTGGCCGAGGGTCGTCCAGATCTTCGAACCGTTCACCACCCAGTGGTCACCGTCGAGAACCGCGGTGGTCTTCAACGATGCGAGGTCCGAGCCAGCCTCGGGCTCAGAGAACCCCTGCGACCACCAGATGTCGAGGTTTGCAGTCGCCGGGAGATAACGCTCCTTCTGCTCCTGCGAGCCGAAGGCGGCAAGCACGGGACCGAACATCGAGGTGTTGAAGTCGAGCGGAGAGAGCACGTCGTTGGCCGCGAGTTCCTCTCGCCAGATGTGGTGCTGCAGCGATGTCCAGTTACGCCCACCCCATTCAGCCGGCCAGCCGGGCACCGCCAAACCGTTTGCGTTCAGGATGCGCTGTGTGGTGACAAAGTCTTCCCTGCCCAGCTCTTTGTGCGACGCCACTCTATCGCGAAGTTCCTGCGGAATATTGTTCTGCAGGAACTCCCGACATTCGTCGCGGAACTTCTGATCTTCAGCGGAAAGCCGATATCTCATCGTTGTGTTCTCCTCATTGAGTTCGGGCAGCGATGCCCGCCGTTATGGACTTACGTATGCTCCCACCGCATAGTCGGTGCTGCATGTGGATGTCACGCTGTTCACGCGACCAGACCGTGCTCTCGCGCGAGGCTAGCCGCCTGCGTGCGGTTGCGCACCCCAAGCTTTCGATACACCGCACTCGTGTGCTGCTTCACAGTGTCGTGCGCAAGGTGCAGCATGCCTGCGATCTCAGGATTGGTGAACCCTTGAGAGAGTTTTTCGAGCACCTCTGTCTCACGCGGTGAAAGCGCATAACCGATGTCGCTGCACCCCAGTCCGTGGTTGCTCGGAAGCTTGCCGTCGAGCAGACTCGTGCAGAGTTCGACAACCGAGGCTGCTGGCGCCGTGGTGAGCAGTGCGGCGTCGATGCCGTACTCCTCCGCTGCTCGCCGGTCGAGCCGTCCCGAAGCACTCAGCAGCACGATTCTCGCGAACGGCACAATGCGCCGAAGACTCGCGGCCAACCGCATGCCGGCCCCCGAACCGCACGCCTGGTTGACCAGGATGAGGGCCGGCTGATGCCGCCGCGCGATCGCGAGTGCGACCTGGGGATCTGAGGCGGCAAAGCAACGCGAAACCCACTGCCTCGAGCCCAGCAGAGCTCGTAAGCCGAGCAGGGTGAGCTCGTGCTGTTCAAGAACGAGCACCGGAATTCGGCGACGAAATTCGCCCAGATCTGCGACCGGGCTTGACGTTGTCGGCTGTGACATGCGTGGTCCCTCTCGTGGATGAAAGCAGTATGTTCATTCTTAAATGAATGTTTAATGAATGCTAGCAGAAAGGGATCGAGGTGTCGCAAGTTTTCTTCGGTCGGCACATGCTCTTCCGCGCTGCACGCTGCGGTGACGCTGCGTGCGATTCGCGAGGCGCGCGCCTAGCCTCGCGCGGACGCTTGGGCGCTTCGCCGGAGAACCGGCCAGCACGCGGAGGATCGGCCAGCAGGTAGGCCGCCCGCCAGCAGGACCAGTACGACCAGCACGCGGGCAATCGACCAGCAGACCCAGCAGGTAGGCCGCCGACCAGCACGTAAAGCACCAAACAGCAGTAAAGGCACACGATTTCCGGGACTTCGTATGCCTTTACTGCTGTTTGGTGCGGTTGGCGTCGTGCCTGCGCAGCCAGGCGTGCGCAGAGTGGCCGGCCGCTGCGCATTCTGGTGCAGTGAGAACGAGACTCGGCGATCCTCGTGTCGATAATCTGACTTCAATGGGGCGAATTCTGCTGCCCTGAACCCAGCCGCCAAAGGAGCCGACGATGCGCGCCACTCACACCGACTTGCCCGCCCCGACCGGCGGCATGCTGCTCGCGAAGCGGCCGACGGGCATCATCATGGCGTTCGTGGTGCTGCTGCTCGCTAACATCGCGATGAGTGTGCCCAAGCTGACCGAGGTGATCATCGCCGCGGTGAACGCCGTGCGATCCGGGGAACCGTTCAGCGCCATGGACTACGTGGGCTTCGACCGCGAGAGCGGCGTGCTCGCGGTCTTCTCGTTCGCGCTCGCCACGGGCTTCGTCTGGTTCTGGATGGCGGTCAAGGAGCGCCGCCGCTTTGCCACCATCGGCTTCACCTCGCCGCGCGAAGGCCTGAGGCTTGCCGGCCGCGGCTGGCTCATCGGCGCCGCAATGATGGCGATCTGCGTGCTCGTGCCGGTTATCACCGGGCAGGCGCAGATGGCGTGGGCATCGCCGGATGCGAGCGGCTGGGGCTTCATCGCCATCATGCTGATCGGCTTCGTGGTGCAGGGCTCGACCGAAGAGATTCTCACGCGCGGCTACCTCACCCAGGCCGTCGCCCGGCGCTGGGGCCTCGTCGCGGCCGTGATCGTGCAGACCGTCTTCTTCGCGCTCATGCACGGCATGAACCCGGGCATGGGGCCGCTGCCGGTGATCAACCTTGCACTGTTCGCGGTCTTCGGCAGCTTCATGTCGCTCTCAGAGGGTGGCCTGTGGGGCATCTGCGCGATGCACGGCGCCTGGAACTGGGCTCAGGGCAACCTTTTCGGTGTCGCCGTCTCGGGGCAGCAAGTCTCAGACTCGTTCTTCACCTTCACCGCGAATCCGGGATCGGCCGACCTGATCACGGGCGGCGCTTTCGGCATCGAGGGCAGCCTGGTCTGCACGCTGGTCTATGCGGTGGGCATTGCGATCTTCTGGAACGCTTGGAAGAAGCGCCGGTCGGCCGAGGCTGCCGTAACGACCACGGCAGCGCAGCCCGCGCCCGTACCCGCGGGCGCAACCGCAACCGCAACCGCCACCACCGAAGCCGCCACCCCCACCGCTGAGGGAGCTGTCAGCCCCACAGCATAAGCTGGCCGGGTGGCAGAAGACACTCGCGCGCGCCGTGGCCCCCGCGCCTCGCTGAAGCAGCTCGTTCCCTACCTGCTCTCGCAGCGCGGCCCCCTCGCACTCGCCCTGACGCTCGGCGTTATCGGCGCGGGCACCTCGCTCGTGCAGCCAGTGCTGCTCGGGCAGGTGATCGAGCGCGTGCAGGCGAGCCAGCCGCTCGGTCTGCTGCTCGCCGTGCTCAGCGCGCTCGTGCTCGTCGACGCGCTGCTGAGCGGGTTTCAGCACTACGTGCTGCAGCGCATGGGCGAGGGCGTCGTGCTGCACAGCCGTCGCACGCTGATCTCGCGCATTCTGCACCTGCCGATCGGCGAGTTCGACCGCCGCCGCACGGGCGATCTGGTCTCGCGCGTCGGCAGCGACACGACGCTGCTGCGCGCGGTGCTCACGCAGGGCATGGTCGAGGCGATCAGCGGCCTGCTCGTATTCGTCGGAGCCCTCATCGGCATGCTCGTCATCGACCCGGTGCTCTTCGGCATAACCTTTGCGGTGGTCGTCGTCGCGCTGGTGGTGGTCGTGTTGGTTTCGGCGAGGATCCGCCCAGCCGTCACCCGCGCCCAGCAGAAGGTGGGCGATCTCGCCGCGCAGGTCGAGCGCTCGATCTCGTCGATTCGCACCATTCGCGCGGCCGGCGCGACCGAGCGCGAGCAGCAGGCGACCGAGGCGGAAGCCGAGGAGGCCTACCGGCTTGGCCTCAAGGTCGCGAAGATCTCTGCGCTGATCGTGCCGATCTCGTTTCTCGCGCTGCAGCTGTCGTTTCTCGTGGTGCTCGGCCTCGGCGGCTACCGCGTGGCGACCGGGGCCATCGGCATCGCCCAGCTCGTCATGTTCATCGTCTTTCTCTTCTTGATGGTTGCACCGCTCGGCCAGGCATTCGGGGCGATCGCCGCGGTGAACCAGGCGCTCGGTGCGCTGGGCCGCATTCAAGAGATCGCGTCGAGCCCGACCGAGACCGAACGCGACGCCGAGCTCTCGCCGACGGGGCGCATCGCACCGCTCGCCGAGAGCGCTCGCGAGGGCGCACCGGCGATCGGCTTCGACCGAGTGAGTTTCACCTATCGTTCCGCTGCCCCCGCCCGCGTCGACGCGCGCGAGCTCGTGAGCGGTCGCGGCGGCAGGGGCGCCTACCGAGACGCCGAGGCGGCCCCGGCCGAGATTGTCGAGACGCCCGTGCTGCACGAGGTCTCGTTCGATGTGGCACGAGGATCCCGCGTCGCCCTCGTCGGCCCCTCTGGTGCCGGCAAATCGACCGTGCTCTCGCTGATCGAACGCTTCTACGACCCCGACGGCGGCACCATTTCGCTGCACGGCGCAGACCTGCGCACCCTCGACCGTGCCGAACTGCGCGCGCAGCTCGGCTACGTCGAGCAAGACGCGCCCGTGCTCGCGGGCAGCGTGCGCGACAACCTGCTGCTCGGTGCACCGAACGCGAGCGACGCCGAGTGCGAGCGAGTGCTGCGCGCCGTGAACCTCGGCGATCTCGTCGACCGCGCGGCCAAGCAGGCGGGCCTCACGACCGGCCTCGACGCGCAGGTCGGCGAGCGGGGCATCATGCTCTCTGGCGGCGAGAAACAGCGCCTCGCCATTGCGCGCACCCTGCTGAGCGCGCCGTCGATCCTCTTGCTCGACGAATCGACTGCCAGCCTCGACGGCGTGAACGAACGCCTCATGCGCGAGGCCCTCGACTCGGTCGCGACCGGGCGCACGCTGATCGTGATCGCGCACCGGCTCTCGACCGTGGTCGACAGCGACCGCATCATCGTGCTCGACAGCGGCCGCGTGGTCGGCGAGGGCACGCACGACGAGCTGATCGAGTCGACGCCGCTCTACCGCGAGCTCGCGAAGCACCAGCTGCTCGTGCCCGAGCAGGGCTGACCGCCAAAACCGCCCTCGCGTGTTGGCAAATGTGCCAAAGACCCCGCTCGGGTGGCACATCTGGCTACACACGAGGGAGTGTCGACGGGTGTGACGGGGTTTCGACGGGGTTTCATGGGTATCGTTGGGGTTTGACAGGGATTTCGGCGCGGGCTCGGCAGTCGTGACAGCCGAAACCAAGACCGTTCGCCGAGGCTGCGCGCGAATCACGCGAAAGCAGGCTCAGTACCGGCGGACATGCTCAATTCGGGCGAACAGGCGCAGCTCGCGGCGCGCACATCGAGCAACAAAGCAGCAATCTCTGCCCGGTAGTCGGCGAGCAGTTCGGGGTCATCGGTGCGCGCCTCGATGAATACCGAGCGGCCAGCACCGTCAGTGCCGTCGGCTCCCTCGGCAACGCCACCTCCAGAAACCCGCAGCACGGCGACGAAATGACCGTCGACGCTCGAAATGCCGTGGCTCAGCTCGGCGCCGTTCTCGAGCGTTTCGGTGAGCACCCGCGAGACCGTGTTGCTCGCGGTCGCACCGTTGTGGCTCTCAGTCTCGTTCACGAGCCGCTCGTCGGGCGATGCCTCGCGCAGCGAGACGGTCAGCACGCGGTCGGGCGAGCGCAGCACGAGACCGTCGCCGGGCAGCAACGCCCCTCGCTCGACCGACGGCTGCACCGACCAGCCTGCAGCGGGTTCGATATCGTGGGCGGTTCCGATCGCAAAGGTCTCAGGGCCGTCAACCACCTCAACCGCCGCCACACTCGTGAGCGAGGGCACCAGCAACAACGCGAGCAGCCCAAGGCTCAGCACCGAGCCGAGAATCGCGACGGCGAACTGCGGCCAGCGGCGCTCGGCGAAGCGCGGCACGAGCCGCTCCCCAACACTCATCGCGACCTCACCCTGCCGCTCGCCGGCACCTGCCCACCAAACAGCTGCGTCACCGTGACCAGCTCGAGCCCGCGGTCGTGCAGGCCGCGAACGACGGCGCCCGCCACCTCTACCGTGTCGGAGTGCGTGTCGTGAAAGAGAATGATGTCGCCCGGACCGGCGGCCCCCGCCGATCGCTCGATGAGCGCGGCCTGCCCCGGCTCGCGCCAGTCGTTCGTGTCGACGTTCCAGAGAATCGCCGGCATGCCGACCTCGGTCAAGATTGCGTCGTTCACCTCACCGTACGGCGGCCGAAACATTGTGACGGGCTTGCCCGTGATGCGGCTGATCGCCGCAGCAGAGTCGAGCACCTGCGCCTTCGCCTCGGGCAGCGGCAGAGTCGTGAGATCGGGGTGATTCACCGTGTGCGTCGCGATCTCGTTGCCCGCGGCGAACGCCTGCTTGACCACGTCGGGGTACGCGGTCGCGTGCGAGCTGAGCATGAAGAACGTCGCCCGCGCCCCTTCGTCGCTGAGCGTCTGCAGCAGCTTCGGGGTGAGTTCGCCCGGCCCGTCGTCATATGTCACGGCAACGCAAGGGATCAGCCCCCAGTCGATCGGCAGCGACGCGACGCTGGCGGTGACCCCCGCGAACGGCTTGCCGATCTCGGCGTGCAGGCGCGCATATTCGTCATTCGCCCAGGTGCTCGCGGTGACGGGATCGATGCGCAGCTCGATCGAATCCACGGTCGCCTGGGTGCCGAGCCCGGCGAGCTCGGGCGACGCGATGCCGGCCGGCACCGTGACGACGAGGCTGCCATCGTCTTCGGTTGCGGCAGCCTGCGACGCCGCGTCGGCGAGTGCGAGCTGCTGCGCATCAGGGTCGAGGATCGGCGCAGTGCTCAGCGCCCCCGCCTCTCGGCGCAGCAGCTCGACGATGGCCCGCCAGAGCTCGGGGGCCGCCTCGGTGCTCCACTGATTCTCGATCTGCAGCAGCTGCCCCGTCTTGATGTTCACGAACAGCACGGTGAGCTCGTCCGAGTTCACGGCGCTCGCGTCGCCAGCGACCGTGCGCAGTCGCACCTCGACGAGGTCACCATATGCGCCGGCGAGCTCGCACACCAGCGCGATACCTGCGCCGCCCGCGGGGCCGGTTTCGACCCGACTCAGCACGTCTTGTGCTGACCACGACGAGGATCCTGGCACGCAGCCTCTCTCAGTTCGTCCCTTCTCGGGCGAATACACCCTCGGCGTGTAGGTCTTGCCCGTGGCCGCGATCGCCGCGCGAAGCTCTTGGGTCACCCGCTCGTTGAACGCGGGCACCCCAGGAATGTAGATGAAGCGCGCGGCGACGCCCGCCTCGTCATTGCGGATGCGGCCGGTGTGGAGGCCGAGCTGTTGCTGAGCGGCCGCGGCCAGCGCACCCGCGCTCTCTGCTTGGCCGCGATCCTCGCCCGAATCTTTGTTCTCGGTGCCACCGACGTGCGCGCCCAGGTTGCCCGCGAGCTCGATGCCGGGCACCGGCGAGAAGCTCCGGGGCACCCACCCGGCGACCGGCTCGGGTGAGCACGCCGACAGCGAAACCGTGGTCGCAAGCGCAGCGGCGCACGCGGCGGCGAGAACCCCTGACCGCCGCCTCCGCTGCGCGTTGCTCATGCGGCCTCAGACTCAATCAGACACGAGCCGAGGCCCACATCGCGACTATTTCGAGGCTATCGCAGCGGGATCCTTTTCGAAGAGCACCGGAAGTTTCGGTTCGATCACGGGCCAAAACACCTTCGTCACCCAGCTCATCGAGAGCACCAGCGTGACCGCAATGCCAAGGCCGATGAGCATGAGCACCCCGGCGCTACCGAACTCGCCGAACCAGTCGACCACGCCGGTGCCACGCAGCAGCTGCACGATGAGGCCGTGCAGCAGGTAGACGTAGAGCGTGCGCGTGCCCCACACGGTGATCACGCTGTGGCCGCGCGGCACGAGCAGCAGCAGGGCGAGCGTCATCGCGGCCGCGACCACGATGAGCGCAAGCCGCACCCCGGCGCCGCCCAGGGCGATCGCCCACCACTCGCTCGGCGCCCACCCCATGATCGGGGCGTCGGCAAACAGCCAAGCGTAGTCGTCGCGCCACACGATCCAGGTGTCGATGCGCCAGAGGTCGCGCAGCGGCGCGAGCACGGCGACGGCGAGCGCGACGACGCCGAGCAGGCCAGCCGCGATCAGGCGGGTGCTGCGGTCGGGTCGCTCGAACCACTGGCCCTGCAGCCAGCCGCGGTTCGTGACGAGCCAGCCCGCGACGAAGAACGGCATGAAGCAGAGGGTGCGCGACGCCGAGAATTGGGTGCCGATTGCGGGGCTGAGTCCCGCGACAAGTGCGAGCACGATCGAGAACAGCAGCGGGTGCCGCAGGCGCACGATGTAGGGCAGCAGAATGCGCATCGTGGCGAGGGTCACCAAGAACCACAGCGACCAGGCGGGCGCGACGAGCCAGTTCTTCGAAAGGCCCTGGCCGTTCACGAAGAAGTGAATGAGCGCCCAGATGACCTCCCAGCTCAGCCACGTGATGAGCAGCTGGGCGGTCGAACGCACCGTCTTCGTCGTCGCGTCGGCCTTCGAGAAGAGGCCGGCAAGCCCGATCATCGCGGGCATGTGAAAGAGGTAGATGAAGACGTAGAGCCCGTAGCCGAACGAGGTCTGCGTGCGCACGGTCGACACCATGTGCGCGACCACGACGAGCAGAATCAGCACGAAGCGGGCGTTGTCCCACACGGCTACTCGGGCGCGGGGCGCGGCCGGCACCTGCTGCGGTGTCTGCGCTGCTGATTGGCCTTGGCTACTCACAGGCTCAAGTGTAGTGAGCCTGTGAGCCCTGATCTCACCGCGAGGCGGCGAAGCTCTCTACCAGCACTGGCAGCCACTGTTGGCGCAGCATTCGCTCGGTGCCCGCGCGCAGCTGCGGCAGCACGTCAGAGACCGGCCCCCCTGGCACGAGACTGGGATCGAACGGCAGCCTGAAGGTGCGAGCGTCTGCGGGCGGCACCCCGCCGACTCCAAACGCTGCGCACTGCACCGGCAGCGTGCGGTTCAGACCCGCCTGTCCGAAACGCCGTGCGATATCGTCGAGCGCTTCTGCAAGCGAGGCGAGCCCGCGCGGGGTCGCCGCACCGACGACGATCAGGTGGCCCGCACCCAACGCCGTCGCGGCTTTTGCCGCCGAGTATCGGCCGTGTTCGCCGAGCTGGTCCTCGCTCGCGTGGGCGACCTGGGGCAGCTCGCCGAGGCGCGCGGTAAAGACCTCGGGATCTTCGGCAACCATGGTCGGCACCCGCCTCGCATGCTTTGCAAGCAGCTGCGCACTGAGCGCAGCCAGCGTGGTGGTACCGCAGCCGCCGTCGGCCCCAAGAAAGGTCAGCGTGCTCATACGGGATTCTCCATAGGTCGGGTATGGCCGCTCACGACGCGACGGTTTGCCGCCTCACCGCCCGTACCTTCGCCGCCCGAGCTCTCGCCGTTCGAGGCGCCGCCCGCCGCATCGTCGACGTCAAGAACCGGCGACTCCTCTTCTGGGGGCGCAGGGAGGTGCGCGACCTGGGCGACGAAGGGCGCCTCGCCGCGACGCGCATACCGGCCGCGGCCCGGCGAGAACCGCTCGGCATAGAGGCGGGGCAGAATCTGGCCCTCGCTGCGATCGCCAGACAGCACGAGCATCGCGCCGCCGGTGTCGCGTATGCCCTGCAAGAAGGGACTGAACATCGCGCGCACCGAACCCGCAACGGGGCGAGAGAGCACGATGTGGAAGCGGCTGTCTCGCGCCGTCGGCAGATGCGGCGCGAGAGCCGCGAGGTGTTCGATGCCGCCGGCGCTGATGATGTCGTGGTCGTCGACGAACAGCACGACGCGGGGCGCCTTGGCGCGGCCGCGGCCGCCGAGCCCCGGTCGGCGCTCGAGCTCGGTCGCGATCGACGAGGCGAGGCCCGCAGCCTGGGCCGCGGTGCGGGCGTGCGCGGCGAGATAGGCGTCTGGCACGACGCTCGCGAGGTGGCCGCGCGAGTCGACCACGGCGATCGCAAGCTCATCGGGCGTGAACCTGGCGATCAGCTCGGCCGCGATCAGGCGCAGCGCCGCCGTCTTGCCCGAGCGGGCGTCGCCGAGCACGATCAGGTGCTGGTCGGTGCGCTGGAACTCCCAGAAGGCGGGGGCCATGGTGTCTTGGCGCAGGCCGAACGGAATCGAGTCTGGCTCGTCAACCGGGTCGGGCAGCACCGATGGGTCGAGCTGTTGCGGCAGCAACCGAATCGGAGCAGCCGAGGGCCCCGACCACGAATCGGCGACTCGGCGGCCGAGCGCCTCGAGCTCGTCACCGAGCGCATCCGATTCGACGGCCTCGAGCACCGGAAGCGCGATCTGGCCGAGCAGGCCCGAATCGCTGAGCGCACGCCCCGGCGTTTCGGCCTTGATCGTACGGGCAAGCGTGCGGTCGACCTGCGAATCGGCCGGATCGTTCAAGCGAAGTTCGATCCTCGTGCCGAACAAAGCCTGGTGCGCAATGCGCAGGTCGCTGAACCGAGACAACCCGAGCACCAGGTGCATGCCGACTGTCGCCGCCCGCATCATGATCGCGGTGAAGGCGGCGTCGAGATCGTCGAACTCCTGGCGCAGCGTGCTGTACCCGTTGACGAGCACGACGACGTCGGCGGCGGGCAGTTCGGGCAGCTCGCCAGCCGCGTGCCGCGTGCGCAGCTGCGAGAGCGAGTCGATGCCGCGGTTCTTGAAGACGCGCTCGCGCGAGGCGAGCATGGCCTCGAGCTCTTCGATAAGTCGGCGCAGTTTCGCGGGGTCGGAGCGGGTAGCGACACCGCCGACATGCGGGAACGGTTCGAGTCGCCGCAACCCGCCACCCGCGAGATCCATGCCGTAGATCGCAACCTCAGCAGGCGTTCGTGTGAGCGCAAACGAGGCGGCGATGGTGCGCAGCAGGGTGGTGCGCCCCGAGTGCGGGCTGCCGATGATCGCGAGGTGGCCGCCGCCGCGGGTGAGGTCGAGCAGCCAGGGCTCTTGTCGCTGGTGGGCGGGGTCGTCGATGAGGCCGATCGGCGCGGTGAGGCCAGCGGCGTGCTCTTGCTCGCCGAGCACCTGCCCGAGAGCGAGCGTCTCGGGCAGCGGGGGCAGCCACGCCGAAGACACCTTGCGGTCGTCGGCGCGCAGCCGCAGCACGGCTTCGTCGACCAGCACGTTGCCCATCTCGAGCGGGGTGAGCGCCGCCGGCGTCTCGGGCCCGGCATCGGCGCCCTCGATCGCGTCTGGCACGACGATTCCGTTGTGCACCGGAATGCGAAACACGCGCTGCCGGTCGAGCTCGGCCGGATTGATCTCGCGGCGCACCGGCACCGGCCCAGACACGTAGCCCGCGCGAAAACGTTTGTAGACCGAGGTATCGACCTTCAGGTAGCCGTAGCCGGGCATCGCCGGCAGCCGGTAGGCGTCGCTCGTGCCGAGCACGACGTGCGACTCGCTCTCGCTGAATGTGCGCAGGCCGAGCCGGTACGAGAGGTAGGTGTCGAGGCCGCGCAGCTTGCCTGCCTCGATGCGCTGGCTCGAGAGCAGCAGGTGAATGCCGATCGATCGGCCGATGCGCCCGATCTGCAGAAACAGGTCGATGAACTCGGGCTCTGCGGTCAGCAGCTCGCCGAACTCGTCGATCACCATGAACAGGTGCGGCATCGGCGGCAGCTCGGGGCGGGTCTTGCGCAGCTCGCGGTAGTGGGTGATCGACGGCGACGAGTCGGCATCTTTGAGCAGTTGCTGGCGGCGAACGACCTCGCCCTGCAGCGAGGCACGCGCGCGAGTGGTGAGCTGCGGGTCGTCTGCAAGGTTGTCGATGAGCCCCGCGATGTGCGGCAGGCCCGCAAAGGGTGCGAACGCGGCGCCACCTTTATAGTCAACGAGGATCAGGCTCAGATCCTCTGGCGGGTGACCGAGTGCCAGCGCAAGCAGCAGTGTGCGCAGCATCTCAGACTTGCCCGAACCGGTCGCGCCGACGCAGATGCCGTGCGGGCCCATGCCCTCTTGCGCGGCCTCTTTGAGGTCGAGAAAGACCGGGCGGCCGTTGTCGTCGATCGCGAATGGCACGCGCAGAAAGGCGCTCGCCGAGCGGCGGCTCCACATCTTTGCCGGGTCGATCTCGCTCACGTCGGTGATGCCGAGCAGACGGGTGATGTCGAATGCCTCGGCGACGCCGCTCTCGGGCCGCACCGCGTCGACGGTGCGGTAGGCGGCCATCGTGCGGGCGAGGGCGAGCAGGGTGCTGACACCAACGTCGTCGGGTGCGAAGTCGAGATTCTCTGGCGTCTGCGATGAAGCTCGAGAGGTGAGCGTGCCACCGTCGTCACTCACCGTGATGCGCAGGTCGACATCGTCGGGCTCGTGCAGGCGGTCGGCGATGAGGTGCACGACCGTGACGTCGAGCTCGCTCAATGAAATGTTCGCGTCTGGCAGCGGCAGCGTCGATGCGGGTCGGTTGTGGTCGTCGACGAAGATCACGAGTCGGCCGTGCGGGGCGCGCACCTGATTGCGCCGCTGCATGCCCGCGGCCGCCGCGGAGCGAACGCCGAGCTCGGCACCGAGCACGTCGGCGAGCTCTCCGAGCGAGCCGGCGACGCGGCGGGCGGGAACGGGCCCGTCGAAGAGCGCAGGGTCTTGAGCGTGCGGCAGCAGGTCGAAGCCGGCCCAATCTTCGGCACGCTCGGCAGGGTAGGCCGCCGCGAGAGTGAGGTCGTCGGGCATGTGCATCGTCGCGAGCTGCGTAACGAGCGCGCGAATCGCGCGCATGCCGTGCTCGCGGTCGCCGACGACAGACACGACGCTCGCCTCGCGCAGATCTGCGGTCACGGGCATCTCGGGCACCCGGTCGAGCGTGCGCGCGACGATCTGGGCTTCGCGTTCAAGAAAAGGATCAACCGGCTCAACCGGCGACTCCCCCTGGGCAACGGTGAGCTGAAACCACGGCAGCGCCGCCGTGCCGATGCGCGCCGAGAGGTAATCGTCGTCTGTGCGCCGACGCTCCCAGCAGCGGGCGGGGTCTCGCAGCACACCCAGCAGCGCGGCGGGCGCCGGGTGCACGGTGAGGGCGCGCTCGCGGTCTGCGTCGCCGCGCTCGCGCAGCTCGGCTCGCTGGCGTTCGAGATAGTCGAGGTAGGCCTCGCGGCGCTCTCGCGCCTGCTTCGCGGCGCGACCTCGCGACGACAGCGCAAAGCCGATGCCGCCGACTACCGCGACGAGAAACACCACTGCGGCGAGCACGAGAAAGAGCGGCTGGCCGCCGCGCAGCACGACCATCATCGTGACACTCGAGATGGCGCCGATCAGCGGCAGCAAGAACTGCAGCGGCATCGCCCCGCCCTGCGACGTCAGCGCGGGGGGCGCGGGGATCATCTCGGGTTCGGGTCGCTCTGGAGCGACCGTGACTCGTGTTGGCCGACGGAACAGGTGCGCGCTCATCGGGCCACCGCCATCTGCTGACTCGTCGCGGGGCTGTTCGCCCGAGCGCATGCCGCCACGATCTCGCTGCCGAGTTCGGCGAGGGCGAGCTGCGATGCCGAGTTGACGGTCGCACCGGCCACGAGCCGCGCGTTCGGGTCGAAGGGCATCATCTGGGCGGGCATGGGCAGCGCCGCGACCATGCGCCGCGCGCCGAGCCTCGCGCGCCCTCGCACTGAGCTTGCAACGATCAGCGTCTGTGTTCCTGCCTCGGTGAGCGCACCCGCCACGTCGAGCGTTCGCTGCACTGCGCCGCGCTCGGTGGTGGTCGTGAGGCAGACAAGGTGCGAGTGCGCGGCAACCGCGAACAACTGTGCGGTCGGCAGCTTGCCCCAGTCGGTGAGGGTGAGCTCGTGGGCCCGGTGCTGCTCTTCGGTGTGCGTACGCCAGTTGTCGATGCCGCCCGGCCAGACGGGGTCGGGCAAGGCGATCGTCTCGATCCCGCGTGCCGAATGGTGCCGGCCGCCCTCGGCCACGAGCTGCTCGGCCCGGCGATCCTCGCCCGCGGCGAGCACGAGCAGCACCCCACCCGCGCGCCGCGAGGCAAGCGCGGTGGCGATCCTGCTCGCAACTGTCGAACACCCGTTGCCGCCCGCGAGCGAGGCGAACGCGACTCGCCGAATCACCGGAAGCGGTGACCTCAGCGCCTGTTCTGCAGCAACGAGGCGATCCTGGCGCTCTGCGGTGAGCAGCTGCAGCGTGCGCCCGAGACGACTCACGAGAACGCTCCGAGAAGTTGGCCGAAGAGCCCGAGCACTCCGAGAATCAAGGGCACCATGGTGATCACCGTGAGTGCTTCGATAGTGCCGAGCAGTCGCCGAAAGCGCGCCTGCGCTGCCGCCGAGAACGGCAGCACTGCAGCAAGAAGAAAGGCGAGGCAAGCGACTGCTGCGATCGCGATTCGCCAGCCGGTGCTGAGCACGGGCGAAGAGATGAGCCAGAGGATCGCCGGGAGCCCGCCCGCGAGCAACAGTGCGACGCGCGCCACGGCAAGCGGGAACAGCCTCGCGCGCAGCAGCGTGAAGAGCGCGAGTGCCGCGGCGAGCCCGAGCGACCACGGCCCGCCGAGGCTCAGGAAGAGCGTGGCAGCGGCGATGGGCAGGGCAAGGGCGAGGGCGATCGCGGTGTGCGCAGAGAAGGCCGCGGTGATCGCGGGGGCGACGTCGCTGCGCCTGACGGTCTCTTCGTCGATGGCGGCGTCGTCGAACCGGGCGACTCCCGCAGTGCTGAGCGCGAGGGAGGGCGCAAACCCAAGAACCGCCGCCGCGAGCACGCCCGCGACCGCCACGATCGGCGTCGCAGCCTCGGGCCAGAAGACAGCCGCGCAGACCACAGCGCACGTGAGCAGGGCCAGCACCGCGCCACCGATTACGCCCCGCCGTCGTGCACCGATTCCGAACACGATGGCGGCGCATACCCAGATGAGGGCCCACGCAAACCCCGCGATGGTCGGCGAGGGCAGCGTCGCGCCGATCGCCGAATCGCTCAGCGCTCCGATCCCGCTTGCCACTGCAATGCTCCCGGCGAGCGGCAGTGCCGCACCCGCCCCGAGCCCGAAGAGCGCGCTCACGCTGGCGGGCCCGCCGCGGCGCGCGGCGACCGCGCCGAGCACGCTGCCCAGCGCGAAGACAAACGCCGAAACAGCGATGGCGGCCCCCGGCACGAGCGGAAGGGCACCGAGCGTCGCCGCCGAGAGCAGCGCCACGACCACCCCGAGGGCGATCGCGGTCAGCGCCGGCGTCCAGCGATCGGGGCGCTTTGCCGAGGCATCTGCGACTGCCTCGGTCACCTCGGCGACGTCTGGCGGCTGCGGGGCCGCGTCGAGTGGAAGCAGGCGAAGCACCGCCCCGCTTACGACCCCCTGATCGGCGAACGTCGTGCGCGAGTCGATGGGGGACCCGATAAGCGTAGTGAGCGCCTGCGGCGACCCACCCGAGGGCGGCTCTTCGAGCAACGCGACGATCTCGGGCAGCAGCTCTTCAATCGGGTGATCGCTCGGCAAGGCAAGATCAGCTTTGCGGCGCGTGCCGATCACGGTGAGCCTCAGGTACTGGTTCATCGTTTGCTCTCATCTGTAGCAGGGTCGGCTGCGGCTGGGTCGACGACCTGCAGCGTCTCGGGGTCGATCGTGATGCCCGAGTTCGGGTCGGTGTAGTTTCCGGTCGCGGGGTCGACGAACCATCCGGTGCGCGGGTCGACCGTGCGCCCTTGCTTGTCGGTTGCAAGGCCGGTGGCCGGGTCGACCACGAATCCCGTTCGAGGGTCGATAAGCCGCTGGGTGTTCGTGTCGAGCAGATAGCCGGTGCTCTCGTCTCTCACCAGGCCGTCGCCCTCGGGAATCGGGTTCGATGCGATTGCCTGGCGAAACGAGGTGAGGGCTGCGGTCTCTTTCTGCGTCTGCAGAATATTCAACACGAAACCGGTGCCGAGGCAGACCGCACAGATTACGGCGCCGAGGATCACCGAACCCATGAGCCGCCGCAGGTTGTTGTTCACGGGTCGCCGGTCGGCCTGCTCGCCGTGCACGAAGGCCGCGTTGAGACGGTCGCGATGCACCCGCGACGACTCGATGAGTATCTGGTCGTAGTCGATCATGCGGCCCCCTCACCCCGCTCGAGAAAGAACTGGCGCTCCCCGAGCAGCAGGGTTGACCCCCACTGCACAGTCATCGGCTGCCCCGGGGTCAGCGGTTCATCGCTGCCAAGCACCCAGGTGCCGTTGGCAGATCTGAGGTCGGTCACCGACACTCCATGCTCGCCGACCTCAACGGCGAGGTGAGATTTCGAAATCGTGCGGGTGAGGTCTGGCACGGCGATGAGCACGAACCGTTGGTCAGCTGAGGCGAGTGGGTTGCGGCCGATGATGGCCGAATGGCGAACGATGTGCATCGTGCCGTCGTCGACGAGAAGGCGAAGGTGCGCATGCACGGTTTCAGGCCGAGGATCCTCCTGCACCGGTGCAGCGATCGACAGCGGGCGAGGAACCAACGCAAATGGGTCGGCTGCCGTGCCTCGCGTCACGTTGGTGTGCCCGGTGAAGAAGCGAAACGAAGGGAGCCCCGAGAGCCGGTCGATGCTGCGCAGCCGCAGCAGGGCGTTGCCAATGCTGCCACCGAGAAGCCCCCGCCAGATAAGTAGGGCGGCAGCAGAGAGAACGACAGCGCAGAGCGCCCACGCCCAAGACCAAGCCGGGGCAAGTAGGAGGACGATCAGGGCAACAAGAAATACCGCGAACGCGTCAATCACGGCTGAAAATAGTCTCGCTGATTGACGTGGCGCGGCCTGGGGGGCATGCACTGCGGCCATAAACACCAGACTATCGAAGTCGCCACGGCGTCATCGTCTCGAATGTTAGTCTTCTTGAAACTTACGAACTGGAGCCACCGAGCGATTCGCCGCAGATCGACGCGAAGACGCTGAACGTGATCTTCACCTCAACTCAGTTTGACCCCGAGGCATTTGACACGACCGCGGCAATGCTCGCGTCAATTTATCCATACGTGACTGCCTCACCCGCGTGCCTTGCGGTGATCGGTGTTTCGACGACAATAGGCACGAGCCCAAACAGTTCGGCGAACGTCGACTTCGGTCCCAGCAACGATCGAAGCATGACGGCCAGATTATGGGCAACCAAGTGAGCGTGGTCGGGATCGTCGAGCAGTTCGACGCGAGCGTCGTCGCGGTGGCGGGCTGGGATCCCAGGTCGAGCAGTCAGACCTTTCCCGCAGCAACCGGCATGTTCGTCGAGAAGCTTTCTGAGGCGCGAATCGAGCTCATCAACCAGGCGGGTTGATGCTGGCGCAAAACCTTTCCCGTCTCTTTCGGATCAGGAAAGTCAAAATCCCGATTTGCAGAGGGATTCTTTAGATCGGTGTGCCCCGGTTGCTGCCCGGCTTTTGAATGAGGCGATCGTCTTCCTCGTGCTTACGGCATCTTTCAAGCAGCGGCAACGCGCTCTCGGGATCAGCTTTGAACAGCTGATACTCCTCATCGTCGAGAGCGTAGTACTCCTCGTAGTCAACCAGACCGTTCGATACGGGGAACGAGAGAAAGTACGTTCCGCTCACCGTCTCTTCACCCAACGAGAAACGATGTTCGCGAGAGACGTAACTGTCTTCAAAGTTCATCGACTGACGTGCCCCTGCGCTCTCTGAAGGCCCAGCTTCGTGAGCTACTGGCTCACCAGCGGGCGGGCGGCCCGGAACAATCGAGGCCTTTCCGAGCATCTGGGTGAATACCGAAAGCGATACCGCAAGGTCGCCCCGATCAAGATGCGCCGCATCAGCGGTGCCGCCAAGCGGCAAAAATGGTGCGTAAAAGAATGCCTCATATAGGTCAGGTCGCCCGAGCCGTGCGACAGCCTGCCCGTAATCGCCACGCTGCAACCACGTGTCAAGGTACTGGTCATTCTCCAAAAACGAGAACAACGACTCGAACTGCGGCGCAATGTTACGAATATCGCCGACGCGGTACATGACGTGACGGATCACACCACCCGGCTCACCCGTCGGCTGCCACACAAACAAGTCACCCATGCCCGTCGCCAAGAATGGCACCGCACCTTCGGTGTCAGTAAACCACTCCGACAGATAGCCAATGTAGTGGGCCGGATCGATGACCCTGACGTATCCGTCTTCACCAACGAAGCCGGTGCCCCAGGTACGCCACAAATCCAGAATCTCGACTGGAAACCCTGGCCAAGCGGCAAGTGACTCAAGCGTCTGGTCTGGCACCGGCGCCACCGGCTCAAACCTCGCAAACTCAACCATGTTGCCCATCCTTCACAGCCTCACTGCTCACACCCCATGAGCGCCACTCGAATCCCAAACGCTCGGCGAATGGATCCAGAACTAATCCCACCGTGTTGTCGTCAAGCTTCGGGCGCGATGCCAGAGCAAACACGGCCGAACCCAGCAGAGAGGTGAAGCTCCTTATCGCCATACGCTCAGCAGTTGTGGCGTTCGGCGGAAATTTCCCTCGCAACGCCTTTACGAGGTCCCGAACTGCCGACTCAACCGCCGCAATACTCGCGGCCGACTGAGGGGCATCGGAAATTCTCGACCTCGCATCCCGAACCTCAATCCCGCGTGTTTCAGCGACAATCGGCTCGACATGTTCGGCGCTCAATTCCTGGGCTGCGTCGAGGAAGCGGACCAACTGTTCACCGTTGGCTCCGAACTTGCTGCTCATAGAACAATCCTAATTGGCGACAGGTACTGTGGTGACGCTACTCGACCGAGGCACCTTCGGCGCCCCGCCAAAGACGTCATTCACCTTGAGTTCGACGTTCAACCGAACATCGCCCAAAAGCTCGGCGGGAATCCCCGAATCCTCGAGAATTGCTTCCAGTTGCTCACGCAACTTCCGAGCAAGCCCGCTGCCCCACTGCGCACCCAGCGAGGAGTTCACTCCGCTGTCACCAAACCCGGTGAGCTGGTTGGGGTTGCCACCGGGGAACTGATCGGGTCCGTGGAGACCGACCAAACCTTCCAGTTCAGTCTTCGCCGTCGAGTGAGCAAGCTCAGGCGTCATCCCCTGCGCTTCCAGCGCTCGGGTGCGGCTAGAAAGCCACTCTTCACGATACTTCACCTGAGTGTCCAATCGGCCCTCGGCCTCGAAGCGATCGATGTTCGCTCCCCAGTCCGAGGCGCTGAGCTGCCGCATGGCCTGCTCTTGCAAATCGACCTGGCGCACGAACTCGACGAGGTCATGGTGAGCCATCTTTCGGTTGAACGTCACCTCAACCCGGTCAGCCAGGTAGAGAACCCCGTCACGCAACACGATCGCTGGTGGCTCCGCCTCAAGATATGGGCGCAGCTGCTCAGGAATCACATCAGGGTCGATGAGCCTGCCACTGTTCGTCAAACCAGACTCAGAAGGAACATCCGGATTCACCGTGCCGATATTGCCATGACTGTCGTGCGAAAGTGAGTCGTAGCGAGGGTGGGTCGGATCGTGCTGCGGATCGTTACGCAGGGAATCGGGCAACTCGCTTTGAATCCGCACCCGATCTTCGACTGAAAGCGATCCTGGCGCATGCTCGTTCGCTCCCAGATGTGTCGCGGAGGAACCCGGCCCAGCGTGCCCACCCATCGGCTGCACGTCATACTTCAGCGAGCCATTGCTCGGAATGTCGATCACGGCTTCAGAGATGCCCGTCGGCAGCTTTCCGCCCGGCAGCCACTGCGAGTTCGCTCCGGCCTCGTTGCCCGATGGCATACGAAGGCCCTCGTGCGCGGGGTTCGCGATATCAACGCGCACGACCTTGTTCGTGTCGAAGAAGCCGTCTGGCAACCCGAGCGCAGCCTCGAACTTGCGCATATCGCCATTCACGCTTCGAAGAAGCGCGTCGACCTCTGCGGTGGGCATCACGAACGCGGTGCCATCGGCCTGGCCGATACCGTACTTCGAGAGGTTCGACTCGGTCATGAACCGAGTCGCGCCACCGTCGAACTTCTGCAGGTGCTCACGAATGTAGTCGGGCGAGAGGTAGGTCTCGGGCAGCGGCCTGCTGCCCTTCTCCATCTCGATGATTCGATCACGAGTATCCGAATCGAGTCCCGAGCCGGTGTGATCGCCAGTACCGTCAGCACTCGGGTGCGGATCCGCAGGATTCGGGTCAGCCGGATGCGGTTCAGTCGGAGCCGGGTCGACCGGATGCTGGCCGCCCGGCTGCTGGTCGCCCCACTGGTTGCCCAGCTTGGGCTCTCCACCCGGATGCTCCGGCAACGGGGGTCCGTCGATGCCGCCGTGCGGCGCACCGCTCCCGCTGGCTCCCGGGGCCTGGCCGCCGGTGTGCGCCGGAGGCGCACCCTCAAGACCGAGCGAACTTGAGACAGGCGTCTTCGAGGGCAGAGGCACGTGAGGAGCCTCAGTCGCCACCCCTGTGATCCCTGGCAATGCGTTCGGGCGCACCGGGCCAGGCGTAAGCGCATCAACCAAGCCACGCCAACCGCCCTTGGTCAGGTCAACTCCCAGATCAATCACCTTCACGGTGCCCTTGACCAGGTACGAACCAGCAGGAATCACGAACTCCGCGAGATGGGTTCCGGCCTTCACCACAAACGATCCCACGCGAGTGCCGGCAAGCACTGCCTTCGTGCCGCCGCTCGCTGCGCCGGCCACCGGAATGAAGAACGTACCTACGTTGGCCACCGACTCAGTCAGCGCAGCAATGCCGTCTTCTTCGTACTTGTGCCAACCGTTCTCGCCCGCAAGGTGCGCCTGCTGATCCCAACCGATCAGTCCGCCCCAGCTGCTCACCGCGGTGTTGTACCGGTCGTTCATGAAGTTGCCGAGCTCGCTGTCTTGACCAGACAGCACGGCCGCGGCGATATTCACTCCCGGAACCAGCACGATCACCGTCGAAAGCGCGAAGTCGCCAACGCCCCACCAGGTCTTGCCCGCTGTCTCCCAGCTCCACTCGCCCGTGGTCGCATCGCGTCCGATCAGCGAAGCCGCCCCGGTCCAGGTGTTGTGCCAGAAGTTTCCGAGGCCGTGCCCAACAGACTCGGTGCAGTTGCGATCTTCGCCGTCCGCGGTTCCCCAGGTCGAAATGTCAGAGGCAGCGAGCATATCGGCGGTGATGACCTCGGCCGGCGCCACACACATCATCGTGAGTTCAGATTGAATCGCATTCGCGCAAGTGGTCGCAGCCGTCGAGATGCGTTCGAGAATCGCGTTGTACTCGCCAAGTAGTGACTCGTTCTTCTCGACGGCAGGCCCGTGCTCTTTCCATGAAATGTGGGTTTTGTCAGTCGGATTCTCGAGGTTCACTATGAACCCAAGCCCGTGAGCCTCCCAATTGCTCACCTCGTAGCCCTGCAGAGCTCGAGTGCGAAACTCTTTGGCGCGTTGCTCGAGGTCTTCGAGATCGGGCTTGATGCCGTCGAGCTCGGAAGCATATGTATGCAGCGCAGTGCTTACGCGCCCTGTGACGCCCTTCATGTTGGTTGCGCCGGTCACGGCCGGTTGAAGCAGGGTGTACACAACGCCGCTGTCAGGGGTTTCAAAGACCCCCGGCGACTGTAGGCCCTTCCATGCCGTCTCAGCGCTCTCGGTTGTGGTCAGCACACTCGTGCCCAGTGCAGCGACCTGATCGCTGCTTCCAGTGATCAACGAGGTGTCAAGCGTTGAAGACTTGCAAGGAAAGTTGGTCGGGTTGATCAGCCCATCGTCTGCAACGCACACCTCGCCGGAATATTGCCCTGACATCTGCTACTCCGCCTTATATCCGTGTTTCTCGAAGTATGAAAAATCGCCCGTCGAGGCAGCCGTCGACATCTGAGTCTGAAACGTGGCCGCCATGTCTTCGTTACCGGCTTGCAACGCGCGCGCCGAGTTTCCGACGCCGCTCACGCCCGCGCCGATGTGGTTCGCGATCTTCTTCACGTTGACGTTCTGCTGCTCGTTGAGCACCTCGTTCAGCGCAGAAGATACGCAGGCAGTAAACCCGCCGCCCCAGGTGAGACCACTAAAAATCGTCGTGATCGACTCCTCAGTAAAGATTCCAAGCAGCGACTCATAGGCGGTGCCGGTTTCGGTCAGAGTCGTCGAGAGCTGTACGGGCTCCATCTTCCATTGAGACATCTGTCACCATTCCCTCTCTGCCTGCAGCATTACCGTTTTTCCTTCAAGACTCCGCCGACCGCACTCGCGAACGCGTTGGCAAGGGGCCGACCCTGGGCGCTGTGCTGAAACGGAATCATGACCTCTGTCCACAGCGCAAAAGCAGCTGGTGGGTCATGCAGTTGCGCGGCGGCTTCGTCAGGTACGTGCACTGGCGACGGGTCGAAGACGGTGAGCACCGCCTCGCCCTGTGCATCTACGAACTGGGTGATCTCACCGCCGCGGTACGAGACTCCCGTGCCATCCGGAATCACTCCACGCGCCACTTCGGCCATCATTTCGGGGCTCAGTGCGATTTCGCTCAGAAGTACAAGCTCAAGTGCCATTACGCCCACCCCTGAATTTCAGTTGCGAGCACCGCACCAAGGCGTTCCTGCTCGAGATCGAACGCAAATGCGCGAAGTTGGCTCCAAAGAGGATCGCGGCCGGTCATTCGCACGAGCGCACTCGGCACCCGACCGGGCCCCAGCACGGTGACATCGTGTCGCCCTGAAAGTGAGTCAAAGTCGAGTCGCAGATCGCGCACCGCGCGCGGGCCGATCAGCACCGCGAGGGGTGCATCGACCGGCTGCGAGCCCACGCAGAAGCCGTAGCGGTCGCCGACGTGATGCAGCATGCCCGACGAGATGAGCGCCACCCTCGGCCGAAAGTCAGAGACGAGCCCCTCAAGCATTGCCGTCACGGCCGGCATCACTGCGTCACGCCACTCGGTCTGCGGGAGCTTTGAAAGCTCGGGCAACGGCAATCCACCACGCACGCGCTCGATAAGGCCGTCGCTGGTGCGCGCCACAGTCACTGTCGCCCATGCGCCACCGACGGACGATGCGAGCATCGGTTCGCTCGCGGGCATTTGCGCTTGCACCTGCGTGGTGAGCTCGCTGTGATCCCACGCGAATGTCAGCGGTTCGTCACGACCGAACCGGCTCAGGTCGCCCCCGCCGAGGCCACGCACTGCGTGGTCTACGAGAGGGCCCACCGCAGTGTCACGGGTTGCGCGATCACCCGCGTAAATATCGAACATGATGGTGGGCACAGCAATGCCGGTCGCGGCGATCTCACCGTGTCGGTCACCGCGATCTGTGCCGTTCCACAGTTCGGGGATCGATTGAATCCGAAGGCCAGAACGCGCGTCAAAGACACCCTCTTCGTCACGAAATGCCCAGTGCGCGCCGCTCTCGGCCATGGCAGTGAAAAGCTGCGGGCTGACGACAACGCCCGGGCCCGTCAACAGCACCGGCCGCACACGAGACTCGCGGCAGTCGCTCAAAAAATGGCGAAGCGGACGGGAGTACGTCGCCAAATCGTGTTCGATGACGAACAGCGAGTACTCATCCGTCCACTCATCCGCAAGCGGATGAACGGAGACCACCATTAGATCGGAAGCGCTGCCCGCGCCCGCTGCAGCGCAGTTACCGCGATCTCGTCGTTCTGCTCCAGCGATCCGCGGATCGTCGAAATGACCTGACGCACCTGCATGCCAGCATCGCTCCACTGCTTCTCTAGCGTCGCGTACTCTTCAGACACACCGTCTGCCTGATAGTCAGCCATGGCTGCTTTCACGTCTTGGTCGCGACGCTGCAGCGCCGCCTCCAAGCGAGTAGCCGCCTGCTCGAAGTTCGCCTGTGCCGACTGCGATGCGCCGACGCTGTAGTCGTTGCGATCCTGCTGGTTTGCGTATCCCATTATGAAATCCTTAACTTCTCGCGTCGGCGTTACGCCGAAGCCTGGCCTGAGATGCGTGCGAGCACGGCTTCGCTGCTGAAGTCGGTCGAGCCCTGTGCAGACTGGTGCGCGCCAGCGCCGTCTTCGGCTGCGGTCACGAACGCGAGGTTCTGGCCAGCAATTGCACCGACGATGCCGCTGAGAGCGTTATTCAGCGACGTCGAGATGTCGTCAGTCTTCGCCTTGAACTCGTTGAACTTCGCACGAGCGGGTCCGTTGAAGACTCCCTCGAGTGGCTCTGCCGCCTCGACGAGCTGACGCACCAGCGTAGCGAGATCTTCAGATTCTGTTTGAGAACGCTGGCCCAACTTCACCAGCGTCTGATCTTCCATCGAGAACTTCATACTCGCTCCTCACCTACGCACTTGCCTTATGCCTTGAAAGACTGAGAAACGCGCGCTGCGAGCGTCGAAACCCCCTTCGAAGGGTCCGGCAATGCCAGATGCGGTTCGCGGGGGGTTCGAACGCCGAGCGAGAACCAATTCGCCAGCGCAACGTTCTTCATGATTCAAGAAGGGAATCAATTATAGAGAGGTTTTCAGAGATACGGCCAGCACATTCTCGCGAAACACCCTCTGTGAGTGGGACTACAAGGCGGCTTGCTGTGCTCGGAGGCTGGTCGATCCTTGTCGCAAATTAACCGCGAAAGAACGGAATCGCGAGTGCCGGTCGGTGCACCCGCTGGCTGCCAATTACGCAGCCGCGAATCATCGTGACCAGGCAGTAGATGCCGACGGCGAAGAGCACGGTGCCCGGCAAAGCGATGATCAGCGAAGGCTCAGCAGGCCCCATCCCGTCAGCGGGTGGCTGAGAAGTCACCACGCCCAGAGCGATGAAGATGGCGAGCAACACGAAGAAATAGAGCGTATAGCTCAGCGCCCAGTTCGCCGCCCAGCGCGCGTTCTCACGAACAATCTCGTGTGGTGACGTCTTGTTGCTTGCGCGCTGCACGAGCGAGACGATGATGCCGACGAGCACACCGACGTAGGGAATGTAGAACAGAAAGAGCAGTGCCCAAAACTTTGCGCCGCTCGGCGATGCGATGTACTGGGGCTGGTACGTGGCTGAGCCCTCACCGTTCGGCGCGGGGTAGACCGGCGGCTGCGTGTGCGGGGTTTCGGGGGGAAGTGCAGTCATAGTTATCGACTTTACCCCGCACAGGGGCCGAGGCTGGCGCGCACCTTTCTCGCTTTACCGCGCGAAAAGGATCGCGGCTTCGCCGCACCTAGGCCTTTCGAGCCTCGTTCGCCTTCTTCATGTCGACAAACACATCTGAGTTGAAGCGGTACGCAGCGCGCACCTCGGCAACCATGCGCTCGCGCTCTGCCTCGTCGAGGCTTTCGCCGAGCACGTCGAGCACGCCACGGTACGCCTGCTTGAACTCACCCAGATCGCCGAGTTCGGTGAAGTCATAGAACGCGATGCCCGCGCGCTCGAAGCCGAACTGCTTCTTCACGCGCTTCGCGATCATCTGCCCGCCCGAGAGATCTCCGAGGTAGCGGGTGTAGTGGTGCGCAATGATGCCGGGCAGCCAACCCTCGGCTGCGATCTCGCGAATGCGGTCGGCGTAGGCTGCGGTCGCGGGCACCGGCGAGATCTCGTCGCGCCAGTTCTCGCCGACGAGAAACTCGAGGTCTTCGACGAGGGTCTGCTCGCGCACGATCGCAGCGGGGTGCAATGCTGCGAAGCGGGGGTCTGCTGCGAGTGCCTTCGACGCCTCTTCGAGCGCCTCATACATGAAGTAGTGCTGCACCACGAGATCGACGTACTCTTCGCGGGTGGCGCGCATGCGCATGATGTCTTCCATCACGCTCGAGCCCTCACTGTCTGAGTGGTCACCCCAGGTCGCGGTGCGAATCGCGTACGAGAACGAGCCGTCGTCTTCGGGCTTCGCGTGGGGGTTGCCGTGGGGGCTCGCGCCGCCGTGGCCGTGGGGGCTCGCGCCGCCGTGGCCGTGCGCAGCCGCATCTGCCGCCGGGGCGTGCTCTTCACGTGCGGGCACGCCGAGCTTTTCGCAGGCGGTCTTGTAGAGCGCGACAACCTCACGGCGAATCTCGGGACGCTCGCTGATCGCGCCGCTCGGCCACTCAACGCGCACCTCGTGTTCGCCGCTCGCATCTTCGACGCGCCAGACGCCGGCTGTGTTGTCAAGGCCGGTCATGGTGCTGCCGGTCGCCTCGGGGCACCCGAAAGCGCGAACAATCAGCAGGTTGTCTTCAGGGTGGTCGCCATTCATGTGTCCGGTCACGGCAGCGATCACGCTCGCGTCAAAGTTACTCACCGCTCCATCGTAGTAAGGTTTGCCTCACAACGCCTCATTCATCAGATGAAGGTGGCTGATCCTCGCCCTATAAATATGTATGGCCTTGCAGCCGGACATGACTCGCTCACAGCCCGCCGGGGTAGACTCGCAATGTTTTATGCCCACACGAGAGATCGGGGTCCAGTGGCTGCATTACGCAAACGACGCGCAGGCGTCGTCGCCATCTCGCTGCTCGCCGCAGCCGCACTCGCACTCACCGGATGCACCGGCGGGGGCACGGGTGCAGGCCCAGGCGAAGTCAACACGATCGACGCCGGTCTCGCGGGCAGCATCGACGACGCTGTCGCGAACGCGATGCAACTCAGCGGCTCGAGCACGGCGATTGTGGGGGTCTGGACAAGCTCGGGCGAGTACGTGCACGCGTACGGCGAAGGCATCAACGCGAACTCGCAGATTCGCGCCGCGCAGGCGTCGCAGCCGGTCATGTGCGCGCTGCTCTTGAGTCTCGTCGAGCAGGGTGAGCTGAAGCTCGACCGAAAGATCTCGAAAGACCTGCCCCGCCAGGTCGGCATCGAAGGCATCACCTACGGGCAGTTGTGCGACGCAACCTCTGGCCTCGCCGACTTCAAGTCGGCAACCCTGACCGACATCTTCGCGAACAACCCGACCAGACCCTGGTCTGACCGCGAACTGCTCGCTCAGTCGCTTGCGCACTCCCCCGTCAACGAGCCGGGCGCGGGCCAGCAGGTCTCAGACACGGGTAGCCTGATGCTCGCTCGCTCGCTGCGACAGCTGACCGGCACCCAAGTTTCGCAGCTGCTCGAAGACCACGTGTTCGCGCCAGCGGGCATGGGCAGCAGCAGGTTTCCGGGCGACCCCGCAACGCAGACGACGCTGCCCGATGGCAGCATGTCCGGGCTCACCTACCCCTCGTCGGGTGGGGCCCCCGTGTGCAGCGTTCCGGGTGAAGCCGAGGGCGAGACCGTCGCGCTCGAACCTGTCGCCGTGCCCGAGGTGTCACCCTCGATGCTCGGTGGCGCCGGCGCAACCGTGACCACCGTCACCGACCTGAAGAACTTCTACGAGCGCTACGTCGGCGGCGAGTTCGGCAAGGGCTCGGCCGAGCGCGTGACCTCACTCTCGGCGCCGCCCCCCGCTCCTCCGGCGGAGGGCGAAGAAGCGCCCGCGCCGCCGGTCGACGGCTGGACTTTCGGTCTCGAGAAGCAGGGGCCGCTCTACGGCATGAGCGGCTCGATGACTGGCACCATTACCGCCGCGTACCACGACCCCGCCGGCAAGTTCTCGGTGGTTGTCGCGCTCAACAACTCGAGTGCCGGGAGCGCGTTTGCACGAGCGCTCGCGTTCCAGCTCGCGGCTCTCGCTGGCGATGGGGTTGAGTGGACCGCCGAGGATCAGGGCGCGGCGCTTGCAGAGCGGGCCGTGTGCCAGCCCGCGGCGCCTGCAGAAGAGGCACCCGCCGAGTGATTTGTGAGCGGGCGAGCGGCGCAAGCGCGAACCCGCCCGGGGTTCTCGACTCAGCTCTCACGCCGCTGCTCTGCTAGGGTTGAACAGCTGAGGCTCAGCCCCACCCGGGGCCGTCGTCTAATGGTAAGACATTAGCTTCCCAAGCTAAGAACGCGGGTTCGATTCCCGTCGGCCCCTCCACAAAATAGCTGGTCAGAGCATGAAATGACATGTGCGACTCCCGTCTTCACGACCGGGAGCAGTGCAAATGTGCAACGCATGGGCAACCGTGGGCAACAGCTCGCTGCTTCCGAGAAGATTCGGGAGACAGCCGATGTCAATCTCAAAGTCCAGAAAACACGCAAATGGTGACGGGAGTATCGAGAAGCATCTCGATGGATACCGCATCTATTGGACAGCCCCCGAGGGGCGCAGGTCCAAAGTGTTGCGCCGCACCTCACGCGCTGAGGCATCTCGCCTCCTGAACGACATCCTCGCGGACATTCGACGAGGCGACTACCGGGATGAGCGAGCGGGGAATGTCCTCTTCAGCGACTTCCTCGTCGATTACCTGAAGGTACGGGAGCGCGAGGTCAGACCGGGTGTGTACCGCAACTGGCGCACCTATCACCGGAGGCATCTGATCCCCTCGTTCGGCGAAATGCGGATGCGCGACATCACACCGAGGCACATCGCCCTCTGGTGGGCCGAGAAAGCGGATCACCCCACCAACCGCAGGAACGTCTACCGGCACCTCTGCACCATCTTCTCCCTCGCTATCGAGTGGGAGATCCTGGACTCCTCGCCGTGCCAGATCAAGAACCTGGGGAGGGATGCACAGCGCCCCGATTGGACCGTGAACGATTTCGACGATGTGCTGTTGCGCGTCGATCAGTTCTACCGGCCCGCACTGGCAGTCATGTTCGCCGGGCACCTCAGACTTGGCGAGCTGATCGCACTGAATGGCTCCGACTACCGCGCCGATGGCATGCTCACTGTCTCCAAGCAGGTCACGGACATGGGCCATACGACCGATACGAAAACCGGCCAGAAGAAGACGATCAAGCTGCTTCGGCGCCCCGATCGGCTCGACCCCGGCGATCGCGAACCTCGTGCTCGCGCTGCACCCTCAGATTCTCGGGCGAAGCGAAGAACTGCGCGAGACGCGCGCACCATAAGATGGCAGCACGAGCCGAGCGAAGGAGCAAGCAATGAGCAGCGAAGTCGGCACCGCAGCAGACAGCGGCGTGGTGGTCAGGGCAGTGAGCGAAGAGGATCGCGCCTCATGGCGTGCGCTCTATCGCGGCTACCGCGACTTCTACAAGGCGCCGCACGGCGACGAGGCCATCGACACCGTGTGGTCGTGGCTGCACGACGAAGGCCACGAAACCCGCGGGCTCGTCGCGCTGGTCGACGGGGTGCCGCTCGGGCTCGCCCACTACCGCACCTTCGCGAGGCCCCTCTCGGCCTCGCACGGCATCTATCTCGACGACCTCTTCACGTCTTCTGAGGCTCGCGGCCGCGGCGTCGCCAGCGCACTGCTCACCCGCCTCGCCGAGATCGCGCGCGACGAGGGCGCGACCGTCGTGCGCTGGATCACCGCGAGCGACAACGCGACCGCGCGCAGCCTCTACGACCGCGTGTCGACCCAGACGCCGTGGGTGACCTACGACCTCGCGCCCGCCGCGCAGTAGCTCGCGCGCAGTAAACCGTTCGAACCCGCGAACGCTACGCTTGAGTGCATGCGCATTGCCACCTGGAACGTCAACTCCATTCGCACCCGAGCCCCCCGCGTCGTCGACTGGCTCGTGCGCGAAGACATCGACGTGCTCGCGATGCAAGAGATCAAGTGCAAGCCAGAGCAGTTTCCGGTCGAGCTCTTTGAGCAGGCCGGCTACCACCTCGAGATTCACGGGCTCAACCAATGGAACGGCGTCGCCTTCGCGAGCCGCCACGAGATGACCGACGTCGAGCGCGGCTTCGAGGGCATGCCCGGCTTCGGCAAGCCGATCAAGGGCCAAGAGGCCGTGCAGGGCATCGGCCCGAACGAGCTGCCGCTCGAGGCACGCGCGCTGGGCGTGACCGTCGGCGACCTGCGCCTCTGGAGCCTCTACGTGCCCAACGGCCGCTCGCTTGACGACCCGCACTTCGCCTACAAGCTCGAATGGTTGCAGGCGCTGCGCGCAAACGCAGAGCGTTGGATCAGCGAGCACCCCGAGCTGCCCCTCGCTTTGATGGGCGACTGGAACATTGCGCCATTCGAGGCCGACATGGGCGACCCGACCTTTGTCGAGGGCCTGAGCACGCACGTCTCGCCCGCCGAGCGTTCGATGTTCGCAAGCTTCTCGCCGACCGTGCAAGACGTCGTGCGCCCGCTCGTGCCAGAGGGCTTCACGTTCTGGGACTACAAGGCGGGCCGCTTTCAGAAGAACGAGGGCATGCGCATCGACTTCATTATGGGGTCGCAGGCGTTCGCCGACACGGTCACGGCGGCATCGATTCACCGAGAAGAGCGCAAGGGCGACGGCCCGAGCGACCACGTGCCCGTGGTGTGCGACATCGACCCGACCCTGCTGGGCGACACCTTTGAAGACGACTTCGATCGCCCAATGATCTTCGGCTAAACCGGCCGCCGCCCGCCTCGCCCCACGCAGGCCCCGGCGTACACGTTCAGTGCCGAAGTACATGAATTTTTGACTCAAGACCATGTACTTCGGGCGAAACCATGCACTTCGGGCCGGTCAACCCGTTCAACTTCTTCGGCTACTTCACGATTCAGTCGAACACGATCCTCACAATCGTGGCGGCGATCGCCGGTATCGCCGGATTCATGAGCAGCGGCCCGCAGGCGCGCTGGATCGTGGCACTGCGCAGCCTCGCGACCGTCTGCATGGTGATCGTCGGCGTCGTCTATGCCGCCCTGCTCGCACCCCTCGGTCTCGAAGGCGGGGCGCCAGTGCCCTGGGCGAACTGGGTGATGCACTACGCCGGGCCGATCCTCGTCGCCATCGACTAGGTGCCGTACCCGTTTCTCAACCCACATCAGGAGTATGAAACAGTCGGCCTCTATGTTGCGCTGATCGCGGTGACCCTTCACGCTCGTGTCGCTGCTCGTCGTGTGGTGGTCGAGGTGCCGATTCACGCCAGATCGACGTACCGGGCATCGCCAAGCGTGACGCGCGCGGTGCCCGCGCTGAGTTCTGCCGCCACGGCTTTCAGCGCCTCGACCTCGCGCTCGGCAACCGCGAAGTCGCGCTCGACCGCCGCGCCGTAGCGGGCCTCGCCGATGCCCCAACCGCGCCGACGGGCCTCGGCCTCGAGCTGCGCCGCCACATCATATGGGGCGAGGATCGCCACCCGCTGCCGGGGTGCGCGAGTGACGCGCTCGGCGCCGAGCACCGCCTCGGCCACGGCCGCCCGATAGGCCCGAGTGAGGCCGCCGGCTCCGAGCAGCACCCCACCGAAATACCTGGTCACGACCGCGACGACGTCGCTGAGGCCTGCGCTCGTGAGCGCGTCGAGCATGGGTGCACCCGCGGTGCCACTCGGCTCGCCGTCGTCGTTCGAGCGCTGGGTTCGCTGGCCGGCGCCGAGCACGAACGCGCTGCAGTGGTGGCGCGCCCGCGGGTGCTGCTCGCGCGCGCCGGCGATGACCGCCCTCGCCTCGGCCTCGGTCTCGACCCGCTCGATGCGCGTCAGAAACCGCGAGCGCGAGATCTCGAGCTCGGCGACGGCTGGCGCGGCGATGGTCTGATACTCCACCAGACCATTCTTGCGCGTTCGCGACGGGGAGGCCGCCGAGCGGAGTGCCTACCGCCCCCTCTTGGTTATTGGAAATTCCAATAACGAGGAGGGAACGAGTGCTCAGGCGCCGATTGCCCGCACAGTATGCTCGGTGCATGCCGGTTCGAGTTGATGCGTGGGTCTGGGCGGTGCGCCTCGCGAAGACCCGCAGCCAAGCCACCGCCGCGGTAAAGGCCGGGCACGTGCGCGTCAACGACGCCCCGGCGAAGCCCGCGCAGCCCGTCAGCGTGGGCGACATCGTGCGCGTGCGCCTGCACGGCTTCGAGAAGATCTACCGGGTGGCAGCGCTCGCGACTCGGCGCGGCAGCGCGACCGAGGCCGCGACGCTCTTCGAAGACCTCACTCCGCCGCCCCCGCCTAAGGTCGAGCGCCCATCTGACGTCGTGCGCGATCGCGGCGCCGGCCGCCCGACGAAGCGCGATCGCCGCGATATCGACCGCCTGCGCGGCCGCGAGTAGCGTCGCCGAGCGGCAGCGGCCCGCAAGAGACAGCAAGGGCGAGGATCGCCCGATCCTCGCCCCAAAAAACACGAGTGGCCACCCGACGAACCGGGCGGCCACTCGTGCGCTCAGTCGCGCTACTCCTTGGCGGCGAGCGCGTCTTTCAGCTTGACCTTGGCACCCGTGCGCAGAATCGAGCGCTCGTAGATGCGCGCGCCGAGCCACCACACGATGGCGATCGCGACGACCAGGATGCCGAGCGAGACGACCGGCTCCCACCACTCGGCCGTGCCGAGGTAGAGGCGCATCGGCATGCCCACGGGCGCCGAGAATGGAACGTAGCTCATGATCGCGAGCACCTTCACATTGGTGTTGAACATGATGATCGCGATGTACGGAATCATGACGAGCCACATGACCGGGCTCACCGCCGATGCCACGTCTTCTTGGCGCGACACGAGCGAAGCGAGCGCCGCATAGAGCGATGCCAGCAGCACGAAGCCGAACGCGAAGAGAATCGCGAACCAGATGAGCGCGGTGCCGAGCTCGCCGAGCAACAGGTCTTGCCCGGTGGCGAGCATGCCGACCGAGGTGAGCGCCGCGATGGCGATGACCTGGCCGAGCGCGAGAATGCTGTTGCCGAGAATCTTGCCGGCGAGAATCGTGCGGGCCGACACGGTCGCGAGCAAGATCTCGACGATGCGTGTCTGCTTCTCTTCGACGACGCTCTGCGCGATCGTGGTGCCGAAGGTGATCGCGCTCATCATGAACACAATGCCGAAGGCGATAGCGATGAAGTAGGCGAGCATCGGGTTCTCGGTGGTGGGCTTGAGCAGCTCGACCTGTGGCGAGGCAGAGAGCGCCTGCACGAGGCTCATGGGCGGGCTGTCGGCCGCCAGCACGGTGAGGCCGACGGGGGTGTCACCGCCCGGCACGACGGCCGCGTCGACCTGCTCGCTGAGCACCGCCTGCTCGGCGGCGGCGCGGTCGGCGACCTTCACGACCTCGAACGCCTCGGAGTTCACGTGATCGGCGGTCTCGGCGACCACCGCCACCTTGGTCTCACCGCCGAAGCCGCCCATCTTCGACGAGATGCCGCCGAAGAGCACCGTGCCGAGCACGAGCAAGAGCAGCACGCCGGTCGAGATGAGAAACGCCTTGCTGCGAAGCTTCGTGGTGATCTCTCGCTCGGCGACCAGCCAGGCCGCCTGCGCGGCTCCGAGCTGGCGGGAGTGCGTCTGCCCGGTCTGTGTGTGTTGCAGTTGCGTGGTCACTTGACGACCTCCTTGAAAATCTGGGCGAGCGAGGGGGTGAGCTTTCCGAAGCGCAGCACCTGGGTGCCATCTGCTGAGCCGGTCACCGCGCGGGCGAGCACGGCCTGCGCCGCGGCGTCGTTCTCTGCCTCGAAGCGGGCATAGCCGCCGTCGAGGTGAGTGAGCGAGATACCTGCCTGGTCGCGTACCCAGCCCGCGTCTGCAGCAGCGCCGGTGAGCTCGATCTCGAACTCGCGCCCCGAGTGCTGGGCGCGCAGGGACTCGCGCGATCCCGACGCGAGAATGCGGCCGCCGCCGATCACGGTGACGTCGTCGCAGAGGCGTTCGACGATGTCGAGCTGGTGCGAAGAGAACAGCACGGGAACGCCCTGCGCCGCGTAGTCGCGCAGCACGCTGAGCACCACGTCGACGGCCATCGGGTCGAGGCCCGAGAACGGCTCGTCGAGCACGAGCGCGATAGGCCGGTGCACGAGGGCCGCGGCGATCTGCGCGCGCTGCTGATTGCCGAGCGACAGGCTTTCGAGGGTGTCGCCCTCGCGCTCAGCGAGGCCCAGCCGCTCGAGCAGGCCGTCGACCTCGCTCTTCGCTGCGGCGGCGCTCAGCCCGTGCAGCTTGCCGAGGTAGACGAGCTGTTCGGCGACCTTCATCTTGGGGTAGAGCCCGCGCTCCTCAGGCATGTAGCCGAAACGCGAGCGATCGCCCGCGGTGATCGGCTGCCCGTCGAGCGTGACGGTGCCCGAACCCTGCGCGAGCACACCGAGAATGATGCGCATCGTGGTGGTCTTGCCTGCGCCGTTGCCTCCGACAAAGCCGGTCATGCGGCCACCCGCAACGCTGAATGTCACGTCGTCGAGCACCTGCCGGTCGCCGAAGCTGCGGGTGATCCCGTTCAGCTCGATCATGCTGCCTCCTGAGTCTGGTGTGGGCTATCGGCAAGCTCGGGGGTCGGCCTGCCTGAAGGTAGTTCCAACGTTACGGGGGTGGGCGACCCGACAGATCCCCCTTGAGGCTGAAGCTCGATGGCGGCAGGGGGACGCTCGCTCCCCCTCGCGAATGAGGCGGCGCGCGGGCCGTAAAGCTAGCCTGGTCATATGATGCGATCGACAGAACTCGGCTGGGTGCGACCGCGCGCGACCAGAGCGATGTTGCGCGCCGATGCATTGCTCGCGCTGCTGCTCGCCGTCGGCTCGGTCACCACATCGCTGCTGTATCAGCGCACCGGCATGTTCGACGAGATTGCGCCGGTCTGGGTGTGGGTGCTGGGGCTCGGCCTCTGCACCCTGCCGCTCGCGCTGCGCCGACGCTACCCCGTGCCCGTCGCCATCGTTGTGGGCATCGGCTTCTTCGTGTGCGGCCAGTTCGGCGTGCCCGAAGCCCTCATGATCAATATCTGCTTCTTCATCGCGCTCTACACCGTCGGCGCATGGGAGTCGAACCGCACGCTCGCCATCTGGAGCCTGCTGCTGCTTGCGGTTTCGATGTGCACGTGGCTCGTCGTCTCGCTGATCATCTCGTCGTCTGACCCCGACTGGATGCCCGGAGTGTCACGCGTCGGCCTGTTCTCGGCGTTTGCAACGTTCGCGGCGATCCAGATCATCATGAATCTGTTCTACTTCTCGGGTGCGATCTTCTTCGGGCTGAACTCGTGGCGGGCAGCGCACACGAGGTCGGTGCTCGAAGCGCAGGGTCGCGAGCTCGAGCTCGAACGCCGCACCAGCGCCGCGCAGGCGGTTGCCCTCGACCGACTGGGCATCGCGCGCGAGCTGCACGACGTCGTTGCGCACCACGTCTCGGTCATGGGGCTGCAGGCCGCCGCCGCGCGCATGTCGCTCGACCGCGATCCCGCTGCCGCGAAGCAGGCGCTCGAGATCGTCGAAGAGAGTGCGCACACCGCAGTCGGTGAGCTGCGCGCGCTCGTGCACACGCTGCGCACCCCCGAGGCCGACGAGCCCGGATCGACCGTCGGTGTCGCGCGCCTGCCGGCCCTCATCGCCGAGGCGCAATCTTCTGGCACGCCGACAACGCTGATCGTCGCGGGCGAGCCGCGCGCGCTGCCCCTGCTCGTCGATGTCGCGCTCTACCGCGTCGCCCAAGAGGCACTGACGAACGTGCGCAAGCACGCGGGCAAGGGTGCGAGCGCAGAGGTGCGGTTGAGGTTTGGCGAGGATCGCGTCGAGCTCGAGGTGGCTGACAACGGAGTGCGCCAGACGCTCGCGGGCGGGTCTGCTGCGACCCACCTGCCGCCCTCGGTGCGCGCATCGTCGGGGCTCGGCCTGCGAGGCATGCGCGAGCGCCTAGGTGCGGTTGGTGGCAGGATTGAGGCCGGTCGCCGCGAGGCCACGCGTGGCCCGGGAACCAACGGCTTCATGGTTCGCGCGACCGTGCCGCTCGGCATTTCCGAAGCGACCGACGACGCAGCGACCGAGGCCGTGGCCGAGGCCGCCAAGGCCGCCAAGGCCGCAACCGCATGAACTCAGATAGCGAAAGGGATCGACGCATGATCCGGGTACTGCTGGTCGACGATCAGGCGCTCGTTCGTTCGGGCTTTCGGGTGATTCTCGAGACCCAGGCAGACTTCGAGGTCGTCGGCGAAGCAGCGAACGGCGAGGAGGCGGTGCGGCTCGCAGCGTCGCTCGCACCCGACGTGATCTGCATGGACGTCGAAATGCCCATCATGAACGGCATCGAGGCGAGCAGGCTGATCCTCGCAGCGAATACACCTGCTTCACCCTCTGGCGCTCGTGCCGATGCCGCCGCAACCAACGCGCCCTCGGTGCTCGTGCTCACGACCTTCGGTCACGAACAGTACCTGTTCGATGCCCTCGCGGCTGGGGTGAGTGGTTTTCTGCTGAAGACGTCGCGCGCCGAACAGCTGATCGACGCGATTCGCACGCTCGCGAGCGGAGGCGCCCTGCTCGGCCCGGACGTAACGCGCGCGGTGATGCAGCGCGCCGCCGAGCTCTCTGCGGGCGGCGCCTCGGGGTCTGTCGCGAGCGGTGCCTCAGGCGCCGGCGGTTCTGTTGAAGCCGGCCGCGAGTTGCTTGCGAATCAAGAGGCGCTGAACACCGCAGGGCTCACCGAACGCGAACGCGAGGTGCTGTCGCTGCTCGCCACCGGGCACTCAAATGGCGAGATCGCGGGGGAGCTGTTTCTCGGCGAAGCCACGGTGAAGACGCACGTGTCGAACCTGCTGCAGAAGATCGGCGCGCGCGACCGGGTGCAGCTCGTGGTGTGGGCGCACACGGTCGGTTCGGTCTAGCAACCAAACTGCAGGTGAACAGGTGAAACAGGGGCTGTTCAGAACATGAAATGAGGCCTATCCTCAAGTCATGGCCAACCGAACTGCCCTCATGCTGCAGCTGCGCTGTGCGGGGTGGAGCTTCGAGCGCATCGGCGCCGAGATGGGCATTTCGGCGAGGCGGGTGGGCCGCATTCTGCGGTGGGCCGAGACGTTCAGTCTCATTGAAGAGATGTTTGACGACAGCCTCGACGCGTGAGGCAGGGTCTCACCAGCTGATCATCGGCGAAACTGCGTTGTCGACGCATTCACCGACACGCGGGTCACAACCGGTGGGGCTGGGGGCCAATCATTTCATGGAGCCGACTGTGGGATTTGAACCCACGACCTGTTCTTTACGAGGGAACTGCTCTACCCCTGAGCTAAGTCGGCGTTGCCGGGTACACCCGGCACAAGGCAATACTTTACCATGATCGGCACCGCGATAAGACACGGCCGACCAGCGCCCTGTTCTTTACGAGGGCACCGCTCTTGGCGCTATGCCGCGCAGCGGGCGCCGTTCTCTGGCGTGCGCCCGGTTAGAAAGTACTCGTCGACGATTCCGTTCACGCAGGCACTGTTGCCGTAGGCGATGTGCCCTTCACCCTCGTAGGTGAGCAGCACGCCGCTTTCGAGCTGCGAGGCGAGCGATTCAGCCCAGCGCAGCGGGGTCGCTGGGTCACCGGTTGTGCCAATGACGAGGATCGGCGCAGCCCCTGCGGCCTGCACCGGCGGTCGGCTGTCGACCCCTTCGACGGGCCAGGCAGCGCAGCTGACGTCGCCATAGCCCTGAAACGCCCCGATAGTTGGCGCGATCTGCTCGAGCTCGGCGGCTTCTGCCCGCATTTGCTCGAGGTTCAGCGGGAGTTGTCTCGGGCTGTCGAGGCAGTTGATGGCACCGAACGCGGTGATGAGGTTGCTCTGGTAGACACCGTCTACACGGTCGTAGTAGAAGTCTGCGAGGCTGAGTGCCACGTCGGCATCGCCCTCGTGCACGCTGGTGTAGAGCTGGTCGAGGTAGGGCCAGTTGGCCTGCGAATAGAGCGGGGTGATGATGGCGGTGAGCAGCGTGCCCGAAGACAGTTTGCGGCCATCGCTACCGGTGAGCGGCTGCGCCTCGACGGCGTCGAGCATCGCCCGCCACTGCGCCATGGCCTCGTCGACGCTGCCCGACACCGGGCACTCTTTGCGGCTGAGGCAGTCAGTCATGTAGGCGCGCAGTGCAAGTTCGAAACCTCGAGTCTGCTCGCGCACCGTCTCGGCCTCGCTGCTCGTCGGATCCATTGCGCCGTCGAGCACCATTCGGCCGACTCGATCAGGGTAGGCGTCTGCGTACCTCGCGCCTATGTACGTGCCGTATGAGTAGCCGAGGTAGTTGAGTTTGTCGTCGCCGACGATTGCCCTCAGCATGTCGAGGTCGTGCACGGTTGATTCGGTGTCGACGTGGCCGAGCAGCGGGCCGGTCGCTTTGAGGCAGGCCTCGCCGTACTTTTCGTTCTCTTGCAGGGCGGCGTCGACCCACTCCTGGGTACCCTCTTCGAGCCCGGCGGATGCGCCCGTGCCGTAGAGCCAATCATCCATCTCGGCATCGTCGAGACAGGTCACGGCACTCGACTGGCCGACTCCCCGCGGATCCCAGCTCATGACATCAAACTCTTGCTGCAGTGCTCGCCCGGCCGCACCGCTGACGCCTGCTGAGAGATACTGCACGCCTGATGAACCAGGGCCACCGGGGTTTACGAAGAGCGTGCCCTTCGGGGAGCCCCCGAGCGCGGGCTGCTTAACGAGAGCGAGCTCGATCTGCTCGCCGTTCGAATCTGCCCAGTCGAGGGGCGCCTTGACCCTTGCGCACTGCAGCCCGGTGTAGCAGTCGACCCACTGGGGCTGCTGCGACTCGAAGTTCGCGTCTTGCACCGTGGGCGGCGGCGGTGGCTGCACGGCACCCGCGCTGCCCCTATTGAAGAGGCCGAAGAGCAGTGCGCAGGCCCCGAGCACGAGTGCGCCGACAAGCACCGCGGCGATCAGAGCGTTGCGCGAGCGCTGGCGAGCGCGCCGCTGCTCGTATTCGCGGTCGGCCGCGGCGTCTTCAATGACAGATTCGTCGTGGCTATCGCCGCTCACCGAGCGTCCTTCGAACCCGAGTCGGTGACAATGGCCGCAAACATCGCTTCGAGCACGAGACCCGGCGTCACGCCGCGCGCCAACCGCATTCGTGCGGTCTCGATCGCGTCGATCACATCGAGCGCACGATGCTCGTGCCAGTTCTGTGCAAGACGTTCGATGTGCGCTTGCTGCTCGAGATTCACGAGTTCTGCCCCGGCATGCATCGCGGTGAGCAGCACGTCACGATAAAGCGAGAGCAGGTCGGTGAGAATGCGGTCGAGCCCATCGCGCAGGCTGCGTGTGGCACGGCGTTTCTGATCCTCTTCGAGCGCCTTGATCTGCGAACGCAACGCCGGCGGAATCGCTGCACCCGGAGCGAGACCCATGTTTCGCATCGCGTCAGCGCGCTCGTTCGCATCGAGCATCTCGGTGAGCGCATCGGCGTCTGCCTGCGCGACCTTGAGCAGCTCTGCGGCCGCCCGCATGCCGTCGCCGAGCGTCTCGACCCGCAGCGCGAGCTCGACCGTGCGTTCGCGGCGCTCGAGGGCGGCGGGGTCTGAGGCGAGCCTGCGGGCCATGCCGATGTGGCTTTGCGCAAGCCTGGCAGCGCGCTCGGCGAGCTGCACGTCGGCACCATCGCGCTCGTGCAGCAGGCGGGCGATGTCTGCAGGAGCAGGCGTGATGAGCCGCAGCGAACGCGCGCGCGAGCGAATGGTGGGCAGCAGGTCTGCTTCGCTCGGCGCGCAGAGCACCCACACGGTGCGCTCGGGCGGCTCTTCGAGCGCCTTCAGCAGCACGTTCGAGGTGCGCTCGGGCATGCGATCTGCGTCTTCGATCACGATGACGCGGTGCCGCCCCTCGGCGGGAGCGAAGTGCGCCGACGCCACGATGTCGCGCACATCGTCGATGCCGATGACCACCTTCTGGGTCGTGAGCACCGCCGCGTCGGGGTGGGTGCGCGCGTTCACCTGGGCGAAGACCGCCTCACGGTCTGCCGGGTCACGGGCGATCAGTGCGGCCGCGAAACGAAGTGCCAGGTTCGACCGGCCCGAGCCGGGCGGCCCGGTGATGAGCCAGGCGTGCGAAAGCTCGCGTTCGGCGCCAATCGCGGCGGCCTGGTCGAGCACGCGCACCGCCTCGGGCTGCCCAACGATTTCGCTCCAGAAGTTCACGTTCTCAGAGTATCGGTAGCCCCTGACAGCGGGCGGCGCGAAGAAGCCCTCGCACCGCCCGCGCACGGAAGCTACGCGTGCCGCGCCCGCTGGCGCCTTCGGCCCGCGACGTAGACACCGCCGCCAAGCAGCACCAGCAGTGCGATCGCAGCCAGCACCCCGCCTGCGAGATCACCACCGGTAACCACTAGCGGGTCGACCGGCTTCACCTTCACCACCGCGTCATCGGTGAGCACCGAGTCGTCGGTGAGCTGCGATTCGCTGTCGACCACGGCGGTGTTCGTGATCTCGTGGTTGGGCTGATCGAATGCAACCTGGCCGACGTTCACCACGAGCGACAGCTCGACCTTCTCGCCGACGCGAAGCGGCTTCTCGAGCGTCCAAGTGACGAGACCGTTTTCGTGTTCGACGGTGGCGCCCTCTGGCAGCTTCGGCGATTCACGGAAACTCAACCCGGTTGGCAACTGATCGGTCACGGTGATGGGGCCGTGGTCAGTGTGCGGGCCGAGGTTCTCGACGGTGATCGAGTACGTGCCAGCCTTGCCAACCTTGAACTCACCAAGCGCCGTCTTCTCGATCACGAGGGTCACCACCGGGCGCACCTGAATCGGGTCTTCGAACTCGTTGTTGTCGGGCTCGGGGTCGGGCTCGTTCGCGTCGGTGATCGCGACGTGGTTCACCACGTCGTTTGCCTCACCGTCGGTCTCGCTGAACGCGTTCTCGTGCACGAGCGTGTCGAGCGCGAGCTGCGGCGCCTTCGCGCCCACCGCGATCATACCGACAAAGCTCGCCACCACCGTCGTCGGCTGGGATTCATCCCAGGGACTGATGGAATCGATCGTCCAGCCCGTTGGTTGATCATCGGCATCAAGCACAGGCCCGATCCCGCTCGTCACCTCGAAGCCGACCGGCATCGTGTCGGTGATCGTGAAGCCACTCGAGACCGACGGGCCGTGGTTGGTCACGTCGATGGTGAACGGCAGCGCTTCACCCACGAAGACGCGATCACGATCATCGGCTACCGGGTGCGACTTCTTGATCTCGAGGTCGGCCGAGCGCGTGACCAGAATCGCCGCGGTGTCTTCGTTGTTCGTTGGGTTCGAATCGGCAGTCGCCGAGGTCACGCTCGCATCGTTCACGAGCACCGCGTCGGCTGCAACATTCGCGGCAATATTCGCCTCAAACTCGATCACGGGCGCGATGCCACGGTTCGGTTCTACCGCAGTGTCGGCGACCTGCCCACCAGCCATGGTGAAGACTACGACCTGTTGCTGGCCAGAGGTAACCGGGCCCGGGGTCATGGTCCAACCGTTGACCGTAGAAACGGCGGTCGGCACGGTGACACCGAGCGGCAGGGTGTCGGTGACCGTTACCGGGCCAGCAGCGTCGCTCTTACCGAGATTGCGCACCTGCAGTCGGTACCAGACGGTCTCGCCTGCGGTCTGCGGCGCGGGATCAGCCACCACCGTACCTTCTTCATCAGTAATGACGCTCTTCACGATGCTGAGGTCAGCGTCGGTAGTGACACGAATCTCTGCGTTGTCATCATCACTGCCTGGGCCGTCGGTGTCGCTCCAGTTCACGGTTGCGTTGTTAACGAGACCCGTGGCCGGCGCCGGCGCCGAGGGCTGCACGTTCGACGCGATGCGCGCAACGACGGTGATCGTGCTCGTGCCAACTGGGTGCAGCACCTGGGTTGTCGTGTTGCTGTCGGCTCCGTTCAGGTAGCTGCAGGTGCCTGCGATCGCACCCGCTGTTACGGTACTGCAGTTCCAGTTTGTGCCACTCATCGAGACGAGCGTGAGGCCCGCGGGCAGCGTGTCGGTAACGCTCGCTGCGGCCGCAGAGGGTCCCGCGTTCGTAACAGTGAGCGTGTAGCTGACGGTATCGCCCGCGACACCCGTGCCGACCACGCCGTCATCTTGCCCCGCGACGGTCTTCACAATCGTCATGACGGCGTTCGTGCGTGTCGTGACCGAGTCGGTCGTGGTGTTGGGGTGCGCGTCAGGACCGCTGGGCTCATTCTCAACACCGGTGACGGACGCGGTGTTCGTGAGGGTCACTGCACCCGCGACCTTCTGGTCGATGCGTGCACCGACGGTGATCACAATGGTCTCGTTCGGGTTCAACACCGCTGGGTCAGACGCGGTGCCAAGAGGTACCTGCCAGGTCAACAGGCGGCCAGTGCCGGCGTCGACTGTCGGTGCAAGCGTGGTCGCCGGGCCGCCCGCAACCGACACCGTCGGCAGGGTGGTCGGGTCATACGACATGCCAACCGGCAGCTGATCGGTCACAGTGATGGGGCCACCGCTCGCGCTCGGGCCGTAGTTTGTCACCGTGATGGTGTAGGGCACTGTGGTGCCCGAGTTGAACGGACCCGTGCCTGTATGCGCCTTCGCGATTCCCAGGTCGACAACGCGGGTCGAAGCCGAGTCGTTGCACGAACGCACGAAGTGGTTCGCATCAACCGCTACCCAGTTCTCGGTCGTCGCCTCGACACAGTTGGTGAAGCTCGCTGGCACAGTTGGCAGGGTCTCGTACGTCACTACGAACTGCCTCGAGGTGGCAGGCGTGGTAGCCGGAATCGTCCCGGCGAGCGTAAACGTGTCCAATGTAGGGGTCGGCCCGCCCGTGCTGGTGGTGCCACCATCGGTGGGGGTCCAGGAGCCCGAAATGTCTACCTTTGCGCTAAAGCTGAGCCCCGTAGGCACCTCATCGACAACCCTCACGTTGCGAGCATCGGCTGGCCCGTTGTTGACGGCGGTCATACGGTAGCTGATGTCGGTACCGGCAACGAATACGTCAGCAGCGGTGACCGCACGCCACCCACCGGCACCATCAGATACCACGCGCTCCTTGGTGACGCCGAGCGTCGCCTCGGCGGCTGGGGTTACAGTTGCGGTGCTCTCGTTCGGCAACGGGTTCACCGTCGGCTCGGGCGTGATGCGCGGTGTCACCATGGCGGTGTTCGCGATCGCGCCTGTGTGAGAGGTCAGCACGGTGCCGCTCAGGGTGAGCGCATCGGCGCTCGCCTGAGTGCCAACCGCGAGGCTCGCGCCCTGGTATGTCCAAGTCACCACGTCGCCAGCGACCAACGTTGTTAGGTCGCTCACGGGGCTGCCGCCGCGGGTCGCCGAAACCACCCAGTTTGCGGTGCCCGCTGCGGTCACACCTGTCACACCAGCCGGAATCGTGTCGCTGACGGTCAGCGGGTGCGTCGCGTCTGCACGCGAGATAGAGGGGCCGGCGTTCCAGGCCTTGATCTGCCAGGTGATGGGCTGACCAACGGTCACCGGCGCCGGATTCACGATGCTCTTGATGATCGTGAGATCGGCAAGGTTGTCGATGGTGATGTCGTCGCTGGCGCTGTTGTTGTTCGTGTTGGGGTCATGCGTGACGCCTGGCACCACCGTAGCGGTGTTCACAATGGTGTTCGCGTCAACGCTCACCTGATCGGCGGCTACCGTCACGTTTACCGTGATCGCCGGGAACGACGCGTTTTTAGCCAACGTGTCGGTGGCGTTCGTGCGAGCGCACTCAAACTCAGTGACACCATCGGCATCACGGTCGGGCGTGGTGCAGGTCCAACCTGTGCCTGACACAGTGCTAATAGTGACCCCGGCAGGTAGCTCGCTCGTTACATCGGTAATCTTGATCGGCTTTGCGCTCGTGCCCACAGCCGTGTCTGGGCCGTTATTTGTGACCGTGACGGTCCATCCAAGCACGTTGGTCGATCCAGCGTGGATCGGGGCACTAGCCCCGACCTTCGTGATGGTCAGGTCGGCCGAGTGAATGAATGCATCAGCCGTGCTCTGGTTCACGACGTAGTGACTATCGCCATCAGGCCCGTTACCGTCGGCGTTCCGCGTGTCATTCGCAACCGCTTGCAGGGTGTTGGTGTGCGCCACTCGCGTGCCATTGCCCAATGTCACACCTGCAGTGGTCAGTGCAGCCTGGCTCGGGGTCGCCGAGAAGCGAATCTCGAAGTAGGGAGCTGCGCCGGAGCCGCTGTGGCCCGCGAGCACTGGTTCGCCATCGTCGACTAGATCTGCGGCTTCCAGCGAGTTGCGAATGAATCCTTCTCGCCAATCGAGCGTCTGTGGCTGCGCTACTCCCTGCGTAGGCGCCGTCAAATCAACCCAGTTGCCGGTCCCGTTCAACCTGATCTGAGGTGTCACCAAACTGGTGTAGCTCCAGTTCACAGGCAGGGTGTCGGTCACCCAGATGTCTTGCATCGCACCTTGACCATTGTTGGTCACGCGCAGCGTCCATCCGAACGGCGTGTCTGCATAGGCAATACTGCTGTTCGTTACCGACTTCGCGAGGGTCACACGCGGGAACAGCGGCTGCGCGTTTGCGGTGTCGCTGATTGCGGTTTGCCCGCCCGTGCCGGGGGTGTAGACCCGACCGCCGGTCGCAAACGATTCATACCTCGTGACAGCAGCGGTGTTTGTTTGGCGCGGTGATCCCACGCCCGCGGCATTCGACGTGAAGCTGGATGCCGCGGCAAAATCAGCGCTGTATGTCAAGGTCTGCGAGCCGCCAACTGCAATCGGCCCAGTGAGCGTCCACGTGATCTGGCCGCCAGCGCAGCCGGGGGCTGTCGAGGTGAATATGCCGCCACCAAGGCTCGACTGATCGACCACGAGGCCGTCAGGCACACAATCGACCACAGTCACATTGTGTGCCGGGGTACCAGCAGTGTTGCTGACCACCACTCGGTAGTTGAGCGTGCGATCAGGGTTGCCCTCGGCAAGATCACGCCAAGTCAACGGCGCAACATCATCACTGAATTTCACGCTCTTGGCGATGGCAAGCGCTGGGTGCACAACAGTGACCACCGCATCGTCAGTGCTTTCGACCCTCGTATCGTCGTCACCGTTCACGCTGTTCCAGCTGAGCTTCGCAACGTTGCGCAGGTTGTTACTAGGGCGTGTCTCCTATATCGGTGGGTGATGTTTCGGCAGACTGAAGTGCATGGTTCGCCGGTCGAGGTTTACGCAGTTCACGAACGAGCAGTGGGA
>Ga0209369_1000319_pt1 | contig 83799 bp, 76 predicted proteins | sample EBPBio142010_DNA_FD_185865 | JGI IMG/M metagenome (GOLD analysis project Ga0209369, IMG submission 185865) | Wastewater treatment Type I Accumulibacter community from EBPR Bioreactor in Madison, WI, USA - Reactor 1_10/4/2010_ DNA (SPAdes)... | ecosystem: Engineered > Bioreactor > EBPR >...
CCGGAAGCTAAGCCCTTCAGCGCCGATGGTACTGCACTGGTGACGGTGTGGGAGAGTAGGACGCAGCCGGACAACCATTACCGAAGAGGGCCCACCATGATTGGTGGGCCCTCTTCCGCATTCCCCGCCAAATTCACCAGGACATCCCCAGTGGGATGCACCCGTGCGCGGCTGAGTCTGCCGGCGGTTCAGCGGGTGAAGGCGGCCTGAGCGTGGCGCTGTACCGCGACGTACGTCGCGTGGTCCGTTGCGGGGATGAGCCCCGGTCGCAGCGACCTGGGGGTGTAGACCGTCCCATCCGGGTGGCCGACGAAGCCGCCGGCTTCGGTGACCATGAGCGAGCCGGGGACATGGTCCCAGGGGTTGGTTCGGCTGTAGAGGATGTAGTCAGCGTCCCCCGAGATGAGCTTCGGGTAGTCCACCCCACAGCACACCCAGGACAGTCCCATCCGCGGGAGGTCGCCAAGCTGTTGGTCGCGCAACGCCCAGATGGACGTCACCCCACGGGGCTCGCCGTCAGCGGCCACCGCGCTGACGTGCTGGCGTACGCCGTCGCACCACGTGCCGGCGCCGCGTTCGGCGACCCAGGCCACCTGGTGCTCGGGCTGCCAGATCCAGGCGCGCACGGCCTGCCCACTGACGGTCTCGGACACCATGACCGCATGGTCTGGTGAGCCGTGGACGAAGTTCTTGGTCCCGTCCACGGGGTCGACGGTGAAGGCATGCTCCGCCGCCAGGTAGCGCTCCATCACCGAGTGGTCGAGGGAGTGAGCCTCCTCGCCCAGCACGACGGCATCCGGGTAGGCCTCGAGCAGCGCCGCCGTGATGATCACCTCTGCCTCGCGGTCGGCGATAGTCACGAGGTCACCGGGGTTCTTCTCGATCACCTCACCAGCGGCCAGAGCGCGAAAGCGGGGGGTGATCACCTCAGCGGCTACGTCGCGCAGCAGGTCCAGAACGGCATCTGTCGACAGTCCGTGCATGGAGCAACCGTGTCACACCCCGGTGCAGTCAGCGTGATTGGGTCGCCGCACAACCTCAACCACGAGCCCCGGACACCTACAGTCGCGGGCATGGCCAGGTTGCGGCGGGTGTCCCCGCAGATGAAGGGATGGACGCGTCGCCGGGTGGGCAAGGGCTTTGCGTACCTCGACTCGGACGGAGCCCGCCTGCCCAAGGAGGACGTCGAGCGCATCCGAGGTCTGGCCATCCCGCCGGCGTGGCAGGACGTCTGGATCTGTCCGTGGCCCAACGGCCACATCCAGGCGATTGGCACGGATGCCGCGGGCCGTCGCCAGTACCTCTACCACCCGGTGTGGCGGGCCAAGCGAGACGAGCTGAAGTTCGACCGGGTCAAGGGCGCCGGCACCCGGTTGGCCAAGGCACGTGAGCGGATCATCGGTGACCTGCGGGCCGAGGGGATGCCGCTCGCGCGTGCCGCCGCGACCGCCACCCGGCTGCTCGACCTCGGCTACTTCCGCATCGGCAGTGACGCCTATACCGACGCCAACGGCTCGTTCGGCCTGACCACCCTGGAGCGGCGGCACGTCCGCCGGCGAGGGCAGGACCTCGTGTTCAGCTTCGTCGGCAAGTCGGGCATCGAGCACTCCATCACCATCAGTGATCCTCACGTCATCGAGTCGCTCAACCTCATGCGCAAACGCCGGGGAGGGTCGACCCGCCTGCTGGCCTACCGTGGGCAGGCGCGGTGGGCCGACCTCGACGCCAGCGCCGTCAACGCCTACATCTCGGAGATGGTCGCGGAGGACCTCACGGCCAAGGACTTCCGCACGTGGCATGCCACCGTGCTCGCTGCTGTCGCCCTGGCAGAGTCCCCTGAGCGGGGCGACACCAAGGCGTCGCAGAAGCGGGCGGTCAAGGCCGCCGTGGAGGAGGTCTCGGCCTACCTCGGCAACACCCCGACGATCGCCAAGAAGTCGTACATCGACCCGCGCGTCATCGACCAGTACGAGGCCGGCGTGACTGTCGCCCGGACGCTCGCCAAGAAGTACCGCGACGACACCGCCCGGCAGGCAGCGATCGAGAAGGCCGTCGGGCGGCTCATCGACGGAGCCGACTGACCGGTCGCCCGATCCCGCCAGGCCAGCTCCTCGTGCTTCGCGCCACAAGGTTCACCTTCACAAGGGAACAGATGATCTGTGAAGGTAAAGGTCCTGGCACCGGGCGGGAAAGTTGAGGCGGGGGGTGGTGGGGTGCTCGAAGCGAGTGGGGGAGCGCGCCGCCGGTAGGCTCACCGGTGATGAATGAGCACCCTGACGCCGTGCCCTCGGGCGCCGATGGCCGCACCGTCCCCACATCCGCGGGGGCCGCCGGCCGCACCGTCCCCACGCCTGCTGGAGCCGACGACCACGCACACCTGCACGCTGCACCCACCGAGAAGATCTCGGTGCGCTCCGGTGAGATGGCCGGGCGCAGCAACGACCCGGCCGGCCCGGCATCCCCCAACGCCGCCGGGGAGGCGGCGTCACCCGTGGCGCGCACCGGCCAGTCGAGCTACCCGATCGAGGACGGCCGCGACGGCCCCGGCCCCGCGCCGTACGTCACGATCGTGCTGCCCTGCTACAACGAGGGCGCGCACGTGCTGAAGGAGATCGACCGCATCACCGCGGCGATGACCGCCAGCGAGCTCACCTACGAGTTGCTCTGCATCGACGACGCCAGCACCGACGACACCCTCGACGTGCTGCGCCACGCCCAGCAGAACTACCCGAACCTGCGGATCCTGCCGTTCCGTCGCAACGGCGGCTCGGGCACCGCCCGGCGCATCGGCACCCAGCAGGCCCGCGGCGAGATCGTCGTGTGGACCGACGCCGACATGACCTACGAGAACGAGCGCATCCCCGAGCTCGTGCGGATCCTTCGCGACGACGCCAGCTACGACCAGGTGGTCGGCGCCCGCACCACCGAGGAGGGCACCCACAAGTGGGCGCGCGTGCCCGCCAAGTGGCTCATCCGCAACATCGCCCAGTGGCTCACCAAGACCAAGATCCCCGACCTGAACTCGGGCCTGCGGGCCTTCCGTCGCGAGGTGTCGCTGCCGTACCTGCGCCTGCTGCCCGCCGGGTTCTCCTGCGTCACGACGATCACCATCGCGTTCCTGGCCAACCAGCACGACATCAAGTACGTCGAGACCAGCTACGCCAAGCGCGCCGGGGTGAGCAAGTTCCACTTCGTCGGCGACGCCTACCGCTACATCCTCCAGGTGCTGCGCATGGTCATGTACTTCGACCCGCTCAAGGTGCTCATGCCCCCGGCCCTGTGGATGATCGTCCTCGGCGTCGGCAAGGCCGTCGTCGACATGGTGCGCCACCCCTTCTACTTCCCGGCGAGCACGGTGCTGCTCATCGTCAGCGGCATCATGATCGCCAGCCTGGCCCTGCTCTCCGACCTCGTGGTGAGATCGCGAGACGGTGTCTGAGCGCGACGCGTCGTCGGGCAGCGCCGCGCTCACCGTCGCGCTCGTCGGCCCCACGCACCCCTTCAAGGGTGGGGTGGCGGCCCACACGACGACCCTCGCGCACGAGCTGAGCGAGGCCGGCCACGAGGTCACCCTCGTGTCGTGGAGCCACCTCTACCCGAGCGCGCTCTATCCCGGCGAGCAGTCCGTGCCCGGCGGAGCCCCCGACGTCGAGCCGTTCCCGCGCACCCTGCGCGTGCTCTCCTGGGCGCGCCCGGACACCTGGCTGCGCACCGGTCGCCGCCTGCGTGACGTCGACGTCATCGTCGTCGTGCACGTCATCCCCGCCGTGGTCCCCGCCCACCTGGCCCTGCTGCGCGCCGCTGGCGCCGGCCGCCGCACGGCATCCGGGCACGGGCCGCGCACGATCCTCATCGCCCACAACGTGCTGCCGCACGAGAGCCACCCCGGGGCGCGCCAGCTCGTCGAGTCGCTCGTGGAGCGGGTGGATGCCGTCGTGGTCCACTCCGACGAGCAGGCCCGCCTGGCGACGACCCTCGGCGCCCACCACGTGCGCCGGCTCGACCTCCCACCGCACCTTCCCGGGGGAGACCCCGAGCCCCGCGTGGCGAACGGCGCTGACACAGCCAGCACTCCCGTGCGGGTGCTCGCCCTCGGCATCGTGCGCGACTACAAGGGGGTCGACCTCCTCGTCGACGCGGTGCGCGACGTGCCCGGCATCCACCTCACCATCGCGGGGGAGTTGTGGGGGGATGCCGGTCGCACTGTTCGCGACCTCGCGAACGACCCGCGCGTCGCGGGTCGCGTCGAGCTGCACCCGGGGTACGTGCCCGCCGATCGGATCGCCGGGCTCCTGGCGCAGCACGACGTCATGGCCCTGACCTACCGGACGGCCACCGCCTCGCAGAACGTGCTGCTCGCCCACAAGCACGGCCTGCCCGTGCTCGCAACCACCGTCGGCACCTTCCCCGAGCAGATCCGCGACGGCGTCGACGGGCTGCTCGTCCCGCCGGGTGACCGGGGGGCCCTCGTCGAGGCGCTGCGCCGTCTCGCTGAGCCCGGCGTCACCGAGGCGTTGCGCTCGGCAGTGCGCCCGCCCGACCTCTCCGGGCCGTGGGCGAACTACGTCGGGGGCATCGAGGCGCTCGCCGCGGCCCCGCTCGGCCCCGTCGACGAAGCCGACTCCGAGGGCGGCGGGGCCGGGCTCCGGCTCGGCCCGGTGGCGCGCGCGAAGGCGACCGTCGCCGGCATCCGGGCTCGCCGTCGCCCCGTCGTCGAGATCGCCCCAGGTGACATCCCGTCGCGGGTGCGAGCGACCGACGTGCTGGCCCTGGACTCCGACGCCGTCGATGCCGTCGCCATCGCCCGGGAGCTGGGCCTGCCCCGGCCCGGCGAGCCGGTAGCGGCCTGGGCGGCCCTCGGGGCGCTCGCCGCGGTGGTGCGCATCCGGGACGACGGCCACCGCTCCTCGGTGATCGTCGACGAGTCCGGCAGCGGCAGCCCGCTCGGCCGCTGGGCGAGGGCCGTCGGCTTCGCCCCCGTCGAGCTGACCGGGCAACGCGCTGCCGTCGCCGTGCTCGACATCGACACCGCGAGCCTGGACGTCATCACCCGGCTGCACCCGGGCGGCTGCACGGCATCCGACGTCGACGTCGCCATCGGTCAGGCATCGTGGGCGCTGCGCTCGGGTGGCCTGCTCATCCTCACGCTGCCCATCGGCGACGACGACCCCGACTTCGCGGTGCGCCCGGCCGACGTGCGCGGCATCCTCGCGCGCGCCGACGACCTCGGGCTGCGCCTTGTCGGTGACGCCGACGGTGACGTGCTCGACCGCATGCGTGACGCCCGCGCCGAGGCCACGGGTGACGACGCCCCGGTCTACGCGATGCTCCGCCTGACCTTCCGGCGGCGCTGACATGACCGGGCGGGGCGACGAGGTGGTGAAGACGGAGGTGGCCGGGGGGCGTCGGCACACCCCGCTCGACACCCTGCGCTGGGTGGCGCTCGCGGTGGTGCTCGCGGCGGCCGGGGTGGCGCTCTGGCGCAACTGGGCCCAGGTGTCCGGCGAGCTCGGCCAGATGGGGTGGGCCACGGTGGTGCTGGCCTTCGTGCTCGTCGTCGCGGCGCCGGTGCTCACCCTCATGGGCTGGCGCGTGCTGCTCGCGGACCTCGGCACCCACCTCCCGGCCGCACCGGCGTCCAGCGTCTTCCTCGTGGGTCAGCTCGGCAAGTACCTGCCGGGGTCGGTGTGGTCCGTCGTGGCCCAGGCCGAGATGGGGGCCCGGCTGCACGTGCCACGGCGGCGGATGGCCGTCGTCGGCATCCTGTCGATCGGGTTGGCCGTGCTCACCGGGTGCCTGCTCGGAGTGCCCGCCCTGCCGCGGCTCGTCGACCGTGACGCCGATGCCTTCTCGTGGTGGTGGATCGCACTCGCCGTGGGCCTCGGGGCGGTGCTGCTGTGGCCGCGGCTGCTCAACGCCGCCATCACCCGGGGGCTGCGACTGCTGCGGCGAGAACCCCTCGAGCACGAGCTGTCGGGGCGCGCGATCGCCCTGACCTCGGCCTGGTTCGTCGGGGCGTGGGTCTCCACCGGGCTCGGGACCTTCGTGCTCGCGCGCAGCGTCGCCCCCGAGGTGCCCCTCGGCCCGCTGCTCGTCACGAGCGTGTGCGGCTTCGCGCTCGCGTCCGCAGCCGGCATGTTCAGCATCCTCGTGCCGGCGGGCGTCGGGGTGCGCGACGGCGTGCTCGCCCTCCTGCTCCTCACGCTCATGCCGCTGCCCGCGGCCACCGCGGTGGTCGTCGTCGCCCGGTTCCTCGCCGTGCTCGCGGACCTGGTGCTCGCGGGTGCCGCGTGGGCCTGGGGGCGTCGCCACCACCTCCTAGGATCGAGCTCGTGACCGACGACCAGGGCCGTGAGGAGCAGCTGGCCTACTCCGAGACGATGGCCAAGATGCTCGACGAGCAGGCCCGGCGTCAGAAGGCGGCCAAGCTCATCGCGGTGGTGCGCCACGCCCTCGGGGTCCAGCGGCTCGACGGGCTGCGCGCCCTCGACGTCGGCTGCTCGGCAGGGTTCATCGCCGACGAGCTCGCCCTCGCCGGGGCGACGACGACCGGCGTCGACATCGACGAGCCCGGCCTGGCGAAGGCCCGGGCCCGCTTCGGCGAGCGGGTCGACTTCCGGGTGGCCCGCGGCGAGGCGCTGCCCTTCGACGACGACACCATGGACATCGTCGTGCTCAACCACATCTACGAGCACGTGGTCGACCCCGAAGCCGTCGTCGCCGACATCCACCGGGTGCTGCGCCCGGGCGGGGTGCTCTACCTCGGCATCGGCCACCGCTGGCAGGTGATCGAGCCGCACCACCGGCTGCCGTTCCTGTCCTGGCTGCCGCGTGGTGCCGCGGACCGCTACATGCGGCTCACCGGCAAGGGCGAGCACTACTACGAGCGCTACTACACCCCGGCCGGGTTGCGCCGCCTCTTCGCTGACTTCGACGTGTGGGACTACACCGTGCCGGTGTTGTCCGACCCCAGCGCCTTTGCCGCCGGCGACAACGTGCCCGCGTGGTCCCGCCGGGTGCCGCCGGCCGTGTTCCGGGCGGCGCTCCCGCTCGTGCCGACCTACGTGTGGGCTGCCTTCAAGGGTGCCTCGACCCCGAGCGGGCCTGCCCTGCGGGTGGCTCCCCGTCACCTCGGCTCCTGAGTCAAGGAGGCGAGCCGCTCGGATGCCGGTGCAGGAGAGTCGTTCGCGGGTGGTTCGCACCTCCCGCCCGGTGCCGCTCGGGGCGGTGGTCTCGGTGTTCCGCCGGGGTGGCGGAGACCCCACGAGTCGGCGCGACCATGACGCCTGGTGGTTCGGCTGGCTCACGCCCGACGGCGCGGTGACGCTCAGGCTGTCGGTCTCCGCTGGTGCGGGCGAGGTGGCGGTGCAGGCCTGGGGGGCCGGCTCGGGGTGGGCACTCGAACAGGTGCCCGACGTCGTGGGTGAGCGTGACGACCCCACGGGGTTCGAGCCGCTCCATGCCCCGGTGGGGGAGGCGTGGCGGGTCTTTCCAGGGTGGCGGGTGCCGCGCTCGGGCCTGGTGCTCCAGGCGCTGGTGCCGTCGGTGATCGAGCAGAAGGTGACCGGGCAGGAGGCCTTCTCGGGGTACCGGCGACTGGTGACCCGCTTCGGGGAGCCCGCCCCCGGGCCTGGATCCGACCTCGGTCTGCGGGTACCACCGACGGCGGCGGGGTGGGCCGGCATCCCCTCGTGGGAGTGGTTGGCCGCCGGGGTTGATCCGGCGCGCTCGCGCACCGTGGTGCGGTTGGTTCGTCATGCGGGGCGGATCGAGGAGTGTGCCGACCTGCCGGTGGAGGCTGCCCGTGCTCGGCTGCAGGCGCTGCCGGGCGTGGGCCGCTGGACGTGGGCCGAGGTGGCGCAGCGGGCGCTGGGGCTGGCCGACGAGGTGAGCTTCGGCGACTACCACGTGGCCAAGAACATCGGCTGGGCGCTGACCGGCACACCCGTCGACGACGAGGGGCTGGCGGAGTTGCTTCAGCCGTATGCCGGGCACCGCTACCGCGTGCAGCGGCTGCTCGAGCTGGCCGGGGCCAATCGGCCTCGGCGCGGCCCGCGGATGTCGCCGCGCACCCATCTGCCGGTGCGCGGTCGCTGATCGGACCTGGTGTCGGGTGGCTCGCGGAGGGGGCGCCTGGTGGGGTGGGGTGTCAGGGGCGCGGCTGGTTGCGCGGTTGGCATCCCTTGGGGTGGGGATGCCGGCGGAGTGGGGTGTCAGGGGCGCGGTTGGTTGCGCGGTTGGCACCCCATGAGCAGCTCTGAGCAAGCTCATCGGCACCCGCGACCTGTGGATATCGCCAATCAGTCGTGGATCCGCGCGAGAGTTGGCCGATGGAGAGCGCGCAACCTCAGGCTGGCACCGCCCCAAGGCCCCGACGGTCGAGACTGGCTCGACCGGATCGGGCCCGACTGGCCGAGTCGGTCGCAGGTGACCACGACGGGGTTGCCCATCGATCCGACCTGCGATCCGTCGGCATCACCCGTGCCGATGTGCGAAGTGAGGTCTCGGCCGGCCGATGGCTCACGAGGGGCGTGCAGACCGTCGTCGTCGGCAATGGGGAGCCCACGGGCAGAGCCCTGCTCTGGCGCGCAGTCTGGGAGACCGGTGCTGGGTCCGTCCTCGACGGAGTGTCAGCGCTGGTCGCCTCCGGCCTCACCATGTACGAGCCGTCGGTCATCGACGTCTCCGTGCCGAAGGCGAATCGGAGCAGGCAGGTCGAGGGAGTGCGACGACACCGGCGGCGGATCATGCCTGCCTCCCGCAGGTCGGGCTTGCCGCGAGTTGACGTGCCGTTGGCGGCGATCAACGGCGCGGCGTGGGCTGTGAGCGACCGGCAGGCCGTCCTGATTCTCTGCCTCGTGCTGCAGCAGAGGCTCACCACGCCTGAACGGTTGTCCGCGGCCTGGAACGAGTGCAGGACCCGCATGTCTCCGGCTCGCCAAGCGCTGCTGAGGATCACGCTTGGTGACCTGTGCAACGGGGCACACTCGTTGGGTGAGCTCGACTTCGCTGGCCTCTGCCGTGAGTACGGACTCCCCGAGCCGAGCCGACAGGTGGTGAGGGCTCTCCCGGGCGGCCGGGTGTATCTCGATGCCGCGTGGGAGGACGTCGGCCTTGTGGTGGAGGTCGATGGAGGGCACCACGCTCTCGCGCTCCATGTCGTCGACGATGCGCTGCGCCAGAACTCGGTCGTCCTGCGCGAAGAGCGCGTGCTCCGCGTCCCCGTGCTCGGGCTGCGGTTGGTACCTGATCAGTTCATGGCTCAGGTCGTTGAGGCGCACCGACTCCTGAGCGCCGCGGCTGCCTGAACTCGGCCGGCGGGGTGGGGTGTCAGGGGCGCGGCTGGTTGCGCGGTTGGCATCCCTTGGGGTGGGGATGCCGGCGGGGTGGGGTGTCAGGGGCGCGGCTGGTTGCGCGGTTGGCATCCCTTGGTGCTGGAGTCGTTGCCGGCTGAAAGGAATTCCTTGCCCGGGGTAACGACCCTGTACAGCACCCCCTGAGGCTCTCTCAGGATTGCCGCGAAGCGTGCGATGTGACCGCTGGATCGGGTTCCGACAGGGTCAGCGTCACGCAGAGCGGACCTCTCGCAGTGACCGTGGCGCGCAGGGCCTCGCTGTGGGCCGCCACCTCGAGGCGGGTCACGAGCCGGCCCAGCTCGTAGTCGTCGGTGGCGCCAGCGGTGACCTCGGCCGCGTCGCCGGCGACCTCGACGTCGGCAGACCCGTCCGGGACCTCGAGCAGGGCCAGCGCGACGACGCGACCCACCCGCGCGGCCACGTCGTCGCGGCCACCGGCCAATGCGACGCCCACCTCGAGGGCCTCGTCGCTGCCGGGCGCGGCACCCAGGGCGGCGCGCACCGCCTCGACGTGTCCCAGGGCGAACCAGTCCCCGGGGCCGGTGCGCACGAGCCGGCGAGCGCCGTCCGCCGAGGCGTCGAAGCACGCCGGGTCCAGTCCGCGCACGAGCGCGGCTGGGATGCCGTTCGCCTTCCCCTTCACGAGGTCTGCGGACGCAGCGACCTCGTCCGCGACCGCCCGCATGGTCACCGCGAGCGGGCGCCCGTCGTGGTCGACGCCGCCGCGAAGGTCCTCGAGCACGAGCAGGCCGGCGCTGCCCAGGGCGAAGTCGGTGAGCCCTCCCCGCCACGCACGGCCCGCGGTGTCGCTGAGCACGACCGCGAACGGGGCGGCCTCGGGCAGGCCGAGCAGGGCCAGCACGTCCGAGCGCAACCGGACGGCGACGGCATCCGGATCATCCGGCAGCACCAGCAGGGCGGCGGAGGGCCCGGTGTTCGACGCGTCGACGCCGGCAGCGGCCATGACCGGCCCGGCCACCGACTCGACGACCCGGGTCGGTCGACCCTCGGCCCACCGCTCGGCGACGACGCGCACGGTGCCGGCCGCCACGGCATCCTCCTTCGAGCCGCTCCAGGTCAGGCCCAGCGCCTTCGACGCCACCTTGCTCGAGATGACGAGGCAGTCGCCGGCACCGAGGGGGACCCCGTCGTGCGCCAGGGCGTCGACGACGAGGCTGGCGACATCGGCCCCGGCCACGACCTCCCCGATGCCCCGAACCCCGAGCACCGTCACCGACGTTACCGGTGAACCCGGCGCGTCGAGGCGCACCGGCATCCGCGGACCACTCACGCGCGCACCGCGTCGGCGAGGCGCAGCGCGTGGGCGGCGATGCGTGCGGTCGCGTCGACGTCGGTCATCAGCAGGGGCCCGTCGAACGCCTCGACCCGGGCGCGGGCGCGGGTGGAGGCGTCGGCGGGATCGACGAGCCAGCCGTCGAGGAAGTCCTCGTACAGGCCAGCGACCGCCTGGGCCGTCGAGTCGACGCCGATGGCGCTCAGGCAGGCGTCGGCGTGCCCGCGGATCGGCCGGCCCGAGATGAGGGGGGAGATGCCGACGACGGGAGCAGTGGTGCCGCGCAACGCGTCCCGAACACCCGGCACACCGAGGATGATGCCGATCGACACCACGGGGTTGCTCGGCGGCAGCAGCACGACGTCGGCCGAGCGGATCGCGTCGAGCACGCCCGGGGCGGCGGTGGCGCGGTCGAGGCCGGCCACCACGAACCGCCGCGCCGGGATCGACGCCTGGTGGCGCACCCACCACTCCTGGAAGTGGATCGCCCGCTCAGCGCCGTCCTCACCATCGGCCACGACCACGTGGGTCTCGACGGGGACGTCGGACATCGGCAGCAGCGTGATCCGTCGTTCGGGAAGTCCCCAGCGGGCCGCCAGGCGCGCGGTCACCTCGCTGAGCGGCACCCCCTGCCCCAGCCACTGCGAGCGCACGATGTGCGTGCCGAAGTCGAGGTCACCGAGGGCGAACCACTGCGGCAGCGCGCCGTAGGCCGCGAGCTCACCCTGCACGCGGTGGCTCTCGTCGGCGCGGCCCCATCCCTGGCCCTCGTGGACGCCGTTGCCGAGGGTGTAGAGCAGGGTGTCGACGTCGGGGCTCACCCGCAGGCCGAACAAGGTGATGTCGTCACCGGTGTTGGCGATGACGCTCACCGTGGAGTCGGCCAGGCCGGGGGTGGTGTCGAGGTGGTGACGCAGTCCGCGGATGAACCGGGCGCCGCCGACCCCGCCTGCGAGAGCGGTGATGTGCATGGCGCCAGTGTCCCAGCAGGGCCGTTGCGTCGGCGATTCGCCCACGAAACGCCGCGGATCACGCAAAAAGGGGAGCAATAACACCAACCGGCTTGACGCAGGGTGCATGACACGCGTGTAATTCCATGCATGTGCTCCGGGTGCCCGACCGGTTCACATGGGTCGAGGGGCGAGGAGATGACGATGAACGAGCTGTACCTGATCGACGGAATGCTCGAGGAGAGCGACGCCGACGACGGCGGGCTGTCCTGGCAGGAGCGCTCGCTGTGCGCCCAGACCGACCCCGAGGCGTTCTTCCCCGAAAAGGGTGGCTCCACCCGCGAGGCCAAGAAGGTCTGCGTCGGGTGCGACGTGCGCTCCGAGTGCCTGGAGTACGCGCTGGAGAACGACGAGCGCTTCGGCATCTGGGGCGGCCTGTCCGAGCGCGAGCGCCGCAAGCTCAAGAAGCGCGCGGTGTGACGAGCGGCCCCCGCAGGCCGTCCTCACGCCTACTCGGACCGTCCCGCCAGACCGCATGACCTTGGCCCCCGCGCGCCCCACGACAAGCCCGTCCGACCCCCTCACCCCGGACGGTGCCCCAGCGACGGTGGCCGCAGTGGTCATCACCCGCCGCGACCCCGGCGGGCTGGCCGAGCTCCTCACGGCAGTTCTCGAGCAGTCGCTCCTGCCGGATGCCGTGCTCGTCCTTGACCGCACGCCCCCCGGGTCGCCCGCGGCCGGGACCGTCAGCGAGGTCGTCGACCAGGCCCGCAGCAGCCACCGCGTGCCCATCACGATCGCCCCCGGCGACCAACGGTCCCCGGTACGCACCGTCATCCACCGAGCCCTGCTCGACCAGGCCGACCCCACGACCCTGGCCTGGCTCCTGCCCGTCGGCATCACTCCCGAGACCGGCGCCCTCGTCGCCCTCGTCGATGACTGGCGGCGTTCGCCGTCCACCGGCATCCTCGGCCCGAAGCACGTCGACGCCGAGTACCCGAACCTCCTTCAGGGCCTGTCGATCCGCACCACCCGCGGTGGTCGGCTCCTGCCGCGACCTGCGCCGGGTGAGCCCGATCAGGGTCAGTACGACCGGCTGAGCGACGTCCTCGCCGTGCCGCTGCCCGGCTCCCTCGTCGAGCGTGACCTGCTCGCCGACCTCGGCGGGTGGGAGCGCAGCTTCGGCGACGTCGGGGCCGACCTCGACCTCGGGTGGCGAGCGCACGCGGCCGGACGCCGCGTCGTCGTCGTGCCCTCCGCGCGCATGCACACCGAGGCCGATCTGGCCCTGGTGTCGGCGCCCACCCCCACCCAGCGCCGGGCTGCCCGCCGAGTGGCTCTCGCCCGGGCGCCGTGGTGGACGGTGCCGGCGATGGCGTTGTGGATCGCCGTCACCAGCGTGCTCGCCGCCCTGGGGCTGTTGCTGCTCAAGCGGCCCCGTGCGGCGTGGGCCGAGTTCTCGTCGCTGGCCTCCCTCGACCCGTTCCGGGGAATGCTCGCCCGCTGGCGCACGCGTCGGCGCCGCGAGGTGGGCCGCCGCGACCTGCGGACACTGTTCGAACCGCGTCGCGCCGTGCTCACGTCCTGGGCGGATGCCGTGCACGACGCCATCGTCGGGCCGCGCCAGCCCGTGGGTGAAGAGGCCCACGAGCACACCCCCCGGTCATGGCTGTCCACCGCGCTGCGCACCCCCGGGGTGCTCGCGGGCGTCGGCGCGGCCATCGTCGCGGCGGGTGCAGGGCGCTCTCTCGGGGTCGGGGTGCTGACCGGTGCCGGGTCAGGGCTCGTCGGCGGTGAGCTGGTCGGTACCCGTGCCGATGCCGCCACCTTGTGGCACTCGTGGGTCGACGGCTGGTCGGGAGCCGGCCTCGGCGGCCCCGACCCGGTCGCCCCGTCGGCGGCCCTGCTCGCGCTGCCCACCCGGGTCGTCGACGCGCTGCCACTGGTGCCGCAGGCGTCGTCGCCGGCCGGGTTGGTCGTCGCACTCCTCGTCATCGTGGGGATGCCGCTCGCGGCCGTGAGCGCCTACCTCGCCCTACGGCCGGTGGCCGGCACCCGGTGGGTGCGGGCCCTTGCTGCGTTTGCGTGGGCCACCACGGGTGTCGCCGCGGCGTCGGTGGCCCAGGGGAGGGTGGGGGCCCTCGTCGGGCTGGTCCTGCTGCCGCCGCTGGCCTGCGGGTTGTGGCTCATCGCGGCCCGCCGGTCGACGGCGACGAGTGCCTTCGCGACGGCGCTGGCTGCCGTGCTTCTGGGGGCCTTCGCGCCGGTGCTGCTCGCCCCCGTCGTGGTGCTCGCCCTCGTTCTGTTCCTCGTGCGCAGCCGGGTGCGCCTGCACGCGCTGGTCGTCGCCGTGGTCCCGGTCGCGGTGCTGGCACCGTGGCTCGTGCGGGCCGCTGAGACGTCCTGGCCCGCACTCGTCGCCGGTTCCGGGCTGGCGCAGTGGGGGGGTCAGGCGCCCCTGCCGTGGCAGATTGCCCTGCTCAGCCCCGGCGGCGCAGGGACTCCGCTCGTGTGGACCGCGGCGCCGCTCGTGGCGCTCGCTGCCCTGTCGTTGGTGCGGGGCCGCTCGTGGGGTGGCTCGGGGGCCGTGCTCGCCGTGCTCGCCCCCGTGCTGTTGGCGCTCGCGCTGATCGCCCCGTCCGTGCAGCTCGGCACGATCCCCGCCGGGCTGGAGGGCGCGGGCGAACCGATCACCGTGTGGGCCGGCACCATGCTCCTGCCGTTCGCGCTCGTCGTCGTCGTCGCCCTGGCCCGGGGCCTCGACAGCATGGCGCTGGGCCGGTCGACGTCGACCCGACTCGCCCCCGTCCTGGCGCGGCGCGCCGTGGCGAGCGCCGGCATCCTCGCCGTCCTCGTGTCCGCCGGGGGAGTGGTCTGGGCGACGCTCGGCAGCGAGCTCGCGCCGTGGGTCGACCCGCGGCCAGCCGTATCCATCGAGCAGGCCGAGGGCGCCTTCGCGACCCGGGCGCTGTTCGTCAGCCCGGGGGAGCGCGGTGCGGGCTACCGGTTCGTCGGCCGCGAGGCTGCCGACGTCGTGCGCCCGCTGCCCGTCGTGACCGAGGCGGATGCGGCGGTCGCCTCCGCGGTCACGTCGATGATCGGTGACGCGTCGTCGGGGGCAGAGCTGTTCTCCGGCACCGCCACCGACCTGCTCGCCGTGCGCGGCGACGTCGACCTCGAGGTCACCCGCCGGCTCGACGCCACCGAGGGGTTGCAGCGGATCGCCCCGCGCGAGGGGTGGCAGATGTGGCGGGTCAGCCCGCGCACCGGGGAGCCCGACGAACGCTCGCTCGTGGCCCCGCCACGGGTGCGGCTCGTGAGCCCCGAGGGCGTCGTGCTCGTGCCGACGACGGGGCTGCACGCCGCCACCGAGGCCAGCCTCGTGGCCCCCTCGGGCGGACAGCTCGTCGTGGCCGCGCCCGCCGCCTGGGCCGAGCACGCCGTCGTCGCGGTGGACGGGGCCGTCCTCGACCCCGTGGACGGAGCACCGACCCCGACCTACGAGGTTCCGGTCGGCGGCAGTCGACTGGCCATCACCCTGACCAACCCCGACCGCTGGTGGCAGGTCGGTCAGGTCGTGGCGGTGTTCGTCCTCGCCTTCCTGGCCGTGCCCTTCGGGCGTCGCGAGTCACGGGTGCGTGCCGGATGAACGCGGTGTCACGGGGTCTGTCCCGTGCCGGTAAGGCGCTGCGGGCAATGAACTGGGCGGGGATCACGCGGGTCGTCGTCCCGGCCGGGGTCGCTGTCGGGCTCGTGGCGTTCACGACCGCGAACCCCCGCGAGTTCGATCTGGTGCAGGCCTCCGGTGCCACTGAGTCGTCGGTGGCCGGGGTCTCCCTGGCGACCCGGGTCACCCAGGCCTGTCCGGGCCCCGAGCTCAGCGGCATCCCCGGCGTTCCGGACGCCACGATCCCGGCGACCGTGACCGCGGCGGCCGGGCCCGAGGAGCTGATGCCCGCCCCGGTGACCGGCGACGGGCGGCTCGTCGCGGCATCCGGAGGCACTGAGGTGCTCTCGCTCGGCACCCGCCCGGGGGTGCAGAGCGCCCCGCTCGGAGGGGCCGGGGCCGTGGTGCTGACCGGTGAGGGGCCGCTTGCTCCCGCCGTCGCCGGAACCCAGGAATGGCGGGTCGAGCGCCCTGACCTGCGGGGTCTGGTCAGCGTGCCGTGCGGGCCCGGTGCCGCAGAGCACTGGCTGCTCGGCGGCGGCGAGGGCCCGGGTCGCCAGGAGCGGCTCGTGCTCTCGAACCCCGGCGCCAACCCGGTGACCGCCGACGTCACCGTGCACGGCGCCGCCGGGCCGCTCGCCGACCCGTACGTCGAGACCGTGCCCCCCGGTGGCCGGGTCAGCCTGCTGCTCGACGCCAAGGCCGGTGAGGAAGCACTGCCCGCCGTGCACGTGCGCGCCGCCGGTGGTGGGGTGCACGCCACGCTGATCGACACGTGGATCGAGGGCAGCCGGGCGCTGGGTGCCGAGACCACCTCCGCGACCGCGGCACCCGGTGAGGTCCAGGTCGTGCCGGGGGTGGCGTTCGGTGGCGGGCCGACCGCCGTGCGGGTCGCGGTGCCCGGTGACCAGGATGCCGTGGTCCGGGTCAGCGTGTTCGGCCCGGAGGGCCTGGTCCCGACGACGGGGGAGAGCGTGCTGAGCGTCGTCGCCGGAGGGGTCGGGCAGCTCGAGGTGCGAGGGGTTCCCGCCGGGACCTATGCGGTGGCGCTGCGGGCCGACGTGCCCGTGGTGGCGTCGGTGCTCAGCCGGACGGTCGCGTCATCGGCCGCGAGCACCCAGGCTGAGGGCACGTCGGGCGACCAGGCCACACCGGGAGACTTCGCGTGGGCGACGTCCGTCGAGGGGGTCGCGTCAGCGGTGCCGGACGACCAGACGGCGCCGGTGGCAGCAGCAGCGTTCGACCCCACTGGCGAGGTGGACCGCACCCTGCACCTCATCTCCGTCGGCGGGAACGGCACGGTCGAGGTGCTGACGGTCGTCGACGGCACGGCGCGCTCGCGCAGGATCGACCTGCTCGGCGACCGCCTCGTGGCCGTCGACGTCAGCGGCGCGAGTTCGGTGTGGGTGCGCCCGGTGACCGGCAGCGGCCTCGTGCACGGCTCGGTGCTCAGCGGGGTCGGTGAGGGTGAGTCGCGGTTGATCTCGTCGATGCCGCTGCAGGCCAGCGTCGTCACCTCGGCGGTCAGCCGCGCGTTCCCCCTGCCCTGACGCTCAGGCGTCGGGGTCGCGGTCCGGGTCGATCTCGTGGGGCGGCACGCCGAGCAGCGCGGCCACCTGCTCGGTGACCACCTCCCGCACGATCTCGGCGAGGTCGGCGTCGTCGTGTGCACGGGCCTCGATCGGCCTGCGGTAGACGACGACCCGCGGGTCGCGATCGGGGGTGCCCCGCAGCAGCCGCCCCAGCGGTGGGGTCTGCTCCTCCCACGGGGCCGGGTCCTGCGGCGGCACCTCCTCGACGGCGAACTCGAGCGCGGCATACCGCGTGCCGAGGTGGGGGCGCACACGGTCGGCGCAGTCGAGCACGAGCGCGTCGAAGTGCTCTGCGCGGCTGCGCATCGCCGGCACCGGCGGCCACGCCATCGGCCCCCGGATCCCTCGCCCGTGCCGGTCCCTGCGTCCTGATGGGCTCACGGTTGGCATGGTACGGCCAGCGTGCAGGCAGCCGCCCGACCCGCCAGCGGCGTGCCTGCGCCGGGTCGTCGGTGGGTCGGCCTAGAGTCGACGACGTGAATGTGTCTCGTCGGTGTTCCAAGACCGCGTGCCGCCAACCGGCGGTCGCCACCTTGACGTACGTCTACGCCGACCAGGCTGCCGTCCTCGGTCCGCTCGCGACGTACGCCGAGCCGCACACCTACGACCTGTGCCACCAGCACGCGACCCGCCTGACCGCGCCGCGAGGCTGGGAGGTCGTGCGCCTCGTCGCCGAGTACCCCGAACCGCAGCCGAGCACCGATGACCTCCTCGCCCTCGCGGATGCCGTGCGCGAGGCCGGTCGTCCGCGGCGGTCCCAGCCCCCGGCGGCCCCGACCGCTGCGCCAGCGGCGGCGTCCGTCGCTGCGGCGGGTACGGCATCCGAGGGCTACGACCGCGGCCCGACCGTGGTCACCGGCGAGGTCCGCCGGGGCCACCTGCGGATGCTGCCCAGCGCCACCGACAGCTGAGCACCCCACTCGCGCCATGAGTGCGCACGTGGTTGCCAGGGCAGCCACGTCCGCACTCACGGCGGATTCGGATGCCGTCGCGTAGGCTCGCCTGCCGTGACTGCAACCTCGCTCGCCCACGTCGTCAAGGCCTACGACGTCCGCGGAACCGTCCCTGACCAGCTCGACACGCGGGTCACGCGCGCCCTCGGCGCCGCGTTCGCCGATGTCGTCGTCATCCCCGAGGGGGCCGGGGCGTGCGTCGTCGGCCACGACATGCGCGACACGAGCCCCGAGCTGTCGTCCGCGTTCGCCGACGGGGCGCGCAGCCGCGGGGTCGACGTCACCCTCATCGGCCTCGCGAGCACCGACGGCCTCTACTACGCGAGCGGCGCGCTCGACCTGCCCGGCGCGATGTTCACCGCCAGCCACAACCCGGCCGCGTACAACGGCATCAAGCTCTGCCGGGCCGGGGCCCGACCCGTCGGCCAGGACAGCGGGCTCTTCGACATCCGCGTGCTCGCCGAGCGCATCCTCGACGGTGAGGTGCCCGACCCCGACGTGACCCCGGGCGACCTCGACGAGCGTGCTGTCCTCGCCGACTACGCGTCGTTCCTGCGCGGGCTCGTCGACCTGTCCGGCATCCGGCCGCTGCGGGTCGTCGTCGACGCCGGAAACGGCATGGGCGGGTTCACCGTGCCAGCGGTCCTCGAGGCGGGGGCCGGGCTGCCCGCGCTGCCGCTGACGATCGTCCCGCTGTACTTCGAGCTCGACGGCACCTTCCCGAACCACGAGGCGAACCCGCTCGACCCGAAGAACCTCGTCGACCTGCAGGCCGCCGTGGTCGAGCACGGCGCTGATCTCGGGTTGGCCTTCGACGGCGACGCCGACCGCTGCTTCGTCGTCGACGAGCGCGGTGAGCCGGTCAGCCCGAGTGCCATCACCGCCCTCATCGCGCGTCGCGAGGTGGCGCGCGCGGTCGCGCAGGGGGCCACGGCATCCGACGTGGCGATCGTCCACAACGTCATCTGCTCGGCCCAGGTGCCCGAGGTCATCGCGGAGACCGGCGCCCGGGCGGTGCGCACCCGGGTCGGCCACTCCTTCATCAAGGCCGAGATGGCGCGCCACGACGCGGTCTTCGGCGGCGAGCACAGCGCGCACTACTACTTCCGTGACTTCTGGTTCGCCGACACCGGCATGCTCGCCGCGATGCACACGCTCGCCGCGCTCGGGGAGCAGGACGCGCCGCTGAGTGTCGTCATGGGCGACCTGCACCGGTACGCCGCGTCCGGCGAGATCAACTCCACGGTCTCGGATGCCGCGGCCGCCACCGTGCGCGTGCGCGCCTGGGCGGAGGGGGAGGGCGTCGTGGCCGATGAGCTCGACGGTCTCACGCTCACCTACGCCGGGGACGGCGCGGGCGACCCGATGTGGTGGCTGAACCTGCGGGCCTCGAACACCGAGCCGCTGCTGCGGCTGAACGTCGAGGCCGCCGACGTGGCCACGATGGAGCGGGTGCGCGACACCGCGCTCGCCCTCATCCGCGCCTGACGGGGTGTGGGAGGATCAGGGTTGATCGACACCACCCCCGGAAGGACCTCATGAGCGAGCAGGCAACCCCCGCGTCGGCGATCGAGCCGTGGCTGCGCGAGATCCTGCGCTGCCCCGCGTGCCGCAGCGAGCTGCGCGACGACACCGGCCCCACCGGCGGTCCGGAACTGGTCTGCACCTCGGGTGAGTGCGGGCTCGCGTACCGCATCGACTACGGGGTGCCGGTGCTGCTCGTCGACGAAGCCCGCCACCCCGCCTGAGGGGTACGACGATGCCCTGGGTCGACGAGAGGCGCCTCGACGACTCCGACGCGTTGCGCGCTCTGGATTCGCGTGACTCGTTGCGGTCGCTGGCGTCGGCCGGGGCGCAGGTGCGTCGGGCGATCGTGTCGGCGCAGGAGGCCGGCGTCGCTACCGCCGCCGGGGGAGAGCGCCCGCGATCGGTGCTGGTCGCCGCGCTCGGTGGCTCCGCGCTGGTCTGCGACGTGCTCGACCTGCTCGCCGAGCCGGGGTCGCCCGTGCCGGTCACGACCCGGCGGTCCGCACCGCTGCCGGGGTGGGTCGGCCCGCTCGATCTCGTCATCGCCGTCTCGCAGTCGGGGCGCGCCGCCGGCCCGCTCGCCCTCGCCGCGGAGGCCGCCCGACGCGGCGCCTCCCTGCTGACCGTCGGCGCTGCCGACTCGCCGCTGGCCGACGTCTGTGCCCGCGCTCGTGGTGTCCACGTCGACGTGGCCCTGCCGACGCCGTCGTCGCGCACCGCGCTGTGGTCACTGCTCACCCCGGTGCTGCTCGCGGCCGACGCGCTCGGCCTCGTCGACTGCCCCGCACCGGTGCTCGAGCGGGTCGCCGACGTGCTCGACGCCGTCGCGGAGGAGTGCCGGCCCAGTTCCGAGTCGTTCGTCAACCCGGCAAAGGTGCTTGCCCTCGGCCTGGGCGCAACCGTGCCGGTCGTGCTCGGTGACGGCCCGCTGGCCGGGGTGGCCGCCAACCGGGCAGCGGCGATGTTGGCCCGCACCGCACGCATCCCGGCCACTCACGGTGCCCTGCCGGATGCCGCGTCGCAGGTCGTCGCGTGCCTCGACGGGCCGTTCGGATCAGGCCCGGACGGCCCCGGCGCCTCCACCGACGACCTGTTCGCCGACCCCTTCCTTGACGGCCCTCCTACCCAGCGCCTCGGCCTGCTCGCCCTGCGTGACCCCGACCAGACGCCGGATGCCGTGGCGCTCGCCGACGCGGTCGTCGCATCGGCGCGGGAGAGCGGCATCTCGGTGTTCGAGCAGCAGGCGCGATCGGGGGCGCCGATCGAACGGCTCGCGTCGCTCGTGGCCCTGACCGACTTCATGGCCACCTACCTCGCACTGGGCCTCGGGCTCGACCCGTCGGTCTCACGGCACGTCACGGAGCTGCGCGACCGCACGTCGTGACGAGGCACTGACACGACGTGCGTTCTCTGTCGGCCGACGCGATGGCGCAAGGGCCCTCAAGGGCTGCTGTGAAATTGGCCACCCATCATCCGTTCGGTCAATTCTTCCCTGCATTTCCCATTTTTTCCCGCGGGACGTCCTGCCGTGGTTACGCTGCACCTTCGCCCAAATCCCGGCGACACGCTGGGCAAATTTGTGTCGTTGGTTCTGCTGACGGTCCATTCGAAAGTGACGTGTAATGAAAAGTGCCTACAGGGTCGCCGCCTGCTTCGTTCTGGTGCTGACCCCGATCGCTGGCTTGACTGGGTGCGGGGGCAGTTCCACCTCAGAGACGACGACAGGCGCCGTAGCGCCGACTGTCACAGTTGCGACCACCGTGGAAGTGACTGCGGCGCCATCGCCATCTGAGACGGAGGTGCCGGCTGAGGAAGAATCGACGCCTACAGCCCCGGAGACGTTCACGATGCCGAAGGTTGTCGGGGTGAACCTCCAACTCGCTCAGGACATGCTGCAGAAGGCTGGGTCGTTCCTCCTCGATCAAGAGGACGCGCTCGGTCTGGACCGAATTCAGGTCATGGACGCGAACTGGCAGGTCTGCACGCAGTCGCCGAAAGCTGGCAAAGAGGTTCCCGTCGACACGATGGTCACGCTCGCCTCCGTGAAGCTGACGGAGGAGTGCCCGTGATTCCCTCGCACGACACGACGGGGCCCTGTGTCGTCCTGCAAGCAGACACCACACGAAAGCTCGATTGCCCACGCAATCGCTTGTCGGAAGGAACAGCATGAGCAGCACACCCGCAGGTTGGTACCCGCAACCCGATGGCACCCAGCGCTATTGGGATGGGACCAGCTGGACCGAGCACGTCGCTCCAGGAGCAGGGCTGGGGCACGGGCCGGCGCAGGTGGGCCCGGCTGACGGGCCCTCAGGTACGGCAACCTTCGCGAGCAGCCAAGCGCCCACGAGTGCCGAGACGCTCCCGTCGAGTCCGCGTCCGTGGTTCAAGAAGAAGCGCTATGTGGTTCCGGGTGGGCTCTTGACGGCCTTCGTGCTCATCGGCGCCTTGGGCGGAGGTGGGGATGACGCGAGCAACCCGTCAACCGCGCTTGAAGCCTCCGTGTCGGCATCGCCGAGTCCTGCATCTCCGCCCAAGGCGCCCGAGACCACAGCGCCTGCGACCGAAGAGCCGACACCCGAGCCCACCGAGGCGCCTCCTGCTCCGGAGGCTGAGCCCGGGGGGACGGTCTCGCAGTTGAACGCACTTCGCTCAGCAGAGTCGTACCTTGAGTTCAAGGGATTCAGCAAGAAGGGACTCATCGAGCAGCTGACCAGTGAGTATGGTGACGGGTTCGCTCGAAAGGACGCCGAGTGGGCCGTCGACAATCTCGACGTCAATTGGAATGAGCAGGCCGTCCGAGCTGGACAGAGTTACCTCGACTTCAAAGGATTCTCGCGGAGTGGTCTAATCGATCAACTGAGCAGCGAGTACGGTGACCAGTTCACCAAGAAGCAGGCGACGTATGCGGCCGACAAGTTGGGGCTGTGAGCGCTGTTCGTTTTATCCGGAGTGCGGGAAGTCGGAGCGAATGAGCCGTGGGGCAGCCGCGCCTCAGCATCTTCGGTGATCGGGTCAGGACGCCATCGCGTTGCGCTTCGGGCCTGACCCTCGGTGGCGCCGCACATCATGGTGCGGCGCCCCCGGACGCCGTGACGAGGGCCTGAAGCGACGCGCGTGCTCTGGCGGCTGATTCGATGGCGGCCCGTTCGGCCCGAGCTGCCGTCAGCTGAGCGCGCCGGGCGGCATCCTCGGTGTCGCTGATCGCGGTGACCTGCACCTCGAGGTCCGCCAGCCGCTGGCGGACAGCCGCGAGCTCGGACTCGAGGTCTTCGCGGCGGCGGCGCGCCACCACGGCGTTGGCGGTGGCGCGCTCCGCCGCGGCATGCGCCTCTTCCACCGCCCGCTCAGTCTCGTCGAGAACCCGCTGCGCGTCAGCGACGGCACGGGCGGCAGCGGCCTGTGCCTTGGCGTCCGACGGGGACCTCTGGCCATTGGCGGCGGCGCCAGGCACCCCGCCAGAACGGCCGGTGACCCGGTCCGCGAGCGCGATGACGCGCGACAGGTCGACCGGCTCCAGCCCGTTCGAGCTGAAGGTGTCGGTGAGCAGCCCCGTCGCGAGGGCGGCGCCGCCCTCCGGGTCCACCATCGCCGAGCGCAACGTCTCCTCGACGTCTGCCGTCACCTGGGCCGAGACCTTCCTGCCGGCAGCCACGGCGATCGCGACGGCCTGCCGGGCGACGGCTCGAGTCAGCTGCCGCCGCTGCTCGTCCAGGGCTCGAAGGTCGGCGGCCCCGAGCGTGCCCTGGGCCGCGCGCAGTCGGACGCCGAGCTCGAGCACCCCGTCCACCTCACCGCGGTGCCGGCGCACCAGCTGGTTGAGCAGCCACGCGCCCGCCGTCGGTTTGCGCAGGGCCGTCACGGAGGCCGCCAGCTCGCGGTCACCGCCGTCCTTGGCCGCCTTCGCGCAGGCGTTGCGGGCGGCGGTGAACTCCTCCGGGGGCAGGCCGTACAGCTGGTGGGCGACGTCCGCGATCTCCATCGGGTGATGGTGCCACGGCTGTGCTCAACCGATCGGCGGGAACCGCTTGACGACGAGCTTCTCCACGCGCAGCTCGGTGGGCAGTGCCCGGCGGCCCTGGGCCCCGAAGGTCATCCCCGCCCACTGGGTGGTGCCGGAGAACCGACCGCCCTCCTGGGTGTGCCGGAAGAGGCTGAAGGGCTGCACGTTGTCCGCCGAGAACGGGATCGTGAACGAGAGCCGGTAGCCGTCGGCGCCGACCACGTCGCGCAGCGCCACGGGGGATCCGCCGGCAGGGGTGTAGGTCCCCGCGAGCGGCCCGGTCGACGTGATGTCGAGCCGGCCGTGCCAGCCGTCGTGGTTCATGTCCCAGGCGCCCTGCCAGGTCGTGCCCGAGACGGGCGGCGACGTGATGGGCGATCGCGCCAGGGTGACGCCGAACGGGGAGCCGTTCCACCACGTGACACCGGCAGCCAAGCCGTCCTCACGGGTGAACTGGTAGACCCGGAACTCCTGTCCCGCCTGCGCCCCGGGGGTGATCCGACCCGGGGTGTCGGCGATCCAGAAGTGCAGCTGGCGACCGTCGTCCTCGGTGCGCCCGTTGACCTGTCGGGCGACCCCGTCGATGTAGTAGTCCCCGAGCTTGGTGAAGTCACCGTCGCCGGCGCGGAAGTCCTGGGTACGCCGGATGACGAGCTGCCCCGGCCACCCGTCGTGGTTCATGTTCCAGCGGCCGATCCAGGTGGCCTCCATGTCCCGAGGTGCGTCCAGCGGCTCCACTGCGGTGATGTAGGTGCCACCGAGGAGCGTGGTGGTCGCCATGGGCCAGCGTTCCGGTCCGGGGGCGCCCCACGAGTTCTTCACCAGCCAGTCCTGCGTGTCCAGGTCGTAGCCGATGATGAGGTAGCAGTGGCCCGGGATGTCGGCGATGACCTCGTACCCCGCGTCGATGGTCGCCATGACGTTCTCGCGCGACGCGCTGGGGAGGAAGTGCATCGACTTCACCCGGTAGCGGGCCTGGTAGCGGGCAGCGGTCGGGACGTAGCGCTCGTCGAACTCGAACCGATCGAACTGTTCCTGGGTGCTCGCCCCCCACCCCAGAGTCCCCATCGACGGGTCCGACGTGCGGATGGCCTCGACGTCGGACTCCTGGCGGTAGGGGGCGGCCGCCTCGTCACAGATGGCTGACCGCACGACCTTCGCGACGATGTCGCTGGAACCCTGGAAGCCCGAGTAGGAGCAGTTGTTCTCGTGGGCCGGGGTGCCCGTGAGGTAGAACGGGAAGAGCTCGGCGACCTTGTTGAGCTGGAAGAGGAACTCCTCGGACAGGTCGAGCTCGACGCCGTGGGCGCGCTTGTAGGCCGCTTCCATGGCCGCGACGGCGGCGAAGGCGTAACACGTCCCGCGACCACCCTGGGACTTGTACGAGCTCTGGTGGCGCTCCAACGTGACGACGTTGCGCCGTAGCGGTTGCAGGTCGGGGACCGCGACGAGACCACGAGCCCGGGCCTCCTCGAGGCGGCGAAGGATGCCGTCGCGCTGCTCGTGGATCTCGACGAGCGTGTCGGGCCGAGGAGCCCGCGCGACCATGAGGTCGCTCAGGCGCTCGAGGCGGGCGGTGTCGGTCAGGTCGACGGTGGGCATCGTGTCCTCCAGGGAAGTAGCGGCGCGGTCGCGCACGCTGTGGAGGTGAAGAGCGCGCCCGGGTGCGCCTGATACAGCGTGGTCGCCGGATCGTGTGCCGGCACAGGTCGCCCGGGTCGACGTCGGGGTCATCACGTGCTCGAATGCGTGGATGGACGCGACGGACCTGGCGCAGCGCTTCTCGATCGGCGGGGCTGCGCGCCTGTCGGATGGCCCCGTCGCGCGCGGCAAGCAGGGTGTCGTCTGGCGGCTGGACACCGACATGGGCAGGTGGGCCCTGAAGGTGCCGTTCGGGTCGCCGTCGGAGGAGCAGGTGGCTTCGGCGACGGCGTTCCACGAAGCTGCCCACGCCGCGGGCGTCCCGACCCCTCGGGTCCTCCGCACCGACGACGGGGCGGTGTTCGCACCCTTCAACGGTGGTCAGGCCCGGCTGTACGAGTGGGTCGACCTGCTCCCTCCCGACCGTTTCCTGGATCCGGCTCAGGTCGGCGCCGTCGTGGCAGCCATCCACCGCGTCCCCACCCCCGACGGAGCCCTGGGTGCGCTGGACCCCTTCTTCTGCGAACCCGTCGGCGCTGATCGCTGGGACCACGTGCTGGATCAGCTGACGACGGAGGGAGCGCCGTTCGCGAGCCGGCTGGCTGAGCTGCGCGACGAGCTGGTTGCGCTGGAATCCTGGATCGAGCCGCCGCGGCGGCTGCTGACCTGTCACCGGGACCTGTGGGCCGACAACGTCCTGGGGACGGCAGACGGGGGAGTCTGCGTCATCGACTGGGAGGAGAGCGGCCCGGCAGACCCGAGCCAGGAGCTCGGGTACGTGCTTTTCGAGTTCGCCGGTGGTGACCCCGGTCGGGCCCGAGACCTGGTCACCGCGTACCGGGATGCCGGGGGGCCGGCGACCGTGAGTCGTCGCGGAGACTTCACGATGCTCATCGCGCAGCTCGGGCACATCATCGAGCTGGCCGCCAAGGACTGGCTGACGCCCAACCTGCGGTCCCCGCAGCGTGCTGACGCCGTGGCGTGGATCAGCGAGGCCCTGGACGACCCGCACACCCGCGAGGTGCTCGACTCCCTCTTGGCTGCGGTCGACGGCAGCGGCGACCCGGGTCCGTAGCGGAGTGACAGTGCGCCGCCCTCGGGTTCTTCGTCGGCTGTGGGCGTCGCTACCTCGGCTTCTTCGGCGGCTTCGCCCGGGCCCGTGCCACCGCCGGTCTGACCCAGGCATCCATCGCACCAGAGGCTTGCAGGTCTGCCGACGCGACCAGCACCATGCCGCCCATGGTTCGTTCGCCCATCATGGCAGGGCGGGCACCCTGCTCGAGGGCGTCGGCGACGCCGTCCGTGCCGACGTGGACCATGAGGTCGTCACCGGTGGTCCCGACCGCCATGTGGGTGTTGACCGTCCAGCAGAGCCCGCCGAACATCTTGATCTCGCGGTACCCCTCCGGCCCGGTCGCTGCCTCGACCGCAGCGCGGATCCGTCCCGCCAGGTCCTCGTCGTATGCCATCAAGAGACTCCCTCCGTCTCACTGAGCCTAGCGACGAGGGTGCGCCAACCCCGTGCTCCATCCCCGACTCCGCCTCCTGCACGCGGCATCCGTCAGGCAGCGCGAGCGAACCAGTCGACGGCCAGTTCGGCGACTTCGGCCGGGGCGTCGTCGGTGATGAAGTGCGCGGCGTCGTCGACGAAGGCGAACTCGACGCCATCGGCGTGTCGCTCGGGATGGCGGCAGATCCGTCGCAGGTTCTCCTCGGTCCAAGGGCGGTCGCGGCGACCGAAGACGACCAGGGTTGGCACCGTGAGCCGGCGGCGGCGGTAGACGCCGCGGGCCAGGCGCACGGCTTCGGGCAGGATCATGCCGCGCGTGAGTGGGCGGACCGCCGCGTCGACCTCCGGCCGGCTCATCGGGGCCAGGTGGGCGTCGATGGTGGCCTCGGTCAGCGGGTGGGCGACGTACGCCTCGGAGAAGATCCCGCGTAGGGAGTCGCCCGGGTGGTGCCAGATGAACCGGGGTAGGTGGCGGAAGCCCGGGGCGACCCTGGGGCTGAACGTCATGAACCCCGGCGGTACGGAGAGCTGCACCGCGGTGAGCCATCGCTCAGGGTGCTCGTAGGTCAGCTGCATCGCGGTGATCGCGCCCATGTCGTGGGAGACGAGATGAGCCCGCTCGACGTGCAGCGCGTCGAGGAGGGCGAGCACGTCGCGCTGCCGCGTCTCCCGCTCGACACGCGGGTCGTCAGCGACGGTCCAGCCGGCACCGCGCAGGTCGGGGCAGATGGCGCGGTAGCCGCGGGCGGCGATCACCGGGGCGACGGCGCGCCACTGCCACCAGTGCTGAGGAAACCCGTGCAGCAGCAGGACCGGGTCCCCACCACCGTCACCGTCACCGTCGCCGTCGCCGATGACCGCGACGTGCGACCTGAGGCCGGGCGTCTCGACGACGAGGTGCTCGAAACCGGGTGCTGCGGGCAGGGGCGGAGACCACGGTGCGGTCGGCTCCGGCATGTCGCGCTCCTTTCGCACGGACGGGGCACTATGTTCATAGTAGAACCGAGGTGCAGGAGGTGTCCATGACTGCGTCCACCCGGGAGCGCGCGCTCGAGGCGGCGGTCGCCGTGCTCGGCGCCGAGGGTGTCCGGGCGCTGACCCACGCGCGGGTCGACGCCCGGGCCGGGCTCCCGCCGGGGTCGACCTCCAACTGGTTCCGCACCCGCAGGGCCCTGCTCGCCGGCGTCGTCGACTGGATCGCCGAGCGAGAGCGGGCCGACTTCGATCCCGGTGCCATGCCTGTGGTCACGGATGCCGAGGAGCTGGTCCGGGGGTTGTGCGCCATGGCCGAGCTCCAGACCGGGCCCTTCGCCGCCCGGACCCGGGCGCGCTACGCCCTCTTCCTCGAGCTCGCGGGGGATCCCGGGCTCGGTGAGTCCCTCCGGCGCCAGCGCCGGGAGTTCGAAGCGTGGACCGAGCACCTGGTGGGCACCCTCGGCTTCGCCGACCCCGTGCCCGCGACCCGGGCGCTCATGGCGACCCTGGACGGGCTGCTGCTGCACCGGCTCACGGTCGACCCGGGGCTCGACCTGCGCCCCGCGATCGACCGCGTGGTGCGTTCCCTCGCAGCCACCTGAGCCGACCCGTGAGCCGGTGAGGGACTAGCGCAGGTCTCGGGGGTTCACCTGTGAGGTGACCGCCGCCGCGTAGGCCTCGTAGCCGGCGAGGTTCGGGTGGAACCGGCCGGGGTCGGTCACGCCGAGGACCCACGGTTCGGGGGCGTTGACTCCGTGCCCGACGAAGCGGCTCGTCACGTCGACGAACTGGAACCCGGCATCCCCCGCGGCCTCGGCGATCACCGAGTTGAGGAGGTCTGCACCGTCGTTCATCGCCTGCTGCTCGGCGGGGGAGGCATTGAAGTAGTCGCCGGACTCGGGCGAGAACAGGCGCGGGTAGCCGGTCACGACGACGTGCGCGTCGGGAGCGGCCGCCGCGATCTGGGCGTACGTCGCGTCCAGCACGCTCGGCAGCACGTTCTGGATGACCTCGGTGGTCTGTGTGAGGGCGCCGGCGCACCCGAGATCCCCGCCCAGGACGCAGGCGCCGACCACCGAGCCCCACCCGATGTCGTTGCCCCCGATGGACACGGTCACCAGGTCGGTGTCGGCGTCGAGCGCGGTGAGCTGCGTCGCGAGCAGGGTGGCGGTCGTGGCGCCGGCGCAGGCCGCGAAGTCGTCGAGGTCGATCCGCATCCGCCCGTCGATCTGCACCGCGTACGCCGCGGCGGACCGCCCGCAGCCGTCGAGGTACGGCGGCACGCCGTAGCCGCTGCCGTAGGAGTCGCCCAGGGCGTCGTAGACCACCGGCGACCGCGGGGCCGCCGTGGCGGGGGCGGCCACAGCAAGGGCCGGCAGGAGCAGAGCGAGGGCGGCGACGGCGGACCGCAGTGTCCGCGATGAGGTGGTCATTCCCGCACCGTAGCTGCCCCCGAGTCGGGACGACAGTGCCCTGAGCCGTGAAGTCGCTTCGGCCGATCGGCAGGACCGTCTCAGGAAACCCGAGCGGGGAGGGCTACGCCGAGGCGAGGTGCAGCTGCTCGGCGCCGGGCAGGGTCAACAGGTCGGCCCCGGTGAGCAGCAGCTTGCTGCGCCGCAGCCCGGAACCCACGACCACCTCGCCGGCAGCCCCCACCGCCTCGTCGACGAGGATCGGCCAGCCGCCCGGCAACCCGACCGGCGTGATGCCGCCGAACTCCATCCCGGTCAGCCCCACGGCATCCTCGTGGGCCGCGAAGGAGATCTTGCGAGCACCGAGGTGGCGGCGCACGACCCCGTTGACGTCGGCGCGGTGGGTGGCGAGCACCATGACGGCGGCGTACGTGGTGACGTCACCGCGTCGACCGGCCACGATCACGCAGTTGGCGCTCGCCGCAGGGGAGACGTCGTAGGCCTCGCAGAAGGATGCCGTGTCGGCCAGGCTCGCGTCGATGGGCGCCACGAGCGCGCCCTCGACGGCACCGATGACCGCCGCGACCGGAGGCGCCAAGAGGTCGGGGAGTGACACGGCAGGTGACCAGGGGAGCGTTCCACGAGCGGACGGCATCCCCAGACCGTAGCGAACTCATCCACCACCCACGCTGCGGTATTCTGGGGGCTTGCCGGCGCGGGTGATAACCCTCCACGCACGTGCGGCCCAGAAGGGCGACGCCGGGTCAGCCCATTGTCGTGACCCCAAGGAGATCCTCCATGTCCGTTGACCACAAGGTCGCCGATCTGTCCCTGGCCGAGGCCGGCCGCCACCAGATCCGCCTGGCCGAGCACGAGATGCCGGGCCTGATGTCCCTGCGCGCCGAGTTCGGCGAGTCCCAGCCCCTCAAAGGCGCCCGCATCGCCGGTTCGCTGCACATGACCGTGCAGACCGCCGTGCTCATCGAGACGCTGACCGCGCTCGGTGCCGAGGTCCGCTGGGCCTCCTGCAACATCTACTCCACCCAGGACGAGGCCGCCGCCGCCATCGTCGTGGGCCCGGGCGGCACCCCCGAAGACCCGCAGGGTGTGCCGGTCTTCGCCTGGAAGGGCGAGACCCTCGAGGAGTACTGGGACTGCACCGAGCAGATCCTCACCTGGCCGGGTGGCCACGGCGCCAACATGATCCTCGACGACGGTGGCGACGCCACGATGCTCGTGCACAAGGGCCAGGAGTGGGAGGCCGCCGGGCAGGTGCCCCCCACCACGGAAGAGGACACCGAGGAGTTCGGCGTCTTCAAGGCGCTCGTGCGCCGCACCCTCGCGCAGGACCCGCAGAAGTGGACCCGGGTGGCCACCGAGATCAAGGGTGTCACCGAGGAGACCACCACCGGTGTGCACCGCCTCTACCAGCTGGCCGAGGCCGGCGAGCTGCTCTTCCCGGCCATCAACGTCAACGACTCGGTGACCAAGAGCAAGTTCGACAACAAGTACGGATGCCGTCACAGCCTCATCGACGGCCTCAACCGCGCCACCGACGTCCTCATCGGTGGCAAGGTCGCCGTCGTCGCCGGTTACGGCGACGTGGGCAAGGGCTGCGCCGAGTCGCTGCGCGGCCAGGGCGCTCGCGTCATCGTCACCGAGATCGACCCGATCTGCGCGCTGCAGGCCGCGATGGACGGCTACCAGGTCGCCAAGCTCGAGTCCGTGGTCAGCCAGGCCGACATCGTCGTCACCTCGACCGGGTGCTTCAACGTGGTCACCGCCGAGCACATGCAGCAGATGAAGAACAAGGCGATCCTGGCCAACATCGGCCACTTCGACAACGAGATCGACATGGCCGGCCTGGCCAAGGTCCCCGGCGTCAAGAAGCAGGAGATCAAGCCGCAGGTGCACGAGTGGACCTTCGAGGACGGCGACTCGATCATCGTGCTCTCCGAGGGCCGCCTGATGAACCTGGGCAACGCCACCGGCCACCCCTCGTTCGTCATGTCGAACTCGTTCTCCAACCAGACGATCGCCCAGATCGAGCTGTTCAACAAGACCGACGAGTACTTCACCGAGGAGGGCGCACCCAAGGTCGAGACGCTGCCCAAGCACCTCGACGAGAAGGTCGCCCAGCTGCACCTCGACGCGCTCGGGGTCGAGCTCACCGAGCTCACCAAGGAGCAGGCCGAGTACCTCGGCGTCGACGTCGCCGGGCCGTACAAGCCGGAGCACTACCGCTACTGACATAGCCGCTGTGCGGGCTTCGCCTGCTGAACGACCAGAGCCGGATGCCGTCATGAGCCACGGCATCCGGCTCTCGGCGTCGGGGGCCCTCGGGCCTCCTCGCGGGCAGTCGGCTCCCCGCTCGGCCGAACGGCCCACCCCCGTCAACCGTTCGGTCCTTTTCGGCGACCTGTCGGGGGATGGTTGGGCACGGGGTCAAGACTCGACGCTGGTCCCGTGGGCGAGGATCGACCTCGACTGTGTTGAAGGGATTACCGGATGGCCACACGTCGATTGCCGCGCCATGCCCGCACCACTCGGTCGGAGCGAGGCGTGACGGTTGTCGAGTACGGGCTCATCGTGGCGCTGATCGCCCTCGCCGCCATCATCACCGTCATCGCGCTGGGCTGGATCTAGTCGAGTTGCCCTCGTCGGCCGCGTCGTCGGAGCCGGAGGTCACTTGGGAGGTTGGTCCCCGATGAGCCCGAGCCGCAGGGCCATGATGACGACGCTTGCACGGTTGTGCGCCCCGAGCTTGTCGTAGATCTTGCCGATGTGGGTCTTGACCGTCGACGGGCTCATGTAGAGGGCCCGGCCCACCTGGGTCACCGACGCCCCCTCGACGAGCAGCTTGAGCACCTCGCTCTCGCGCGCGGTCAGCGTCGCCTGCGGGGCCTCGCTGCGGCGCCGCATCGCCTCGGCGAGCCCGCTCGCAGAGAACTCCAGCGGCAGCTCGGCAGCGCGGCGTACGGCCGAGATCACCTGCTCCGACGGTGAGCTCTTGCGCACCAGCGCCGACGCACCGGCGTCCAACGCCTCGAGCAGGCTGGAGTCGTCGCTCAGCATCGTCAGCACGACCAGGCCGATGTCCTTCGAGCGCTCGCGGGCCGCGCGCACCAGCGACAGACCGCTGCCATCGGGCATCGTCACGTCGATGACGGCGACGAGCTTGCCGGTGGCAGGTGCCGACAGGGCTCGCTCGAGCAACGCGTGACCCTCGGCCAGTGAGCCGGCCTGCCCGACAACCTCGATGTCGCCCTGCGCGCCCAGCATCGCCGCCACCCCCTCGCGCACGACCGCGTGGTCGTCGACGAGCAGGACCTTGAGCATCACGAGCTCACCCTCCCTCAGGTCTGGCCTTGCACCCCGCCCAGCGGCGGGTTCGGCTCCTCGACGCTCAGGGTAACCGTCAGGCGTCCCGGGGTGTCCGAGCGAACCGCGAGGTGGGCCTGAACTCCCTCGATCTCCGGGGTCGTGTACTTCTGCCGCGCCGAGCGAGGGTTCCCGTCGTGCTCGACCTCGACGCTCACCGGCCCGACGACGGATGCCGTGAGCGTCACCCACGCGTTGCGGGCACCGCTCGCCTGCGCGTCGGCCAACACGTCCATGACGAGGCGGTGCACGAGGATCTCGACCCGGGGGTCGAGCCGGCGCTGGCGCTCGCTCACGGTCACCGTGGTGCGCATGCCGGTGACGCTGCCGAAGCTCTGGACGGCCGCACCGAGCACCGCCCCGAGCCCGCTGCCCGGCCGCTCGGCGACCCGCAGGTCGGTGATGTTCAGGCGCAGGTCGGCCATGACACTGCTCAACTGCTGGCGGAACGCGTCGAGGCTGTCGCGCAGGGGCACTCCGGGTGGCCCGGCCTGCGACCGCAGGGCGTCGACGCCGTAGCCGAGGGCCGCGAGCTCCTGCGCGATCCCGTCGTGGATGTCGCGTGCGATCCGGCCACGTTCCTCGATGCTCGCCACCTGCCGCAGCTCGCCGAACAGCAGCCCGGCCTGGATCGTCGGCGAGACCCGGCGGGTCACCTCCCCGGCGACCCGCCGCTCCTCGGCCGTGAACGGCTGCGTCGCGGCCCGCTCGGCCACCAGGACGGTCGTCGACCCGTTGCCGAGCGCACACGGCACGACGAGCGCCCGACGATCACCGAGGTCGTCGGTGAAGGTCACCTCGGTCGGGGTGAACCGGTCCGCACCGACCGACAGCACCCGGCTGATCTCGTCGGAGACCGCCCACGGCGCCCGCGTCGACCCGCGCAGCGCGACCGGCACGAGGTGCCGTGAATCCGGCGTCACGAGCACGGCGCTGCGGGTCGACGGGACGTCCGAGGCCAACAGGTCGAGGGCAAGGGTCGCGCTCGCGAGGGCGTCCAGACCGGTGGACATCTGGGCGGAGAGGTCCTGCAGGCGAGCGATGAGCTCGATGGCCTCACGTGCTGCCAGGTCCGGCTCCTCGGCGGCCGCATCCGCTGCCAGCCGCTGGTTCCATGCCCCGAGGATGCCGAGCGCGGCTGCCGCGCCCAGCCAGACGAGCAGCGACCACGAGAGGTCCTGGTCGTGTCGGCCGAGGGTGAGGGCCAGCAGGCAGGCGCCGCCGGCCGCGGCCGAGGTCAGCAAGGCCCCGAACCTGCCCAGGCGGGTGCCGGCGTGGTACGCCGGGGCGAACACGAGCAGGGTGGCTCCGGTGTGGATCAGGCCGTAGGCCGCACCCGCCGCTGCGGCGGACGTCGTGAGCATCGCCGCGACGAGGCTCTCGACGACGCCGTGCCGAGCCACCGGCAACCGGTCGAGGGTCGTGATGACGAGTTCGACCATCGTGATGAGCGCCAGCCACGGAAGCACCTCGATGAGCGTGCCGCTGATCTCGGCGACGAAGAGCGCGAGGATGAGGAAGGTGAGGCGAATGGCGACCGAGGCGTCGAGCCAGTGGAGCCAGCGCAGTCGGGTCACCTCTGCAGGGTAGCCCCGGGCCGTGCTCACCCCGCCTGACCAGCACCCTTGGCTGCAGGGAACTCCCAGCGTGCTGTGCCAGACTGACCCACCTGAGTGCCCAGGGAAAGGAACCGTCGACGTGAAGGGTCGTGTGCTCGTCGTCGATGACGACCTCGCGCTGGCGGAGATGCTCGGCATCGTCCTGCGCAATGAAGGCCTGGAGGTGCACCACGTCGCCGACGGCTCGTCCGCGATCGGTGCCTTCCGCGAGCACCGCCCCGACCTGGTGCTCCTCGACGTCATGCTCCCCGGCATCGACGGGCTCGAGGTGTGCCGCCAGATCCGGGCCGAGTCGGGCGTGCCCATCGTCATGCTGACCGCCCGCACCGACACCGTCGACGTCGTCGTGGGCCTGGAGTCCGGCGCCGACGACTACGTCGTGAAGCCCTTCAAGCCGCAAGAGCTCATCGCCCGAGTGCGGGCCCGGTTGCGGCGCGGCGACGAGCCCGAGCCCGAGCGCCTGACCATCGGTGACCTGGCGATCGACGTCGCCGGCCACTCGGTGACCCGTGGCGACGAGCGGCTCTCCCTCACCCCCCTGGAGTTCGACCTGTTGGTGGCGCTGGCCCGCAAGCCCTGGCAGGTCTTCACCCGCGAGGTCCTCCTCGAGCAGGTCTGGGGTTACCGGCACGCCGGCGACACCCGCCTGGTCAACGTCCACGTGCAGCGCCTGCGGTCCAAGATCGAGCACGACCCCGAGCGGCCCGAGATCGTCGTCACCGTGCGCGGGGTCGGGTACAAGGCGGGTCAGGCCTGAGCGCCATCCGCGACGCGCTCGTCCACCTGGGTCGACGGTGGCGGCAGTCCCTTCAGCTGAGGGTCGTCACGACGACGATGCTGCTCGGTCTGCTCGTCGTCTCTGCCCTCGGCGGGGTGCTCTACCAGCAGATCGCCAGCGGCCTGGAGCGCGACAAGATCGACACCGCGCAGTCCGAGGCGCTCGCCCTCACCGCGCAGGCCCAGGCCACGTGGGACGCCTCCACCGCGACGTCGGTCGACGCGCTCGACCTGGCGGCGTTCGACATCATGAGACGCATCCTCACCGCCCCCGGGTCCAACCCCAGCCGCTACGTCGTCATGAGCCGCTCGGCCGGCAACGACAGCGACATCGTGCTCGCGTCCCTGCGCAGTGGCTCCCTCGACCTGTCCGAGGTGAGCCCCGAGCTCCAGGCTGCCGTCGCGGCATCTCCGGGTCGCCAGCAGACCCAGATGAGCGAGGTCACGGTCGGAGGCGAGAACCTCCCGGCCGTCATCATCGGCAGCGTCGTCCTGGTACCCAACGCCGGCCCCTACGACCTGTACTTCATCTACCCGCTGGGGCAGGAGGTCGCGACGATGGACCTCATCACGAACTCGTTCGCGATCGCCGGCCTCACCCTGACCCTGCTCGTCGGTGCCGTCGCGTGGGTCGTCACCCGGCAGGTCGTCGCCCCGGTCCGCCGCGCCAGCGAGGTCGCGCAGCGGCTGTCGGCCGGCAAGCTCAACGAACGGATGCCGTCGCGCGGCGAGGACGACCTCGCCCTCCTCGCGACGTCGTTCAACGCCATGGCCGACAGCCTGCAGTCGCAGATCCGCCAGCTCGAGGGGCTGTCCGCCGTGCAGCAGCGCTTCGTCTCCGACGTCTCGCACGAGCTGCGCACGCCGCTCACGACGATCCGGATGGCCGTCGACGTCATCCACGACTCCCGCACCGGCTTCGACCCGTCGGTGGCCCGCTCCGCCGAGCTGCTCGCCGGTGAGCTCGACCGGTTCGAGGAGCTGCTCGCCGACCTCCTCGAGATCAGCCGCTTCGACGCCGGCGCCGCCGCGCTCGACGTCGAGACCGTTGACCTGCGCAGCCCCCTGCTCCGCGTCGTCGAGGCCACCCGACCGTTGGCGGACCGGCGGGGGAGCGTGGTCACCCTCCACCTGCCCGACGAGCCGGCCGAGGCCGAGGTCGACGAGCGCCGCGTCGAACGCATCCTGCGCAACCTCGTCGTCAACGCCATCGAGCACGGTGAGGGTCGACCCGTCGACATCCACGTCGGCATCGGGTCGGATGCCGTGGCGGTCGTCGTCGAGGACCACGGCGTCGGTCTCCGGCCGGGTGAGGCGGCCAACGTCTTCACCCGGTTCTGGCGCGCCGACCCGGCCAGGGCCCGCACCACCGGCGGCACGGGCCTCGGCCTGTCGATCTCGCTCGAGGACGCCCGCCTGCACCACGGGTGGCTCCAGGCCTGGGGTGAGCGCGGTGTCGGCTCACGGTTCCGCCTGACCCTGCCGCAGCGGGCGGGGGCGACCCTGCACGGCTCACCGCTGCCGCTCAGCCCGAACGAGGAGCCATGACCAGGCTCGTGCGGGCGGCCCTGGCGCTCATCGTGGTGCTGGCGCTCGCCGGCTGTGGTGGGCTGTCGCGCGAAGGGCCCGTCGAGCCGGGGCGCGAGGTCGGCAGCGGTCGCCCCGCCGACCTGCGGGTGACCTTCCCCGGGCCCCGGGACGGTGAGAGCCAGGAGAGCATCGTGCGCGGGTTCGTGCGCGCGGGCGCGGCCAGCGATGCCGCCTACGACAACGCGCGCGCCTTCCTCACCGCCCAGGTCAGCGAGGCCTGGAAACCTGACGTCTCGCTCGTGCTCCTCGCCGAGGCAGCCCCACCCGCCACGGTGCTCGTCAACCCCGCGACCGTGCGCATCACCGCCAAGGTCGCCGCCACCGTCGACGAGGAGGGCCGCCACACCGCCGCGGCCCCGGGCAGCACCGTGACAGCCGACTTCCAGCTCGAGACCGTGGGCGGGCAGTGGAGAATCGCCGCCCTTCCCGAGGGTTTCGGCCGCTGGATCGCCAGCACCGAGGTCAACCGGCTCGTGCGCCCCTACGCCGTGCACTACGTGTCGACGAGTCAGCGAGCGCTCATCCCGGACGTGCGATGGTTCCCCGTCGATCGCCTGGCCACCCGGCTGGCGCGCGCCCAGATCCTGCCCCTGCCCGAGCACCTCGACGGTGCTGCCGTCACGGCGGTCCCGTCTGGTGCGCGGCTGCTCGGCGACGCCGTCTCGATCAACTCAGGGGTCGCCACGGTCAACCTCATCTCGAGCAAGCTGGCGCCCGGCCAGACGACGAGGCAGAACCTGTGGGCGCAGTTCGTCGCCACGCTCACCCAGGACCCGGCGGTCACGAGGGTCTCCCTCTCCGTCGACGACGTTCCCGTCAACCTGCTCACGCTCGACGGTTCAGCCGGCACGTTGGCCGAGATCGGGTTCATCCCGCCGCCGCCCGTCACCCTCGCTGCCCCGGTGGTTCGGCGCGGCGAGGAGGTCGCGGTCTTCGATCCCAGCAGCCTCGGGGACCAGGAACCGCGCGAGCCCGCCGACCAGCGCGCCTACCCCGCCGTGCCCGCAGGGTTCTCCCGACTGGCCCTGTCCGCGGACGGCAGCGAGGTGGCGGCGATCAACCCGGGCGGTGACGGCATCTCCCGCTGGCGCGATGCCAATCGCTACGTCGTGCCGCTGCCCGGCGGTGCCGTCGGGAGCCCGTCCTACGACCGCCGGGGGTGGCTGTGGGTGGGTGCCGTCGGGGCCGGAGGTGCCGGCGCGCCGCGACTGTTCGTCGTCAACACGGCATCCGACCCGGCCGGGGGCGACGCCGCTGCCGTCGCCATCGAGGCGGCCTGGCTCGCCGGGCGCAGGGTGCTCGAGGCTCGAGTGTCCCCCGACGGCGACCGCATCGCCGTGCTGTCCACGGCGGCCGACGGCCGCGACGCGCGCATCGACCTCACTGGAATAGTTCGCTCGCGCGCCGGTCAGCCGCAGCGCCTCGCGTCGCCGCTGCGCCTCGGCGCCTCGTTGTCGAGGGCGACGAGCCTGGCCTGGCTCGACGAGCGCACCCTGACCGCTCTCGGGGTCCTCGAGGGCAGCATGCTCCAGCCGGTCATCGTCACCGTCGGCGGAGGCGTGCGGGCCCTGACGGCGGCCCCGGATGCCGTGGCCATCACCTCCACGGGCGGCGAACGCGCCCTGTGGGTCACCACGTCCACCGGCCGCCTGCTCGGCCGGGCAGGGTCCCAGTGGGTCGACAGCGGCCCGGCGACCGACCTCGCCGTCGCGTCCGGCTGACCCGACCGTCCACAGGGGGCGATCTCGACCGGCGCCAGCACGTGGTGTGGGGTCATGCTGGGGCGCAGGGGGTGCCATGGGGGACAGGCTCTGGGAGCGGGTGGTGGGCGCAGCGGCCGCAGCCGGTGAGCTCGTGCTGCCGTCCCGGTGCGCAGCCTGTCACCGACCCGGCCCACCGCTCTGCCGAGCCTGCACGCAAACCCTGCGCACGGCATCCGAGGGGTGGCCCGCGCTCGTCACCCTCGATCCGGCACCGGCCGTGATGCCGGCCTGCTGGGCGGCGGCGCCGTTCGACGGGCCGCTGCGGATGGCAGTGACCGCCTACAAGGACGAGGAGAGACGTGACCTGCGCCCGGCCCTCGCCCAGCTGCTCGCGTCCGCCCTGACGACGGCCTTCGCAGCAGACCCCACGCTGCGTCACCACGTCTCGCGGGGTGAGCCCGTGCTGCTCGTGCCCCTTCCGACCGCGCGTTCCTCGCGGCGGCGGCGGGGCGACGACCCGGTCGGGGACCTCGCCCGGGCCGGTGCGCGTGGTTGCCCACCCGGCATCCACCTCGCGCCAGCCCTGCGGCACACCAGGCGGGTGGCCGACCAGGCCCGCCTCGACCGGGGTGCGCGGGCGGCGAACCTCGCCGGCGCGATCGAGGTCTCGCGGCGGTGGCGCCAGGTCGTCAGGGGATCGACGTGTGTGCTCGTCGACGACGTCGTGACCACCGGAGCGACGATGGCGGAGGCCACACGGGCGCTTCGCGCCGTGGGCGCGGGCCACGTCGTCGCCGCCGCGGTGGCCGCCACCCCGCGCCGTGTGACCCCCGCCCTTGTGGCCCATCGGGTGGCCGACTAGCGTCAGTGCATGAGCCCCGATTGTGCGGAGGTGGTGCCGAGATTCGCCGTAGAGCACTGAGCAACAACCCCCCCAGCACAAGGAGGACCACGTGGACATTTCCGTCACCGGACGGCACCTGAACGTCTCTGATCGATTCCGTGCGCACATCGAGGAGAAGCTGGCGAAGATCACCCAGCTCGAGCCCCGCACGCGTCGAGTGGAGGTTCTGATCAGCCACGAGCCCAACCGCCGGCAGGCCAAGGCCTGCGACAAGGTGGAGATCACCTGCTACGCCAAGGGGCCCGTCATTCGGGCCGAGGCGTGCGAAGAGGACAAGCACGCAGCCCTCGACGTGGCGATCGACAAGCTGATGGAACGGCTCAGGAGGCAGCACGACCGGCGACAGGTCCACCGAGGGCGTCGAACCCCCGAGTCCGTGGCGGCCGCGACCGCCCGCATCGTGCCGCCGGCGGAGCAGTCCGTGGCCGACGCCGCCCCCGAGGTCGACGAGCCGGACGGCCCGTTCGGCGACTCGCCGGTCGAAGTTCGCGAGAAGATCCACCGCTCCTCGCCGATGACGCTGGCTGACGCCCTGCGCGAGATGGAACTCGTCGGGCACGACTTCTACCTCTTCCACGACACCGACACCGACCGCGCGAGCGTGGTCTACCGCCGCCGTGGGTGGAGCTACGGCGTGCTGCACCTCGACCTCGACGACAGCCCGCAGGACGGGCTCGCCGACGACGAGGCAGCCGCCTCCTGAGGGCGCGCAGGTCCGGGTGGTGGGCAACACCGCCCGGACCTGCCACCATGTTCTCGTGCAGGGTGACGTAGGGACCGTGAACGGAGACCGCGTGCAGTCAGTTTCCCCGGGGGCGGTGACCCGTGTGGTCATCGCGGACGACCACGCCCAGTACCGGCGAGGCATGCAGATCGTCGTCGAGCTCGAGGGCACCGCGCGCGTCGTCGGCGAGGCATCCAACGGTGACGAGGCCCTGGCGGTCTGCACCCGGCTGCGGCCCGACATCGTGCTCATGGACGTTCGGATGCCGGGCGTCGGCGGCATCGAGGCCTGCCGCCGGATCCGCTGGGCGGTGCCCGAGACCCGCATCATCATGCTCACCATGTCCGACGAGGAGGACGACCTCTTCGAGGCGATCAAGGCCGGCGCCAGCGGCTACCTGCTCAAGGACGTGCCGGGTGAAGAGGTCCTGGCGGCGATCGGTCGGGTCGGCGAGGGGCAGGCGATCATCCCGGCCAGCATGGCTGCCACGCTGCTGACCGAGTTCGCCCGGCTCAGCCACGACCCCGAACCGCTCCAGCGCTCGCTGCCTCCGCTCACCGATCGCGAGGTCGAGGTGCTGCGCCTCGTCGCTCGGGGCCAGGCCAACCGCGAGATCGCCGAGGGGCTGGTCATCTCGGAGAACACCGTGAAGAACCACGTGCGCAACATCCTCGAGAAGCTGCACCTGCACTCACGGGTCGAGGCCGCCGTCTACGCGCACCAGAAGCACCTGATCCCCACGGATGAGTGACGCGCCCGCGAGCGTGCGTCTGTCGCAACGGGCCGCTCGCCGCATCGCGCTCGCTGCCCAGGGGTTCGGGCGGCCGCGCCCCGAGAGCCCCGGCATCCGTGACGTCCAGCGGGTCATCGACACCGTGACCGTCGTGCAGATCGACAGCGTCAACGTCGTCTCGCGCAGCCACTACCTCCCGTTCTTCTCGCGGCTGGGGGTGTACGACCCCGCGCTCGTCGACGCCGCCCGTGACCGGGCGCCGAGACGCCTCGTCGAGTACTGGGCGCACGAGGCCTCGCTCGTCGCGCCCTCGACGTGGCCCCTGCTCGACTTCCGGATGCGGCGGGCCCGCGAGGACGCATGGGGCAACATGCGGCACGTCGCGCGCGAGAACCCCGACCTCGTCGAGGCCGTGCTCGACGAGGTCGCCCGGCGCGGGCCGCTGACCAGCCGCGAGGTGGAGGCCGCCCTGGCCCATGACCTGCCTCGCCAGCGCGATGACTGGGGCTGGAACTGGTCCGTGGTCAAGAGCGCCCTCGAGCACCTGTTCTGGGCGGGGGAGGTGTCCAGCGCCGGGAGGACGGCGCAGTTCGAACGGCGCTACGCAGTGCCGGCGCGGGTGCTGCCACCGACGCTGCGCGCCCTCGCGCTCGACCCGGACGCCCGGCCCTCGGAGGACGAGAGCTTTCGCCGGCTCATCGAGATGTCCGCTCGTGCTCACGGTGTCGGCACCGAGCAGTGCCTGCGTGACTACTTCCGGCTGCGCCCCGAGCAGGCCAGGCCGGCCATCGCGGCGCTCGTGGCCGAGGGAACCCTGGTGCCGGCCGAGATCGAGGGCTGGCGACGACCCGCCTACCTGCACCGAGACGCCCGGCGACCACGCGGCATCCGGGCGCGGGCCCTGCTCTCACCGTTCGACTCCCTGATCTGGCAGCGCGACCGCACGAGTGCCCTCTTCGGGTTCGAGTACCGGCTCGAGATCTACGTGCCCGAGCACCTGCGCGTGCACGGGTACTACGTGCTGCCGTTCCTGTTGGGGGAGGACCTCGTCGCGCGCCTGGACCTCAAGGCCGACCGGGCAGCGGGGGTGCTGCGGGCTCGGCGGTGCACGTGGGAGCCCGGCCGCGGCGGTGCGGAGGACCAGCGAGAGCTCGACGAGGAACTCGCCCTGCTGGCGACCTTCCTCGGCCTCACACGTACCCAGATCGACCAATAGGTCACTGGGGGTCGCGGGTCAGGGGGAGCGGAGCAGTTCCCAGTGCAGGGCGTCGATGGCCTTTCCGCCGGGCAGCACGTCGGCAGCGGTCTCGCGCCCCCAGATGGTGAACCCCAACCGGTCGAGCACGGCGTTGCTGGCCGCGTTGTCCTCGGCGGTCTGGGCCACGAGCCGGCGCATGCCGAGCCCGCCATCGCTCCGGGGCGTGAACGCGTGCTCGACCACCGCCTGCGCGGCAGCGGTCGCGACCCCGCGACCGCGTGCACTGGGCAGCACCTGGTAGCCCAGCTCGGCGGTGTCGTCCTCGAGGGTGCCCTCGGTGACGAACACGAGCACCTCACCCAGTGCGGCATCCGACTCGGCGTCGGCGATGCACCAGCTCTGGGCCACGCCGAGCGACATCCGCTCGCGTCGTGCGAGCAGCCAGTCGGCAAAGGTGTCGGCGTCGAGCACGCCCCGCGCAGGCATGTAGTGCGCCGGCTGGTCGCGGCCCTCGAGGTGGGTGACGTCGTCATCGCTCCACGGGCGCAACAGGATGCCGTTGCCCCCGTCGGCGGTGAGCAGCGGTGGGTCGGCCCACGGGGTCCGGGGGTCCATGACGTCGTCGGCGCCCAGGCTGCCCCGCCACATGTCGATCGCGGTGCCGCCCGCAGGGTCGACCGAGGCCTGGGGGGTGGTGCCGTGGTGGGTGAAACCGCACGCCCACGCCACCCGCCACGACGCGAAGTTGCCGCGCTCGGCCTCCCAGTGCATCCGGACCCCGCCCTGCTCGAACCACCACCGGCAGACCAGGCGCAGGGCACCGGCCATCAGGCCCTGGCCCCGCCCGTCGGGGTGCAGCCCGTAGCCGATGCTGGCCGCGCCCCCCGCGATGGGGCGCACGTCGATGGTGCCGAGAAAGCGCGCCTGCGGGTCCGCGGCATCCGAGATCGCCCAGAGCCGGTTGCCGTCCTCGGCCAGCCAGCCGGACTCGATGAACGCGAGGAACTCGCGGGCCTGCTCCAACGCATAGGGGCGCGGAACGGTGGTCCACCGGACGCTCTCGGGGTCGGTGCACTGCTCGACGATGGCCTCGGCATCGTCGGGGCGGTGGGCGCGAAGGCGCACCACACCATCGGTGAGCTCGGGCACGCACCCGGGGAACGGCATCCTCGTCATGCCCCCCACCCAACCATCCGACTCCTCCCCGGGGAACCGCATTTTGTGCTGCGTCGTTGGCCTGACCGGTGAGTCGGACACGGGTCCGGCGGCCGTCCGCCTGCTCGACTACCCTAGGCAGGTCCACCCCGTGGTGGTCACTGCCGCACGTCCGCTGCCTGAGGAGTCCCCTGCCGTGAAGATCGTCGAGAAGCTGTTGCGCGCCGGTGAAGGCCGCATCCTCAAGAAGCTCGACAACCTCGCGGCCCAGGTCAACGCGATCGAGGAGGACTTCGAGAAGCTGACCGACGCCGAGCTGCGGGCCGAGACGGACGTCTTCAAGAAGCGCCTCGCTGACGGTGAGACCCTCGACGACATCCTGCCCGAGGCGTTCGCCGCGGTGCGCGAGGCCAGCAAGCGCACGCTCGGCAAGCGGCACTTCGACGTGCAGATCATGGGTGGCGCGGCGCTGCACATGGGCAACGTCGCCGAGATGCGCACCGGTGAGGGCAAGACGCTCGTCGCGACCCTGCCGTCCTACCTCAACGCCCTGACCGGCAAGGGCGTGCACGTCATCACCGTCAACGACTACCTCGCGGAGTACCAGTCCGAGCTCATGGGGCGCGTGCACCGCTTCCTCGGCCTCGAGACCGGCTGCATCCTCGCGTCGATGACGCCCGAGCAGCGGCGCGCCGAGTACGCCAAGGACATCACCTACGGCACGAACAACGAGTTCGGGTTCGACTACCTGCGCGACAACATGGCCTGGTCGGTCGACGAGCTCGTGCAGCGCGAGCACAACTTCGCCATCGTCGACGAGGTCGACTCGATCCTCATCGACGAGGCGCGCACGCCCCTCATCATCTCCGGCCCGGCCGACGCCCCGGCCAAGTGGTACGTCGAGTTCGCGAAGATCGCCGCCCGCCTGGAGCGCGGCGAGCTCGAGTCCGGCCGCGGCGACTACGAGGTCGACGAGAAGAAGCGCACCGTCGGCGTGCTCGAGAGCGGCATCGAGAAGGTCGAGGACCACCTCGGCATCGAGAACCTCTACGAGTCGGCCAACACCCCGCTCATCGGCTACCTCAACAACGCCATCAAGGCCAAGGAGCTGTTCCAGCGCGACAAGGACTACGTCGTGCTCAACGGTGAGGTGCTCATCGTCGACGAGCACACCGGGCGCATGCTCGCCGGCCGCCGCTACAACGAGGGCATGCACCAGGCCATCGAGGCCAAGGAGGGGGTGGAGATCAAGAACGAGAACCAGACCCTCGCGACGATCACCCTCCAGAACTACTTCCGCATGTACGACAAGCTCTCGGGCATGACCGGCACGGCCATGACCGAGGCCGCCGAGCTCAACTCGATCTACAAGCTCGGCGTCGTGCCGATCCCGACCAACCGGTCGATGATCCGCCGCGACGAGGCCGACCTCGTCTACCGCACCGAGGAGGCCAAGTACGGCGCCGTCGTCGACGACATCGTCGAGCGCCACGAACACGGCCAGCCCGTGCTCGTCGGCACCGTCTCGGTCGAGAAGTCCGAGTACCTCTCCGAGCAGCTGCGGCGCCGGGGCATCAAGCACGAGGTCCTCAACGCCAAGCACCACGAGCGCGAGGCGAGCATCGTCGCGGATGCCGGCCGCAAGGCCGCCGTGACCGTCGCCACGAACATGGCCGGTCGCGGAACCGACATCATGCTCGGTGGCAACCCCGAGTTCCGCGCGGTGGAGGCCCTCAGGGCCCGCGGCCTGGACCCGCACGAGACTCCCGAGGAGTACGAGGCGGCGTGGGACGACGCCCTCGCCGCTGCCGAGGAGCAGGTCGCGGCCGAGCACGCCGAGGTCACCGAGCTCGGCGGGTTGTACGTGCTCGGCACCGAGCGCCACGAGTCGCGCCGCATCGACAACCAGCTGCGCGGCCGCTCCGGTCGTCAGGGTGACCCGGGGGAGTCGAGGTTCTACCTCTCCCTCGAGGACCACCTCATGCGGCTGTTCAACGCCGGTCTCGTCGACCGCGTGATGACCACCGCCAAGCTCGACGACGACCAGCCGATCGAGTCGAAGATGGTGTCGCGCTCGATCCAGTCGGCGCAGGCCCAGGTCGAGGCGCAGAACTACGAGATCCGCAAGAACGTCCTCAAGTACGACGACGTCCTGAACCGCCAGCGCACCGTCATCTACGACGAGCGCCGCCGCGTCCTCGAGGGTGAGGACCTGCACGAGCAGCTGCGCTACTTCGTCAACGACGTCATCGAGGGCTACGTCGACGCCGAGACCGCCACCGGCTTCCCCGAGGACTGGAACCTCGAGCGGCTGTGGACGGCGCTGCGTGCGCTCTACCCGATCAGCGTGGACCACGCGCAGCTCGCCGAGGCCGCGGGTGGCTTGAGCGGACTGACGAACGAGCGCCTGAAGGAGGAGATCCTCTCCGACGCGCACCACGCGTACGACCAGCGTGAGGAGGCCCTGGGCTCCGAGGTGATGCGTGAGGTCGAGCGGCGCGTCATGCTCTCGGTCCTGGACCGCAAGTGGCGCGAGCACCTCTACGAGATGGACTACCTCAAGGAGGGCATCGGCCTGCGCGCGATGGCCCAGCGCGACCCGCTCGTGGAGTACCAGCGCGAGGGCTTCGCCCTGTGGAACACCATGAACGAGGCCGTCAAGGAGGAGTCCGTCGGGCTGCTCTTCCACGTCGACGTCCAGGTCGACCAGCCGGCCGAGGCCGCCCCCGCGGTGGCACCGGTGCACGTCTCCGAGATGTTCGGTGGGCTCGCGGGCGGCGGTGCGACGGCTGATTCAGATGCCGCGCCGAGCCCCGTGCAGGACGACGCGCCGGATGCCGTGGCCGCGTCATCGGGCGGTGCGCCGGCGGACGGTGTCCAGGACACGTCGGGTGCCCCGGCCGCCGAGGCTGCCCCGAAGGTCGAGGTCTCAGGAGTCGGCGTCGGCCGTCCCCGCACCGGGGCCCTGCACTACACGGCGCCGAGCGAGAGCGGCGGGGTCGAGGAGCGCGACGAGAGGTCACCGGCATCCGCGAGTGCCCTGACCGACGACCAGCTCAGGACGACGCCGAAGAACAGCCCCTGCCCGTGTGGGTCGGGGAAGAAGTTCAAGATGTGCCACGGTCGTCGCTGACGGCCCGCACCGACCACTGACGCCGGGGCAGATCTGACCAGCTGGTCAGATCTGCCCCGGCGGCGTCGTCGGTTCGCTTCGAGGTCACCCACGTGGGGTGATTCACGGCGGGCCACGGTCGAGTACCTTTCCCTCAGCAGATCTCCTACAGAGGGGTTCAGGCGGTGGCAGACGCGCGGACGTCACCGGGCTCGCGCGTCGTGCCCCGGGTCTCACCCGACGCCCAGCGCGCCCTCGACGTGACCCTGGGGCTCGCGGGGATGACGGTCGGCGCGGCAGTCGTCGCGGTGCGCACCGCACACCGGGTCACGGCACCCGTGACCCGGTTGCTGTGGCGGCCCCCGTTGCTGCCGCGGAGCCTGCACCCCGCGACGATCCTGGAGGAGGCGGCCCGCACCGGGCGGGCCGAGCAGGTCGCCCTGCGCCGGCGGTTCGAGGTGCTCCTCGACGCCTGGGCGCCGGTCCTGGTCGAGGCCGTCGTCGAGCGGATCGACCTCACCCGGCTGGTCCGGGAGCACGTGGACCTCGACGCCCTGGTCGCATCGGTGGACCTGGATGCCGCAGTGGCGCGCGTGGACCTGGATGCCGCAGTGGCGCGCGTGGACCTGGACGCGATCGCGGCGACCCTCGACGTGGATGCCGTGGTGGCCCGTGCCGACCTGGACGCGGCGGTGGCCAGGGTGGACATCGAGGCGATCCTGGACCGGGTGGACCTGGATGCGATCGCGGCGACCCTCGACGTGGATGCCGTGGTGGCCCGTGCCGACCTGGACCGGGTCATCGCGCGGATCGACATCGTGCGCATCGTCGAGGAGGTGCTCGACGCCATCGACCTGCCGGCCATCATCCGTGACTCCACCGGCTCGATGGCCTCGGAGACGGTGCGTGGGGTGCGGATGACGGGGGTGTCCGCCGATGACGCCCTCAGTCGGGTCGTCGACCGGGCGCTGTTTCGCAGGCGGCATCCTGAGCGGCCGGGAGGGCCCGCATGACCGGGGAGGGCGCGGCACCGGAGCTGTCGTCGATCCCGCGGGAGGCCAGGCGGTTCCAGGGGACCCCGGCCGGGATCGTCACCCGCTTCGTGGCGAACTCGATCGACGCGCTCGTGGTCGCGGTGGTGCTGTGCACCATGTACCTCGGCTACAGCGCGATCATCTTCATGCTCGACCCGCGAACCTTCGAGTTCCCCGCGGTCACCTTCCTGGCGAGCCTCACCGTTGCCCTCGTCGTTGCGACGCTCTACCTCTGGCTGGCGTGGTGGCTGCTCGGCAGGAGCTACGGTGCGCACGTCATGGGCATCAGAGTCGCAGGCCGGCGGGGCCGCAAGCTCGGGCCGCTGCGGGCGCTGGCCCGGGCCTGGTTCTGCGTGTTCTTCCCGATCGGCCTGTTCTGGTGCGTCGTCAGCCCCCATCGGCGCTCGGTGCAGGACGTCGTGCTCTTCACCTCGGTCGTCTATGACTGGAGGCCCCGCACGCCCGCCGGTCCCGACCCGCAGCCACCCGCGGTGGGCGAGTCGCCAGGGATGCCGGGCGCGGCATCCTAGGGAGGCCCGGCGGCTGGCGTCGGGCTGACGTCCCCTGACCAGAGGGCCACCCATGGGTACTTCCGCAGGAACCGCCACCGCCACCGCCACCGCAGCCTCCGCTGGGGTCCTCGCCACGTTGGCGGCCTCACAGTTCCTCATGACGCTCGACAGCTCGGTCATGAACGTGTCGATCGCGACGGTGGCCTCCGACATCGGAACCGACGTCACCGGCATCCAGACGGCGATCACGCTCTACACCCTCGTCATGGCGTCGCTGATGATCACCGGCGGCAAGGTCGGCAGCATCCTGGGGCGCAAGAAGGCCTTTGCGCTCGGGTGCGTCATCTACGGCGTCGGCTCGTTCACCACCTCGCTGGCTCCCAACCTCGCCGTGCTGCTCATCGGCTGGTCGCTGCTCGAGGGGATCGGCGCCGCGCTGATCATGCCGGCGATCGTCGCACTCGTCGCGACGAACTTCGACCGACCCGACCGACCCCGGGCCTACGGCCTGGTCGCCGCGGCCGGTGCGGTGGCCGTCGCCGCCGGACCGCTCATCGGTGGTGCGCTCACGACCTACGCCTCGTGGCGCTGGGTGTTCGCGGGGGAGGTGGTCATCGTCGCCATCATCCTCGCGATGACCGGCCGGATGGCCGACGGTGAATCCGATCGTGACGCCCGGCTCGACCTCGGCGGGACGGCCCTGTCCGCCCTCGGGCTCGGCCTCGTCGTGTTCGGCATCCTGCGCGCGGGGGCGTGGGGGTTCGTCAACCCTAAGCCGGGTGCCCCGGTCTGGATCGGGTTGTCCCCGACGATCTGGCTCATGCTCGGCGGCGGCCTCGTGCTGCTCGTCTTCGCGGCCTGGGAGAAGCGCCGGGTCGAGGCCGGCCAGTCGGTGCTCATCGACCCGACGATCCTGCGCAACCCCGTGCTGCGCGGCGGGCTCACCGCGTTCCTCTTCCAGTTCCTGCTCCAGGCCGGGCTGTTCTTCTGCGTCCCCCTCTACCTCTCCGTGGCGCTCGGGCTGAGCGCCGTCGAGACCGGCATCCGGATCCTGCCACTGTCGATCACGCTCCTGCTCGCCGCGGTGGGAGTGCCGAAGATCTGGCCGCAGGCGTCCCCGCAGCGGGTCGCGCGCTTCGGGTTCCTCGGGTTGCTGGCCGGCATCGTGAGCCTCATGGGGGCACTGGAACTGGGCGCCGGGCCGGAGATCGTCACGCTGCCCCTGCTGCTGGCCGGTCTGGGCATCGGCGCCCTGGCCTCGCAGCTCGGCGCGGTCACCGTGTCGTCGGTGCCCGACGAGCAGAGCCCCGAGGTGGGGGGCCTGCAGAACACCTTCACCAACCTCGGTGCGTCGGTGGGCACGGCCCTCGCGGGGGCCATCCTCGTGTCGGCGCTGACGACGTCGTTCTTCACCGGCATCCAGGACAACCCCGCCATCCCGGAAACGCTCACCTCGAAGGCGCAGGTCGAGTTCGCCGGGGGCATCCAGTTCATCCCCGACTCCGACCTGGAAGCGGCGCTCAGCAAGGCCGGGATCACCGGCGACACCGCGCAGGCGATCATGGAGGAGAACTCACAGTCGCGCATCGCGGGGCTTCGTGCGGCCCTGGCAGCCCTCGCCGTCCTGGCGATCGCCGCCCTGTTCAGCACCGGCAGCCTGCCCACGCGACAGGGGCAGTCGGACGCAGACGCGAAGGTGCCCGCGGGCTTGTCGTAGTAGCGGCGCCACGGGCACGTCGTCGCCGAGCACCTTCCGGGTGCTGGGCCCACTCAGCCGATCTGGAGGGCGGTGACCCGCCACTTGCCGTCCTGGCCCTCGAGGCGCAGCGCCACGGCACGCACCCTCGACCCGTGCTGGAGGACCACGGCGGCCTCGGCGACCCCGTTGACGGGTTCACACACGCGCACCCTGACGACGGTGAGGCGTTGGCGTCTCGTGCGAGCGCCGGGGTCGGCTGCCCGCCTGGCCGCGAGGGCGCTGCGTCGAGCGACGACGGCGTAGACCTCGGGGGAGGTCCACCGAACGACCTGAGGGGCGGGCCGTAGCCCGGTCATCACCTCGATCAGGGCGTGGGTGATGCGACCTGCCCACCAGGCCGGGTCGGGGAGGTCGTCGCGCGCCGTGCGCTGTGGGCCGAACAGCCTGTCGTCAGGTGCCGTGTCGAAGGAGACCGCGAGAGTCCCCTGGACGTAGCCGGCGTCGGCGAGGCGCTCCTGCTGCGCCAGTCGTGATCGGCGCATCGCCTCGTCGAGGGCGAGTGGCTCGGGGAGCACGCGCAGGCGGGCGGGAGGGGCCGCTGCGGCTCGGGCGGGTGCGGCGCTCACTGGACCGTCACCTCGGGCGCGCGCAGGACCTGGCCGGGGAGGATGAGATCGGGGTCGTCGCCGATGACGCCACGGTTCGCGTCGAACCACGCAGGCCAGGCCTGCGCGATCTCCGCGTCCGACGCACCGGGTCCGAGGTGGCGCGCGGCGATGGTCCACAGGGTGTCTCCGCGCTGGACCACGACATCGGGGCGGGTGTCGACCGTGTCGGCCGGTGCGCGGCTGAGGAGCCCCACATCGGCCTGGGGCCGAACCGTCGGGGCGGCGGGGACCCACGAGGGGTCCGGAAGGGAGTGGAAGCCCGGGTCGGGCAGGGAGGGGGACACGGCATCCGGCCCAGCAGTGGTGCTCCAGGCCTGGGAGATCGAGCTCGACGGTGATGGCGGTTCGGCGACCGCAGTGCCCGGGGCGAGCCCCGCCACGACCCCGACCCCGAGGACGAAACCCGCCCCCTGTCGCAGGAGGCGGGGGGTGAGGACCTCCGCGACGGCCAGAGCCACCCGGCCGAGCGAACCCGGCACCTGGGCCAGCAGGCCGAGCACCAGCCCCAGCGCGAGCCACAGCACGCAGGCGAGCGCGAGGGACGCGGTGAGGCCGATGAGTAGCTCATCAGCCTGTGCCGGCCGTCCGGCGCCGACGGCCGCGACCGTGCGTTCGACGAGGCGCCACAGCATCACGGCGAGGGCCAGGGCGACGCCGAGACCGAGGGTGCCCCGCAGCCCGACGACCATCGGTTTGATGCTGTTTGATGATGTTTGCATGCGGATGACGGTAAGTGGGGACGGCGCGCCCCGCAACCGGAGGGTGCTCGGCTGTGGACATCCCTACAGTGGCGCCATGAGGTGGGAGGGACTCTTTGCAGACCTCGAGGGGCAGTTGGCGGCGGAGGAACGGCGCGAACTCGACGACGAGGTGGCCGAACGCACCCGCCGTGAGCGGGCGCTCGTCACGTTGGCGGACCGCCTGGCGGGCGCCGTGGGGTCGACGGTGCGGCTGGGGCTCGGTGCCGGGCTGCACGTGCAGGGTGACATTGCTGACCTCGGCGACGGGTGGGTGCTGCTGCGTGACCCGGCGACCGGTCGTGAGCACCTCGTTCCCACCGCGGCCGTGGTCACGGTGAGCGCCCTCGGGGCCCGCGTCGAGACGGCCCGGGCCGCGCGCCGGTTCGGGCTCGGGTACGCCCTGCGCGCGCTCTCGCGCGATCGGGCGACGGTGGCGATCAGCCTGTCCGGAGTGGGTGCCAGCGCAGGGGCGGGCGTCAGCGTCGGCCCCGGAGCAGGGCCGGGTTCAGGTGTCGGTTTCGGCTGGTCCGCGGCCGGGGGATCGGTGCTCGTCGGCACGATCGATGCCGTGAGGGCTGATCACCTCGACCTCGCCGAGCACCCGGAGGGAGTGCCGCGCCGTCGGGGCAACGTGACCGCCATGACGACCGTGCCCTTCCAGGCGTTGGTGCTGGTGGAGTCGCGGCGCTGACCGGCGATCAGGGTCGGTGCTCGTCCTGCTCGGTGACGTCGGAGCGGGTCGAGACGAGCTCGCGTGTCTCTGCGTACATGCGCTGGATGTAGGCCTCGAGCTCGACGGTCTCGACGCGCCACTGACCCCGGCCACCGACCTTGATGGCGGGCAGGTCACCGCTGCGCACGAGCGCGTACGCCTGTGCTGCCGAGATGTCGAGGATCTCGGACACCTCGGTCAGGGGGAGGAAACGGCGGGCCACGTCGTCAGTGTGCCATCCACAGGGTGGGTGCTCCGGCGGGTTGTCCACAGGGCGCTGCGCTCGACAGGCGAGATGCGGTCAGGTCAACCACAATCGGTGCCCATGACCGATCTGCCGACCACCACCGCGTCCCGACTGCGGCCCCCGTCGTGGCGCGACTCACGCCTGATCATCGGCGTCCTCCTCGTGCTGCTGTCGACGGTGCTCGGCTCGGTGGTCGTCGCCCGGGCCGACGACCGGGTGCCCGTCTACGCGGCCAAGGGTGAGGTCGCGCCGGGGCAGCAGCTGAGGGCCGCCGACGTCGTGCGGGTGGATGTCCTGCTCGGCGACGGCGCGGTGGGTTACCTGCCCGCCGACGGCCCCCTACCCGACGACACCTGGGCCCTTCGCGCCCTGCACCCCGGCGAACTCATCCCCCAGGCCGCCGTCGGCAGGTCGGATGCCGTGACGGTGCAGCTCGTCGCGCTCCTCGTCGACTCCACGTCCGCCTCGGCCCTGACAGCCGGATCGGTCGTCGACGTGTACGTCAACCGCCCCAAGGAGGGCACGACGATCGGCCTCCCCACGTATGCCGGGCCCGAACGGGTGCTCGAAGGCGTGTCGGTGGTGCGCGTTGCCGGTGAGGACGACGTCCTCGGGGGCGCGACGGCATCCCGTGCCGTCCAGGTGATGGTGCCGCGAGAAGCCGTGCGCGACCTCGTCGCCGATGTCGACCTCGGTGCCCGGATCACCCTCGTTCCGGTGCCCGGCGGCGCCGCGGCGGCCGCCCCGTGACCAGCGTCCTCGCAGCCCTCACCGACCGCCACGAGGCCGAGTTCGTCCGGGCGCTCGAGGCCGCCCCCGACCTCGAGCTCGTGCGGCGGTGCGCCGACGTGGCCGAGCTGCTGTCGGCCGGGGCCGCCGGTGCCGCCCGCGTCGCCGTCGTCTCACCCGACCTGCGTGGTCTCGATCGTGATGCGCTGCGCCACCTCGCCGGGCACGGCGTGCGCGTCGCAGGTCTCGTGGCACGCGGCGACGACGAGGGGGAGCGCAGGCTGCGCCAGCTCGGCGTCACGTTGCTCCTCACACCGGGGGAATCGCCGGATGCCGTCTCCCTCGCCCTGAGCGGGTTGGCCGGTGACCTGACCCCTTCCGGGACGGGGCGGGCCGGCGGCGGGGGCGGAGCAGGTGGCTCCGACGGCAACGGGGGAAGCGACGGCGGCGTCGCGGGGAGACCGTGGGGTGTGGACGAGACAGGAAACCCCGTGCCCGACGCTGGGCAGCGGCTCGTCGGCGCCGGCCACGACCCCACGGCTGGACACGACGACGGCTTCGAGGGGCACGTGCCGACTCCGATCACCGTGGTCTGGGGCCCGACGGGTGCCCCGGGGCGCACCACCGTGGCCGTGACGCTGGCGGCGCAGCTGGCCGCCGGGGGAGTGCGCACGCTGCTCGTCGATCTCGACACCTGGGGTGCCAGCGTGGCCCAGGTGCTCGGCCTGATCGACGAGGCCCCGGGAGTCGCCGCGGCGGCGCGGGCCTCCGAGCAGGGCTCGCTCGATGCGGTCGGCCTGGCCCGGGTCGCGCCCGAGGTGGTGCCCGGCCTGCGGGTGCTCACGGGGCTGCCCAAGGCCGAGCGCTGGCCCGAGCTGCGGGCGGCCGCGGTGGAGGACGTCCTTCGCCTGGCCCGACAGGTCGTCGAGCACGTCGTCATCGACGTCGGCTTCGCCCTCGAGGACGACGAAGAGCTGAGCTACGACACGGTGGCCCCGCGTCGAAACGCCACGACCCTGACCGCCCTCGAGCAGGCCGACCAGCTCGTCGTCGTCGGGTCCGCCGACCCGGTCGGGCTGCAACGGCTCGTGCGTGGTGTGCAGGAGGTCGCGGTGCTGCCCTCGCCACGACCCGTCATCGTCGTGAACAAGGTCCGCGCGTCGGTGGCCGGGGCGAGACCCGAACGCTCGATCGCCGACGTCCTCAGCCGGTTTGCCGGCATGGAGACCGTGCGGTTCCTGCCGTGGGCCCCCGACGACTGTGACGCGGCCCTGCTCTCGGGGCGTTCCCTGCTCGAGGTCGCACCCCAAGGGGCGCTGACCTCCGCCCTGGCGGGACTGGCGGCCGACCTCGAACCACGGATGCCGTCGACAGCACGACCCCGCCGCCGCGGGCGGCGTCGGGCCCCGACCTCGGGCCTGCGCGCCGCCGTCGGCAGTGCCACCGCGAGCGTCCTGCCCGGGCGGCGGCGGGCGGTCTGACACGATAGGGCCGTGGTAGACCGGCTCAGCTCCCTCGACACCTCGTTCCTCCACCTCGAGGACGCGGCCACGCCGATGCACGTCGGCTCGGTGATGGTCTTCGACGCGCCCGAGGGCGGCTTCGACTACGAGAGCCTCGTGACCCTCATCAGCGAGCGGATCGCGCACGTCCCGCGCTACCGGCAGAAGATCAAGTCCGTCCCCGGCGGGCTGGCCAACCCGGTCTGGGTCGACGACAAGCACTTCGACATGAGCTACCACGTGCGGCGCAGCGCCCTGCCGCGACCGGGCTCGGACGAACAGCTCGAAGAGCTCGTCGCGCGCATCCAGCCACGTCCCCTCGACCGCACCCGGCCCCTGTGGGAGGTCTACCTCGTCGAGGGTCTGGCCGAGGACCGGTTCGCGATCATCACCAAGACCCACCACAGCCTCGTCGACGGCATCAGCGCCGTGGACATCGGCAACGTCCTCGTCGACGGAAACCCCACGGCGAGCGACGGCGTCCTCACCACGTGGCGTGCCCGCGCCGAGCCGAGCGGCGTCGAACTCGTCGTGGGAGCGGTCGCCGAGGCGGTTCGCACCCCGAGCCAGGTCGTCGAGACGGTCCAGCACGGCATCGCCGACGTCGGCAAGACCCTCGGGAAGGTGACCTCGGTCGCCGGTGAGGTCATCTCGACCCTGGCGCGGGTCTCCGCGCGGCCGGCGCCGGAGTCGCCGCTCAACGCCTCGGTGGGGCGGGCGCGGCGCTACGTCATGATCGGCACCGACCTCGACGACTACCGCAAGATCCGCACCCGATTGGGCCAAGGTGCCTTCGCCGACGAGGTCACCATCAACGACGTCATCCTCGCGACGATCGCCGGTGCCTTCCGGTCCTGGCTGCTCACCCGCGGCGAGGCCGTCTACGGCGGGACGGCCATCCGCGCCATGGTGCCGGTCTCGGTGCACGAGGGCCCCGACGCCCCGACGGGCGCCCAGATGACGGCGTGCTTCGTCGACCTGCCGGTGGGGGAGCCCGGGCCGTCGATGCGCCTGCACCAGATCGCCTTCTCGATGCGCCAGCAGATGGAGGGCGGCTCGCGGCGCGCCGTCTCGGCCGACACCCTCGCCGGGCTCGGTGGCTTCGCACCTCCGACGATGCACGCCCTCGGCGCCCGCCTCGGTGGTGTGGTTTCCAAGCGCCTCTACAACGTCGTCATCACCAACGTGCCCGGGCCGCAGACGCCGCTCTACGCGGCCGGTGCGCGCATGGTCTCCACCTACCCGGTGACGCCGCTCGCGCGGGGTCAGGCCCTGTCGATCGGGCTCACCTCGTACGACGGTGGTGTCTACTACGGCCTCTACGCCGACCGCGATGCCATGCCGGATGCCGATGTGCTCGGCCGCGGTGTCGTCGACTCGCTCCACGAGCTGCTCGAGGCCCCCCGCCCCAAGACCCGCTGACCGACCACCGCGCCGCACCGAGGAGCCCGTATGCCGCTCGCCCGCATCTACCTCCCGCTCACGTCGGCGGACCTCGCCGACCTGGCCGAGGGTCGCCCCGTGGGCCCGGCCCCGCTGGCCGCCCACGCCGTGACCCCGCTGCTCGGACGAACCGGTCTCGTCGTCGACGAGGAGGAACTCGAGCACGCCGCCTGGCTGGCGGCCACGAGGGAGGCGAGCGGGCTGACGCAGGGCGGTGCGGTGCGGCGGGTCATCGCCGCGGCCGACGTCGATGTCGCCCTCGTGCTCCACCCGACCGAACCTGACGTGCCGTCGCGGGTCCACGTGGCGGCACCCCTCGAGCGTCGCCGGATCGTGTCGTTCCACATCGACGAGGAGGCGGGCGACACCGAGCCGACCGACCTGCTCTGGTACGACGTCACCGAACTGGCTGACGTGCGCGACCTCGTCGACACCCCCTGACCCCTGCGACGTCGGGGGGGAGCGAGGTTGCACTCGGGCGTGGTGGGCGAGAGAGTGGCGGGGTGATCCCGGCGTGGGGACCCCACGCGTCAATCGACCCAAGGAGTGCCACCACCCATGGATGCCGTGACCCACGTCCCTGCCCCGATCAACGAGACCGTCCTCGACTACGCCCCGGGCAGTCCCGAGCGGGCGGCCCTCGAGGTCGCCCTGGTCGAGCTGTCCGGCACCAAGCACGACCTGCCGCACACCATCGGCGGGGTGCGGGTTGAGGGCAAGGGGCCTCGCCTCGAGGTGCGTCAGCCGCACGCCCACGCCAAGGTGCTCGGCGTGACCCGCGGGGCCACGAAGACCGAGGCTGCCGCCGCCGTCGACGCCGCCGTCGCTGCGGCTCCGGCCTGGCGGGACATGGCCTTCGACGACCGTGCGGCGATCCTGCTCAAGGCCGCTGACCTGCTGGCCGGCCCGTGGCGCGCGAAGATCAACGCCGCGACGATGCTGGGGCAGAGCAAGACGGCATACCAGGCCGAGATCGATGCGGCGTGCGAGCTGATCGACTTCTGGCGCTTCAACGTCCACTTCGCCCGACAGATCATCGCGGAGCAGCCGCCGGCGAACTCCCGAGGGCTGTGGAACCGCAGCGACTACCGCTCGCTCGAGGGTTTCGTCTACGCGGTGACGCCGTTCAACTTCACCGCGATCGCCGGCAACCTGCCGACCGCCCCGGCACTGATGGGCAACACCGTCGTGTGGAAGCCCTCGCACTCGCAGCAGCTCGCCGCGCAGCTCACGATGGAGCTTCTGGAAGAGGCCGGGATGCCGCCCGGCGTCATCAACATGGTCAACGGGCACGGGCGCGAGGTCTCCGAGGTCGCCCTCGCGCACCCCGAGTTCGCGGGGCTGCACTTCACCGGGTCGACCGCGGTGTTCCAGGGCCTGTGGCAGCAGATCGGCGCGAACCTCACCGGGTACCGGCACTACCCGCGGATCGTCGGCGAGACCGGTGGCAAGGACTTCGTGCTGGCCCACCCGAGCGCCGACCCCGACGTGCTGCGCACCGCCCTGATCCGAGGGGCCTTCGAGTTCCAGGGCCAGAAGTGCTCGGCCGCGTCACGCGCCTACGTGCCCCGCTCGGTGTGGAAGGTCATCAAGAAGGATCTCGTCGAGCTCACCAACGGGCTGTCGGTGGGCGACGTCACCGACCTGTCGAACTTCATGGGTGCCGTCATCGACGACCGGGCCTTTGCCAAGCACAAGGCGGCCATCGACCGGGCCCACGCGACGAGCCACCTCGACGTCGTCGCCGGCGGCACCTATGACGACTCCGTGGGCTACTTCGTGCGGCCGACGATCGTCGAGAGCACCGACCCGAGCGACGAGATGTTCACCACCGAGTACTTCGGGCCGATCCTTGCCGTGCACGTCTACCCGGACCGGCAGTACGCCAAGGTGCTGGAGCAGATGGAGTCGGTCGCGCCCTACGCCCTCACCGGCGCGATCATCGCCCAGGACCGCGCCGTCGTCGCCGACGCCCTGCACCGACTGCGCTTCGCGGCGGGCAACTTCTACATCAACGACAAGCCGACGGGTGCGGTCGTCGGACAGCAGCCGTTCGGTGGAGGTCGCGCCTCGGGAACCAACGACAAGGCCGGCTCGGCCGCGAACCTCCTGCGCTGGACGTCGGTGCGCTCGATCAAGGAGAACTTCGTGCCGCCGACCCAGCACACCTACCCCCACATGGGCTGACCACTCCGACTCATTGCACTCCAGCCACTCTCAGGGGGTGGCTGGAGTGCAATGAGTCGGGAGGGGGGAGGGCTCAGCGGGCGAGCCACTCCCGCAGCAGCCCGGTCTCGATCCCGATCGCCGTCCGGATCGGGTCCGCGGCGGCCTGCTCGATCTTCCCGCCGATGAACGGCACGTGCGCCTTGAGCTCGGCGTCGAGCACCTGCACCGTCCCGCCCTTCGAGGGCTCCAGGCGCAGCGTGCCCTTGAGCGTCAGCGGCGCGCCCTTGACGTGCATGTCGACCACGGACTCGCGCGAGCCGTCCGCGGCCGGCATCGACCACGTCTGGACCTCGATGATCGTCAGGTGCTCGCCGACGAACGACTTCGCGACGTCGGGCAGGGTCTCCGACGGCAGGTGACGCTCGGTGCGCACCTTCTCGCCCGTCGGGCCCCCCATGACGTCGACGCTGAAGTGGTTCGCGTCGTCGGTCGTCGCCAGGCACTTGGCCTCCTGGAAGGCCACGTCCGTGAAGAGGGCGTAGACCTCCTCGACGGTCCCGTCCAGCTGCTCGCGCGTCGTCACTCGCACCCTGTCATCCTCTCGGTCGGCGGTTCGGCGATCCTCTCACCCTCCCCGCAGCTTGTGGGAGACCCCGGCCAGGTCCGTCGTCGAGTCGCGCAGCACCTCGAGCACCCAGTCGCGCCGCCGGCGGTGCTGCGCGAGCACGAGGTCGAGGTCGGCCTGGAGCGCCGTGCGGAGGTCCTCGCGCTCGCGGTCTGCCCCGGCGTCTGCGGCCCCCGTCACGCCCCACGCCAGCTCGACCCGTCCGTCGCGCACCACGAGTCCCGCGGCGCGGGCCCGCTCCTCGACGGCACGACCCCGGGCCACGAGGTCGGCCAGGTCGCTGGCGTGGTCCTGGAGCACCCGCCCCATCCGGTCGAGTTCGCTCGCTGCCGCGTCGGTCGCGTCGGCGAGACCGCTGGCGCGCTGCCGCACCCCGGCCGAGGTCCGGCCGGCCCACCCCTGGGCGAGCTCTCGCGACGTGGCACGCACCCGACTCGCCTGCCCGGTCAGGCCGTGTCCGACCGAGCGCGCCGTCGAGGCGCACGCTGACAGGGATGCCGGGTCGCCCGGCACCACGCTCACGCTCGCCTCCCGTCGACAGCAGCGGTCCGCACCGTCGGTGACGGGGCGGTGGCGGGGGTGTCCGCCGCAACGTCGGCGCGAGCGTTCAGGGACACGGCGAGGTCGGATGCCGTCTCGCCCACCGCTCGCAGGGTGTCGGCCACCTGGTCCAGCCAGTCGTCGAGCACCCGCTGCGGGCGTGGTTCCCCCGTGACGACCAGTGAGGAGAGGACGTCGTCCTCGGCGTCGGCGACGCGGTCGCGCAGGGCGAACAGGGCATCGGCGGCCGCGCGGGCGAGCGCCGGGTCGGGACCAAGGGGCACCCCTTCACTGTAGGCGGCGCGACGCCCACTCCTCGGAGTTACCCACAGGGCCCGCGGCGGGGGTCCTAGGCTCTGGCCCATGGCCAGCGACGACGCTCCTCGAGGGACCACGGCATCCGACGCCGCCCTGAACACGGCATCCGACGCCGTGCGACCCGACGCCGCCGTAGAGTCCGAGGCCGTCGAGCTGACGGCCGCACTCGTGGCGATCGACTCGGTGAACCCGGGGCTCGTGCCGGGGGCTGCGGGGGAAGCAGCCATCGTCGAGCACCTGCGACACCGGCTGTCACGCGGCGGCTTCGACACCCACGTGGTTCAGGCTCCCGGGCACGTGGGCCGACCGAGCCTCGTGGCGGTCAGCCCGGCCGGCGCACCCGGGCCCACCGTCGTCCTGACCGGCCACCTCGACACCGTCGGGGTCGAGGGCATGGGCGATCCGTTCGGGGCGCGGGTCGACGGCGACCGCCTCGAGGGGCGGGGTGCCTGCGACATGAAGGGCGGGGTGGCCGCGATGGTCGTCGCCGCCGAGGAACTCGCCCGCCGCCGGCTGCCCGGTCGGGTCGTGCTCGCCCTGGTGGCCGACGAGGAGGACGCCAGCCTGGGCACCCTGGCCGTGCTCGATGCACTCCCTGGGCTCGACATCGAGCCCGACGTCGCCGTCATCGGTGAGCCCACCTGGCTCGCGCTGGCACAGTCCCTGCGGGGCTACGCCCTCGTCGAGGTGACTCTCGAGGGGCGCGCCGCGCACTCGTCGCAGCCCGAGCAGGGTGTCAACGCTGTCGCCCACCTCGGCCGCCTGCTCGCCGCCGTGGAGTCCCGCGGGAGCCTGGTCGCCGAACGCGGCGGCTCGCTCATGGTCACCGTGGCTTCCGGCGGGGAGTCGCCGTTCGTGCTGGCTCGACACGCCACGGCGATCGTGGAGCGGAGGACCGTGCCGGGCGAGCGCTCCGAGGCGGCCCTCGCCGAGGTCGAGCACCTGCTCGTGCACCTGCGCCTCCAGGACGACACCGTCAGCGCCCGCGCGCGGCTCGTCGTCGCGCGCGACCCGTGGCAGCTCGACGACTCCGGCCCGGCGGCCGCCCTCGCGGCCGACCTGAGCCGCGCGCTCGGTGACGACGCGGCATCCGAACCCTTCCACGCGCCCTACTGGATGGAGGCGCCGCTGTGGCAGGCCGCCGGCATCCCGACGGTGGTCTGCGGCCCGGCCGGTGGTGGGCTGCACGCCGCCGACGAGTGGGTGGACCTGCACCAGGTGCGCCGCTACACCCTCGCCCTCATCGAGGCGGCCACGACGTGGGGGGCATCGGCATGACGTCCTTCGCCCGCCGGGCCGAGCGCGTCCAGCCCTCGGCGATCCGGGAGTTCCTGGCCCTGGCCGGCCAGCCCAGCATCACGTCCTTCGCCGGCGGCTACCCCGACCCGACGCTGTTCCCGATGCGCGAGCTGCACGGCATCTACGACGCCCTCCTCACCGACGGCAACGCGTCAGCCTTGCAGTACACGGCATCCGAAGGGTTGCCCGAGCTGCGCGCCCTCGTCGCCGCCCGCCTGAGTGCGGACGGGATGCCGTGCACGGCCGACGACGTCCTCATCACCCAGGGTGGGCAGCAGGGGCTGGACCTCACCGCCAAGCTCTTCGTGGATGCCGGCGACGTCATCGTCACGGAGCGGCCCACCTTCCTCGGGGCGCTGATCGCCTTCAACCCGTGTGAGCCCGACTACCGGTCGGTGCCGATGGACGACGAGGGCATGGACACCGACGCCCTCGAACAGGTGCTGCGCACGACCGATCGGGTCAAGCTCGTCTACACCGTGCCCGACCACCAGAACCCGACGGGCCGCACGATGAGCCTGGCTCGGCGCCGGCGGTTGGTCGAGCTGGCGGAGGAGTTCGACGTCGTCGTCCTCGAGGACACCCCCTACCGCGAACTGCGGTACGAGGGGGAGCGGCTGCCGACGATCAAGAGCCTGGACACCACCGGCCGGGTCGTGCACCTCGGCAGCTTCTCGAAGATCCTCGCGCCCGGGCTGCGCCTCGGCTGGGCGCTCGCGGAGCCTGAGGTCCGCGAGAAGCTCGCGCTCCTCAAGCTCGCCGCGGACACCCAGAACGGCACCCTCAACATGCGGGCCGCGGCCGCCTACCTCGGTGGGTACGACATCGAGGGCCACATCGCGGGGATGCTGCCGACCTACCGGCACCAGCGCGACCTCATGCTCGCCTCCCTGCAAGAGCACTTCCCGCCCGGCATCACCTGGACCCGCGCCAACGGCGGGTTGTTCACCTGGGTGACCTTCCCCGCCGGGCTGGACATGGCCGCGTTCCAGCGCGACGTGCTGATCCCGCAGGCCGGCGTCATCGTCGTGCCCGGCACCCCGTTCTTCGCCGACCGGCCCGAGGCCAACCACGCCCGGATGAGCTACTCCGGGGTGCCGGACGACCGCTTGGTCGAGGGAGTGCGCCGCATGGGGGCGCTGCTCACCGACGCGCTGCGCTGAGCGAGGCCAGTGCCTGTCGAGTGAGCGCAACATGCCGTGTTGCTCGACGCGGCACGGCGTGTTGCGCTCACTCGATCGGGCGTGACCTGGGCCAGATGGTGCTCGCCCGGTGGTGCGGGCGATCCGCGCGAGGAACGGGGGCAGACTGAGGCCCATGCCCACCGATCCCCGAGGCCTGCGCGGCGACGCGCCCCTGCTCGACGCGTGGCTGCGCTTCCAGGAGGCCGCCCCGACCCCCTTCACGATCCCGGGGCACAAGCAGCGCCACGACCTCGTCGGGGACGTCGTCGCCGGTGACGTCCCCCTGTACGCCGGCCTCGACACGATGAAGCTCTCGCGAGGTGTCGTCGGGCAGGCCGAAGCCCAGGCCGCGCACCTGTGGGGGGCCGACCTGTGCCGCTTCTCCGTCGGCGGGTCGACCCACGGCAACCAGGCGCTCGCGCTCGCGATCGGGCGTCCGGGAGACCGGGTCGTCGTCGCGCGCACCCTGCACCGCTCGATGCTGCTCGGCCTCGTGCTTGCCGGCCTGGAGCCTGTCTGGGTGCGCCCAGAGGTCGACCCGGCCCACGGCCTGCCGCTCGGGGTGACGGCCGCCGCGCTCGAGAAGGCCCTCACGTCCGCCCCGGACGCCAAGGGTGTCTTCATCGGCGAGCCGTCGTACGTGGGCACCGTCGGCGACGTCAGCGCGCTCGCGGAGGTGGCCCACCGACACGGCATCCCGCTCGTCATCGACGCCGCCTGGGGGGCCCACCTCGGGTTCCACCCCGGGCTGCCACCACACGCCCTCCAGGCCGGGGCTGACGCGTTGGTGACCAGTGCGCACAAGGCGTTGCCGGCGTGGTCGCAGGGTGCCCTCGTGCTGGCTCGCACCATTCGCATCGGGCGGGCGCAGTTCGACGCGGCGGTCGAGGCGACGGCGACGACGAGCCCCTCGGGGGCCATCCTCGCGAGCATCGACGCCGCACGGGCACTGCTCCAGCGCGACGGCGAGGCCCTGCTCGGCCCGGTCATCGAGGCGGTCGCCACGGCACGCTCGCGGCTCTCGACGATTCCGGGTCTCGTCGTCCTCGACGGCCCGACGGTGGACCCCACCCGGCTCGTGCTCGTGCTCCCCGGCACCGGCGCCGACGGCAACGAGGTCGAGCAGGACCTGCTGGCACGGGGGATGCCGGTCGAGATGGCTGATCGCGACACGATCGTCGCGATGGTGACGATGGCCGACCGCCCCGAGGCCATCGACGAGCTCGCGGGCGCGCTGGCCGAGTCGATCCACACCCGGCGCTCCGTGGCGCGCCCGGTCGTCGTGTCAGGGGTGTGGGCGGTGGACCCGGTGACGGTGATGAGCCCTCGCGAGGCGTTCTTCGCGCCCCGCGAGAGCGTCCCGGTGGAGCGGGCGGTCGGGCGGGTGAGCGCTGAGCTCATCGCGCCCTACCCGCCCGGCATCCCCGTGCTCGCACCCGGCGAGGAGGTCACTGACGCTGTCGTCGCAGCCCTGCGGGCGGCACGAGCCGCGGGCAGCCGGATCGCCTACGCCGCTGATCCGAGCGTCAACACCCTCGACGTCGTCGCCCGGATCGCCTACGCCGCTGATCCGAGCGTCAACACCCTCGACGTCGTCGCCGAGTAACCGCGGACGGTGGGGGTCAGGCCTTCGGGGTGAAGTCCCGTGCCAGCTCGGCGAGCAGACGAGCGCCGTAACCCGTCGCGCCCTTGGAGCGCCACGACTCGTCGGCGTCGACGTTCATCGTCCCGGCGATGTCGATGTGGGCCCAGGGCACCTCGCCGACGAACTCGGCGAGGAAGAGCGCCGCCGTCGTCGACCCCGCGTACGGCCCACCGAGGTTGGCGATGTCGGCGACCTCCGAGTCGAGCGTCTTGCGGTACTTCTTCTCCAGGGGCAGCTGCCAGACCGGCTCGTCCACCGCGGCGCCGGCTGCCTTGACCTGCTCGATGATGCCCGGCTCGTTGCCGAACAGCCCGGCCGTCGCCGGACCGAGGGCGACGAGGACCGCGCCGGTCAGCGTCGCGATGTCGACGACGGCATCCACCCCCTCCTCGACAGCGAGGGCGAGCGCGTCCATCATCACCAGGCGCCCCTCGGCATCCGTGTTCTTGATCTCGACGGTGGTGCCGTTGCGCGCGGTGAGCACGTCACCGAGCTTCACGGCCGTGCCCGACGGCATGTTGTCGGTGCACATCAGCCAGCCGGTGACCGTGGCCCGCACGCCGAGGTCGCGCAGCGCGGTGAACGCGCCGAGCACCGCCGCGGCGCCGCCCATGTCCATCTTCATGAGCAGGTGCATCGGGTCCGAGGGCTTGATGCTGATGCCGCCCGAGTCGTACATGATGCCCTTGCCCACCAGCCCGAGGTGGCCGGTCGGCTCGCCCTCGGGGGTGTAGCGCAGCACGAGCATGCGGGGTTCCTCGGTGCTGCCGGCATTGACACCGAGCAACCCGCCGCAGCGCATCTCGATGAGCTGCTCGCGGTCGAAGGCCTCGACGGTGAAGCCGTGGGCGTCGCCGAGCGTCGTCGCGACATCGGCCAGGGCCACGGCCGTCAGGTGCGCAGGCGGGCTGTTCGCGAGGTCGCGGGCGATGGCGCTCGCGCGCGAGGTGACGACACCGGTGCGGATGCCGTCCGCGACCGCGCCGCTGTCGGCTCCCGTCACGTTGATCACCAGGGCCGACAAGGGCTTCTCCGGGTGCTCGGCCTTCAGGGCGGTGTAGCGGTAGCGCGCCAGCAGCGCACCCTCGGTGAGAACCTGGCCGGCCTGCGCCGCGTCGACACCGCTCGCGGGCACTCGGATGCCGAGGCGCGCGCCCAGCTTTGCGCTGGTGCGTGAGGCGGTTGCCGCGGCGTCGCGCAGGGCGTTGGCGTCGAGGTCGTCGGCTGCGGGGGCGCCGACGAGGAGAAGGGCTGGCGCGCCAGCGCGGGGGAGGCAGAACGTCGACCCGGGCTTGCCGTCGAAGCCGGCAGCGCCCAACGTGTCGCGGTCGAGGTCGCTGAGCTCACTCGGCAGCTCACCCTCGGCCGGCACGACCACGGCGAGGACGTCGACCGTCGAGGCGTCGATGGACTCGACCGCGCTGACGTGCGTGGTCGCACTCGTCGACGGCACCGGGGTGAAGTCGTCGGGGACGGGCAGGTTCGGGTTCGGGCACATGCGCAGGGCTCCTCGAGGTCGACGTGTCTGGAACCTAGCGCGGCGACCTGACACGGCATCCAGCCATCCCCACAATTGGGGGGAGCCCGCGGGTTCGGACAACGGGGTCAGCCCGCAGGGTTAGGCTCCGCGCATGAGTCCCGTGGCGATGACGTTGCTCCCCGCTGACGTCGCTGATCCTGCGCAAGGAGGCGGCGCGCCTGCGCGATGAGTACCGCGCCGGCAACCTCGAGGCGCCGGCGCCGCCGGACGAGCAGGCAGCCGTCGTCTTCGGTGTCGCCGGCATCGTCGGGTTCTCGGCCCTGGTCGGCAAGCTCGTGGGCTACAGCATCCCCATGTCGGTGGCCATCGGCCTCACCTCGCTCTACGGCTTCCCGGGCACGATGATCCTGTCGCAGGAAGCAGCCAAGGGTGCGGGGGAGAGCCCCGAAGAGGTGGCGGCCATCGAGAACTCGATCCTGCCGAAGATGATCGTCGCCGGGTTCTCGACGGTGACCATCACCTCGGTCATCATCACGAGCATCATCGCCGGGCGGATCGGCGCCTGACCTACGGCGCGAGCACGCTCAACCCGGTTCGCGCCGCCGCTGCCTGCAGCTCTGCGTCGTAGGTGACCACGTGGTCGGCCTCGATGCGCAGGGCCGTGGCGAGGTGGATGGAATCGGCGCTGCGCAATCCCCACTCCGAGGTCGCTGCCGTCACGAGATCACTGCGCTCGACGTCGACCAGCAGCAGACCGTCGAGCACGGTCGTCACCGACGAGATGAGGATGCCGTTGCCGCGTCGCCGCGCGGCACAGTGCAGTTCGGTGAGCAGCAGCATCGAGGCCACGAGGCGGTCGCCTGCACGAATGGCAGCGTCGAGCACCGCCGCCAGTTCACCGGACTCCGCTTCCTCGACGAGCAGCTTCAAGGCCGCGGAGGTGTCGAGGTAGTGGATCACCGGTCGCCGCGCAGGTCACCCAGGATCTCGACCGTAGACGGACCGTGAACCCGGTCGATGACGCTGAACTCGATCCCGGGCTTGGGGAGCCGGGCGGCCCGGGCCTGCAGCACTCGTTCGAGGGCACTGGCTGCGGGCGGCACGAGAACTGCGGCGACCTCGCCGTGATTGGTGACGGCGATGGCTTCACCCGCGGCGACCCGCGCGAGCACGGCACTGCTGTTGTTGCGCAGCTCTCGGTGGGCGATCGTCTTCATGGTGAACCTCCTGTAGCAATCGTAGCAACCACATTCACCTGCCGCGCGGTCTCGAGTCTGAGACAGGTTGGGTGCGGAGTCGGGTCGGCACGGCAGCACGAAGTGGATAGGCTCGGCGGAGGACACGATGGCGTGTCCCACCGCAGCCGGTGAGTCGTGACCAAGGAGTGCCACCGCACCATGTCGAGCGCCCAGGCCCGTACCCGCGAGGACGTCCTCGCCCCGATCGCTGAAGCGTTCGAGGAGGCGGTGCCGGACGGCGGAGGAGCCGATTTCGTCAGGCGCTACTTCCGCTACGTGCCCCTCGACGAGCTCACGTCGCGCACCCCCGACATCTATGCCGGCGCGGCGGCCAGCCACCTCGCCCTGGCGCGCGACCGGCATCCCGGCGTGGCGAACGTGCGGGTCTACAACCCGACGACCGAGGTCGACGGCTGGTCCAACGCCCGAACCGTCATCCAGATCGTCACCGACGACATGCCCTTCCTGGTCGATTCCGTCACCGGCGCCCTCGTCGGCGCGGGCATCGACATCCACCTCATCGTCCACCCGCAGCTCATCGTGAGCCGCGACGCCGTCGGCCACCTCGAGGCGGTGCTGGACCGCGACGCCACCGGCAAGGTCGCCAAGGGTGCTGTCGGCGAGGTCGCCGAGTCCTGGATGCTGCTCGCCGTCGACCGCGAGAGCGACGAGGCGCGAAGGAACGAGCTCGAGCGCACCGTGCGCCACGTCCTCGAGGACGTTCGCCAGGCCGTCGAGGACTGGCCGAAGATGCGCACCAAGGCCCTCGTCGTCGCGGCCGAGCTCGAGGGCGCCCCGCCCGAGGGCATCGACGCCGACGAGACGGCGCTCGCGATCAGGTTCCTGCGCTGGATGGCCGACAACCACTTCACCTTCCTGGGTTACCGCGACTACACCCTGCGCCAGACCGAGGCCGGCGAGGTCATCGAACCCGTCACCGGCTCGGGCCTGGGCCTGCTGCGCTCCGACCCGCCGCTCGGCAAGGCACCGGAGGTGCTGAGCGCCGAGGCGTCGGCCAAGGCCCACGAGGCCAACATCCTCGTGCTGACCAAGGCCAACTCGCGCTCGACCGTGCACCGCGTGGCCCACCTCGACTACGTCGGGGTCAAGGCCTACGCCGACGACGGGACCGTGGTCGGTGAGCGCCGCTTCCTCGGCCTCTACGCATCCACGGCCTACACCGAGTCGGTGCTGCGCGTGCCGCTCGTCGCCGAGAAGGTGCAGGGCGTGCTCGACCGCTCCGGCGTGGCCCACGACAGCCACACCGGCAAGGACCTCCTCGGTGTCCTCGAGAGCTACCCGCGCGACGAGCTGATCCAGGCCAGCGTCGAGCAGCTCTACGAGACGACGATGGCCGTCACCCAGCTGCAGGAGCGGCGCCGCACCAAGCTGTTCATCCGCGAGGACGACTTCGGCCGCTTCGTCTCGTGCCTGGTCTACATCCCGCGTGACCGCTACAACACGGCCGTTCGCATGAAGATGGCCGACCTGCTCAAGGGCACCTTCGGCGGGGAGTCCGTCGAGTTCTCCGCGCGCGTCAGCGAGTCGGCCCTGTCCCGGTTGCAGTTCGTCGTGCGCGTCGAGCGTGGCAAGCGGATCCGCCGTCTCGACCGCGCCGAGCAGGACCTCCTCGAGCAGCGCCTCGTCGAGGTCAGCCGCACGTGGACCGACCGCCTCGGTGACGCGCTGCGCGCGGAGCACGGCGAGGAGGAGGGCGACCGGCTGCTCGACCGTTTCGGGCGGGCGTTCCCGACCGCCTACGAGGAGACCTTCACGGTGCGTCAGGGCGTGGCCGACCTCGCCCACCTCGACCGGCTCGGTGAGGGCACCGGCACCAGCGTCGCCCTCTACCGGCCGTCGGACGCGCCCGACACCATCCGACGCTTCAAGCTCTTCCGGGTCGACCCGCTCTCGCTGACCGATGTCCTGCCGATCTTCACCCACATGGGTGTCGAGGTCGTCGACGAGAACCCGTTCGAGATCTCGCGGGCCGACGGGGTGCGCCTGCACGTCTACGACTTCGGCCTGCGCGTTCCCGACGCCGCGATCTGGGAGGAGTGCACGCACGACCAGCTGCGTCACCTCTTCGAGGGCGCGGTCTCCGCGGTCTGGGACGGCCGCGCCGAGTCCGACGGCTTCAACCGGCTCGTCCTGGCCGCGCAGCTCACCTGGCGTCAGGTCGTCATCCTGCGCACGGTCGCGAAGTACCTTCGCCAGACCCGCGCGACGTACTCGCAGGACTACCTCGAGGACGCCCTCGTCTCCCACCCGGGCATCGCCCGTGACCTCGTCGAGCTGTGGGAGGCCCGCTTCCACCCCGACCGCCGCGAGGGTGGGACGACGTCGGATGCCGGCCGTGCGGCATCCGCTGACGGTGACGGTTCCAGCGCACAGAGCGCCGAGGCCGCCGCCGCGGCCCGGGTGCGCGACGCGCTCGACGAGGTGTCCTCGCTGGACCACGACCGGATCATCCGCGCGTTCCTCGGGGTGATCCTGGCCGGGCTGCGCACGAACTTCTACCAGGCCGGTGACGGCGACGCCGAGCACAAGCCGTACGTCTCCCTGAAGCTCAACCCCAAGGCCGTGCCCGACCTGCCGGCCCCGCGCCCGCAGTTCGAGATCTGGGTGTACAGCCCCCGGGTCGAGGGCGTGCACCTGCGCTTCGGCCCAGTCGCCCGTGGTGGCCTGCGCTGGAGCGACCGGCGCGAGGACTTCCGCACCGAGGTGCTCGGGCTCGTCAAGGCGCAGATGGTCAAGAACGCCGTCATCGTGCCGACCGGCTCCAAGGGCGGGTTCTACGCCAAGGACCTTCCCGACCCGGCCGTGGACCGCGAGGCCTGGCTCGAGGAGGGCAAGGCCGCCTACCGCCTGTTCATCTCCGGGCTGCTCGACGTGACCGACAACCGCGTCTCCGGTGGGGCGATCGTGCCGCCCGAGCGCGTCGTGCGCCACGACGGCGACGACCCCTACCTCGTCGTCGCGGCCGACAAGGGCACGGCCACCTTCTCCGACATCGCGAACGGCGTGGCGCAGTCGTACGGGTTCTGGCTCGACGACGCCTTCGCCTCCGGCGGGTCGGCCGGCTACGACCACAAGGCGATGGGCATCACGGCCCGCGGGGCGTGGGAGTCGGTCAAGCGCCACTTCCGCGAGATGGGCGTCGACACCCAGAGCCAGGACTTCACGGTCGTGGGCGTCGGTGACATGAGCGGTGACGTCTTCGGCAACGGCATGCTGCTCTCCGAGCACATCCGGCTCGTCGCGGCGTTCGACCACCGGCACGTGTTCATCGACCCCGATCCGGTGGCGGCCGCATCGTTCACCGAGCGGCAGCGACTGTTCACCCTGCCCCGGTCCTCGTGGGACGACTACGACCGGTCGCTCATCTCGGCCGGGGGAGGGGTCTTCCCCCGCTCGCTGAAGTCGATCGACATCACGCCCGAGATGGTGGCAGCCCTGGGCCTGCCCAAGGGCACCTCGACGATGACCCCGGCCGAGCTGATCCACGCGATCCTGCTCGCCCCGGTCGACCTGCTGTGGAACGGCGGCATCGGCACCTACGTCAAGGCCGCCACCGAGGACCACCTCTCGGTCGGTGACCGGGCCAACGACGCGATCCGGGTCGACGGCAGGCAGGTGCGGGCCAAGGTCATCGGCGAGGGCGGCAACCTCGGCCTGTCCCAGCTCGGCCGCATCGAGGCGGCGCTGAACGGGGTTCGGGTCAACACCGACGCCATCGACAACTCCGCCGGCGTCGACACCTCCGACCACGAGGTCAACATCAAGATCCTGCTCGGTGAGGTCGTGCGCGCGGGTGGTCTGACCACCGAGGAGCGCAACGAGCTGCTGGCGTCGATGACCGATGACGTGGCCGAGCACGTGTTGCGCGACAACTACGAGCAGAACGTCCTGCTGGGCAACGCCCGCGCGCAGGAGCTGTCGATGGCCAGCGTCCACGAACGGCTCATCCACTGGCTCGAGGAGCGCGGTGACCTCGACCGTGGGCTGGAGTTCCTGCCCACCGACGCCGAGATCGAAAAGCGGGTGCACGACCGACTGGGCCTGAAGTCGCCGGAGTTCGCGGTGCTGGTCGCCTACGCGAAGCTCGCCCTCAAGGAGGACATCCTCGCGAGCTCGATCCCCGACGACCCGTACTTCACCCGCACCCTGGCGGAGTACTTCCCGCCGCCGATCCGTGAGAGCTACGCCGACGAGCTCGCCGAGCACCCGCTGCGCCGCGAGATCATCACCAACTCGGTGGTCAACTCCATGGTCAACCGTGGCGGCATCACCTTCGCCTTCCGGGCGCAGGAGGAGGCCGGCGCCACCCCGGAGCAGGTGACCCGGGCGTTCGTCGTGTGCCGTGAGGTCTTCGGTCTGGCCGACTTCGTCGCCAAGGTCGAAGCGCTCGACAACGTCGTGCCGACGACGGCCCAGACGGGGCTCTACCTCGAGTTCCGGCGCCTGCTGGACCGCGCGGTGCGGTGGTTCCTCACCTCCCGCCCGACGACGCTGGACATCAGCGCCGAGATCGAGCGGTTCGCCGGCACCATCGGCGACCTGGGGCCCCGGGTCGGCACGTTGCTGCGTGGCGACGAGAAGAAGCGCCTCGAGCGCAAGGTCACCGAGTTCCGCAAGTCTGGCGTGCCCGACGACCTCGCGGAGCACGCGGCATCCCTGCTCGACTGGTACTCGCTGCTCGACATCGTCGACATCGCCACCGACACGGGTCGTGAGCCGGATGCCGTGGCACCGCTGTACTACCTCGTCTCGGAGCGCTTCGGCATCGACACCATGCTCGGCAAGGTCACCCGCCTGCCGCGCGACGACCGGTGGGACGCCCTGGCTCGCGGCGCGCTGCGCGACGACCTGTACTCGGTGCTGGAATCGTTGACCCGTGCGGTCATCGAGACCGGTGGCACCGGCACCGAGCCGGCCGAGCAGTGGAAGGCTTGGGAGGACGCCAACAAGGACGCCCTGACGCGCAGCACCACGGCGCTCGCGGCGATCCGCCGGCTCGACAACCCCAACATCGCCGCCCTCTCGGTGGCGCTGCGGACGCTGCGCTCGGTCATCCGCTCGGGGGCTGCCACCTGACCCCTGCGGCGTGACCTAGGGTTGCGCGCGTGAGCACCCTGGCGGACATGCTGCGCGACACCACTGACCTCGAGCCGGCGCAGTCGGAATGGCTGCACCTGCTCGCGGGTGACTGGCAGCTCATCGCCGACCTCTCCTTCGCCGACCTCGTGCTGTGGGTGCGGGTGCGCGGCGGTCTCGCGGGCTGGCGGGCGGTGGCCCACGTGCGGCCCAACACCGGGCCGATGGTCTTCTACGACGACATCGTCGGCACGACGTCGAGCACTGCTCGGGCGGCGATGCTCGACGAGGCGGCGCGCACCCACCGGCTCGTCGCCAAGCCGGTGACGGCGATGCACGACGACGTCTCGATCCGTGAGGATGCCGTGCCCGTCGTCCACGCGGGCCGCACCATCGCGGTCGTCACCCGGCACTCGAACCTCACCGGGGCGCGCACCCCCAGTCGGCTCGAGCTGACCTATCGCAACCTCGCGGACGCCCTCATGCGCATGGTGGCGTCCGGGGAGTTCCCCTCGGCGTCGGCCCCGACCGGGATGCGCCGGGGCGCGCCACGGGTTGGTGACGGGGTCATCCACCTCGACCCCGACGGGGTCGTGCGGTATGCGAGCCCCAACGCCGTGTCCGCCGTGCACCGCACCGGGCACGTGGGCAACGTCATGGGCGAGGTGCTGGCGCAGGTGGTGGCCGACATCGCCGCCCGCGGGGGCAGCACCGTCGACGAGTCCCTGGCGGTCGTCGCCATGGGCCGGGCGGCCTGGCGCTCCGAGCTCGAGACGGCGAGCGCGACCATCACGCTGCGGGCGATCCCGCTGACGGTGGGCGGGATGCGCACCGGGGCGATGGTGCTCCTTCGCGACGTCTCCGAGCTGCGCCGCCGGGAGCAGGAGCTGCTCACCAAGGACGCGACCATCCGTGAGATCCACCACCGGGTGAAGAACAACCTGCAGACGGTGGCCGCGCTGCTGCGCCTCCAGTCACGGCGGGTCACCGACGAGGCGGCGCGGGCGGCGCTCGACGAGGCCGTTCGGCGGGTCGGCACGATCGCCCTGGTGCACGAGACGCTCAGCCAGGGAATCGATGAGTCGGTGAACTTCGACGACATCGCCGTGCGTGGGCTGCGGGCCATCGTGGAGGTGGCCACGCGCGAGCACCGGGTCGACTCGACCTTCACCGGAAGCTTCGGCCGGATGCGCGCCGAGGACGCCACGGCGCTCGCCATGATCATCTCCGAGCTCGTCCAGAACGCTGTCGAGCACGGGTTCGCCGACCGCTCCGGCACCGTCGACGTCGCGGTCGAGCGCGAGACGCTCGACGACGGTGAGGAGCAGCTGACCGTGGTGATCACCGATGACGGGGTCGGGTTGCCCGCGGGCTTCCGGCCGGTGCTCGCCGGCCTCGGCACGCGCATCGTGACCTCGCTGGCCTCCGACCTGCGGGGGCGGATTCGCTGGTCCAGCAACGAGCCGCACGGAACGCGGGTGGAGTTCGTCGCGCGGCTGCGCCCGCTCAGTCGCTGAGGGGGTGGCGGTGTGCGGTCAGCCTGCGCGGCGGGCCCGGGCGTTGCGGCGCTTGAGGGCGCGGCGCTCGTCCTCGGACATGCCGCCCCAGACGCCGGCGTCCTGCCCGGACTCGATGGCCCACTTCAGGCAGGTGTCCACGACCTCGCAGCGGCGGCACACGACTTTGGCCTCCTCGATCTGAGCGATCGCCGGGCCGGTGTTCCCGATCGGGAAGAACAGCTCGGGGTCCTCGTCGAGGCAGGCAGCGCGGTCGCGCCAGTCCATGAAGGGTGCTCCTTGTCGCGGATGTAGCAGAGGTCGAGCGCCTGAGGGGGTGGTGCAGACGCCCGCTGGGTGCGTCGTCGCAACCAAGACGGACGTCCACAGCACAGACGTCCGTGTGGCAACACTACCGGTAACCGTCGAATTCCGTGAGGGTTTGCTTATTCAACTATTCGCGGCCGGAAGAGGTTCCGACATCGCGGCTCACTACTCTGGATGCCGTGCCCGTCGACTCCACCCCCGCTGCCCGCCGACTCGCCGCGATGTCACTCGGGGTCCAGGCACTGATTCTCGTCGGGTTCGCCGTCTTCTACATCTACGAGCTCTCGATCGGTGAGGGCAGCGATGCGGTGCGGGTGGTCATGTCGGCCCTCGTCATCGCCCTGGGCGGGATCGGGCTGGCCGTGGTGACGCGGGGATGGGTGCGGGGCAGCTGGTGGCCGCGCACCCCCACCATCGTCTGGAGCCTGCTGCTGCTCCCCGTCGGGTGGGGGCTCATCCAGGGGACGAAGACCTTCGTGGGGTGGCTCGTCGTGGGCGTGGCCCTGGTCACGGCGCTCGCTGCAGTCGCGGCCAAGGAGCCGGAGACCACCGTCGAGCCGGGGGAGCCTGGCGAGACGTCAGTCTGAGCAGTCAGCCTGAACTGTCGGCGGGGCGGTGAAGACCTGAACCTCGGTCACGTCGCCGCGTGCCACCACGAGGGCCCGGCCCGGAAACCGCGGGGGCACGTCGGTGAGGCGTGCGCCCAGCAGGTCACCGTCGCCGCGCTCGGGGGTGAGCAGGATGCCGGTCCGACGCCGGGCGAGGTCGACGTCGAGCCCCCGGAACCGCACGGCGAGCGAGGCGGTGTTCGTCGCCACCACGAGCAGACCTCGGTCGCGGTCGACGATCTCGGCGATCTCCGTCAGCAGGGGGAGCATGGCGCAGTCGTCACCGATCTGGTCTGCGTCGTCGACGAGGAGCACGAGGTCGTGGTGGCGCTGTCGCAACTCGACCAACTGAGCGACGTCTCGCGTGGACAGCACCGCCGCCGAGCCGAACTTTGCCTGAGGCCGGTCGTCGTGGCCCACGCCGCGGATCACCGCGACCGGCAGGCCCGCCGCCTGTGCCGACAGCGCGAGCGTGGCCAGGGTCGTGGTTCGGCCGGAGTTGGGCGGTCCCGAGACGAGCAGACGACGCCCGATGTCCGAGGGGTCCCACCGCCACACCTCGTGGCTGGGCGCGCGCAGGCCGAGGCCGAGGGGCGTCGGGCCGGGGGTCGCGTCGTGGTGGTGTCCATCGGCGCCGCTCGGGCCCCCCGCTGGTCGATGCGCGATGTCCGGCAGGTCGCGCCACGCCCACGGCTGGCCGGCGTCGGTGCTCCGGCCGGTGCCGCCTCGGCTGGAGTGTGCGGCGACCTCGCAGGAGTCCTGTGCCGTCGAGGTGGCGATCTGCACCTCGCGGCGGTCTGCCAGCCGAACGGCCCTCCCCCGCGGTGGCTCGCGGGGGACGTCCGCGAGGCGCAAACCGGCCAGGGCGGCATCCAGGGGGTCGATCGTGCCGAGGAGCAGGGTGGTCGCTGCGATCGCCGACCATCGGGGCTGGAGCAGGCTGCGTCCGCCGGCGACCACGCCCACCACCCCGACGGAGGCGCCATCGCGCAGGATCGCGAGCACGGCATCCACGACGCCCTCGGGGTCGAGGGCCCCCTGCGCTTCGGTGAACTGCTCCCACCCGTCGATCACCAGGACGACGAGGGGTGCGTCCGTCGCCTGATCGGGGGTCGATCGTCGTACCTCCACCTCGTGTCGGAGGTGGACGATCAGGGCGGCGAGGCTGCGCCGACGCGTCGGTGTGAGGCGTGTTCCCACGTGAGGGAGGGCCTCGAGGTCTGCGAGCGCGGCGCTCGGGTCGATGACGTGGATGTGCAGGCGGTCGGACGGCAGACGGCCCGCGAGGGAGAGCGCCATCGTCCGCAGCGCAGTGGTGCGACCGCTGCCGGTCCGGCCGGACAGCAGCCACGAGCCGTCACCGGGCGTCCACACGAGCGGCGAGACCTGCTGATGCTCGGGTTCATCGACCAACCCGATGGTGGCCCTCGGGGCCGGGTCGTGCGCCGGTATCGATGGCTCGCTGACGGGGTGCACGAGGTCGGGCAGGGGCGGGAGCCACGGTGTGCGGGGCGCGGCACCGCCGCGCAGGGCATGGGCCCGCCGCGCCGCATCGACCAGGGGGGTGACGGCGTGCACCGACGGAGCCGGCATCCGTGCGTCCTCCTGCACGTCAGGCGCGCTCACCCTGAGGAACGGCTCGGCAGCGCTGTCTCCGTCACCGAGGGTCGCGGCCTGGAACATCACGAGGATGCCGTCGCCGCCGCGGCTGAGGGCGCGCCCCGGGGTGCTCGAGCGGATGCCGGCCGCGGCCGGGTCCTCGAGGATGTCGACGGAGTCGGTGCGGTCTCGGACCCGGAAGGCGATGCGGAGGTTGACGTTGGCCTGGATCTCGGCGGTGACCGCACCCGACGGCCGCTGGGTGGCGAGCACGAGGTGGACGCCCAGCGAGCGGCCGAGGGCGGCCAGGCGCACGAGTCCGCTGACGAAGTCGGGCACCTCGTCGACCAGAGCCTTGAGCTCGTCGATGACGATGACGAGGCGGGGCACGCTCTCCGTGCCGGGGCCCTGGGCGCGGTGGTACCCCTCGAGGTCACTCGCCCCCACGGTTGCGAAGATCCGTTCTCGCCGCCGCAGCTCGGCCCCGAGGGACCGAAGGGCGCGGGACACGAGGTGTTCGTCGAGGTCGGTGACCAGCCCGACGACGTGGGGGAGTGAGGCGCACGGGCCGAAGGCGGCGCCGCCCTTGAAGTCGACGAGGACGAACGTCAGGTCCTCGGGTGGGCAGGCCAGGGCGAGCGAGGTGACCAGGGTGCGCAGGAACTCGGACTTGCCCGATCCGGTCGTGCCGCCGATCAGCACGTGCGGGCCGTCGTGCACCAGGTCGATCGAGAACAGCCCGTCGGCCGTGACGCCGACTACGGCCGTCGGCGTGCCGGATCGAGCCCGTGCCCGCCACCGGGCGGCCAATGCTGGCGGGCTGAGGTCGGCGGCGACGGCCTGCGACAGGGAGATGGATCGGGGGAGGGAGCCGACCCCGCCCTCGGCAGACCGCAGCGGGGCCAGGGCCCGCGCGACCCGATCAGCCCACCACGGGCCCACGGCGTCGATGACGACGTCGACGTCCTCCGGTTTCGCGTCGTGGTGCAGGACGTGGCGCCCGTTGCCGCCCGGTTCCACCACCGTGCTCACCCCCTCGGGCACCTCGGCGCGGTCGGTGCACGCGACGACCACGAGCACGTCAGCATCCAGGGCGCGGGTGATGAGGGGGTGCACCCCACCGACGACCTTCGCCGGTTCGGGGATGACGAGCACCCGGTGGTGGGTCGACGCCGACGCCGGGCCCGGGGGTGCCACGAGGTCCGCCACATCGTGCGCGTGGGGGAGCAGGTCGACCCAGGCCCACGAGGTGTCCGGCGCCACCACGGCGACGGTCAGCCGCTGCGGAGGGCTCGTCGTGCACACCTGGCCGAGGAGCATGCGCAGGTGACCGTCAGTGACCAGTGGGGGGCCCACGACCGCCACGGCTCGGCAGGCTGCGAGGTCGAGCACGACCGGAGCGTTGTCGGCGGCAGGGTTGACCCGGTCCGGGCCGTCTGTCCAGACCACTCGGGTGGCGACCGAGCCCGTGCCGAGTCGAATCGGCAGCGCGCCGTCCGAGGGCCCGGCTGACCAGAGGCCCGGGAGTGCTCCCTCCGCGACCCTGAGCACTTGGTGGGGGTCGGGGTGGCCCCGGTGCAGCCGGGCCGTCTCGTCGACCAACGCTGCGCGAAGGCGGTCTCGCGCCGCGTGGACGGCCACGGCATGTGCTGCCACGGCACGTCGATGGGCCCGCCCCGCCCCCCATCGGTCCCCGAGCGCGCTGGTCAGCAGGACGAGCGGGCCCATCAGGGCGAAGATCAGCAGGTAGGGGCCGAGGAGGAACGCCAGTCCCACCCCGATCGGGACGGGGACCAGGGCCGCGATCCACGGGATGCGGACACGGTGCCTCTCACCGGGAGTCGGCGGGCAGACGATCTCGACAGGTCCCGGGTCGGGGGCGGGCCACGTCGAGGGTTGCACGATCAGGGTCCCGTCACCCGGGGACCGGGTGGGCAGGCCGCGCCCTGATGCCCGACGCAGCCGCAGGGTCGAGGATCCGACGACGATCGTCGACGCGGCATCCACCGTAGTGGTCTCGGTGACGAGGGTGCCGTCGACGAACACCCCGTTGGTCGACCCGGCATCGCGCACGCTGACTCCGGACGGACCGACGTCGACCACCGCGTGGGTTCGACTCAGGGCATGGTCGGCCAGGGCCAGCCCGGCGACGGGTGCACGGCCGATGCTCACGCCGGGCGGCACGAGGGGGTGGGCGCGGCCGGCATCCGGCCCGCCCGTGACGACGAGGTCGAGGAGGCCGTGGTGCGTCACGGTTCGAGGCAAACCACCGGCGGCGCCAGCGACTGGGGCGACGTGGGCGGTACCAGCCCGACCAAGCGGACCAACCTCCGCGCCGGGTGGTGGGACCCCCGCCACCACCACCGAGGCCCCGTGAACCAGGGGTGGCAACCCCACGACGGCGCTCGCATCGAGAAGCTGCCCTCGGCTGGACAGGCCGTCCACGGACTCTCCGAGGTGCTCCGCCAGTGCCCGGCAGAGGTCGCCCGCGGTGTGCTCTCCCACCCACTCGACGCAGACGTCGACAGGTAGTGGCCTGCGCCGCGGCACGTGCACGGTGAGGGTCAGGCGCACGTCGTCATCTCCATGTCGTCCCCTCAGATGGTCCCCCGGTGACAGGGCCCCCCACGGTCCCGTCCGTGACCCACCGTAAGTGCCCGGGAGGCCGTTCCTGAGGTTGTCCACAGGTTCGCAGGAGACGTCAGGCCAACCACCGTCAACCTGCCAGCGTTGAAAGACCTTCAGCCCACGGCTGGATGGTTGATGTTCCTCAGATGCGTCTCATTGCCGCCAAACGGGTGCATCGCACCGTCGGTTCAGGAGATGGGTCCGAGAGGGTTCTGCCCGGATTCGCGCGGTGGTCCCGGTTCCTTGAGTTCGACGAAGAACGTGACGGTATCGGTCGAGCCGATGTTCTCCCCCGAATGCACCTGGGCGCCGAGCCAGCGGACCTGACCCGCCGGGATGGTCACCTCGACGCTCTGGCCGTCATGGTGGAGTCCGCGGTCGAAGGTGGAGGCGGTGATCATCACACTGTCGGGGTGCTCGTGAGGCTGTGTTTGGTCGCCGGGGTGATCGTGGTAGCGCAGGACCCTGACCGGTGGTTTTCGAATGCCACGGAGTAGAGCTCGGGGTTGGTTGCAACGGGGTCTGTCATGGCTCCTCCAGGCGACCATCGAGGCTGAGGAGTGAGGCTTACCACCTTGCTCGCGGCGTGGCAAGGCCACGACGTGCTGCTGCGTCCTTTCGCAACGAGCTGACCGGCTCGTCGGCGCAGAGTGCACGGGGCGCGACTACGCCGCGACGAACTTGCCTGAGGTCACGGCGGCGACGAGCTCAAGACGCCGCACGTCAGGCTCCTCACCAGGCTTCAAGATCTCCTTGTGGAGCAGCTGCAGCCGCCACATACCGTGCGCGCGTCGGCGCAAGACGGCCACCTTCCACGGACGACCAGCTCGCCACTCGTCAACGAAACCGCTGAACACGACGTAGAACGCAAGGCTCAAGAAGTCGATGGGTGCAAGGTCCTGCTTGAGCAGTTGGCCCCTGTGGACGGCGCGAACGTAGTACACCCACTGTTCGCGCTCTATCCGGACGTCGTGCTCGGTGGGCGTGAACGGCAGCGCGTTGTCTCCGGTGACGTCGAAGAACTCCCGGACGAAGTCCACGGTGGTCGACCGAACAGACGACCACTGCGGAAATGACGCCACGTGCGCCATCAGCGACAGGGGGCGCTCACGAACGGGGGAACACGCCTGATCCTGCGTCCTATCGCCGGCTGCTGACCACATGGTCCATGGATTCGCCTCGCTCAACGGTCAGGGACTTCCCGCACCTGTTCTCACGGTGACCTCCGCAACTGCAAGGGCACGAACCGTGGAGTGCGAGCGGCGTAGTCGGCGTATCCCTCGAATCGTTGGGCCAGGCGGGCTTCCTCCCATCGTGCTTTCACGTTCAGGAGCAGGACCAGCGCTGCGAGGGTGAGGAGCCGCAGCCCGCTTCCGGCCGCCACCGTGATTGAGGCCATCATGAGCAGCAACCCGCTGTAGATGGGGTGGCGTGCGTACCGGTAGAGGCCGCCGGTACGCAGCTGTGCGTGGGCGTTCGGCAACGGTGTGGCCGTCAGACCTCGGCCGAGTCCCGTTGCGCCGATGACCATCACGGCCATGCCCAGGACGGTGGCCGCGCTGCAGGCAACGGTCAGAGCGGTGGGCACCGGCCAGTCGTCGCCATTCGGGAGCACCACGAGGACACCGATCAGCACGAACTGGCCAGCGACCAGTAGCCGCGCGGTCCTGACATCACCAGAGGCCGGGCTGCCTTCTTGCCCGGCGGCGGATTCTGTGGGTGGGCTCATCTGATCGGCTTCCTTCACGGACGGGAAAGTGGAGCCATCGAGTGGTTGGGTGCCGAGGTTGACAGCGCGTCGACGAGCCCCATCATTGCCCTTGGCCCTGGTGGTCGAGGACGTGGCAGTGGTAGACGGCGGCGCCGTCGAAGTCGGCGAACCGTAGCCCGACGGTGACCTAGGAAGGGGACGGCCCATCGGCGAGGTGTTGGCAATCGTTCACTCCATCAGCATGAGCGCGAACATCGGGGTGCGTCTCACCGCCGCCTAGACGCGCGCGTGGGGTGTCGCGGGCCGGCTGGGGATCGGATGCGTGGCTCTGCAGGAGCGGCCGGTCGAAGGACGCCAGTGGTGACGTTGAAGGACCCTGCGTCGTTTGCGTTCGCCCAAACGACGGAGCCACCACGCGATGACATGTCGGGGCTTGAATCTCACGTCCATGTCGGTGGGAAGTGGAAGCGGTCGATCAGCAGGCTCGCGGAATGCACCGACTGCGCCCCGCGGATTCGGGACCGCTTCGACCTCACCCTGGAGTGGATTCCGCCGCTCATACATGGGCGCCGAGAGCCCTTCGCCAACGCGCTGAGTGGCTACGGAGACTTCTTCGGGCTCTTGAGGACTTCCCGGGGATGTCGTTGATGGTTCACGGGATGCGCGGAGCGTCTCTGTGCCCTGACGGCAGCGCGGGGTGACGCGCACGGCATCGGGGGGTTATCCACAGGTTGACGTTCTCGGGATGCGGTGTGGGCTGCTCTCAGGTTCGATGTGAGTCTGATGGTCGTCGAGGGGCGGTCGCGGGGGAGGGAGGGCTTGGTCATGGATGCCGTGCGCACGCTCGAGAACGAGGTGCGCGAGCTCATCCGTCGGTCGGGGTTGGATCCCTCACGCGACGAGGTGGCCGTGCGCCGGCTCGTCGGCGAAGCGGTGTCGGACTACGACGAGCGTTCGCTCTCCGGTGGGATGCCGGTGCTCGCCGATCTGGAGGCCGCCTCGCGGTCGGTGTGGGACAGCGTCGCCGGCTACGGGCCGCTCCAGCAGTACTTCGACGACCCGAGCGTGGAGGAGATCTGGGTCAACGAGCCGTCGAAGGTGTTCGTGGCACGCAACGGGGTGGCCGAACTGACGACGACCCTGTTGACGCAAGACCAGGTCCGCGACCTCGTCGAACGCATGCTCAAGTCGTCGGGCCGGCGGGTTGACCTCTCGACGCCCTTCGTGGATGCCGTTCTCCCAGACGGGAGTCGGCTTCACGTCGTCATCCCCGACATCACCCGTGACCACTGGTTCGTCAACGTCCGCAAGTTCGTGGTCAAGGCCGATTCGATGGACGACCTCGTGCGGCTCGGCACGGTGACACGCCAGGCGGCGCACTTCCTCGAGGCGGCCGTCGTTTCCGGTCTCAACATCCTCGTCGCGGGTGGGACCCAGGCCGGCAAGACGACCTTCCTCAACTGTCTGGGGGCCGCGGTGCCGCCTCGCGAGCGGATCGTCACCTGTGAGGAGGTCTTCGAGTTGCGGATCCCGCACCGTGACGTCGCGTCGATGCAGTGTCGCCAGCCCTCGCTCGAGGGCACGGGTGAGATCCCGCTGCGCCGCCTGGTCAAGGAGGCGCTGCGCATGCGGCCGTCGCGGATCGTCGTCGGCGAGGTGCGCCAGGCCGAGAGCCTGGACCTGCTCATTGCGCTCAACTCCGGGCTTCCCGGCATGGCGACCGTTCACGCCAACAGCGCCCGTGAGGCCGTCACGAAGATGTGCACCCTGCCACTGCTCGCGGGGGAGAACGTCTCGGCCCGGTTCGTCGTGCCGACCGTCGCCTCATCGATCGACATCGTCGTCCATGCGGCCCTCGAGCGTGACGGTCGACGCGTCGTGCGCGAGATTGCCGCCGTGCCCGGGCGCGTCGAGGGCGACGTCGTCGAGATCGCCGACCTCTTCGTCAGGCGTCACGGCGAGCTCCGGCGCGCTGAGGGCTTCCCGCCGCACGAGGAGCGGTTCGAACGCTCGGGATACGACCTCTCCGCGCTGTTGGCACCGGGTGTGCCATGACCGGCTTGCTGCTCGGCCTGACCTTCGGCGTTGGGATCTTCCTCATCTGGTGGAGCCTCTGGGTGCCGACCCCGCGAGAGCCCAGGTCGGTCACCCGCGTCGGCCCCCTTGAGCGGCTGTCCGACGAGATCGTCCAGGCGGGGTTCACCGGACTCACGGTTCGCACACTGATCGCCGCGTGCGTCGTCGCCTTCGTCCTCGTGCTGGCCTTCGTGCAGGCGGCCGTGGGGGTCCTACCGATCGCTGGCTGCTTCGCCCTCATGGCCTCGTTTGCCCCCGTTGCCCTGGTGCGTCGACGGGCCCGGATGCGGCGGGCTCGCCTGCGCGATCTGTGGCCGGATGCCGTCGACAACATCACGTCGGGGGTGCGGGCCGGGATGGCCCTGCCCGAGGCGTTGTCACAGCTGGGCACGCGCGGCCCGGATGAGCTGCGCGAGCCCTTTCTCGCCTTTGCCGATGACTACCGCCTGAGCGGGCGGTTCCACGACTGCCTCGACCGGCTCAAGGAGCGACTCAGCGACCCGGTCGGTGACCGCTTGGTCGAGAGCCTGCGCATTGCTCGAGAGGTGGGCGGCACTGATCTCGGGCACCTCCTGCGCACGCTGTCGGGCTTCCTGCGTGAGGACGCGCGCACCCGGGCCGAGCTCGAGACGCGGCAGTCGTGGACCGTCAATGCCGCACGACTGGCCGTCGCCGCGCCGTGGCTCGTGCTCGCGATGCTGTCCACGAACCCGCAGTCGGTGCGCGCGTATGCCAGCGGGTTGGGGTTCGTGGTGCTGGCCGTCGGCGGCGCACTCACGGTGCTCGCGTACTGGTCGATGCTGCGCATCGGTCGCCTGCCCGAGGACGAGCGGGTGCTGCGGTGAGCGGTGTGGTGCGCTCGGGGGCGATCCTCGGTTTCCTCATGGGCTGTGGCCTCCTGCTCATCTGGGTAGGGCTGCCCCGACACCGCCGACCCGGTCTCGCGGGACGAGTGGTCCCCTACCTGCGTGACACGCCCAGACCGTCGAGACTGCTCGACATCGAGCGGGCGCCCAATGGGGCCGTTGCCGCCGTCACCGCCCCGATCGTCAAGGACCTCGGCGCCCTGGTCGAGCGGATCATGGGCGGCGCCGACTCGGTGCGACGACGGCAGTTGCGCGCAGGCGTGGCGGCCGACGTCGACCGGTTTCGTGCAGAGCAGGTGCTGTGGGGCGCTCTCGGTGCCGCGGTCGGAGGCCTCCTCGGTACCACGGCCCTCCTCGTGAGGGATGCCGGTGCCGTGACCGTGGTGATGATGACGCTCATCGGTGCCGGGGTCGGCATCACCGGTGCCGACTACAACCTCTCCCGCCGGGCCCAGCGCCGCGAGGCGCGCATGCTCATGGAGTTCCCCACCGTTGCCGAGCTCCTCGCCCTGGCGGTTGCCGCCGGTGAGGGCGCAGTCGGTGCCCTCGACCGGGTCTGCCGACTGTCCAGCGGCGAGCTGGCCGGCGAGCTGCGACGCTGCCTGGCTGATGCCCGCGCCGGTGCGAACTTGCCCACCGCGCTGCAAGGGCTCGCGGACCGCACCGGGCTGCCGAGCCTGCGCCGGTTCGTCGACGGCGTCGTCATCGCCGTCCAGCGCGGCACACCGTTGGCCGAGGTGCTGCGCGCGCAGGCGCAGGACGTCCGTGAGGAAGGTCGGCGGGGCCTGATGGAGGCGGGCGGTCGCAAGGAGATCGCGATGATGGTCCCAGTCATCATCGACCTAGCATCCCTTTGGCAAGCCTTGTCGATCGGCGCCGATGCGGCGATCAGCTGTCATCCTAGGCGGCGGATTCGTCAGTGCCACAGCGGAGCTGGGCGAGCAACCTTCCCAACCTCCAGGGCCACCAGTTGCCGTGCGTCTCTACGCCCACTGTGGGCAACCCATCTCACCCATTCCATGGGGGTCTGCGGCTGACAATCGCCGGACCGCACCAGCCATCCGAGGGTCGCCATCCTCGCAGGTGCCGGGGGCGGACCCAACCCCTAGAGTGCCGGGTTGCGTCTCTGCCGTTCACGAAGACGCTGCCAACCTGCCTGTTGGACAGGGCATTTGGCGATGGCTAATCGCGTCGACGCGCGCACATGTGATCCCCTTCGTCATCGCGCTGGGAAGAAGTGCCAACTCCCAACATGCCGCAGACGGTCTCGATAGGCTCCGAACAAGCGACGGCAGACCGGGCCGCCGCCGGATCGAGCGCAAAGGCTGAGGTATGGGGCTGTTTGGGAACAAGAAGCCACGGCTGCCGAACTACGTGGGGTTCAACCTTGACGCTTTGCTTCGGGACCCGGAATGGGCCTACGCAATCAGCCAAGCGGGCATCGATATACGTGAATGCGAAATAGTGCTGCGGTTGGCGGAGCCTACGATCGGCACCGGCGTGGGGGCCACCCCGGCGAATCCAAGGCCCGCCGTTCTCCTTGGCCAAGGCGCCACTCTGGCCATGGCGTTTCCCAATGAGCGCGAGATCATCGTTGTGAAGCGGAACAAAGCGAAAGCCGAACTGCAGACGCAGCGTTCCGGCTGGTTTCAGATTCTATTCGCGCCCGTTGACCGTCTTGACGCATTCATGTTCTGGGGTGCTCAGCCCCAATCCACCGACGAGTTAGTGGTGTAGGCGGGTCGAGACACGCGAATGCCCCTGCGGGACGGCAGGATTGGACTTGCTAAGGGTCTGATCCGCCACGTCCGAAGGGGCACTCGACAAGTGCAAG
>Ga0209369_1000321_pt1 | contig 83393 bp, 70 predicted proteins | sample EBPBio142010_DNA_FD_185865 | JGI IMG/M metagenome (GOLD analysis project Ga0209369, IMG submission 185865) | Wastewater treatment Type I Accumulibacter community from EBPR Bioreactor in Madison, WI, USA - Reactor 1_10/4/2010_ DNA (SPAdes)... | ecosystem: Engineered > Bioreactor > EBPR >...
AGGAAATCCAGGTGCGCGCCAAGACCGTCATCATGGCGACAGGCGTGTGGCTGCGCGACTGGATGGGGCTCGGCAAGGATGGCGAAAAACCGTTGCATGTGCGCCCGGCCAAAGGCGTTCACGTGGCAATCCCATGGTTGAAAATCCGCAACGACTGCACCGTGACGGTGCCGGTGCCCGGCCGCAGCCGTCGCGCGACCATCACGCGCTGGGGCAACGTCTCCTATCTTGGCACGACCGATGAGGACTATCAGGGCGATCTTGATGATGTGCATTGCACGCGTCGCGAGCTTGATTTTCTGATTGAGGGCGCGTGCAGCGCACTCAATATCGACCTGACGCCGGATGATGTCGTCGGCAGCATCGCCGGGTGCCGTCCGCTGGTAGCCGCTTCGTCTGGCGGTAGCACCATGGACGTCAAACGCGATCATTCCGTGCATGTTGCACCAGACGGCCTCGTCACGATTGTGGGCGGCAAGCTGACGACTTCGCGTCATATGGCCGAACAGACGGTGGATGCTGCTGCGAAAGTTTTGGGTGATCGTCGCCGCTGCACCACGAAGAAGGCGTTTCTGCTGGGTGCAGCCGGTTATGACGCACAGGCAATCGTGGCTTCCGGTGGCATGGAGGCACATCTGGGTGAACGTTACGGCACGGAATCGCGCTTCGTCAGCGATCTGATGGCTGCTCGTCCTGAACTTGCCGAACCGGTGGTGGAGGGCCTGCCCTATACCGGCGGAGAAGTCGTCTACGCTGCCCGGCATGAACTTGCCCGGACCATCGATGACGTGCTGTCGCGTCGTATGCGTGCCCGCCTGATGGCGCGCGATGCCTCCGCCCGTGCCGCCGCAAAGGTTGGCGCCTTGCTGGGTGAAGAGCTTGGTCTCCCACAGGCCGAAATCGACCGTCAGGTCGCCGCCTATGTGGCCGCGACCGAAAAAGAAAAATCCATTCTCACAGGAGCGAACTGAACATGATCAGCAAGGAAGCCATCAAGCGCGGTTACAATCGCGGAAATTATGTCGTTGGTGCCCCGACCCAGCCGCATTATGCCGGCAGCATCAACGAAATCGGAACCAAGGCCGATCTGGCTCAGGACGCCGTTTCAGTGGACGCCGCCCTTGTCGCGAAGCTGCAGGGCGTTGCAGACGAAGTTCTGACCGCGCGCGAAGATCTCGTTGTGAATACCCGCGACTGGTGGGCGCGCACGATGGTCGCGGAAACGGGCGGAAAGCCCGCAACGGTTGATGGTGTGTTCGTTCGCGTTTCGACGGTGGAGCAGGTTCAGGCTGTCATGCGCCTTGCGCATGAAGCCAAGGTACCCGTCACGGTTTCTGCCGGGCGCTCCAATGTTACTGGCGCGGCGCTGCCGCTGCGCGGCGGTATCGTGCTTGATGTCTGCAATCTCAACCGTTTTGTCGGCTTCGATGCGGACAGCCAGATCGTCGAAGTTGAAGCTGGCATGTTCGGCGATATTTTTGAGGAAATGATCCAGCGCGACTTTGGCATGACCATGGGGCATTGGCCGTCCTCGTTCGGTATCAGCACTGTGGGCGGCTGGATAGCCTGCCGCGGCGCGGGCCAGCTTTCGACGCGCTACGGCAAGATTGAGGACATGGTCTATGGCATGGAAGTCGTGCTGGCCGATGGTTCGCTGGTGACGGTTGGAAACTATGCCCGCGCGGCAATCGGACCTGATCTGCAGCAGATCTTTATCGGTTCGGAAGGTACGCTCGGCATCATCGTGAAGGCGCGCCTGAAACTGCATCGCCTGCCGGACTACGCTCGTGCGATTGCCTATGGGTTCAAGAGCTTTGCCATCGGTCTGGAAGCCTGCCGCGGCATCATGCAGGGCGGTGCCAATCCGGCAGCGCTGCGTCTTTACGACGAGCTGGAAAGCGGCGTGCAGTTCGGTCTGCCGGAAAGCAACGTGCTGCTGATTGCGGACGAAGGCGCGCAGGAAATGGTCGATGCCGTGATGGCGATCAGCGAGAAGGTTTGCGCTGAACTCGGTGACAAGCTTGATGGTGATACGATTTTCGAGAAGTGGCTCGATACGCGTTATCTGACCGGCAAGAGCGCCGAGGGCTTCAAACGCAGCCCCGGCTTTGTTGCCGATACGCTGGAAATGACCGGCTGCTGGCGCGATCTGCCTGCGATCTACGATGAAGTCGTGGCTGCCATCAATGCCGTGCCAGGTACGCTGGCGGGATCGGCGCATCAGTCGCATGCCTATGTCGATGGCGCCTGCCTTTATTTCTCGCTGCGTGGCGACGTGGACGTGGAAAAGCGCGCTGAATGGTATCGTGCTGCATGGGATGCTGCCAATGCCGTTCTAATCAAGTATGGTGCAGCATTGAGCCATCACCACGGCGTTGGATTGCTCCGTGCGCCTTACATGAAAGACGCTCTCGGATCGGCATTTCCGTTGCTGGAAACGGTGAAGAAGGCGCTCGACCCGGACAACCTGCTTAACCCCGGCAAGCTCGGACTTTCGCTCGACATGCCAAGAGACGGAAAATGATGGAATGACTTTGGACAGGACGATCGGTGAGCGGCTTTTACGGGCGCCAGTCATGGCAACGCTCTACGGCGTGGACAATCTTCAGGCGTTTCTGGACAGCAAGGCGGAAGTGGGCATCGTTGCCAATATCGCCTTGCGCCACGTGGCTGAAGTGCTGAATGCGCTCAAGAAAAGCAACAAGCTGATCGTTCTGAACATCGACAGTTGCGAAGGCCTGTCGCAGGACAAGGGGGCCATCGAGTTTCTTGCCGAGATTGGCATTTCGGTGCTGCTGTCGACCCGCGTTCCAACAATTCAGAAGGCTGCGCAATGCGGCCTTCTGACCATGCAGAAGGTCTTCGTGACCGACCGTTCCACCTGGCCCCGCAGTCTGAAGGCAATCTCGCAAAGCGCACCCAATCTGGTGCAGATCATGCCATCGCCGATGCTTGGATACCTGTCTGCAGAAGACAAGCGCCGCCTGCCACCCATCGTGGCTTCTGGCTTTATTTGCAATGAGGACGATGTATCTGCAGCAATGAAACAAGGTGCTATTGCCGTTTCTTCAAGCAACAAGTCGCTCTGGAACTATGGTGGCCGTCGATAGGTGTCAGGCAAATGCAGTGGAGCCTGTTGCTATTCCACCCGGATAGATACCCTTCAAGGACGCTCGGCTGCATGACTGTGGCCAATGGTTCTGGCCAGCTTAATCTGTTTTGAACCTATTCAAGCCTATCCGCGGTGCACTCTGTATGGCGGCGTTCAGCTTGTTTTCGTCGGTCGAGACTTACTTATAGCAACCCAGTTGCGCGGCTTCTGTTCTCGCCTGTACCCGCTGTATTTCTCTTAGCGCCGGATATTCCGTTCGCTGGAGAAGCTGCTTGCACCTGACCTGTTTATATTCAGGGTCGATCGGCCGATCGGTGCTGCAACCAGACAGGACGAGTATTGTGATACAGGCTGCAGCGAGCGTTCTCATTGGCGTTCCTCTTTGAGAAGAGTATAGCGCTCATTCACGTAACGGGTAGGAGGGATGATCCAGAAGGAGCGATAAAAGTGCATGGTCGTTTGCCGGGCTATCTCTTCAACGAGGCTTGAGAAATATCTCGTGGAGACAGCGATCTCGAAAACTACCGACCATTGATCAGGTTTTCACGACATTCTCTGAGCATCCATCAATGATCAGAAAATGTACCTACACTTCATTTGGTTTTGGGTGAAGGTCTTTGCCGTTCGAGCCATCGCCCATAGGATGAGAAGATCGAGCTGACGGTGAAAAAGAAAACGGCCACCAGAATGTAGGCTTCGTCGTAATAGCCGAGCCATGAAGGATCGGTCGCAGAAGCTTTGGCCGCATTCAGAAGATCGAAAATTCCGATTACCGTCACCAGCGATGTGGCGAGCAGAAATCCCACAGCGAGATTGACAAGTCCGGGTATGACGATGCGGATTGCTTGCGGCAAAACGACCAGCCGCATCGACTGTGCCGTGGTCAGACCCAATGCCGTGGCGGCTTCATACTGGCCGTGTGAAATCGCCTGCAGCCCGCCACGGATGACTTCAGCCACATAAGCCGACCAGAATAACGCGATGAGGAGCACAGCCCGCCAGATCTTATCGAGCTGTTCACCGCCCGGTAGCGCCATCGGCAGAATGAGCATGGCCACGTAGAGGATGGCGACCATGGGAATGGCGCGCATGAGTTCGATGTAGATGATCGAAAGTACTCGTATCAAGCCCATCTTTGATCGTCTTGCCAGCGCCAGCAGCACGGCTATGGGCAACGATGTTGCAAAGCAGGTCAGCCAAAGAAGCAGCGTCACCGGCAAGCCGCCCCATTGATTGGAGCTGACGCGCGGAGAAAACCAGCCGCCAGTCATAAGCGCCCAGCAAAGAAGCAGCGTAGCGACCCACAGCCATACAAGCCGTATCGACCAGAAGCGGGGTGAAGCCGAAAACCCAAGCAGACCAAATATTGCGACCACCGCTAGAGCCGGACGCCATTGCTGTTCGGTCGGGAAGAACGCAAAAAGAATGAAACGCAACTTGGCTGCAATAAAGGCCCAGCATGCACCTTCTGCCGCTTTGCAATCGATGCTCGTGCCAGCAAAGACGGCGTTGAACAATGCCCAGTTGAATATGACCGGGATCGTCCAAAAGAGAAAAGCCAACGTAACGAGAGTGATAACGGTATTGAGCCGCGAGCCGAAGAGCCCGTCACGCACGTGACGCCAGCGGCGGAGAGCTGTGGTTGCGAAAGCGCCAGGTATGGTGACGATCAGCCTCTCGTGAATTTCGCTCATTTCAGCAATTGACCTCGAAGCGCGACGCGGCGGTTATAAATATTCATTGCGATGGAAACTGCGATATTCAACACAACATAAATGCCGACGAGCAGCACCAGCGCCTCCAAAGCCTGACCTGTCGTGTTGGATGTCGTATTGATGATGCTGACCAGGTCCGGGTAACCAATCGCCACTGCAAGGCTCGAATCCTTGGTGAGATCGAGATAGCAGGATGTCATCATCGGGGTGATGACACGCAAGGCCTGTGGCAATACGATCAACCTGAATATCTGGTTATTATGCAGGCCGAGCGCGCGCGCTGCTTCCCATTGGCCTTGGTTCACGGACTGAATGCCCGCCCGCACGATTTCAGCGATGGTCGCGGAAAACTTGACTGTCAATCCGATCAGAAGGACTGCGAATTCCGGGCTGAGTACATGGCCGCCGCGAATATTGAAGCCGGACAGAGATGGAGCCTCGATAGTTATGCCGACGCTGCTGGCCTTGACGGCTGGCAGAAAGAATGCAGCTCCAACAATGAGCGTGATCCATTTTGTGCGGCGGATTTGAGGCTTCCAGCGCCACCATAAGAACAAGGCGATTGTGCAAGCTGTAAGCAGCAGCACATCTGGTATAGTCAGGTCGATCGTCAATGCAGGAACGTACACACCGCGATTGCTGAGATAAAAACTGCCGAAGGCGGAAAAGGCTCGTCTTGGTGGTGGAAAGGCCTGGATTAAAGTCAGCCAGAAAAATAGCTGCAGCAGAAGCGGCGTATTGCGGACGATCTCAATATAACCGCGCAGAAGTCCGCCCAACAGGGGATTGCGCAACATGACTGCAACGCCGATCAGTACGCCAAGGATTGTTGAAAGCACGATCCCGCCGACCGCCGCCTTAACAGTGTTCAGCAGGCCGACACTGATCGCGCGCCAATATGGATCGCCAGCCTGAAAGGCAAACGAACTCTCGCCAATTTCGAAATTTGCGGAGCGGAAAAGGAAGCCGAATCCGGGCTGGATTCCGTGTCTATGCATCGCTTGCAGAACATTTCCCGCCAGCACGAACAGCGCAGCAAACAGAAGGACGATCAAAGCCAGCTGAAGCAGCGGATGCGGACCTAGCCAGCGTATAAAACCGCGCGGACGCGGTGGTGTTTGTGCACTGCTACTGCAAGTCCAATCGATGATTGAAGTCATGTCAAAATTCCGGTCGCTATGCAAGGAGTGGGAACTTTTGTTCCCACTCGAAAGTCGGCTCACCGGAATGGCGGCGAATAGAGGAGGCCGCCATTGGTCCACAATCGGTTATACCCACGATCGAAGCCGAGCGGTTTCAGATTGCGGTCGAAAATCTCACCGTAATTGCCCACGGTCTTGATGATGTTGTAGGCCCATTTCGGATCAAGGCCGATTGCTTCACCCAGTGCGGGGTCGACACCAAGGAAGCGCTTGATAGCCGGGTCCTCCGACGTCAGAAATTCATCGACGTTGTCCTTGGTGATGCCCCATTCTTCAGCCTGGATCGTTGCGTTGACTGTCCAATTGACGATCTCCAGCCAGCGGTCGTCGCCACTGGCAACAGCAGGGGCCAGCGGCTCCTTGGAAAGGCGTTCCGGGAGAAGCACGTAATCATCGGGATTCTTCAATTGTGTGCGTTTACCGACAAGATCGGTGGAATCCTGCGTCAGAGCATCAACGCGCGCCGATTCCAGTGCTGCATTGAATTCGTTCGTATCCTCGATGGTGACCGGCGTGAACTTGTGGCCGGTCTTGCGGAAGTAGTCGGCAATGTTGAGTTCACCGGTGGTTCCGCTTTGAACACCAATCGTTGCTCCGTCGAGATCAGCCGCACTTGAGACGCCCAGATCTTTGCGAACCAGAAGTCCTTGTCCGTCGTAGAAGACTGTCGGGCCGAAATGGAAACCGAGTTGAAAGGCACGCGTAATCGTTATCGTGACGCCGGAAAGGAGCACGTCGAACTCACCTGCCTGCAGGGCCGGCAGCCGTTGTTGCGGCGAGGAGTTGGTGAACTCCACCTTGTCTGGATCGTTGAAGACGGTGATGGCGAGCGCTTTTCCATAATCGATGAAAAAGCCTTGCCATTTACCGTCGCTGCTGGGCGAAAAGAAACCGGGCGTCGTGCCGACCCCGACTTTGATCACGCCGCGCTGCTTGATGCGGTCCAGCGTTGGGCCCGCATTGGCGGTTGTTCCCGCCACAAGGCTTGCAGCCATTACCGCCGCGCTCAAAGTCAAATTCACCAGCAGCTTGTTGTCGCGTGCCGCCCGCCCTAACCAACTCGTCATTTGCAATCCCTCTCCCACCCAACGCATTGCATCGGGCTTATCTGTTGACTAGGAAAGCTTAGGGCAATGCAAATAATGTAAGAAAGGAAGTGCTATCTATTTTTTATTTTCCAGGGGGCAATTTATTCTTTTGAGCGGCGTTCATTTATATTTCGGATATTTTCCAGTATTTACGAATTAAATGGAATGCATCGATAAAAACATTATGATTTATAGTTTTGTTTTATAACTATAATAGATTTTGCAGAAATATAATCTTGATGGATGTTGATTGGGGCAGATATTGCCCCGTTCTGATCAGCCTATCGAGACAAGTTCTTGTGAAAGAGCATTCATGGTTTCAGCGCCATCGGCGGTGATGAGGAACTGTTCTTCGATCATCAGGGCTCCTAATCCGTTTGCGTAAAACGGCGCCTCCACGGCCAGCACCATGTTCGGTTCGATGGCCATGTCGTTGCCATGCGAGATGAAAGGCCATTCCTCGATCCCGAGCGCCGAGCCGACCGAGTGCCCGAAATGCCCACGATAATATTCGCTGAAGCCATGACGACGCATGGTGGAGAGCATCGCTTCGTGAACCTGACCGAATGTGTTGCCGGGTTTCAGCAGGGCTGTTCCGGCTTGAAAGGTCTCCTGGAGCGCTTTGTAAATCTGCTCAGCAAGAGGAGCAGGCTTGCCATAGACGAAGGTGCGCGCGCCATCCGAAGAATAACCATTCACAAGCGTGCCGACATCGGCCTTGATGAGGTCGCCTTCCGCCAATTGTGCGGCAGGGTTTTGAAGGTTCGGCCCGACCGAAATATAGGCCCAATGGCCGGACAGGCTCTGGCCGTTTGCTTTGGCAGCATTGGTCGCTCCGGTCAGCCAGGCATCGGAAAGCTCGGCGGTTGTGGAGCCCGACCGCGCCGCAGTCGCCATATTCTGCAACCCGCTTTCCGCATAACGGGCGGCATTGCGTAGATATTCAATCTCGCGGGGGCTCTTTATCAGGCGCAACCGCTTTACGATGCTGGAAGCATCGCGCCATTGGGCAAAAGGCAGGATTTCTTTCAACAGCACAAAATCAGCCACAGGCATGAATTCAAGGTCGACGCCGAGGCTGGCTTGAGCGAGACCACGTTCGGCAATCATATCTGCAAGCAGTTGAAAGGCTGCTTTCTGGTCGAAGGTTTCCGGGCGGGGACCGATATTACCACTGTTGCGATAGGCAGCGTTGAGGTCTTCTATCGTATGGGCGTCGCGAACCGCGACGGCGTCGATCCAGATTCGATGCGAGCGGAAGTCGATCTCATCAGCCGTTGCGCGTGCTGCTGTCAGCGCCTGATCGCTGACAATGGCGCCAGGACGTGCCGAGGCATCCGCTGGAACCAGCGCTATGGCCGAACCGGTGCGCCCCCACATTGTCGCCACGCCCGCAGCAATTCCGGTGGCATAGCGAAAGTTTTCCGGCTGAAAAAGCACCAGTGCATCCAGTTCTTCTGCAGTGAGCAGATCCTGTACGCGGTTCCGATCCATATAAGTCATGGCTGATCTCTTGAGGTTATGCTTTGTCAGTGCGCCTTATATCGGACGGCTTGTGCTGCAGTCCGGATGGTTTGTCCAATAGATTGACTCTTTATGGAATAAATTTCTAATAATTCTCGCTATCTCACGGTGCCACCGCTTACCGATGCTCTCGCGGTCGCGGTATAAGCGTTGCTAACGGAGAGCCTGATAGGGCGCTTTCCACGCAGGAGAATAATATGGGTGGCTTCAACATTCGTGATCGCAAATCTGGATTGGCTTACTGGAGCTTGAGCGCGGCATTGGCCGTGACGCTCGGTATCGGATCGTTCAGCCAGGCGCTGGCGCAGGAAAGCGACCCGGACGCGATAATCAATATAGGCTCGCTCTACGAGCCGCAAAATCTCGACAATACCGCCGGTGCGGGGCAGGGCATCAACGAAGCCTTCAACGGCAATGTCTATGAGGCCCTGTTCCGGCTTGCTGATGACGGCAAGGTCGAGCCGGTCCTGTCGAAGGATTACAGCGTCAGCGACGACGGGCTGACCTATACGTTCAAGCTGCAGCCGGGAGTGACTTTTCACTCTGGAGCGCCGTTGACTTCCAAGGACGTCAAATTCTCCATCGAGCGCGTTGCCGCGCCGGAATCGAAGAGCTCACGCAAAAGCAGCCTCAAGACTATTTCAGCCGTTGAGACTCCGGATGATGAAACCGTTGTCGTCAAGCTGACTTCGCGCTCAATCTCGCTGCCGTACAATCTAAGCTATGTATGGGTGGTGAACGACGAAGCGAAGGATCTGCAGTCGAAGGAAGACGGAACCGGACCTTACGAGCTGGAAGACTGGCGTCGTGGGTCGTCCCTGTCGATGAAGCGCTTCGATAAATATTGGGGCGCCAAGCCGAAAAACGGCGAGGTGGTCTTCCAGTATTTCACCGATGCCAGTGCGCTGAACAATGCTTTGCTGACCGGTTCGGTTGATATCATTACGTCGGTTCAAAGCCCGGATTCGCTAGACCAGTTCAAGGACAATCCCGATTTCACCGTCAGCGAAGGGCAGTCGACCACCAAGCTGCTGCTGGCCTATAACGACCGTATTGCGCCATTCGACAATGTCAAAGTGCGCAAGGCGCTCGCCCGTGCAATCGACGACCAGAAGCTTTTGAAGGCCGTGTGGGGCGATTATGGCACGCTGATCGGCTCATTCGTACCGCCGACCGATCCGTGGTATGTCGATCTCACCAAGGTCGACGCCTATGATCCTGAAAGTGCCAAGGAACTTCTCAAGGAAGCTGGTTACCCGGATGGCTTCACCTTCACTATCGATACGCCGAATTACGATCCACACCCGATTTCCGCGCAGTTCATCCAGAGTGAGCTGGCCAAGGTCGGCGTAACCGTCAAGATCAACGTCATCACTGCCAATGAGTGGTACACGAAGGTCTATAAGGCACACGATTTCCAGGCCACCTTGCAGGAGCATGTGAACCATCGCGATATCGTGTTCTATGGCAATCCCGATTTCTATTGGGGTTATAACAATCCGAAGGTTGTCGAACTCATCAAGGAAGCGGAAGCAAGTGCTACGACGGATGAACAGACGGCCAAGCTGACCGAGGCGAACAAGATCATTGCCGAAGATGCGGCCAGCAACTGGTTCTACCTCTATCCGCAGATCGTTGTTTCGAAAAAATCAGTGAGCGGCTACCCGATCAACGGCCTGAACTCCCAGTTTTCCGCCTATGACATTGTGAAAGCGGAATAATAACCGCCTGTCGATATCGAGAACATCAACTCGACAGACCGCGCCGCCTGAATTAATTTCCGGCGGCGTTGTCGCATTTGCATGAGGGTCTGAGCGCTGCCCTGACATCGGAGAGGTAAACGCTATTTTCGCCTATATCATACGCCGTTCAGCCATATTGGTTCTGTCGGTTTTCATCGCATCGATCGTGTTGTTTCTGCTGTTGCGCCTTCTGCCGGGCGATCCCGCAAATGCGCTTGTTTCTGTTGGTGCGGATGCGGCGCAGATCGAGGCAGCGCGCAAGCAGGTCGGTTCGGACCTGCCTCTCTACGAGCAGTTTCTGCGTTTTATCGGTAGCCTCCTGCGCTTTGATCTTGGTAATTCCTTTGTGAGTGGAGCACCGGTTCTTGCCGAAATCGGCAAGCGGCTGATTGTGACCGTGCCTTTGACGCTGATGGCATTCGTCGTTGCGATCATGATCGCGGTGCCACTCGGCATTCTGTCGGTTGTGCGCCAGAACCGCTGGTATGGAACGGTGATATCCGTCATCTCCCAGCTCGGCATTGCCGTGCCGGTGTTCTGGATAGGCATTCTGCTGGTCTGGTTTTTTGCAGTTAAGCTGCGGTTGTTTCCTTCGGGTGGTTTCCCATCACGAGGATGGCAGTCGGCGCCAGCTGCTTTTCAATCGCTGGTATTGCCGGTCACAACCATTGCCATCGTCATGTCGGCATCGTTGATCCGTTATGTCCGTTCGGCCACGCAGGACGTGCTTGGCAGCGACTATCTTCGTACCGCACGGGCGCTTGGCGCGACATTCTCGCAGGCACTTGTCCGTCACGGTATTCGCAACGGCGCGGTGCCGGTGATCTCGATCCTCGGTATCGAGCTTGCCTCGACTTTGCTTGGTGCTGTGGTGGTCGAACGTGTCTTCTCGTTGCCGGGTCTCGGTTCGATGCTTCTGCTCGGCATAGAGCAGCGCGACTATCCCAATGTTCAGGGTGTTCTGCTGGTATCGACGCTTCTGGTGCTGCTGGTCGGCTTTGCCGCAGATCTCCTGCAACGACTGATTGACCCGCGCTTGCGCCAGCGGTCTGCGGGAGGTCGTGCATGACGGAGCCTGCTGATATGACGCTTGCCGTCGGGGATGAAAAGCCGGCTTACCGACTGCCATGGCCCCTTATTGTGGGTGGATTGCTGCTGGGGTTGCATGTGGCTGTCGCTCTTCTCTCGCTGGTCTGGACACCTTACGGTGCCGGCGAAATGGTCGGTGGACGACTGGAGGCTCCGTCCTGGCTGCATTGGGCCGGTACGGATCGTCTGGGACGCGATTTGATGACGCAAATCATGATCGGTTCGCGCATTGCGCTTATCGTTGGCTGTGGAGCCATCGCGCTCAGCGCAGTGATTGGCGTCACGCTGGGTGTGCTTGCGGCGTTTGCAACGCAGACGCTTGATGATGTGCTGGCGGCAACGCTCGATATTCTCATCGCCTTCCCAACCCTGTTGCTGGCCATGTTAATCGTGGCTTCCAGCGACGGTGCAAGCCTGATGACCGCCATCGTGGCCATCGGTATCGCCGGATCGGCCATCGTGGCACGTCTGACCCGCATCCTCGCAAAGCGGGTTCTGGCGATGGATTACATTACGGCATCGCGCATTTCCGGCACATCACGGCTCGGGTTGGTCCGCATCCATGTGCTGCCGAACATCTGGCCGACGCTGATTGTCAATTTTGCACTTCAGTTCGGGCTGGCGGTGATCGCGGAAGCATCGCTTTCCTATCTTGGTCTTGGCGCTCCACCGCCCAATTCATCCTGGGGACGGCTTCTGCAGGAGGCGCAAGCGTCGGTTTATACGGCGCCGTTCGGTGCCATAGCACCCGGTCTGGCGCTTGTCTCATTGGTGATCGGGCTCAATCTGTTTGCCGACGGGCTGCGTGACGTGGCCGACCCAACACGGAGGAGACAACGTTGAGCATTTTGCTGAATGTGGAGAACCTCCAGATAGAAACGGCAGGCAGGTCTCTGGTTTCCGGCGTCTCGCTGTCGGTTGGACAGGGTGAACGGGTCGGTTTGATCGGTGAATCCGGTTCAGGCAAGTCGTTGACGGCTCTTGCCATCATGGGACTGTTGCCGGACGGCATGCGGGCAAGCGGATCGATCACGCTCGACGGCCACCAAGTGATAGGGGCGCGAGACCGTGAACTGGTGCCATTGCGCGGGCAGAGCATTGCAACGGTTTTTCAGGAACCGATGACGGCGCTCGACCCGCTGATGCGGATTGGCAAACAAGTCGGTTTGGTTGTCCGTCGCCGTGCGCTTCGGGATGGTCACCGAACCGGGAAAACTGAAGTCAGTGCTGAGGTCCACTCACTTCTGGAACGCGTATCCCTGCCAGACCCGGAGCGCATTGCCCGATCCTGGCCCCATGAAATATCGGGTGGTCAACGCCAGCGTGCGGCTATCGCAATGGCTCTCGCCTGTCGCCCCAAGCTTTTGATCGCGGACGAGCCGACGACGGCGCTCGATGTCACCACGCAGGCCGAGATTTTGAAGCTGTTGGAGCAACTGGTGCGGGACGAGGGAATGGGGCTTCTGTTCATCAGTCACGATTTGCCGGTGGTTGCGGCCGTCACCGAACGCGCGCTGGTCCTGCGACACGGAAAACTTATAGAAGAAGGGCCGGTTGCGGCGCTTTTCACCGATCCGCAGCAGCCCTATACGCAGGGGCTCGTGGCCGCTGCACGGGCGTTCGATGCCGCTCTGGAGGTTGCGCGATGACTTTGATGGACCTTTCGGGCGTTTCCTTTGCCTATGCCGGCGGTAAGACGGTTTTGCATGATGTCGATCTGAAACTTGAGACCGGAAGCAATCTGGGCATTGTCGGTGAGTCCGGTTCCGGCAAAACGACCATGTTGAAACTGCTGCTTGGACTGCAGCGCCCATCTTCGGGGAACGTTTCGTTTCGCGGCAAGCCTCTGGATATTGGCAATCGCGGTTTCATGCGCGATTTTCGCCGTTCGGTGCAGGCGGTGTTTCAAGATCCCTATTCATCGCTAGATCCGCGTCAACGTGTCTTCGACATCATTGCCGAGCCGCTGCGATCTTTGAAAATCGAGACCGATATTGCGCAGGCTGTTGCGCAGGCGCTCGATTCCGTCGATTTGCCAGCGGATGCCGCCCGCCGCTATCCGCACGAGTTTTCAGGTGGCCAGCGCCAGCGTATAGCCATCGCTCGGGCAATTGTCTCTAAACCCGAGCTCGTCATCGCCGACGAGGTGGTCAGCGCGCTTGATCTGACGACGCGCGCCCGCATTATCGATCTCATGCGTTCCCTTTCAGAGCAAACCACTTTCGTGGTGGTGTCGCACGACATTGCGCTGGTCGCGCTGTTGTGTGAGCGGTTGATCGTTCTAGAAAAAGGCCGGATTGTGGAGCAGGGCAATACGCGGGATATTCTCGCCGATCCACAGCATGCCTATACGAGAAAACTTCTCACCAGCTTGCCGAGAATGCCCCAACCGGCTTGAGGATGGAAGCATCACTATATCATCGCGATGCCGGCTCATTGATCTGCAAATGATGTGATATTTTAGGTACATCCGGACAACAAAGTTTCCGGCGCCGCCCTCTTGTTTCCAATGAAAGCGGGCGCGAGTTCCCCGCCGAAGCCAATGTTTTAAAACGATAAAAGATGAGTATTTGACGCATGTTTGTTTTCTCTGCCTGGAACTCTTCTAAATCATTGTGATTGCGCGATATTTTCCGGGCCTTTATCGCGTGAATGAGTGTCTGTTCGTCCGCAGATGCTGGAGCATATGTTTAGTTCGGAGCACGCGAACAAATGACTTCCCGGTTGTGGGATCTGGCAGAACTCTATGAAAGCGAGCAGATCAGTCTGCGGGCTTTTGTGCGTCGTATTGTTGGAAATACCGCCACGGCTGAAGATGTCGTTCAGCAAGCCTTCCTGAACCTGCTTTCCCGCTATGAAGATACGGCACAGGCGCCAGGTCCTGCTTATGTAAAGCGCACAGCGCGCAATCTTGCGCTCAATCACTTACGCGATGCCCGCCGCAGGGCGGATGTCGAAATCGAGGTCGATGAGCCCGAGCGCTTTGCCGATGCGAGACCATCGCCGGAAATGACGATGCTTTATCGCAGCGAGCTTCATCGTCTTTTACATTCCGTCGCGCAGCTTCCGCCGCGTCGGCGCGAAGCCTTTGTTCTCAACCGGATCGAGGGGTTGAGTTATGACGAAGTTGCCGAGCGTATGGGAATTTCCCGAAATACGGTTATAACGCAGATCGTGTCAGCTCTGGCTGAACTCGACAGGCGGCTTTCAGAATAACTATAAGCGGGAACATCAAGACGCCCATGAAGGAGTTTGAAACCGATCCGGTTTACATGAAGGCGCTGGAATGGTTTGTGCTGTTACAGGACAAAACCGTCAGCGCCGATGACCGGCGTGCGTTTTCAGCCTGGATTGCATCTGACCCAGCGCATCGAGTGGCCTATGAGCGTGCGCAGACGCTGTGGCAACGCTTCGATGCCGTGAAACCTGAATATGACCGCTTCCGCCAATCGGGCCATAAATCGGATGGTCGTGTGGGCCGGCGCGGCGTTGTTCTGGGTGGCCTTGCCGCTCTCGTTCTTCTGCCTGGCGCTTATCTCTTGTCGCGTCCCGGTCTGTTTGCGACTTATCAAACGGGTGTCGGTGAACGTCGCAGCTTTACGCTTGCCGATGGAAGCACTGTCGAGCTTGGCAGCTATTCGGCGCTTTCCCTCGATTTTTCGGGCAACGGGCGCAACCTTGTGCTCCATGAAGGGCAGGGGTTCTTTCAGGTCGCCTCCGATCCGTCGCGCCCCTTTGTGGTTAGCGCCAATGGCGGCACGATCACCGCGCTCGGGACTGCTTTTGACGTGAAACTGATCGATCGGGCGGTCACTGTTTCAGTGGTTGAGCATGCAGTTTCAGTGGCTTTTGGTCAAAGCGATCCGGTGCGCCTTGATGAGGGCTGGCAGATAACTTATGGCGGTGATGAAGCGGCTTTGCCGCAACGGGCCGACCCACAGACGGTTGAAGCCTGGCGCAATGACAGGATTATCTTTGAGGACGTTCCGCTCAGCCGCGTACTGAGCGAGCTGGAACGCTATCGTCGTGGCAGGATTTTCCTCACCGACACAGAAATCGGCAATATGCCGGTTACGGCAATTTTTGATACGCGTGATGCCGAAGCGGCTCTTGCAACCATTGCCGAAACCTTGCCGGTCAGAGTCCTGAACGGTTCCGGCTGGGTGACCGTCGTTACACGGCGATAATAACTGGATTAAAAAAATCAAATTTTTTAAGCTACCGATCATTAGATCGCGTTTCCGAGGTGTCTAATCCTCTGAGGGGCTGCGTGGCAGCCATGAAGTAACAGGAAAATCCTGCCAAAGGCAGGGGCATCAGACATCGGGGATTAAACTATGCGCGTCGATATGAAGAGCCGAACTCAGACTGGTCGTGGCCAAGGTTCTCAGTCTCTTCTTAAAACCGGGCTGTCAGCGCATCTGCTCGCGGCAAGTGCGCTGGTTGCGGTCGCGGCACTCACGCCAAGTACGGTTTGGGCGCAAGCCGCTGCAAATAGCCAGGTGCAGCGCACGTCGTTTGATATTGCAGCACAGCCGTTGTCCAAAGCGCTGGTGCAATACTCAAACAAAACCGGCGTTCAGCTGTTCTTTGATGCAAATATTGTGCGCGGCAAGAACTCCGGCGGTGCACAAGGTTCGCTGACACGTTCGGAAGCACTAGGCCGGATTCTCTCCGGTTCTGGCCTCACATATAGTTTGCGCGGCAATACCGTCACGATATCGGCGCAGCAATCAGTCGATGCTGGCGCGGTTGCTCCTGATGGGTCTTTGCTCCTCGATACGATTACCGTTGAAGGCAATAGTGGCAGCGACACGTCGAGGAGCGTTGTCGTTGAAAGCTCTGGCGGAGCCACCAAGACCAATACGCCGCTTATCGAGGTGCCGCAGTCAGTATCTGTTGTCAGCCGCAAGCAGATCGAGATGCAGAATGCGCAAAGCGTCACGGAAATGCTGCGTTATGTCCCCGGCGTAAGCATTGAAACCTACGGTCCGGACCCAAAAGGCTATGACTGGATTTTCATGCGCGGTTTCAACGCGCAGTCGACCAGTTCCTATCAGAACGGCCTGCGTCAGCTCTCCAATTCCTACACCTTCTTCCGTACCGATCCATACGAGCTGGACTCCATTGAAGTGCTGCGCGGTCCTGTATCGTCGCTTTACGGACAGAGCGATGCTGGCGGTCTGGTCAATCGCGTTACCAAGAAGCCGCAGGCTGAAGCTTCGCATGAAGCATCGGTCGAATATGGCAGTTTCAATCGCAAGCAGATTGGCGTCGATCTGACCGGGCCGGTCAATGAAGACAAGACGCTGCTTTATCGTCTCATCGGCGTGGTTCGCAAAGGCAACACGCAATTCGAATATTCCAATGGCGACGAGGTCAAAGACGATCGCTACATGATCGCACCCTCGCTCACTTGGGTACCCGATGCAGATACGTCGCTGACGGTTTCGGGCCAGTTGCTGCGTGATGATAGCGGTGGCAGCGTGTTGCCTGCCACGATCAGCAGCCTTTATCCGAATTACCCCAATATTCTGGTTGGTGATCCGGATTTCAACCGCAGCGTCCAGAAACAGGGCAGCATCGGCTATGAGTTTGAACATCATATCAACGACACCTGGACGGTGAAGCAGAACCTTCGCTACGGACAGGTCAGCTTCCTGCTCGACAATGTGCTGGCACTTGGGCTCGGGCCGACCGGGATTACACGTCAGGCGCGTCGCTTCGATGAGAATATGAGCGGGCTGGTGATCGACAATCAGGCCATTGCGGAATTTGAAACCGGCAACATCTCCCATCAGGCACTGTTCGGCCTTGATTACTCTTATTCGGATTCCGATGTGACGCAGTATCGTGATCCGGCCCCGGCGCTGAACCCGTTCAATCCGTCTTATGGCATTCCGATTTCTGTTCCGACGACGGTAACGCAAAGCTATCGCCAGAAATACAATCAGACCGGGCTTTATGCGCAGGATCAGATCAAGTTCAACGACAACTGGATCGTCACTCTGGGCGGGCGCTACGACTGGCTGGACCTCAATAGCCATAATCGTCTCGATTCCAGTGATACAGATCAGAACATTGGGAAATTCAGCGGGCGCGCTGGTATCACCTATGTGACACCATGGGGCATCGCGCCCTATGTCAGCTATTCGGAATCCTTCGTGCCCAATCTCGGCACGGATAACAGCGGCAATACTTTCGATCCGTCGGAAGGCCGTCAGTGGGAAGTCGGCGTAAAATATCAGCCAAAGGAAATCGACGCGCTGTTCACGCTGGCGTGGTTCGACATCGTGAAATCGAATGTCGTTTCCTACAGCTATATCGATGGGCCACAGGCGACGGGCGAGGTGCATTCGCGCGGGCTGGAACTCGAAGGCAAGGTCGATCTGGGCTATGGCTGGGATTTCGTCGGTTCCTACACCTATACCAAGGCGGAAATCACCGAAGATGCTGCGGCGTTTATCGGCAAGCAGGTGACGATGGTGCCGGAACATCAGGCTTCGGCTTGGCTCAATTACACGTTCAACAGCGGCATGCTTGAAGGCCTCAGCCTTGGTAGCGGCGTGCGTTATGTGGGTGCGAGCTATGGCGACAAAGCCAATACGATCAAGGTCGATGGCCGAACACTCGTCGATGCCGGCGTGAGCTACAAGTACAAGGACATGACCTTCCAGGTGAATGCCACGAACCTCTTCGACAAGAAGTATTTCACCACCTGCGAGGATGCGTTCAGCTGCTACGAAGGCGATCGCCGCTCGGTCATAGGCCGTGTGAAGGTCAGTTTCTAAGGCGAGCGCCTTGCTGACACGTCGCCAGATAATGTTCGGTTCGGGCCTCGCGCTTTGCGCGGGGCTTTCTGGCTTTGGTTTCAGAGCCGCCGCCGCATCTCCTCCACGTGTGGTGGCGATCGACTGGGCAGCGGCAGAAGCCATGCTTTCATCCGGGATTGTGCCCGTAGGGCTTTCCGATACAGCGTTCTATCGTCAGCGCATGGCGGCACCGGTTTTACCGGAAACGGTCGTTGATGTCGGGCCGTTCTGGGAGATCAATCTTGAAGCCCTTGCAGCGCTGAAGCCCGATTTTGTGATCGCAACGGACTATAATCTCGTGATGACGCCGCGCATCGCGGACGTTGCTCGTATCGAGCTGGTACCGAGTATCACAACGCCGAATGTCGAACGATACCAGTTGGCGATCGAGATACTGAACCGCGTCGCGAATTTGTGCGGTGTTTCGCCTTCCGTGCCGTCTTCTGTGGTTGATGACGCGGAAAGCCGTTTTGCAAAGGCGCGTGAGACTGTCTCAAAGCATGATTATGTGGTGGGTATCATGCTGCCTGATATCGGCGGGCGTGAAATGACCATGTATGGCGAAGGTACGCTTCCCGATGCCGTGTTGCGAAAACTCGGAATTGCGAATGTCTGGAAAGGCCCGGTGAATGGAACCGGCATGGCGCGTGTCGGACTTGATCGGCTGATGGAAAGCGCTGATGCGGCGTTTCTCGTCGTGGATATTCCCTCGCAGCGGGTTCAGACCGAACGCTCCTTACAACAGAACACGATGTGGAAATTGCTCCGACCAGTGCGCGACGGGCGCGTGGCATGGCTCAATCAATTCCATCCTTTTGGCGGTGTACCTTCTGCGGCCCATCTGGCGGATCTCATCGCCTCGGCATTGGAGAATATGGCGTGAGCAGCGTTGAAGTAACCCGCGGCCGCACGCGAGCTTCCCCGCTGCGCTGGGCAATGCTGGCTTTGTCGGTCGCATTTGTATTGTTGCTCATTGTTCAGGGCTTTCTCAGCATTGCTGTGCCTGCGGAATGGCTGCGCATCGTGGCAGCTCCCAATCTGGACGATCCACGCCATGTGGTCGGTTATTACAGCTTTCTGCCGCGTCTTGCGGTTGGCCTGCTCGTGGGCGGTGCGCTCGGGCTTGGCGGCGCAGTGTTTCAAACCGTTCTGCGCAATCCGCTGGCTGAACCCGGACTTCTTGGTGTTGCCTCCGGCGCACAGATCGCACTGGCTTTCACGCTGGTTTTCGCACCCGGCCTATGGATTACGGGCAACGAAGTCATCGCGCTCATCGGTGCCGGAGTGGCACTCAGCCTTTCGCTGTTTATCGCCTCTCGCGGACGGTTTTCATCGACAACTGTCGTGTTGGCCGGTTTGATGGTCGGGCTTTATAGCAATGCAATCTTCAGCCTGCTCGTACTCTTCAATCATGATTACCTCATCAACCTGCTGACCTGGCAGGCAGGTTCCCTGCAGCAAGGTGGCTGGGAAGTCTGCCTTTATCTTCTCCCGCGTCTCCTGCCGCTTGCTGCACTCATCTTCATCCTGCAACGACCGCTCAATCTTCTTTCGCTTGGCGATAATCAGGCAAAGGGGCTTGGTATTTCGCCAGCAATGATGCGGCTGGTTCTGCTGGCTGCTGCAGCGGCGATGGCTGCGGTTATCACCAGCAGTCTTGGGCTGATTGGTATGATCGGACTTGCCGCACCAAATCTTGCATGCACTTTTGCGCCCGGACAGGATGGGCGCAGGCTCTTATGGTCGGCCTTGCTTGGCGCGTTGCTGCTTGTCGGTATCGATCAGCTGCTGCGGGCCATAGCGCCTTTCATAGGCAACATTCCCGCGGGTGCCGCTGCAGGTCTTTTCACAGGCCCAATTCTTGTCATTCTGGCCAGCCGCGTTCGCCTGCCTGCTGTGCCTTCAACGCAGGAAATCACCCCGGCGAGAGAGCAGATCAAGAAACCGCTGCGCCTGCTTTTAGCGCTTTCATGCACTCTTGCCCTTTGCATGATCATATCGGCGCTGGTGTCGAGAACACCTGAAGGCTGGAGCTTTGGCGCACCAGAGGCCGTAACATGGTGGCGTGTGCCACGTATTTTTACAGCAGCAGGCGCAGGCATATGTCTTGCGGTTGCGGGCCTTGTTCTGCAGGGCACGCTCCGAAACCCGATGGCCAGTCCCGACTTGCTCGGCATTGGTTATGGCGCGGGCTTCGGCCTTGCAATCGCAGTGCTCTTCATTGGCGATGCGGGTGGCTTTTCCAAGCTTGTTGTGGCCTCCATTGGCGCTTTGGTGGTGCTGGGCGCCATTGCCGGGATCGGCTGGCGTATGGCGTTCCAGCCTGAGCGCGTTCTTCTTGTCGGCGTAGGCTTGGGGAGCATGTTCCACGCGCTGATGATCCTGCTTCTTGCCAGCGGCAATCCGCGTGTGGCAGGGCTCCTGAACTGGTTTTCAGGTTCCATGGGCAATATCGGCTGGTATGACGCGGCTTTGGTTTGCATCTGCGCGATTATCGTTCTGCTTGCGGCTCTTCTTTTCAGGCGCCCACTCGACATCTTTCCGTTGGGCGATGTGACAGCGCGCGCTGTTGGCCTCAAAGTCTCGTCAAGCCGCGCGATCCTTCTTGCTCTTGCAGGTGTTGGAACAACAGCGGCAACGATCACCATTGGGCCTGTCAGTTTCATCGGTCTTATGGTGCCGCATTTTGCTGCCCTGCTCGGGTTCAGAAGCGTGACGATGCGCCTGCTCGCCAGCGCTCTGCTCGGCGCATTGCTGCTCGTTTTTGCGGATTGGCTTGGGCGCAATCTCGCTTATCCGTGGCCCATGTCTGCAGGGTTGCTCGCATCCCTTATCGGGGGCGGCTTTTTTCTCAGGTTACTTTCCAAATCAAATTAGCCAAGTAAAATTGGATTGACCTTTAGTCTGAAAACCATTCCGGCTTTCAATCATTCCAGGCAGATTGAAGAAGTGGGTGACACTATTCGCTTTTCGCGTAAGGTCGACTGACTTCTATTGGATTTCTAGAACTCGCATTCATCGGCAAAAAATCCGTGACGAGATAATCCATCGGAGGGGCTTGACTGACAAGGACCCGATACAGAAAACCTAAACCATAAAAAGATGCATGCCTTCTGAGAAACGGGAGAAATAAACTTTGGCAGTCGGTCGTCAATCCATGCCGCCGCTCAACGCGCTGGTAGTTTTCGACAGTGCGGCTCGGCTCGGGAGTTTCTCTCGCGCAGGTTTGGAGCTCGGCCTCACCCAAAGCGCCGTCAGTCGGCAGATTGGCAAGCTGGAAGCCTTCATAGGCTCGAAACTGTTCAATCGTCTGCCTGTCGGCGTGCAGTTGACTGCTATCGGGGAGAGCTATGCCTCGGAGGTAAGCCGACTTCTGGGCGATCTGAGCGCTGTCACAGACGGCTTGCGGGCATGGATTGGGCCGCGACAAATCACGATCGCCTGTTCACGCGGGATTGCCGACCAGTGGTTCCTATCGCGAATAGGCAGGCTGAAGGCGGAAATTCCCGGAATCGAAATCCGGTTGCGTGTAACGGATGACGTGGCACATCTGCGCCTGGACGAGTTTGATCTCGCGCTATTCTATCGCAAGGAGCGGCCTATCGGGGTCAATCTGACCGTGCTGGGCCGGGAGGAAGTCGTACCCGTCTCAGCGCCAGGCGTGCCCGGTATCATGGAGCAGGAGGCACCGGTTCTGCTCGCCATTGAAGACACGATGCGCGAGTGGCAGGGTTGGCCGGAATGGTGGCATGATGCCAGACTTTCTCGTCCAGCCGGTGCACTGGAATGGCGGCTCGGTGACTATGGTCTTTGTGTTGCCGCCGCAACGCAGGGTATCGGTATCACGCTTGGCTGGACTTGGCTTATCAAGGAGCAGCTTGCGAGCGGAACATTGGTCCCGGCGCATAGCCACATGATGCGGTCGGACGCCTATTTCTATCTCATGCGACCAGCTGATCGTCACCAGCGCAAAATCGTGCGGGAAGTATCCGACTGGCTGATAGCAAGCAATGGAACCGATCCAATCACATAAAGATGATCGGATCTGTTAAATATATCATTCCTGCGGAAGAGCGACGCGGCGACGCGCAACCATGCGGAAACGGATGTATCCGATAATGGTGATGATCAACCAGGCTACCTGTGAGATGAAGGAGCCGAGGTTGAAATTCCAGGCAAGCGAATAGATCAGCGCGACCCCGCCCAAAACATTCAGCAACGGAATGACCGGATCATCGACGGTAAAAATACGCAATTGAATCAGCGCATAGCCCAGAAGGTAAAAGAACGCGCCCACCAAGCCGACAACATCCGGCAAACCCATTTTCGATCTCCAGGATCATCAAAATCTGAAAAAGCGGGGATTGCTTTCCTGAACGAAAAGCACCCCTGCCATCACTGTTGAACGCTCCTTTATTCCTGTTCGTGCAAATGCCAAGACACACATTTCGCATGGGGGTATGCACAAAAGTCATACCCAGAAATTCGACATCAACCCTTGAAAATAAGGGGTCCAGTGAGCTACCCCACCCGCAAAAGCCAATAAGCTATGACTTAAACACAGGGGTACAGAATGCCTGAGCAAAAAAGCCAGTTTCAATTGACACGCCGCTCTTTCATGTCGGGCGCAGCCGGCTTTGGCCTTGTTGCGGCAAGTGGCATGAGTGGCCTTATCAATTCTGCAATGGCGGCAGAAGGTGATGGCACACCAAAGAAAGGCGGAGTGCTCAAGCTCGGCATTGGAGGCGGCTCTACCACAGACAATTTCGATCCGCGCCTGCTGAAGGATTGGGTTCCGGTCAATCAGGCTTACATGCTGATGAACGGCCTTGTCGAAATCGACGCCAACAACAAGGCTGTGCCCGAGCTGTTTGAAAGCTGGGAACCGTCTGCCGACGCCAAGGAATGGACCTTCAAGGTTCGTCAGGGCGTGACCTTCCACAACGGCAAGACGCTCGACGCTGACGACATCATCTATTCGATCAACCTGCATCGCGGCGAAACCACATCCGGTGCTCGTTCGCTCGCTTCGGAATTTACCGATGTCGTCAAGGTTGATGCCGCTACAGTCAAGATTGCGCTGACGAGCGGCAACGCCGATCTGCCTTACATCCTGTCCGATTATCACTTCCTCGTGGTTCCCAAGGACTGGACCGATTTCAACAAGCCGGTCGGCACCGGTCCTTTTGTCTTCGAGCGTTTCCAGCCGGGCGTGCGTTCGCGCTTCACGCGTAATGAAAGCTACTGGAAGCCCAATACGGCCTGGGTCGATGCAGTTGAAGTCATCGTCATCAATGATGTGTCGGCCCGTACCAACGCCATGATGTCCGGCCAGGTTCACGCTATCAACCAGCTTGATTTCAAAACTGTCGATCTGCTCAAGCGCAATCCGAACCTCAACATCGTCCAGTCGTCCGGCGGCCAGCATTTCTCCTTCCTGATGGACTGCACGCAGGCGCCGTTCACCGACAACAACGTCCGCCTCGCCGTCAAGCACGCCATCGACCGGGAGCAACTGCTCAAGACAGCCTTGCGCGGCTACGGACGCTTGGGTAACGACAATCCGATCCCGAGCACCGACCCGTTCTTCGACGCTGCACTGCCGCAGCGTGCCTATGATCCGGAAAAGGCAAAGTTCTATCTGAAGCAGGCTGGTATGGATTCGCTGAAAATTCAGCTTTCGGCTTCTGACGCAGCCTTCACTGGCGCCGTCGATGCAGCCGCGATCTTCCGCACTGCTGCAGCCAAGTCAGGGATCGAGATCGATATCAAGCGTGAGCCGGCCGACGGATATTGGGACAATGTCTGGATGAAGGCACCGTTCTGCATGTCTTATCGTGGTGGTCGCCCGACTGCTGATCAGGCCCTGTCGGTCGCTTATGCATCCAACGCTTCGCAAAACGATACACATTGGAAGAGCGCTGATTTCGACGCCAAATTGCTCGAAGCCCGTGCAATGCTCGATCAGGCCAAGCGCAAGGAAATCTATGCCGAGCTGCAGGCCATGATCAGCAATGATGGCGGCGCGCTAATCCCAATGTTCGGCGACTATCTCGACGCCACCTCCAAGAAGCTCAAGGGCGTCACCACGCATCCGATGTTCAATCTGATGGGCGCTCGCCTTGCCGAAAAAGTCTGGCTGGAAGCATAATGTTCGTTCTAATTCTCAAGCGTGTGGGGCTCGGGCTCCTCACGCTGTTCCTCGTGTCGGCGTTGATTTTCGCCGGCACGCAGATCCTGCCGGGTGATGTGGCGTCCGCCATTCTCGGTCAGAATGCCACGCCGGAAGCGCTTGCGACGCTGCGCGAAAGCCTCGGTCTCAATCAACCGGTCCTCGCACGCTATTTCGCGTGGCTTGCAGGTTTCGTGACCGGTGATCTTGGCACGTCACTTGCCAACCAGCAGCCAGTTGCCGATCTTTTGTGGCCACGCTTCTGGAATACGATGGCACTGGCAGCCTTTGCCGCGGTCGTCAGCGTTCCAATCGCCATCCTTCTCGGCCTTGTCACCGCGGTCAAACGCGGCGGTATTTTCGACCGTGTTATCAACATTGTGGCGCTGGCCTTCGTTTCACTGCCTGAATATTTCCTCGGCCTGTTGCTGATCCTGTTCCTGTCGATCCGCTTCAACCTGCTGCCAAGCCTTGCCGACACCTATGAAGGCATGACCTTCCTCGAATGGATTCAGGCTACGGCCCTGCCCGCACTGACGCTGGTTCTCGTGACCGTCGCGCAGATGATGCGCATGACCCGCACGGCCGTTTTGTCGGTGATGGATCAGGCCTATGTCGAAACGGCATATCTCAAAGGACTTCGCACCAAGCGCGTTGTGACCAAGCACGCGTTGCCCAATGCGGCGGCGCCTATCGTCAATGTGGTGGCGTTCAACATCGCATACCTCATCACCGGTGTGGTGCTTGTCGAAGCCGTGTTCAACTATAACGGCCTTGGCCGCTTCATGGTTGACGCCGTTTCCAAGCGTGACCTTCCGCTCGTGCAGGCTGCGGCCCTCGTCTTTGGCGCGGCTTATGTCATTCTCAATATCATCGCCGATGTCGCTGCCATCGCGCTCAATCCGCGTCTGAGGCACCCCCGATGAAAAAGTCTATTCCCCTGACGGCGTGGGTCGGTCTTGCGATCGTCACGCTCTGCCTCCTGATGTTTCTGTTTGGCCCGCTAATCGCGCCTTATGGTCAGGAAGAAATCGTTGGTGCACCGTTTGATCCGCCATCGGCAGAGTTCTGGTTCGGTCTCGATCAGAATGGTCGCGACATGCTCTCGCGCCTGCTCTTTGGTGCACAGATGTCGATTGGCGTCTCGCTGGCAGCGTCGCTCCTGTCGTTCAGCGTTGGGGTGCCGCTCGGCTTCCTTGCAGCTATCTTCGGCGGCTGGGTCGATACGATCCTTTCGCGCATCGTCGATACCGTCATGTGCATTCCCGTGCTCATTTCGGCGCTTGTCATCCTGCAGGCGCTCGGCTCGTCACTGCCAGTTCTGATTATCACCATCGCATTGCTTGATTCCACCCGCGTGTTCCGTTTGGCGCGCATCGTGGCGCAGGGCGTCAATGTGCTGGAATATGCCGAAACCGCGCGTCTTCGTGGCGAAGGTCTCGGCTGGCTGATCTGGCGTGAAATCCTGCCGAATACGCTGCCGCCGCTGATTGCGGAATTCGGCCTGCGTTTTTGCTTCACCTTCCTTTTCGTGGCCGGTCTGTCGTTCCTTGGCCTTGGCATTCAGCCGCCATTCGCGGATTGGGGCGGCATGGTGAAGGACAACCAGCAGGCTATTCTCTACGGCCTCTACGCACCGCTTTTCCCGGCGGCTGCAATCGCCATCCTCACTGTTGGCGTCAATCTCGTCGTTGACTGGCTTCTCGCCGGACGCACGACCACGCAGGGAGCTGATCGATGAGCAAGGATATCGTTCTTTCAATCTCCGACCTCGTCGTCAAAGCACCCAATGGCGCAACGCTTGTCGATCATGTCGATGTGACGCTGAAGCGTGGTGAAGTGCTCGGTCTCATTGGCGAGTCCGGTGCAGGTAAATCCACCATCGGCCTTGCCGCGATGGGCTATGGCCGTGGCGGCTGCAGGATTGCTGAAGGTACAGTTGTCGTTGACGATATTTCGCTGATAGACGGCACCCGCGAGACCCGTGAAAAGGCGCGGGGCGCACGCATCGCCTATGTGGCACAAAGTGCGGCGGCGTCGTTTAATCCGGCCCACCGCATCGGTGATCAGATCATGGAAGGCCCGCTTTATCACGGCCTCATGACCAAAGCCGAAGCAAAGAGCTGGATGCTGGAGTTGCTGCATACATTGCAGCTTCCGGATGCCGACACTTTTGGCGATCGCTATCCGCATCAGGTTTCCGGTGGTCAGTTGCAGCGTGCCATGGTCGCCATGGCCATGTCCTGCCGCCCGGATATTCTGGTGCTGGACGAGCCGACAACCGCGCTTGACGTCACGACCCAGATCGAAGTGCTTGCACTGCTGCGCAGCCTGATCCAGCGTTACAACACTGCTGCTCTTTACATCACGCATGACCTTGCAGTCGTGGCCCAAATTGCCGATCGCATCATGGTTCTGCGTCACGGCAAAATGGTCGAGCTTGGTTCTGCAGAAGAAATTCTCGAAGCGCCAAAGCAGGACTATACCCAGCGTCTGGTGTCTGAGCGTGAATCGAGCATTTCGGGCGAGCAGGCCGAACACAAGACCGGCGAAATCCTGCTCGAAGTGAAAAACGCAACCGCCTATTACGGCAAGAAGCTCGTCCTGACCGATGTGGGTTGCTACATCCGTCGCGGCGAAACGCTCGCGGTCGTGGGTGAGTCCGGTTCCGGAAAATCAACGCTTGCGCGCATTATTGCAGGCCTGCCGCCACACTCAAGCGGCATCATTACGCTTGCCGGACAACGGCTGGAAGCGAACTACAAAAAGCGCTCGCGCGAAGAACTGCGCCGCATTCAACTGGTTTACCAGCTGCCTGACGTGGCATTGAACCCGCGTCAGACTGTTGGTGAAATCATCGGTCGTCCGATGAAGTTCTATTTCGGCATGAATGAGGACCAGCGCGAGATTGAGGTCAAGCGTCTGCTTGAACTCATCGGCTTGCCTGCCGATTTCGCAAGCCGCCTGCCGGGTGCGCTTTCGGGCGGACAGAAGCAGCGTGTGTGTATCGCACGTGCGCTGGCAGCAAAGCCTGATCTCATCATCTGCGATGAAGTCACCTCGGCGCTCGACCCGCTCGTGGCTGAGGAAATTCTCAGACTTCTGCGCAAGTTGCAGGACGAATTGCACGTGTCTTATCTCTTCATCACCCACGACCTTGGCGTCGTCCGTCGGCTCGCCGACCGCACCATGGTGATGCAGAAGGGCAAGGTGGTTGAAACCGGCACCACGAAGGCAATCTTCGAACCGCCTTACGAGCCCTATACGGAGCAGCTCATCACATCCGTTCCGGAGCTGCGCCGCGACTGGCTGGACGACATCCTCAAGGCTCGCGCCGCCAGCTAAACTACCGATGCGGCGCTAATGCCGCACCGGCTCCTCTTTATTGAAATTGGAACCGATCATGACCGTCAATATCACCGAGCACCTGTGGATCACTCTGAAAGATGGCACCCGTCTTGGCGCGCGCCTGTGGCTGCCTGAAGGCGCCGAGGCAAATCCCGTTCCTGCCGTGCTCGAATATATTCCATACCGCAAGCGTGATGGCACCCGTGGCCGCGATGAGCCAATGCATGGCTATTTCGCACAGAACGGCTATGCCGCAATCCGCGTCGACATGCGTGGTACGGGCGAATCCGATGGACATATGGCTGACGAATACATCCAGCAGGAACAGGACGATGCGCTGGAAGTCATCGCCTGGATTGCGGACCAGCCTTGGTGCAGCGGCAATGTCGGCATGATGGGCAAGAGCTGGGGTGGCTTCAACGGTCTTCAGGTCGCAGCCTGCCGTCCACCAGCATTGAAGGCGATCATCACCGCCTATTCGACCGACGACCGTTTCCGCGACGACATCCACTACATGGGCGGCCTGCTGCTCAATGATAATCTCTGGTGGGGCACCATCATGCTCGCCTATCAGTCGCGTCCGCTCGATCCGGCGATTGTGGGTGCCGGCTGGCGCGATGCATGGATTGAACGTCTGGAACGCCTGCCATTCTTCCCGGCGCTCTGGCTTGAACACCAGCATTACGATGAATACTGGAAGCATGGCTCGGTCTGCGAAGACTGGTCAGCAATCCAGTGCCCGGTTCTCGCCATTGGCGCATGGGCCGACAGTTACACCAATGCTGTTCCGCGCCTGCTCGAAAACCTGCAGGTTCCTGCGCGCGGCATTATCGGCCCTTGGGGTCACGTCTATCCGCAGGACGGCCTGCCGGGTCCGGCAATCGGCTTCCTGCAGGAAGCAGTGCGCTGGTGGGACCAGTGGCTCAAGGGCAAAGACACCGGCATCATGGACGAGCCGAAGCTGCGCGCCTATGTCTGCGATACCATCGAGCCGACTGGCTCCCGCGACTTCACCAATGGACGCTGGGTTGGCGAACAGAACTGGCCTTCGACGGAAATCACGCCTAAGTCCTTCGCGCTTGGTGCAGATTTCACGCTGGGCAAGGCCGATGCCGCCAAGGCTGTGCTTTCGATTTCCTCGCCAAACAGCCACGGTAAGGCTGGCGGCGAATGGATGGCGACGGGTTGCCCCGGCGAGCATCCGACCGATCAACGTCTTGACGATGGCGGATCGCTCAACTTCGACACACCCGTCCTGACCGAAGATCTTGAAATTCTGGGTGCGCCGGTTGCCCGCCTGACATTCACCGTTGATCAACCGGTTGCACAGGTTTCGCTGCGTCTGAGCGACGTTCTGCCGGATGGCCGCATCACTCGCGTCAGCTATCAGGTCTTCAACCTCAACCACATCAACGGCCATGACAAGCCGGAAATGCTGGTGCCGGGCAAGACCTATGAAATCGCGATCAAGCTCAACGATAGTGGCTACAGCTTCAAGAAGGGCCATCGTATCCGTCTTTCGGTTGCAACGGGTTACTGGCCGATGGTCTGGCCATCGCCAAAGCGCGTGATGCTGACGCTCGACACCGCCACATCGGTTCTCGATCTGCCCGTGCGCCTGCCGTCTGCTGATGATGCGAAGGTTTCCTTTCAGAAGCCAGCGCATGGCCCGGCAACACCGATGACCCAGCTTGATCCGGGCAGCGTGCGCCGCTGGACCGAACAGGATCACGTCACCGGCGAAACGCTCTACGTGACGGAAGGCATCGGCGGTCTGTTCGGCGAAGGCATCTTGCGCTTTGACGATCTCGGCACGCAATTGAGCCACAGCCTCAAGCGCGAGCTGCGCGTCAATGACAATGACCCGCTATCGGCATCCTATGTGCTGACACAGGCCTATCAGATGGGTCGTGAAGGCTGGATGATCGACATCGAAAGCACCACGAAGATGCATTCAGATGCTGAGAGTTTCTACATTTCCGGCGTACTGACGGCGAAGGAAAATGGCGGGACAGTCAAAATCCGCGAATGGAACCAGACTATTCCGCGCGACCATCTTTAAATGGTCACCACCAGCGTCAGTCCATTTTATTGGATTGACGCTGGTGGTGAAACATATGCCGGACGGCATATTGTCAGTTCAATTCAGCTGAACAAAACGTCGTCGGACGTCAACTCGCTCAGCAAGACACCTTCAATTACAATCCCATTCGTTGCGCCATCGATGCTGACGAAAACACCGTCTGGTGTATCAACTGACGCCGCGACGAAGCTGGCGAAATCAGTTATGACCTCAGTATCCCGGAACAAAAGCACATCGCCACCTTGGACATCAAAGTCGGTGACGTGATCAATATCGTTGGATTGCAGTGATGCATTGTCCCAAATGAATGTATCGGCTTCAGTTCCACCGCTGAGAGTGTCTGCACCGGTTCCGCCCAATAACCGGTCAGAGCTTGCGCCACCATACAGTTTATCATCGCCCTCGCCACCGAGAAGGCTGTCCAGCCCAAACGCTCCATGGATCACGTCGTTGCCCCCGCGACCATTATAGGTATCGTTCCCACTCAAACCTTCACGATAACTCTCGATGCTGACGATGCGGTCGTCGCCGTTTCCGCCGAATACCTGAGCACCCTGATAGGCGGAGATGACACTGATGTTGAACACCTCGGTCGAGTTATAGTCGGCGGCGTCGAACTTGAAACCGGCTGCCACATCGTCGAAAGTGACGGCCAATGTATCAATACCGTCGCCTCCATCAATGGTGCCAAGTCCTCCATCTGAATAGATCGAAAACGTGTCGTTTCCGGCACCGCCGTGCATTTCAAACCAATAGCCACTATAGCCGCTGTCTATTGATCCTGCGGTGAAGTAGTCGTTTCCGTCACCTCCAAACAAGATATCGCCGTCCGTGCCCGTGTTCTGTAAATAGTCGTCGCCTGCTCCACCCAATAATATGTCGGTTCCAGTTCCGCCGTAGAGACGGTCATTGCCATCTCCTCCATTCAGCGTGTCGTTACCTTCGTCGCCCATCAGGGTATCGTTTCCCCTGCCGCCGCTGAGCTTATCGTTGCCGTCATTACCGGACAGCGTGTCATTGCCATTACCGCCGTCGATCACATCATCACCGCTGCCGCCCTTGATCTGGTCGTCACCATCCCCGCCCAGTAGATTGTCGTGGCCCGCTCCACCGGTTATCTGGTCGTTGCCAGTACCGCCTCGCACATAATCATTGCCCGCGCCTGCATGTATGTTGGCAAACTGGAAGCCCGTAGCATCGATAGTATCATTGCCAGCGCCGGTCTTGAGGTTGAGGCGTTCCAGATCGGTGAAGTAGAGGTGATCAAAGCTTGAGCTGCCATCTCCCCAATAGGCATGCCCCTGCATTGCGTTGAATGCAACTGAGTCTGAACGATTGGATAAATCGGTAACGAGCGTATCAACCCCTTCACCACCTCTTGCCGCACCGCCCGAAAAATTGAATATGAGGCGGTCGTTGCCGCTGGCGCCGTTTAATTCATCGAACTCCGGCACATTGCGCCATGTTGTTGTCAGGACGTCATCGCCCGCACCGCCGTCGATGATATCGCTACCAAGACCTCCGTCGACGATGTCATTTCCCGCAAGGACCCAGATACGGTCATTCTCTTCCGTGCCAAATATAGTATCGGCGTCATTGGTTCCAACGATCTTCGGCATCGCATGTCCTCCTACTGAAGATAGCAGAAGTATGGGCGAATATTTCATCATAGTTAAATAAGATAATATTACATTCAAAACTATTTTGATTATCAAAGTAATTTAATGATAGATATTATGGTATGTGGAAGGTAATTGTAAATTATAAATCGACTTGGTTGTGAGCCGATATTCTCATCGAAGCGAAGTGCGATTTCAAACGGGAGCTTCGATTATTTTCATCCAGACGGATGCTTCCTCGACCGTAACTGACCGGTGTATGGACGGTACGATTAGGCTTCGTACTCAGTCCCTATTGCAATAGCAGTGCGCGCTTGCTTAATTGAAAAAATGGCGTTTACCCTGCGGCAGTTACAATATTTCATCGCTGTGGCCGAACAGGGGTCTGTGACCCGTGCGGCGCAGAAATTATCCATTTCCCAATCGTCCGTTACAGAAGCCGTCAAAGAACTTGAGACGGACCTGAATGTAGAGCTTTTCGAACGGCACCCTCGCGGCCTTACCGTTACACATAACGGTCATCAGTTTTTGCGCCACGCAACGAAAATTCTGGCAGACGTATCGGATGCCCGCCGCTCCTTCACGGACAATCGCATTCAGGAAAAAGGTAAACTCAATCTCGGCGTCACCTCGCTCGTCGCGGGTTATGTGCTGTCGGACCTGCTTGCCCGCTATCGCCGGGCTTTTCCCGGCGTTGAAATCAGCGCCATCGAGGATAATGGTTCCTATCTTGAACATCTCCTGGTCGGTGGTGAACTGGACGTGGCAGTGATGGTTATCTCCAATCTCCGGGACCGTATGGCACTTCACGCGGAAATTCTCGAAACCTCGCCCTATCGATTGTGGTTGCCGCTCGGCCATCCGCTGGTCCCGACGGACAGCATTTCGGTAAGCGATATCGCGAAGGAACCTCTGATCATGCTGACGGTTGATGAAATCGAGGAAAATACCGGCAAGCTTCTGGCCGCCCTCGGCGCCCGTCCGCATGTGGCTTTCCGCACGCGTTCAGTGGAAGCTGTGCGCAGTTTGGTAGCCACCGGTGCAGGCATCGCGCTCCTTCCCGATCTCGTCTATCGCCCATGGTCGCTGGAAGGTGATCGGATCGAAAGCCGCGATGTTTCGGGGTCGCTGCCCGTCGTGCAGATCGGCATGGCTTGGCGCAAGGGATCGAGCCTGCCCCAATCCGCGCGTGACTTCATCGGTATTGCCGAAGCGGCCCGTTCCGGCAGGCTGCGTTAGTCTTCGATATCGGAAAAACCGATATCAGCTTTTCGATAAATGAATTTGCGAAAGGCAAGGTTTCAGCACACGATCCGCTCCGGGAACAAAATCACTGAATGTGAAAAAACGGGAGTGGTCGATGAAAAAGATTCTGCAATCCTGTACCGCTTTGATGGCTGTCGCAAGCTTTGCGACGCAGGCCATTGCCGCCGAACCGCTGAAAGCGATTGGCGAAGGTGAAGGCGCGCTGAGCATCGTAGCCTGGGCGGGCTATATTGAACGCGGCGAGACCGACAAGAACTACGACTGGGTTACGGATTTCGAGAAGGAAACCGGCTGCAAGGTCAGCGTGAAGACCGCCGCTACTTCCGATGAAATGGTCGCGCTGATGAATGAAGGCGGCTTCGATCTCGTCACCGCTTCCGGTGATGCCTCGCTCCGCCTTGTGGCTGGCAAGCGTGTTCAGCCGATCAATACCGACCTTATCCCAAGCTGGAAGACCGTAGACGAACGGCTGCAAAATGCGCCGTGGTTCACCGTCAAGGACGTGCATTACGGTGTGCCCTATCTCTGGGGGCCGAATGTGCTGATGTACAACACCGATGTTTTCAAGGACGAAGCGCCGAAGAGCTGGAACGTGGTGTTCGAAGAACAGAACTTGCCGGATGGCAAGTCCAACAAGGGCCGCGTGCAGGCCTATGACGGGCCGATCTATATCGCTGACGCTGCCCTTTATCTCATGAAGCACAAGCCGGAACTCGGTATCAAGAATCCGTACGAACTCAATGAAGACCAGTATAAGGCAGCACTTGATCTCTTGCGTGGACAGCGCAAGCTCGTCAGCCGTTATTGGCATGATGCCATGATCCAGATTGACGATTTCAAGAATGAAGGTGTCGTGGCTTCCGGCTCATGGCCGTTCCAGGTCAATCTTCTGAAATCGGAAAACGCAAAGATTGGCTCGACTTTCCCGGAGGAAGGTGCGACCGGCTGGGCCGACACCACCATGCTGCATGTGGATAGCGAGCACCCCAATTGTGCCTATAAGTGGTTCGAGCATTCGCTAGAACCGAAAGTTCAGGGCGATGCCGCAGCCTGGTTCGGTGCCGTACCGTCGGTTCCGGCAGCCTGCAAGGGTAATGCACTCCTGACCGATGAAGGTTGCGCGACCAATGGCTTCGATAATTTCGCCAAGATCAGCTTCTGGCGCACGCCGACAGCCAAATGCGAAAGCCAGGGCGAATGCGTGCCCTATCATCGCTGGGTATCGGATTATATCGGCGTCATTGGCGGTCGCTGACATCGACCATCGCAAGCTCAAAATCGCCCTTCCTTCGGTTGAAGGAGGGGATCGGGAAGACGTGTCCGCTCCGCATGATGGATAGAACCATGACAGCAGCAGTTCGTTTCGAAAATGTGAGCCGTTACTTCGGCGAAGTCCGTGCCGTCGATCATGTCAATTTGACCATCGTGTCCGGTGAATTCTTTGCCATGCTCGGCCCTTCCGGTTCCGGCAAGACAACCTGTCTGCGGCTGATTGCAGGCTTCGAGCAGCCGACTGACGGCAAGATTGAGATCTTCGGCGAAAGTGCTGGCGGCGTTCCGCCCTATCGACGGAACGTCAACACGGTTTTTCAGGATTACGCGCTGTTTCCGCATCTCAGCATTCTGGACAATGTGGCCTATGGGTTGATGGTACGGGGCGCCGGAAAGACCGAACGACACCGTGCCGCCGAGGACATGCTGGAACTGGTCAAGCTGCCCGGTTATGGCGCACGCAAGCCGAGCCAGCTTTCCGGCGGACAGCGACAGCGCGTCGCGCTGGCCCGAGCGCTGGTCAACAAGCCGAAAGTGCTGCTTCTCGATGAACCGCTTGGTGCCCTCGACCTCAAACTGCGCGAGCAGATGCAGGAAGAGCTGAAGAGCCTGCAAAAGGCGCTTGGTATCACCTTTGTTTTCGTGACCCACGATCAGGGCGAGGCGCTGTCTATGGCGGACCGTATCGCTGTCTTCAACAATGGTCGTATCGTTCAGGCCGGAACGCCACAGGAAATATATAACCGCCCGCAAACCCGGTTTGTTGCCGATTTTGTTGGCTCCTCCAATGTGGTCGCGCCGGAGGTTATGGCTGCATTCGGCGGCGAACGACGTTGGGCAAGCCTCCGACCGGAATCCATTCGCCTTGCAGACAAGAGTGATACGGTTGGGGTCGCGGCGCGGATCGAAACCGCCAGCTTCCTTGGGTCAGCTACACGTCTCGGTGTTGAAGCTGAAGGCGCCAGACTGCATGTCATGCTGCCGGCTGGTGCAACCGTTCCCGAGGCCGGGTCGGAGATCCGTATTGTCTGGAATCCGGGTGACGTTCATTACATGGATCAGGCAGCATGACCGGCGCGCAGGCTTCCACAATCGCGAACTCCGGGACCAATCCGACGGCTTCCATCTTGCCGCAGCGCGGCGGAATGCTCGGTCGCCTCTCCGACCTGTTCTGGCGTCGTCCGGGATTGCTGCTGTTTCTCATGATTACGCCACCACTGCTGTGGTTGGGCATTATCTATATCGGCTCGCTGATCGCACTTCTGTTGCAGAGCTTCTTTTCGGTCGATGATTTCTCCGGGCTGATCGACTATAATTTCACGCTTGCCACCTATGCGCAGCTCTTCAACTCGGCCAATCTCGACATCATCATCCGCACCGTCCTGATGGCCGCGCTGGTCACGGTCGCATCGGCCTTCATCGCTTTTCCCATCGCCTATTATGCCGCCCGTTATGCACGCGGACGCTGGAAGGCGCTGTTTTATCTCGGCATCATGCTGCCACTCTGGTCGAGCTATCTGGTCAAGGTCTATGCGTGGAAACTGATCCTCGCCAAGGAAGGCATCCTGACCTGGATATTTGCAAAACTGCACCTGTCCTGGTTGCTTGACGGCATCCTGTCCTTACCCGTCATCGGTGGCAATTCGCTGTCGGTCAGCTATCTCGGCACGTTCATCGTCTTCGTCTATATCTGGCTGCCCTATATGATCCTGCCGACGCAGGCAGCACTTGAGCGTGTGCCCGGCAATCTGGTCGAGGCGTCGTGCGATCTCGGCGCAACGCCTGCGCAAACCTTCCGGACTGTGCTGATGCCGCTCGCCATGCCGGGCATCATCGCGGGATCGATCTTCACCTTTTCGCTGACACTTGGCGATTACATCATTCCGCAGATCATCGGCTCGTCGCGCCTGTTCATCGGACAGGCCGTTTATACCCAGCAGGGAACGGCAGGCAATGTGCCGCTAGCGGCTGCGTTCTCCGTCGTGCCGATCGTCATCATGGCCATTTATTTGTGGATCGCCAAGAAACAGGGGGCTTTCGATGCGCTCTGATCGTAACAACCGCGCTTCCTTCGGATTGAAGCTTGCTGCCGGACTGGGTCTCGCCTTCCTGCATCTGCCGATCCTGCTGATCTTCGTCTATGCCTTCACGACGGAAGAGAAGAGCTATCAATGGCCGCCGCCGGGCTTCACGCTGCAATGGTTCGAAGTCACCTGGAATCGCGCCGATGTTTGGTCGTCGCTGGCGCTCTCCGTGCAGGTGGCGACGATTGCGACCCTGATTGCGCTCGTGCTTGGAACGTTGTGCGCCGCCGCTGTCAGCCGAACGCATTTCTTCGGACGCGAAAGCATTTCGCTGCTGGTCATCCTGCCCATAGCTTTGCCCGGCGTTGTAACCGGCATCGCCTTGCGCTCGGCCTTCTCGCTGTTCGACATTCCGTTTTCGATGTGGACCATCGTGCTCGGTCACGCGACCTTCTGCGTGGTGGTCGTCTATAACAACGCGGTTGCACGTTTCCGGCGCACCTCCGGTTCGCTGATCGAGGCCTCGATGGATCTTGGCGCCAACGGGTTCCAGACGTTCCGCTATGTCATCCTGCCGAATATCGGAACGGCTTTGCTCGCAGGCGGCATGCTCGCCTTCGCACTGTCCTTCGATGAGGTGATCGTCACCACATTTACTGGCGGCCAGCAGATGACCCTGCCGATCTGGATGCTTCAGGAACTCATTCGGCCGCGTCAGCGCCCCGTCACCAATGTGGTGGCCATGGTGGTGGTTCTGGTGACCTTCCTGCCCATCCTCGCAGCCTACTATCTCACCCGCGATGGCGATCAGGTCGCCGGTCACGGGAAATGACACAAGGGAGAACGACATGAACACCGAAATGTTGATTGGCTCGCGCTTTGAAGCGGGTACGGAGACGGAAGAAAACGTCCTCAATCCCAAGACCGGAGAGACCGTTCTCAAACTGCCCGAGGCATCGCTAGGACAGATCGACGCTGCAGTCGCCGCCGCAGACAAGGCATTCAAGACCTGGTCACGCACCACACCAGCCGAACGTTCCAATTATCTCCTCAAAATTGCCGATGCGATTGAGCGGGACGCTGAAGGGTTCGCCACGCTGGAAGCGCTCAATTGCGGCAAGCCGATCAATGCTGTCATCAATGACGAGATTCCGGCCATCGTGGATTGTTATCGCTTCTTTGCAGGGGCGGTGCGTAATCTTCATGGACCGCTTGCCGCCGAATATATCCCGAACCACACATCGATGATCCGTCGTGATCCGGTTGGCATTGTCGGCTCCATCGCTCCGTGGAATTATCCTTTGATGATGATGGCGTGGAAACTGGCGCCAGCGATTGCAGGCGGAAATACGGTGGTTTTCAAACCGTCCGAACAGACCCCGCTTACCGCGCTGAAAATGGCCAGGCTGCTGGCGGATATTCTGCCCGAGGGCGTCGTCAATGTCGTTCTGGGGCGAGGTGAAACCGTCGGCAACGCGCTGATCAACCATCCGCGTATCGACATGGTGTCGATCACCGGTGATGTCGCGACCGGCAAGAAGGTCTTGCAGGCCGCGGCCAAGACCGTGAAGCGCACTCATCTGGAGCTTGGCGGCAAGGCGCCGGTCATTGTTTTCGACGATGCGGACATCGAGGCTGTCGTCAACGGTATCCGCACCTTCGGCTATTACAATGCCGGACAGGACTGCACTGCTGCCTGCCGCATCTATGCCGATGCACGCATTTACGACCGTTTCGTCGCGGACCTGTCATCTGCTGTTTCGAGTATTCGCTACAATCTGGACGACGACAGCCAGAACGAGATCGGACCGCTCATTTCCCGCCGTCAGCGTGACCGCGTTGAAAGTTTTGTGGCCCGCGCTCGCGAGCACAAGCATATCGAGGTGACCACGGGTGGTAATACGTCCGGTGCCAATGGTTTTTTCTTCGAACCGACCGTCATTGCAGGTGCATTGCAGGAAGATGAAATCGTGCGACGCGAAGTCTTCGGTCCGGTTGTATCGGTCACACGCTTCAGCGAAGTCGAGGAAGCCGTGCGATGGGCGAACGACAGTGACTACGGGCTGGCCTCGTCGGTCTGGACCAAGGATGTCAGCAAGGGCATGCAGGCCGCAGCCCGCCTGCAATATGGCTGCACATGGATCAACACCCACTTCATGCTAACAAACGAGATGCCGCATGGCGGCCTGAAACAGTCGGGCTACGGCAAGGACATGTCGATTTACGCGCTGGAAGATTACACCGCCGTGCGTCATGTCATGATAGCTCACTAGGGGAAATGCCGAGAAGTGAGAGGCATTTCTTGTGAACAAGATCTGCGCCAAAACAAACAGTTAGAACGCCGATCTGATTCAATCAGATCGGCGTTCTATTACGCATCACAGATGTATTGTTCCGTCGCTGTTCGCACAACGCTTTGAAGCTCTTCAAACAAGGCTGACATAAAGTATGGCAGTGCCTATGATCATTCATCAATATTGTTGAACGATGTATTCCATGTTAGAACTTGTCCGTCATGGAATGCGCGGTGGCGTATCGTGGCGATCCAAACGCAAGAGAACGACAGAGCGCTTCATGAAGATAAATTCGATCACGCCGCGGCCTGCCGATGCTGCTGTTCGCATGGCCGTCAAACCAGTGATCTGTTATCTGGTCGATACGCTGCCACGACCTGATCTCGATGCCTATCGCGCCCTTCGCGACAAACTTGTTCTTGTCGAGCGCATCACCGTGCAGCCGAGGGATGCAGAGTGCTGGCCCGTTCCGGCCGGGCATTTCTGCCGTATCGTATGCAGCGAGGGACCGCAGGTCGGTGATCTCAACCTGTTCAATGCGGACGACCTCAACGAGAAATTCTATAGCGGCAAGACGCGCGCGCTTAACGGAACTCATGTGGGGCTGGGAGACCAGCTGTTCTCCAGTTTTCCTTACTTGCGTCCGATGGCCACCATCACTCACGACAGTCTGGACTGGTATGGTTTCGACGAATTTGGCGGCGCGGTGCATGACGTGATCGGCACGCGCTGCGATCCTTATACCAATAATCTTCTGAGTGATGGCGGGCAGTACCATCACTGCTGCCATTCCAACCTCACGCGCGCTTTTGCGAAGCAGACGGGCAAGCCGCTGCACGAGGCCGAAACCTATATTCACGACGTGCTCAACGTGTTCATGTGCACGGGCTTCACCCGGGATACTGGGCAATATTTCATGAAGGCAAGCCCTGTCCGACCGGGCGACTATCTGGAATTCTTTGCCGAGATCAATCTTCTTGGCTGTCTGTCGGCCTGTCCTGGGGGTGACTGTTCGGCGGAACATTCTTCCGATACTGCCGCCTGCCATCCGATGGTGGTAGAGATTTACAAGCCAGAACGTCTGCCGGAAGGCTGGGCGCCGCCCGCTCTCAACGGATATGATCGCACACACGGTTTCTGAACCAACAGCAGATCAACAAAAACGCCGCGATCAATCGCGGCGTTTTCTTTCAATCGCGGAGAATTCGACGCTTCAGTCGGCGGGAGCGTAACTGCCATCTTCGCGGTGCACTTCATTGCCAGCCAGCGGTGGCGTGAAAACGCAGACCAGTACAAGGTCGCCCTTGGTCGCGCGCAGGATATGCGGGTCGTTTTCGTTCAGCGCATAGATGGTGCCGGGGCGGATCGGAAACACTTCGCCGCTCAACTTGTGTTCGACTTCGCCTTCACCGGAAAAGCAATAATTGGTTTCGAAGTGGTTCTTGTAGTGCAGGTGCAGTTCAGCGCCTTCCTTGACGCGGGTTTCGTGGACCGAATGGCCCATGCCGTCGTCACGCACGATCATGCGGCGGCTTTCCCAACCGGGTCCGGAAGCATCGCGTGCGGTGCCTGCGATTTCATCGGATGTCACGACAATCATAGTATTCTCCTCATTTCAGTGTCAGAAAAGGCTGTTAAAACTTGGCGGCCAGCGGCTCGAGTACTTCTGCGACGGCCAGTAACGCCTCGTCCTCGCCGCGCAGTCCGGTCAGCATGAGACCGGCGGGGTGCTTGCCCATCGGCAGCGAGATGCTGGGCAGATCAAGACGATTGGCGAATTCTGTCAGCGAGAATGCACCCCGGTTGAGCGCCAGATAGGTTTCCTCGTCTGCAAGCGCGGCCAAAGCGGGCGGCAGCATAGGAACGGTCGGCAGAATGAAGCCGTCAAAACCCTCGATTTCCGCGTCGAACTGCTCACGGCAGGCAGCAAGGGCGTTCAATGCATTCACATAGAGATAGGCGGGATTTTCCCGACCTTTTTGAATGCGCGTTCCGACCAAGGGATCGTAACTATCGAAATCGACGGCGAGCCGCTCGCGATGAAGCGCGTAAGCCTCGGCACCGATTATCCCGCCATCGACGGCAATCCTGGCACTCTCGATCAGGCTTGGAAGTTCGATATCCTGGACGACAATTCCTGCTGCTTCCAGAGCGGACCGGCAAGCCCCGAAAAGATCTTCAATGGTATCGTCGAGAGCGATTTCCGAAAGCAGGTGGGGAACTGCTAGTCTTATCTGCTTTGAGCGTCGCGGTTTCCTTGCCGGGATGCCGGTGGCAACATCATCGATCAGGCGACAATGGGCGACGGAAGTGCTGATGATCCCCGGCACGTCAAAGCTGGTCGACAACCAGTGCATTCCATCGGTTTCGTAGCGCCCGCGGCTTGGTTTGAAGCCCACGACGCCACAGAAAGCCGCTGGAATGCGCGCTGAACCGCTGGTATCGGAGCAGATGGCGAAATCGCCATATCCGCGCGCGACGGCCACCGCTGCACCGGAACTAGAGCCGCCAGCGATTGCCTCTCCGGCAGGGTCGAGCGGCGTGCGTGGCGTGCCGAAATGTGTGTTGACCCCCAGCGCGCCATAAGCAAATTCGGTCATGTTTGTCTGCGCGAGCAGTGTTGCGCCACCCATGCGAAGCCTGCGCACCAGAGCAGCGCTTGCAATTGCAGGAGCTGCCTCTTGTAATGCTTTCGAACCACAGCTTGTCACCCAGCCTTCAGTGTCGAAGCAGGCCTTGACCGTCATCGTCAGTCCAGCAAGCGACGGGAGTTCACGATTGGTTTCACTGAGCGCTTGCCAATGGCCGAGCTCGGTGCGGGCCGCCTCGAACCGCCGGTTGAGAAAAACCTCTCGCGCATTCCAGTCACGCGCCGCATAGTCGGCCAGCGCCAGGTCGAGCTTTTCAACCCGGTTACAAGCCATGGCAGATCCCAATGCGGATTTGTCTTGCGGATCGTGTTTCATAAAGCATGTCCCGTTAGAGCATAATCCGACCGAAGTGAAACGAGGATCGATAAGATTATGCTTGAAATATAAGAGGTTAGAGCGCCGATCTGCTTCAATCGAAGCAAAACGCGCTCTATCGCAATAGGCTGCGATCAGTTCCGGACCAATGCCGTCAGCATTTTCTCTGAATCCGCCAGATAGTTCTCAAGCTGATCGGCGGCGGCTTCGCAGTCACCCGCTGCGATGAGGCGGCAGATTTCGGCTTCTCTTTTCAACCAAGGTTCATGGAAAGCCTGTTCGTTGCCGGTGACGAAAACCAGACGCAGCTGGGTCACGAGCAGGGAGAACATCTGATCGAAGATAGGACTACCATGCAGCGATACGATTTCCTGGTGAAAGAGAAGGCTCTGGCGGGCCACCGCCGTCCAGTCCGCGCGGGCGGTCGCTTCACTTTCATTGCGGATCACCTCGTTGAGCCTTTCCAGCCGGTCGGCGGGAACCGAGTTTCGCCCACGGAGGGCGCCGAGCTCGACGACCCGGCGCACCACGAAGATGTCGCGAATGTCCGTTTCCGTTAGCCTTTTCACGCGGACGCTCTTGTTCGGCTCCTGCGAGACCAGTCCCTGCTGGCGCAGAAGCTGCATGGCTTCGCGCAGGGTGTTGCGCGATACATCGTAGACATTGATCAGTTCGGCCTCGATCAGGCTCGTGCCGCTCAACAGGCGGCCTTTGAGAATGTCGTCGCGTATGGCATTGGCGACGCGAATGAATGCGGGATCACGAAGGGTGGCAGGCTGGTTCATGTGTCAGACCATCATATTCTTCAGGAAAGGTTTCAGCTGCGGATAGATACCGGATTTGAGTTTATCCGGCGTATCGTCGCAGACGACCTTGCCCGCGTCCATAAAGAGAATTCTGTCGGAGACTTCGAAAGCGAAGTTCATTTCGTGGGTTACGATGACCATCGTAACGCCTTCGCTTGCGAGCGAGCGGATAACGCCCAGCACTTCCTCGACGGTTTCCGGGTCGAGTGCCGAAGTGGGTTCATCGAACAGAATGATGCTTGGCGACATCATCAGGGCGCGAGCGATTGCAACGCGCTGCTGCTGACCGCCCGAAAGCTGGTGCGGATATTTTTCCGCATGGGCGGCCATGCCCACCTTGTTCAGATAATGAAAGGCTTGCCGCTCAAGGTCGGCTCGCGCACCGATCTTGTGGTACAGAGGCGCGAGGAGCATGTTTTCAAGCACAGTCTTGTGATTGAAAAGATTGAAGCTCTGGAACACCATGCCGACATCGCGGATCAGGGAAACGTCTTCCCGGAAGACATGCTTGCCCGATTGCGTCAATTCGGCCGAGATGAACGGCGAGCCGTGCAGTTTTACTTCACCGGCATCGAGACGTTCCAGTCCGTTGAGCAGGCGAATGAAGGTCGTCTTGCCCGAGCCCGAACGACCGATGATGGAGATGACCTCACCGGATTTCACCGTCAGGCTGACGCCCTTCAACACTTCATGCGAACCATAGGCCTTGCGAAGTTCAGTTGCTTCCAGGGCAATGGTGTCGGCTTGCTGGGATTTGCCTTGCGCGCGATCGACGGGAGCTTCAGTGCCGGACAGTTTTGCCGCAACCTCCTGTGGCGAAAAGGTGCGTGCCTTCTGACCGCGCCGTATCACATCCGAGCGGCGTTCCAGCATTGAAAGACCGCGATCAAACAGCGTGACGATGAGGACGTAGAAGAAGGCGACGACGGTGAGCGTCTCAAGCACCAGAAAATTCTGTGTATAGAGCCGCTGGCCGACAAGCAGGATTTCGGCAAGCGAAATAACGGAAACCAAAGAGGTAAGCTTGACGATGGTGACGAGTTCATTCGACATTGCGGGTAATGAAACCCGGATTGCCTGTGGAACGACGATCAAGCGCTGGATACCGAGGAACCTCAGACCCAATGCACGCCCCGCCTCGATCTGGCCTTTATGAATGGCGAGCAAACCACCCCGATGGATTTCTGCCATATAAGCAGTTTCACTGATGACAAGCGCGATCAGGCCAGCCGCGAAAGCATTCGACAGGAGCGTGCGAAGGACCGGAAAGACCTGCGGCAGGCTGTAGATTAAAATCAGCAGTACCAGAAGCGGAAGGCTTCGGAAGAACCAGATATAGGCCCGCGCGGGACCGTTGATCACCGACCATGATGATTGCTTTGCCAGTGCCAGACCGAAGCCCGCAATCGCCGCCAGAAGCCAGCTCAACAGGCTGAGCTTGATCACAACCCAGCTCGCCTCCCAGAAATCCCGGTCTGCAAGCAGACCGAGCGCGTAATGCCAATCGTAGTTCAAGCGAAGCCTCCCGTTTCGGCCATGCAGAGGGAAATGGGGCCAGTCCGCCCCGCTTCCGGTTTATTGAGCCGTGGAAACGACCGCTTTGATTTCATCGTCGGTGACAGGCTCCATGCCATAGGTTTTGACGAGCGCGTCATAGGAGCCATCCTTTCGCATCTGGGCGAAAGCATCGCTCATGGCATTGAAAAGCTCTTTGTTCTGCGGGGGGGTGGCGATACCCACCATGATCGGATAGATGAGCGCACTGGATGTAACGGCATAATCGTCGGGGAACTTCTTCAGCAATTCGGCAGCAACGACATTATCCATGAATTCCACGTCGACCGAGCCGCTGCGCAATGCCTGCGTGACCTGCGCATCTGTGTCGAATTCGCGTGTCTCGATGGCGCCGAGATTGTTCTTGGTGCAATAATCTTCCGACAGTGCCTTCAGCTTCGGGAGCCAGGACGCTCCTTGCATCGATCCGATGATCTTGCCGCACAGCTCCTTTTCATTCGCTGGGCGGAATTTAGCGTCCTTCAGCACGAGCAGGGACGAGCCAGCCTTGATGTAGGGGATGAAGTTGAGAATCTTCTGCCGCTCAGGCGTAACGTAAAGCGCCGATGCAATGACGTCGAAATGGTTGGCGCGTGCACCAGTGATGAGGCTGGTGAAGCGCGTGTCCTTGAACTCTGCAGCAAGCCCAAGCTGCTTTGCGATCCCTTCCATCAGTTCAACATCGAAACCTGCCGGCTTGCCGTCCTTCATGTAGACGAAGGGAGGATAGGTCAGGTCAGATCCGACCGACAGTGTGTTTTCCTTCACGGTCTGAGGCGCGGCTGCGGCCTCATGCGGCGCCAACGCGACGACGGCAAATGTGGCGGCGAGCAAGGCTGATTTCAGTTCAGTCAAGCGTTTCGAGATTGTCGGAGCAGGCATATCGTTCCCCTTTTTGTTCAATAATATTGTTGAACAATTAAGAGGTGGGCCATGCGATGTCAATATGTCTTCACGCGGGAGCGATAAAGACACGTATGCTCGTCTCTTCCGATGCGATTAGGCGGTATCGGAGTTTCATTTCCCGGAACTGGTTTCCAAAACTGGTCTTTGCAAGTTTTGCAGACTTTTGAAGGGTAGCTTTTCGCCAGAGCGCTCCCAGTTAAAACGGAGTCGCTGAAACCGCCCTAAGTATTTGGTTCATTGCATTTGCCTCACGCAAAACCGCTCTGCACTTTTGCTGGAAATGCTTTAACTCTCGAAATCGCCAAAAATATCCTGGAGACGGGTCAGGCTCTGCACTCTTTCATCCACCTGACTACCGAGCTGTATGATGATGTGCGAAAGCATGAGATCCATGATGGCAGTCATCGTTGCGGCGCCGTCCCAAAGTGGACCGTGAGAACCGGGTACGATCAGCGCAATATCGGCCACCTCGCTTGCCCACGGGCAAAATTCATCGGTAAAAAGTATCACTTTTACGCCCATTCGGCGCGCTTCAATGGCTAGAGGGCGGGCTTTTGACGCGAAACGGCGGACATCGTGCAGAAACAGAACGCGGTTTTCCCTGGAGCCATCCAGGACTTCTGCATAGGTGCCGTTCAGCCCGTCCATGAAGGACACTCCCGGACGCGAATAGGAGAGCTGTGACGCAAAATATTGCGCTATGCCGCGCACATTCTGATAGGCTGCAACATAGACCTCGCTTGCCCCGATCAGTGCGTCGATGGTCTCCTGCCATTCAGGACGGGTAGTCAGTTCATAGACGGTGCCGAGATTTTCGATCTGCTGTTGCACCAGACCGGCAAGTAGCTTGCCTTCGCGAAAATCCTGCTGGAGCCGGGCAACCGGCCCCTTGACCTGCCATGCGGGGTTGGAACGACCGCGCCTTAACGCTGTTTTTAACTCCTCCAGCCCGTCGAAACCGAGCCGTCGCAAATAGCGACCGACCGTCATCTGGGAAATGCCAAGACGCTCGGCGATGGACTTTGCCGTTTCGAATGGCAGTTCTGCCAGATTACGCTCGATATAGCTTGCGATCAGCTTGTCGGCCTTGGATTTGCGTAATTCCGCACTTTGGAGACGTATGAGAATTTCTTTGGACAAACTTACCCCTCCCGCTTTGGCTCCGACCCTGATGATGAAGACCGGAGCCAGCACAACAGCTTATTGCGCTGTTTTTACCTTTGTCCATGCCCGGTCGAGCTGGCGCACGCCGGAACCCAGATCCTCGAAGATCTGGAGTCGTTTCATCGTTTCGTCTGTCGGATTGATTTCCGTGCTGTTCTTGATGTTGTCAGGTGTCAGCTGACGTGCCGGCACATTGGGCGTGCCGTTGGTCTGTTGGGCTACGTTGAGCGCGGCGATTTCCGGGCGCGTGTAAAACTGCATGAACTTGATGGCATTGCCCTTGTTCGGGGCTGTTTTGAGAACGCACATATCTTCCTGGTACATGGTCGCACCTTCTTCCGGAATGACGTAACCCAAATCTTTCGGATTGCCTAAGACATCCACCATGCTGCCGATAAAATAATGCGCGGCGGCAACGTCGCCCGCGCCGACCATGGGACGGGAATCATAGGTGAAAGCAGCCACATACGGCTTCATTTCGATGACGGTGTCTGCGGCCTGCTGAAGTTGCTTCGGGTCGGTGGAGTTTACGGAGTTTCCGTTGAGAAGAAGCCCAACACCAAGCACTTCACGCATGTCATCGAGAAGCGTGATCTTGAGACCCTTTTCCTTGACCGTCGCAAGCAGATCCTTCCAGCCGGTCACGTCCTTGCCGAGCACGCGACGGTTATAGAGAATGCCCACCGTGCCGAAGGCGTAAGGCAGGCAATATTCTCCGTTGGGGTCGCTTTTGGCGCGCAGAAAGCGCGGGTCGATGTTCTTGAAGCCCTCATATGTATTGATATCGGTTTTCGCAAGCAGATCGAGCTTGGCCATGATGTCCTGCATATGCACGGACGGAAACACGATATCGTAACCGCTGGCGCCACCCTGAATCTTGGCCAGCATTTCCTCATTGGAGGAGTAGGTCGATAGATTGACCTTGACCTTGGTCTCTTCTTCGAATTTCTGAAGCACCGCAGGATTGATGTATTCGCCCCAGTTATAGATGTTCAATTCATCTGCGAAGCTATTGCCTGGAGACATGCTCAGAACAGTGAGCGCAATCAATCCAAGGCGCGGAACAGCACCATTGAAGATCGTCATTGTAGTTCCCCTTGTCATATTTTTCCACGCAGCCCGCTTTCATTTCCCTGCCTTGGCAGGGATGCAAAGTACGGTCTTCGAGGCGTTGACTTGTACTGGAAAATGATATCAACATAACCAAACCACGCAAGAGTTAATTAAATAACATTTCGGGGAACGAAAATGCGGGATGCGATTGTACGGCTGGTTTCCGCGGCCAAGACCTTTGCGAGTCCAGAGGGCGGCGAGGTCAAGGCACTGGACGGTATCGATCTGGATATCGGCCGTAATGAATTCATCACTTTGCTGGGCCCGTCGGGCTGCGGCAAGACGACTTTGCTACAGGCGATCAGCGGGTTCGCTGCGTTGGATGCCGGACGGATCGAGATTGACGGCGTCGACATGACGGACCGTCCACCTTATCGCCGCCCGGTGAATACGGTCTTTCAGAACTATGCGTTGTTTCCGCATATGAGTGTGGGGCAGAACGCCGGATATGCTCTGGAAGTCGCCGGTGTCGGCAAGGCGGAGCGCACGGAGCGTGTCAGGGCTGTTTTGCAGATGGTGGGGCTGGCTGGTTTGGAGGCCCGCCTGCCTCGACAGCTCTCGGGTGGCCAACAGCAACGTGTGGCTCTGGCCCGGGCCATCGTGGCCCGCCCGAAGGTGTTGTTGCTCGATGAGCCGCTGTCTGCACTTGATAAGAACCTGCGCGAGGCGATGCAGTTCGAACTGAAGACCTTGCAGCACGAGCTGGGCATTACCTTCATCTTTGTCACGCACGACCAGCAGGAAGCGCTGACGATGTCGGATCGGGTGGCGGTGCTCTCGAATGGTCGCATCCAGCAACTGGACGCGCCGCGGGTTGTGTATGATCGCCCGGTCAATGCCTTCGTCGCCAATTTCGTTGGTGCGAGCAATCTTCTGGAAGGACAAGTCGACGCCAACGGCTTTGTGCTGACGGATGGAACGGTTCTGCAGCACGATGGTGGAGGCAAAGCCAAAGGCAGGGGCACCGCACTTCTGCGTCCAGAAAACTTCTCGCTTATCGCGCGCAATGAAAGACATGGGGCGCTTGATGTCACGCTCGACCAGATTGCCTTTATCGGTTCGTCTTTCGAATTGCTCGGACACCTCGCTTCCGGGCGCAAGCTGACGGCGCAGATTCCGGCGGTGGACCGAAACTCGGTCAATGATCTGCAGCCGGGGCAGGCCGCGCGCTGGTATTACGATCCGGCTACAGTCCATCTTCTTTGCGAAGGGGAGGCTGTGTGATGAACCTCGCGAGCTTGCGGCGTCTTCAGCTGGCAGTTCTTCTCGGACCGGCGACACTGTTCCTGATTGTTTTCTTTGCCATTCCACTCGCGATCATGGTGGTAACGAGTTTTCTCGCGCCTGGCCTTTATGGTGGCGTCGAATGGGAGTTCTATCCTCATAATTTCGGGCGTATCCTTGGTTTCGCAGATCCGGCATTTGAGGAATTCGACCCGATCTATCTGGCGATTTTCTTCCGATCGGTGAGAATCGCCATCGTGACGGTCATTGCCACATTGCTGGTCGCTTATCCGGCCGCCTTTTATATCAGCAGGCTTCCCGACCGGTGGAAAAACTTTTGCATCTTCCTCATTACCTTGCCATTCTTCGCCAGCCTGATTGTACGGCTGTTCGTATGGGTGATGATCCTGCGCCCTACAGGGTTGCTCAACGAGACCTTGATGTCACTCGGCATTATCTCGCGTCCGCTCGACATGATCTATACCGACGGCGCTATCGTGCTGGGCATGGTCTATGTGTTCCTGCCGTTTATGTTCATGCCTGTCTATGCAAGCATTGAAAAGCTGGACTGGCGTCTGGTGCAGGCGTCGCTTGATCTGGGAGCCGGCCCGGTGCGGACATTCTTCCGGATTGTCCTGCCGCTGACCACGCCCGGCATTGCTGCCGGTTCGGTAATTGTCTTCATTCCTGCGCTCGGAAACTTTGTTGTGCCTGCAGTGCTGGGCGGAGCCAAGGTGATGATGCTTGGCAATCTGATCGAAGGACAGTTCCTGTCGGCGCGCAATTGGCCGTTCGGGTCGGCGCTCGCGATGATGGTGATGGCTGTCATGTTGCTGCTGCTGTTTGGCTATGTGCTCTTTACGAACCGGCGCAATGCCGCCGAAGCGTTGTCGCGGTAAGGGAGACGCAACCATGAAAATCGCCCGGTCTCTCTTCAATGGCGGATTGCTGCTCTACGTCGCGCTCTTCTTCGCCTTCATCTATATCCCGCTGGCACTTATCATCGTCTATTCGTTCAACGCCAATCCGGTGAACATGATGGTGTGGAGCGGCTTTACGACCGACTGGTATGCGCAGGTTCTGGGCTTCAAGACAGTGGTTTCGGAAAGCGCACTCTATATTGAATCGACGGATCAGCTTGTGGCGGCCGTGTTCAACAGCCTGAAGATTGCGACTTCAACGACACTGATATCGACTGTTCTCGGAACTGCGCTGGCGCTGGCCATGCATCGCTACAATTTTCTGGGAAAGCGGTTCTATCAGGTGACGCTTTTCATGCCCATGCTGATGCCGGATATCGTGCTGGGCATTGCGCTCCTGATCTTCTTCGTCAACGCGGGCATTCATCTGGGGCTGACCACGATTATTATCGGCCAATGCACTTTTCTGATCTCTTATGTCTTCATTGTCGTTTCGGCCCGGCTGGCCGGTATGGACCGCACGCTGGAACATGCATCGGCCGATCTTGGCGCCAATGAATGGACCACGTTCCGCAAGGTCGTCATGCCCCAGCTCATGCCCGGCATTCTCGGTGGCGCGTTACTTGCCTTCATCATTTCCATGGATGACCTCGTCATCACCTATTTTATCGCAGGCGTTGATGTTACGACCCTGCCGATGTTCATCTTCGCCATGCTGCGTCGCGGCATCAAACCGGAAATCAATGCGATCGCCGTGATGATGCTGACCTTCTCATTCGTTGTGGCTTCGCTCGGTCTCTATCTTCGTTCTCGGCAGAAATAATATGACTTCACAAACACCTACACGTAAACCGCGCGCTCGCGATCTGGGGCTTCCTTTCACTGGTGTGACCGGTCCGTACAACGCGATCACCGATGTCGATGGCGTTGGCGTCGGCTTTCAGACCATTATCGAGAACGAGCCGCGCCCCGGCCGCAAGCGTCCGGCGCGTAGCGGCGTGACCGCCATTCTGCCGCATATGCAGTCTGAAACCCCGGTTCCGGTTTATGCAGGCGTCCATCGCTTCAACGGCAATGGTGAGATGACCGGAACGCACTGGATCGAAGATGGCGGCTACTTTCTCGGTCCTGTCGTTATCACCAACACGCACGGTATCGGCATGGCACATCATGCGACAGTGCGCTGGATGGTTGACCGCTATGCCTCGACCTACCAGACCGACGATTTCCTCTGGATCATGCCGGTCGTCGCAGAAACTTATGACGGCGCACTCAACGACATCAACGGCTTTCCTGTGACGGAAGCGGATGTGCGCAAGGCGCTCGACAATGTTGCATTCGGCCCGGTGCAGGAAGGCAATTGCGGCGGCGGCACCGGTATGATCACCTATGGCTTCAAGGGCGGTACAGGCACGGCATCGCGCGTCGTGGAGTTCGGCGGTCGCAGTTTCACCATCGGTGCGCTGGTGCAGGCCAATCACGGGCAGCGCGATTGGCTGACCATTGCCGGTGTGCCGGTGGGGCAGCATATGCGGGATGGCACGCCGCAGAGCCAGTTGCAGGAGCGCGGTTCGATCATCGTCGTGCTGGCGACCGATCTGCCACTGATGCCGCACCAGCTGAAGCGCCTAGCGCGTCGTGCAAGCATCGGCATCGGCCGTAACGGAACGCCGGGCGGTAACAATTCGGGCGATATTTTTATCGCTTTTTCCACCGCCAACCAGCGACTTATGCAGCATCGTTCCGCGCCCTTTCTGGACGTCGAGATGGTGAATGACGAGCCGCTTGATCCCGTCTATCTGGCGGCGGTCGATAGTGTGGAAGAGGCAGTGGTCAATGCGATGATCGCGGCTGAGGATATGGGTGGAACACCCTTTGACCGGCTGCTTGTTCAGGCCATAGATCACGAACGTCTTCGTGCTGTGCTGCGCCAGTATGGGCGTCTTGCCTGACTCTTCGTAGGATAAGGATTGATGTTCCAATCTTGATCCGGTTCGTGCCACGCGGTTTCCGTCATGCAGGACGGAAATCGCGAATGTCTCCCTTTATCTTGCCGTCTTGACAGTATTCTATCGACGGCACTACGCTACAGTAACACGGCAGATTTTACTGAAGTGAGGGGAGGAATTCATGACTAAAAGTTCAATTATTACAGGGCTGGGTCGGGTTTCAATTTCACGACGCCAGTTTATAACATCGAGCGCACTGGGCGCCGGTGCTCTGCTTCTACCGTCCCTGCCATCTTTTGCAGCTGACAAGCCCAAAGTCGGTCTGGTCATGAAGTCGCTCGCCAACGAGTTCTTCAAGCAGATGCAGGCAGGTGCCGAGGACTACGCCGCCAAGAACACCGACAAGTTCTCCTTTGCCGCTGTTGGCATGAAGGACGAACGTGATTTTGCCGCACAGGTCGATGCTGTGGAAAATTTCATCACGCAGCAGTTCAATGTGATCGTGCTGGCTCCGGCGGATTCCAAGGCCATGGTGACGCCGGTTAAAAAGGCTCTGGAGGCCGGCATCAAAGTCATCAATATTGACGTGGCGCTCGATGAAGAGGCGAAAAAGCAGGCGGGTGTCGACCTTGCCTTTTTCGGTCCGGACAATCGCGAGGGCGCAAAGCTTGCTGGCATGGCGCTTGCCAAGGAACTCGGCAAGGGCGGCAAGGTGGTTATCCTTGAAGGCAATCCTGAGGCAGACAATGCCAAGGAACGCAAGAAGGGCTTTGACGATGCCGTGGCCGAAGGCGGTTTGACACTGCTCGATTCCAAGACTGCCCATTGGGAAACGGAAGAAGCCAACACGCTGATGACCAATTTCCTGACCCAGTATCAGGACATTCAAGGTGTTATGGCGGCCAACGATTCCATGGCGCTCGGCGTCGTGAAGGCGCTGGATGCCGCCGGAAAATCGGGCCAGATCAAGGTCGTGGGCTTCGATAATATTCCTGCTGTCCAGCCTTTGATCAAGGACGGCAAGATGCTCGCAACCGTCGATCAGTTCGGCGCACAGATGGCGGCCATGGGCATTGATTACGGTCTCAAGGAACTGGCAGGCGAAAAGTTCTCCGGTTGGGTCAAGACGGACATCAAGCTCATCACGGCCCAGGATCTCTGAAAACCGGGATCTTCCAAACATTGCCAATTGTGGGCGGTGCTCCAAGTGCCGCTCCTCTTCACCCGGCAGGCAGGAACAGATATGCAGTCAGCCGACGCCATTTTGAGATTGGAAAATGTCGGCAAGACCTTTCCGGGGGTGGTTGCGCTAAACGGTATCACGCTGGAGCTGCAGCGTGGCGAGACGCATATCATTCTGGGTGAAAACGGTGCGGGTAAATCGACTCTCATCAAGCTTCTTGCTGGCATATATCAGCCCGACACAGGCGAAATTTTTCTGAACGGCCGGCCCTACAAGCCAAAGACCCCGCATGACGCGCAGGTTCAGGGGATCCGCATCGTTCATCAGGAACTCAACCTGCTGTCGCATCTTTCCATTGCCGAAAACCTGATGCTGGAAAGCCTGCCGAAACGTTTCGGCATCATGGACCGAGCGACATTGAACCGCCGCGCCGAAGAGCTTTTGGCCGAGGTCGGCCTGGCAGTCGATCCGCGTATGCCGGTTTCGGAGCTGGGCGTTGCGCAAATGCAGTTGGTCGAGATTGCCAAGGCGCTCGGTTATGACAGCAAACTACTGGTTCTGGATGAGCCGACGGCGACATTGACACCGCCGGAAATCGAACGGTTGTTTGCGATCATCAAGCGGCTGAAGGCGAAGGGTGTCACGATCATCTACATTTCTCACCGTCTGCACGAGGTCTTCGAGATTGGCGACCGCGTGACGGTGCTGCGCAATGGTCGTCTGGTCGAGACGCGCGACCTGCAGGGGCTGAGCGTGCCGGATCTGGTACGCATGATGATCGGTCGCGACATTGCGGATGAGTATGGCTTCAATGCCGATATCAAGCTTGGTTCCGTCGCTCTGGAAGTGAGGAACGTGAAGCGCAACAGCGGCGCTCCGCCGGTTTCGTTTTCGGTGCGTCATGGAGAAATTCTGGGTGTCGCCGGTCTGGTCGGGTCGGGCCGCACCGAGGTGATGCGTGCAATCTTCGGCGCCGATCCAAGATCGGCAGGGGAAATCGATGTTGATGGCAGGCCGGTGACTATCCGTGACCCGCGCGATGCCGTGCGTAACGGCCTAGGTTTTCTGACAGAAGACCGCAAGAGCCAGGGGCTGCTGCTTGACATGCCCGTGTCCATCAACACCACGATCACCGACCTGAAGAAAATCTCGCACGGTGGCCTGCTGGATAGCCGGGTGGAGAAAGGCGCGGTAACTGAGCTGGTCGAGCGGCTGCGCGTCAAGACTGCGTCTATCGATACGCCGGTGCGTAACCTCTCCGGCGGCAATCAGCAAAAGGTGGTTCTGGCAAAATGGCTGTTTCGCGGGTCGTCCACACTGATACTCGATGAACCGACACGTGGGGTCGATGTCGGCGCCAGGCGCGAGATTTATCAACTTCTGTGGATGCTGGCTGCGAACCAGAAGGCAATCATCATGATTTCCTCGGATCTGCCCGAGCTGATCGGCATGTGTCACCGCATCATTGTTTTCTCGAACGGCAAACTGGTTGGGGAACTGGACCGATCGCAATTCGATCAGGAGCGTATTCTTTCGCTCGCCTATCAGGAGCATGTTCACGCATGACGGAACCCATTTCTCCATCTGCCCAACACCCCGGTGCTGCCGACCGCCAGAAGCTGAAGCGCTTCCTGTTGCGTGATGCCGGCGTATTCTTGGCGTTAATCCTGATAACGCTGGTATTTTCCGTCACTGCGCCCTATTTCGCAACATCGGGCAACGCGCTGAAGATCTTCGTTCAGATCGCGATCAATACGGTCCTTGCGGCAGGTATGACTTTCGTCATCCTGACTGGTGGCATTGACCTCTCGGTCGGCTCTGTGCTCGCCTTATGCACGGTCGTTGGCGCTCTTATCATGACGTCCGGTCTGGAACCGGCCTTGTCAATCCCGCTGGCAGTCCTGGCATGCGTCGCCGTTGGCGGGCTTTGTGGCTTCATCAACGGCAAGGTGTCAACCTACTGGAAAATCCCGTCGTTTATCGTCACGCTGGGCATGCTGAACATCGCCGCCGGTGCGGCACGGGTGGTTTCCAATAATTCTACCATTACCGGACTTCCGCAGGGTTTTGTCGACTTCGGCAATCTGATTGTCGGAGGCTTTCTGCCGTCGATTTTCCTGATCGCAGTGGCTGTGATTGCTGTTGGCTGGTTCGTTTTGCGCTTTACGGTTTTCGGTCGCATGATCTATGCGGTTGGCGCCAATGATGAGGCTGTCCGCCTGTCGGGACACAATCCCGACACATACAAAATCGCTGCATTTGTCATTTCCGGCGTCACCGCTGGTATTGCTGCGATTGTTTATCTCCTGCGCCTGAACATCGGCAGCCCGATTGCGGGCGTTGGCTATGAGCTGAACGCGATTGCAGCCGTCATCATCGGCGGGACAAGCCTTTTCGGCGGTAAGGGCTCAATCGTTGGCACGCTGGCCGGGGCCTGTATTTTGCAGGTGCTCGCAACCGGGCTGCAATTGCTTGGTATCGGCGATAATTACAAGCCAATCATAATTGGCACCGTGATCATCCTCGCCGTGATTGTCGATACCTATCGTGAGAGGCTGTTACGGCGTATTCGCTGAATGCATAATGAGAAAGTGAAGGCGCGGCCGGGTCAAGGTTGGACAGGATTTGTTACCCGGCAGCCATACTCTGGATACAGCAAGATTGCCTTTGGGAGCCGTCTTCTCTGGTTATGAAACTCGCCGGCCCGTTGAGGTTGATCCATTTGGAATGGTAGCGTCACATTAAATTGCGCGCAACGCTTGGGTGGTATGTGAGGAGAGATGAAGCAACAGGTACGGCAATAAGGGTGAAACAGACTGCAAAGCGAAAGATGAAGCCGAAACTGGCAAAGCAGCGGGCGTCAGCATCACACTCCCATGTCAATCCAGCAACGCGGCATCAAGATTCGGTTGTGCGGATCATAGCATTCGATTCAACTAACCGACAGGATCGCTCGCTTACCGGTATCCCTGATATCACGGCAACGCGATGGATGTGTTTTGGCATTGCCATGCTCCTGTCGTGTGTTGCGTTGGCGCTTCCTGCACTCACGATTCTCATCCGACCCAGCCCTGACCTCGATCCGATAGCCCTAATTGTATCGACATTCGTCGCAGCAATGCTTCTTGTTCCGGCCTTCATGTTTGCACGCGCTGGTCTTTTGGCTGGCGCCTGGATCACCATTACACCGGAGAGCGTTGAATACGGTTCAGGTAATGGAATTGTGGAGAAGCAAGGCACCAAGATCGAATGGGCGCGCATAGCGTCCGGTCAGATGGCACGTTATGACGTTCGTCTCATTTTGAAAGGGCCTGTGCGGGAGCCTCGGATAGCGTTCGGTTATAAAATGCCCGACGGAACGCAGAACGAGTATTCGCTTCCAATGTCATTGCGGGAACGTGGCATGCAATGTCTGTGGTTCGTCAATGCTGACGCCCTGCGTATTGCTCTGCTACAGAACATGGCAGCTCGCTCGAATTTGTGTTTCGACCCGGATATTTTCGTTGAAGCCGGTATTGATCCGGAGACGTGGCATCTGATGCCAAAGCCCCGCAAGATTGAGTGGGCGATAGCCATAGCTTCGATGGCAGCGGTGTTGATATTCGGCAGTTTTATATCGGCGACGACATCTGTCGTGTTGGTCGTTGGGGGTGTTTTCGCAATTCTGGGATTGGGCCTTCTTGCAACATTCAGTTTCAGGAAGAGAGCTTATCCGGGCTTCGATCACGTCATCTGTTTTTGTGAAAACCGATAGTTCGTGCTGGGTTATTGTGGTTCTTCCATATCCGCATAAACCAGATAGCGGAGCGGCCCAGGCGTGATAGCATCGAATGGATAACAGGTCGCCAGCACAACATGACGGCCTTCGCTATTCACGGCGATCTTCGCTTCATCCCAACGCGCGACGGCCATATGACTAACACGATAGGAAATCGCCTTACCGTCGCTGCGGGTGACGAATATCTGATCGTTCTTCTCGATATTCTTCAGAAAAGCGAAATGTGTATCGCGATGCGCAGCATACACGGCTGTTCCCCGTTCCCCGGCCATCGGCGTATTGTCCAGATGACCGGGGCCGAAAGCCAATGCCTGACCGCTGGAGCCTTTCAGCGCGATGGCGGATTCATTAAGTCGTGGAGCTTCGATGCGGGCAACCGGCCATGTATCGACCCAGCTCCAGGGTTTGACTGGTGCGCCAGTTTCAATGCTTTCCGCAAAAGCTCGTTCGAGGAGGATCTGTGCCACAAATGCCTTCGCATGGATCCAGATTCCCTGACTGGCAATTATCATCCCGAGCGCAATCAGCACAATGCCCACCGTGGGGAGTAGGGAGCGCCACAGTGCGCTCCCCGTCATAATCGGATTGATAGACATCACGCATTCTCCTTGCGGCGGAAGAACCAGAAGACGAACAAGCCAATCAGTATCAGACTCAAGCCTTGCATGAGCAGTAGTGTCGCTGGCGTTGCCGTTTGCGGCAGCGGGATCGACTGCGATGGCGATGATGGTGATGCAGGGCTTTCGTGGCTGCGGACAGCGTCATTTACACCATTCATGTCCATGTTTGCGTGATCCCCGACGGTGCGATCCGCACGGATGTCGAACAGCTTGTCATAATCCCAGCCCGCGGGCAGTTGCAGAGGAATATCGGCACGGGTCAGCGGCGCATTTGCCGGTCGCGACGGTGTCTTGTCGACAGCTACGAGGCTCGTCAGACGGCTGACCAGATGATGCTCCAGCGCAAGGTGGAGAATACGCGCATCGGCGGCGTCCTGGGAAATTTTCCCAAGGGTAAGTTCCACTTCCGCATCATCGATCTTGCGACGTGCCCACAGTTTTGAAATGCCTTCAGCATTCATTGCCTGATCGAGTGGCAGATTGACTGTCCACGGACGGCCATCAATCTGGCCTTCAATAGCAAGGTTTCCGATCGCCTTGCCCATTCGCGCTGCGATGACAAGTGGTTCACCACGATAAAGATCGGGCAAAAGGGAGGGCGTCGTGCTCACATTCTTTTCCGAGAAACTGGTCTTCAGATCGGTAACAGCCGGGTTTTCAAGCTTGTCGAACAGAGCCCGCATGCGTTCGTTCACTTCAGCCGCCGACCCGATATGGGTGAAGGTTCCACGTCCAAGTTCAGCCGCACGGTTCATCAGATAGGAGTTCGGGGCAGAGCCGATGCCGACCATGAAAATACGCGAGCGCCCCCGACGTGCTGCAACGGCATCCAGCAATTGCTGCTCATTGCTGATCTCGCCGTCGGTCAGAAACACGATCTGGCGCAATCCATTACCCTGATTACTGTCATCAAGCGCGGCATGAAGGGCAGGCAACATTTCCGTGCCGCCTTGCGCTTCAAGGCTCGTCACGAAACGGCGAGCGGACGTGATATTCTCCTGATTGGCATCTACTGAATCTTCGAAGAATTTGGTCAATGTGTCGTCGAAGCGGATTACGTTGAAACGATCTCCGGGGTGAAGTTGCGACAGTGCATAATCCAGGCTGGCCTTCGCCTGTTCAATGGAAGTACCACCCATTGATCCGGAATTATCGATCACGAAGATGACCTCACGCTGGACCTTTTTTGGGCTGGCAAGCGCCGGTGGCGTAACATAGGCAAGCACATAGTCATCCTTGCCGATATGTTCGCGGAACAGCCCGACCTGCGGTGCATCGCTTGCGACGGCGCTCCATTCCAGAACGAAATCACGATCTGCAGCCGCCATTCCGTCCAGCGTGATTTCCCGTGTCGCGTCGTTCGTCGTATCGATCCTGACCTTGTGGAAAAGGCTCTCAACCTTTCCAAGCGGGAAGCCTGCCTTAAGTTTGACTGAGATGCTCACAGGATTTGTTCGCAGGGCAGCCGGTGGGGCCAAAGGCGTCACGAGTGGCGCATTGTAAGTATCAGGCTTGCCCGTATCGCTCGACTTGCTCCAGCCGTTCTTCATTTCGACTTCCTGGACAACCGGGTAGGCATTGTCCGGGTTGTAACGCGGTGCGACGACTAAAGGCACACGCAGCGAGAAACGCTCATCGGAAAGCCGTACCGCCTGCTGATACTCGATCTGGATGACGACTTTCTCGTGCGGACCGATATTGGCGACCGCATTGGTAAACACGTTGGGTCGTTGCTGTTCGATCAGCGTTGCTTTTTTGCCTTCGCTTTTCGCCTGTTCATATATTTCGCGGGCTGTCTGCTTCTCCTTGATGTCAGCGACAATCACGCGATCACCGATGACCATCTTCAGCGAATAGACCGCACTTTCTTCTGGCAATGGGAAAACATACAAGGCTTCAACGAAACCGTCGGTCGGGTTCTCGAATTCCTGCGTCAGCCGGGCTCGGACCGTCGGTCCACTCACATCGAGATCGACGTCCGTTGCGAGCCGAGGCGCTTCGACGTAACGTCCGGCTTCGTTTGTCTCCAGCAGAAGGCTACCGGATTGAACCTCGTTTGGCGTGACCAGAGCGGGTGTTTCAGCGCGGGCCTGCACTATCTGCAACAGACAGAAAATGACAGCCAATGCGGGCAACAACGCCATGTTGCAGAACCAGATGAACGAACAGAAGCGGGAGAGTACCCGACCTCTATTGCTATGATTTGGTAGATTTATCGCGGGTGACATGACGTGCTCCTTGTTCACCTCGAAGAACTGGAGCCATTGTCGCTGGAGCCACTGTTTCCACTCCAGCGTAAGCTTTGCCAAGTTTCAGCCGTCACTTTCCGCAAATCGCCTTGCCGGTTACGCATATGTGTGGAATTGTGCAGAAAAGTACGCAGTTCAGGATAAGCCATGTCCGATCAGGACTCTCATCTGCCCGACCAGATCAATGCCCGTGTTGCAGTCCGGGTTCGTGAGGAAATCGCCCGACGGCGTATTTCGCGCCAACTTCTGGCCGATGAAGCGCGGATCAGCCTCTCGACTTTGGAAAAGGCGCTGTCGGGTCACAGGCCCTTCACGCTCGCAACAATCATCCGGCTCGAACAGGCAATGGGTGTCGCCCTGCGCGAACAGGCAGGTGAAGCGCCCGCCCAGTTGGCCAGAAATGGCAACAATCACGCAGCGGAAGAACTGGGCGCCTATTCGCGCGCCTCGGTTTCATGGCTTGAAGGTGATTACCTGACCTTGCGTCCGTCCTTTGGGGAGGACAAGGCCATCTTCGCTTACATCACGGAAATCGGTTGGGATTTCGATGCCGGGCATCTCAATTTTCGTGAGCGTGAACGTTCTGACGTCTCGTTCTCACAACAGGGGGCTGTCTCCGTTCCACATCTTTCGGGACACATCTATCTCGTCACGAATACATCTGGCCAGTACCGTATGGCCGTGCTCTCCCGCCCAAGCATCACAGGCGAAATGTTCGGCATCCTGACGACATTGCGTGCCGGGCAGGGTGCACATCTGACACCAGTTTCGACACCGCTTGCGCTCGTGCCCATGAGGCAATTTGTCGAGCCGTCATTTGGGCGTGTGCGACCTGGCGACATATCCTTTGCAGCTTATTCGGCAATTCTGCACAAGACATTGGACGACGGCTATGCGGGTTTTATTTCGGGGTAATTTTACAGCGAAATCCAATTCGTTTTGGCCTTACTCCGTTCAATCCCTCTGTCTGTAAACGGTGTCGTTATGATAATTAAGTGTACTCCCGTAGCCATGAAATCTCGTATACTTTCCGCTGGATAACTCCTAACCCGGAGGATTGTCGCGTTGAAAAATTTATTGAGCGCAGCATTTTGTGTCCTGCTACTTGGGGCTTTCAGCCAGTCCGCGTCCGGTGCGTCAATCGGTGCTGGCAATCCCTATCCTGTTAGCCACTACAAGTGTGAGGATGGCACTCAGTTGGCGGTACGCCTCTTCGGTGATCGCGCTTCCGTCTCTGTTAACGGCAATGCGGCGATTGATTTACCTTCTATCGGCAAAGAAGGTACGACCTATTCGAACGGCCGACAAACGCTGACCATCATACAGGGACGTCTCTCATGGGGCGTGGGCCGCGCTGTTCCTTCAGCATGCAAGGGCGGTTGAAGGGCAGGTCTTGCCACGAGGGAATTGGCAGGCATAGGAAATCAGTCCATTGGACTGATTTCCTTCGTTAGGTGCTTTGCGTGTTTACTGGAAATGGCCTAGCTCGGACTGTGAATAATCCAAAACTTCTCCAGATCACTCGGATTATCCCATGCTGCTACAGCGCCGGGACGAACGAGGAAGATGTCACCCGCCACGAATGTCACGTTTCCCTCGTCGGGGTTTGACAATGTCACCTCGCCCTTGCGCAGCATCATCAACTCCGAGAATGAATAGGTGATCGGATGACGAGCATAAGGCGTCGTGGCCCAGATGCCCCAGGCGATTGGATCGTCACTTTGGAACTCGTGACGGGAAGTTGTTGGTGCAGGAGTGGTCAGAAGTGCCGGATTGGGCGCTCCGCCGGGCGACATCGGGTAGTCAAGATCAAGTTTACCGAAGGATACGCTTAGGCTGTCTTGATGTATCGTGAGGATGACACAATCTGCCGCGCGCGCCTCCCATGAAAATATGCCTGCAGGCAGACTTGCTACCTCACCTTGGGTCAGTGTGATTTCGAGACCATTATTGTCCCGGATATTCAAAGCACCATCACGCAGCATTATGATGGAGGAAAACAGGCTCTCTACCCCTGTTCCTTGGCCAGAAAGGATTGCGCGTCCGAAGCCGAAAGGCTCCGTCGACTGACCGTCCAGGCTGATGGCTCGGAAAGCTGTTTCCAGACCGGAGCCGCAAGAAGGTGCAACGCCCAGATTGATTACGTTTCTCAGCACGTTAGGTTCTTTCTGCGTGGGATTTATTTCGATGCGAAACCAAGGCTGTCCTTGATCCAGTACCAGCGGATGCCGAGGTCCATGACAGGCTTGCGGATCGCATGCCAGGCAAGGCGCGGTATGCTGGTGGTCGGATAAACCATGGGGCGGCCTTCGGCGATATATTCGGCATACATCTTGCCAAAGGCAGTGGCCATGGCCACGCCCCGGCCATTATAACCAAGCATGGCATGCAAGCTCGCAGCAGGATTGTGAAGATGTGGCAGGCCATCCATGGTCAGCGCCACGTGCCCGGACCAGTGATAATCGATGCCGATACCTTCCAGCTGTGGAAACAGCCGCACCATTCCGGCTTTCAACGCTTCCATCAGCGCTTTCTTTTCATTCATTCCGACGGCGCCGCGTCCGCCAATAAGAAAACGCCCGTCTTCAGATTGGCGCATATAAAAAGCGATCTTGCGTGTTTCGGATAGAACCACTCCACCTGGCATGATCTCCCGCCGCTGCTTTTCTGAAAGCGGCTCTGTCGCGATCAGCATGCTTTGCACCGGAAGAATGCTTTGAGCGAGACCCGGTACGAGGTTGTCAGTGTAAGCGTTGGTGGCGACAAGTGCTTCGCGCGCGTGAACCGACCCATTTGCGGTCTTTGCAATCCAGTCGCCATTCTCCGGCGTCAGAGAAGTAACGGAGGAATCTTCAAAAATCTGAACGCCGCGTGCCGTGGCAGCGCGGGCAAGCCCACGGGCATAATCCAGCGGCTGCAGGGCACCTGCGCGGGGATCGCGCCATCCGCCGAAATAGCGCTCCGTGCCGGAAAGTTCAGTAATCTGCGCGCGATCTAAAATCTCGACTTCGACGCCTTGTGCCTGCCATTGCCGCGCACGCTTATGGACGGCAGCGGTTGCAAGCTGGGAATGGGCGGCCTGTATCCACCCAGCTCGAACAGGAGAGCATTGGATATCATGTTCGCGTACAAGGTCGAAAACAAGATCGCCTACACCACCCACGAGGTCGATCATGCGCTTGCCGTGCTCTCGACCATAGGCAGCCAGAAGATCTTCTGGGTCATGCTTCAAGCCGGGGATCACCTGTCCGCCGTTGCGTCCCGATGCGCCGAAGCCGACATGGTGCGCCTCAAGGACCACTACAGTTTTCCCGCGTTCGGCAAGGAACAACGCGCTGGAAAGGCCTGTAAAGCCGCCTCCAACAATAACGACGTCCGCCTCGTGCACGCCGTTCAGTTTGGGATGGTTCGGTTTTACCTCGCCAGCTGCGTTCCACCATAATGAGCGTGAGAAGCTCTCAGGGCTGCTTGCCATTTTCATCTTTCTCCAGCGTTTTTTCGCCTGTCGAGCGACTTCACTCGGGTTTGTTCACCCAGAGCACGAAGGCTTCGGCTTCACCATTATTGAAGAATCTGTGGCGGGTCGTTGATGGCAGTGCAAATCCGTCACCTGCTGAAAGCAGGTATTGTGCGTCTTCAATTTGCAGCGTGAAACTGCCCGAAATGACGTAACCCAGCTCCTCGCCGGAATGCGTGTAGCATTCCTCACCGGAACTCCCGCCCGGAATGATCCGCACTGCGAAGGATTTCATGGTCTCAATGAGTTCAGGCGAAGCACGGTGCTTGATGACGCCACCAGCGTTCAGCACTTCTGGCTGTTCTCCAGCACGCAATACATAGGGATTAGCTCGGGCAGCCGCGGCGAAGCCTTGCGGGTCGATGAGCTGGGCCGGGCTCATGGAGAGCACCTCGGCAATCGTATAGAGGGTACGCACAGTCGGCGATACGAGGCCCCGCTCGATCTGTGACAAGGCACCCGTCGACAGACCAGAGACTTCCGACAGATAACCGAGAGTGAGACCCAGTGTCTGCCGTCGCAAGCGAATGCGCGCTCCAATATCCCCTGCGTCGTTGGGCGCAGGCTCGCTGGTCGGGGCGGTCGGGGATATTTCTGCCTTGTTCACTTTTGGCATCCTTTGATGGCTCTCGCTACAAACAGGATTGAATCGGGGTTGATTAGTTTTCACTATTCTGCTTCATATTTGATCTACGTTCAATAAACTAAAAACAAAATCCATCCAAAACATGGAGGGGGACATATCGGACATGGCTCACAAGGATACACCTTATTGGTGGGAAGCCGCTCCGCCGCGTAGCATCGAGAACCACGAAATCGAGCGGGATTGCGACGTTGCCATTGTTGGTGCGGGTTATGCGGGGCTTTGCGCTGCTCTTTATCTGGCGCGCGCAGGGCGAAAGGTTCAGGTTTTCGAGCGGGAACAACTGGGGTTTGGCGCTTCCAGCCGCAACGGCGGCTTTACCAGTGGCAATATTCGTCCCGACGATAAGACACTGGTGCGCAAGTTCGGCTTGGAACGTGCGGTCAAGATTGCTGCTGAAGGCCATGAAGCGCGTCGCTTCATGATCGATTTTCTGGCTAATGAGGGCATCGACGCGGATTTCCAGCTTGTGGGACGGTTCAGCGGTGCGATGACGCGCGCCGAATATGACGATATGGCGCGAAGCGCTGAAGCTATCCAGCGCGCGACCGGCATTGAATCCTATGCGGTTCCCTTGAACGAGGTTCGCCGCCATATCGCCACGGACGTCTATGCTGGCGGCAGCGTGCGTATGGATATAGGCGGTCTGCATCCGGCAAAATTTCATGCGGAACTGGTGCGGCTTGCACTCGCTGAAGGGGTGCTGATTCACGCCGAATGCCGCGTAGAAGGGATCGACCAAGGCGCTGATAAAAAGACAGTAATTACCGCGCGTGGCCGCGCTCAGGCACGCGAAGTCCTTGTTTGCACGAACGGTTATACCGACCATTCGGACCGTTGGTTGCGTCAGCGGCTGGTGCCTTTGCGTTCACGAATCATCGCAACCGAGGATCTGGGTGAGGAACGTGTGCGCGACTTGGTGCCGGGGTTGAAAATGCTCACCGACACCCGTGCTATGACTTACTATTTCCGCCCATCGCCGGATGGACGGCGCATTTTGTTCGGTGGGCGTGACGTAACAAGCCGAGGCGACCCGGATAGTGCCACGCAGCGCAATTATGCAGAAATGTGCAGGGTTTTCCCTCAACTTGAAGGCGTTGGTATCTCGCATAGCTGGTTTGGCTATGTGGCGATGAATCGGGACATGGTGCCTCGAATTTTTCAACGTGGAGCGGTTCATTATGCAACCGGTTTCTGTGGCTCGGGTGTCGTCTGGGCTCCCTGGCTCGGCCTCAAAGCAGCGCAGAAAATACTGGGCGTACCGAACAGCGAGAGCAGTTTCGATTTTCGTCCCCCACGTCTTGTTCCTACGTGGCGCGGAAAGGCCTGGTTCATGCCGCTGGTTTTCGCCGACCTTGAACGGAAGGATCGTAAGTTGGAGGCAACAGCATCCAGTGAGCGAGCATTGAGAAACAGCACAGGTTCTCAGGGTGGCCACGAGTGAGAAGCCGCAACGCGGACGCTGGTCACAACGAATTTCACTTTATCAAACGCGGTTTCACAACCGGCGTTACGAATAACAGGCTTATCGCTGCATTTAGGAAGGAGAATGTCATGCGTCTCAAGAAAATTTTCGGTCTGGCGGCTATGGCGGTCATCATGGGGGGCGCGATGCCTGCCTTGGCCCAGGAGGTCGTCAAAGTAGGCTCTTCGCCCACCGGTTTGCCGTTTACTTTTGTGAACACGGAAACCAAGGCGATGGATGGCGTATTGGTCGATGTGGTCAAGGCCATTGAATCGGATATCGGCATCAAGCCGGAATTCGAAGCCGTGCAGTTTTCGGCGCTCGTGCCATCGCTAACCTCGAACAAGATCGACATGATTGCTTCGGCAATGTTCATCACGGAAGAGCGGGCAAAGATCGTGGACTTTTCTGATCCTGTCTATGGTTATGGCGAAGGCGTCTTCGTACCGGTTTCGGATGATACCGCATACAAGACCTATGCGGATCTCAAGGGCAAGACCATCGGCGTGCAGGTGGGGACCACTTTCGTCGATCTCTTCAAGAAGAGCGGGCTGTTCAGCGATGTTAAGGTCTACAAGGGCATTCCCGATATCATTGCCGACGTGAACGCCGGGCGTATCGATGCCGGTTTCGGGGATGGTCCGATGGCTGCCTATTACCTCTCTCAGGGCCGGTTCCCCAAGGTGAAGATGGTCGAGAGTTATGAAGCTTCGGCTGGCGGCGAGTTTGGCCTGGCCCTGCGTAAAGGTGATGAACGTATGCCCAAGATCAACGCGGCCATTGCCCGCATCAAGTCGGACGGTACGCTTCAGAAAATTCTTGCGAAATACGGACTGAAATAATTCCAGTGCGAGCATGGGGATCAATCCCCATGCTCGAAATTTCAGGTGTGCTCCACGCGCGCGTCCGAGCTGAAGCTCTTCATGCTTTTCGGTCTGCGCACGAGACGGGGCCTACCGGCCGCAAGGCCTAATCCCCGTTTGATCGCGCCAAATAAATAGAGTTAAAGCCAATGCAAAATTTTCTCATGGACATCCGCGAGTTCTTCCCGATCTTGCTGGAAGGCGTGAAATACACGCTTCTCGTGACCCTGGGTTCCCTTGTCCTTTCGACGCTTCTGGGGCTCGTTTGGGCGCTGATGCGGGTATCGGGGATTCGCTGGGTGTCGGCTATTGCCGCAGCTATCGTTAATGTGATCCGCGGTATCCCCATTCTGGTGCAGCTGTTCTATATCTACTTCGTTCTACCGGAATTCGGCATTGCGCTGTCCGCTCTTCAGGCTGGTATCATCGGTCTCGGCATTGCCTATTCGGCCTATCAGGCAGAAAATTTCCGCGCTGGTATCGAAGCCATCGACCATGGACAGACGGAAGCCGCGCAGTCCATCGGTATGGGCTGGTTCATGACGATGCGCCGCGTGATCCTGCCGCAGGCTGTTCGCGTGATCCTGCCGCCTTACGGCAACATCATGGTCATGCTGTTGAAGGACAGCTCGCAGGCATCGGCCATCACCGTTGCTGAACTAACTCTACAAGGTCAGCTGCTTGCCTCTTCGACCTTCAAAAACATGAGCGTCTATACGCTGGTTGCCATGTTCTACCTCTGCCTGAGCTTGCCGTTGATGATGGCTGTCGGGCGCCTCGAAAAGCTCTTTGGTAAAAGAAACGGACACTGATCATGGCGATGATTGAAATAAAGAACGTCACCAAATCCTATGGTCCGCTTCAGGTTCTCAAGGGCATCAGTGCTGATGTGCAGAAGGGTGAAGTGGTCTGCCTCATAGGTCCCTCCGGTTCGGGAAAATCCACGATGCTGCGCTGCCTGAACGGGCTGGAAACCTATCAGGGCGGCGATATTCTGATCGAAGGCCAGCGGGTCAACGCGAAGGATCGTTCGATCCACGATATTCGCACGCGAATGGCGATGGTTTTCCAGCGGTTCAACCTGTTTCCCCATCGAACCGCACTTGAGAATGTCATTGAGGGGCCGGTCTACGTCAAAGGTGAAAAGCCGGCCGAAGCGCGCAAGTATGGCGAGCATCTGCTTCAGCGCGTGGGTCTCGGAGACCGGGCCAACCATTATCCGGGCCAGCTTTCCGGAGGTCAGATGCAACGTGTTGCGATTGCCCGCGCCTTGGCGATGCGGCCGCAGGCAATCCTTTTCGATGAGCCCACGTCTGCGCTCGATCCTGAATTGGTGGGCGATGTGCTTGATGTCATGCGCAGTCTTGCCGATGAGGGGCTCACCATGCTGGTAGTGACGCACGAGATGGGCTTTGCCCGCGACGTAGCTGACCGTGTGCTTTTTCTCGACGGCGGTGTCATCGTTGAACAGGGTAAGGCCAAGGACGTGCTCGGCGCACCCCAGCATCCGCGTACACAGGACTTCCTGCGCCGCGTTCTCAATCATTGATCCAAATTTACGCGTGACACATGCCTTGTGTCGCGCTGGAGGCGTCATGGCTTTCTATTGTTATCTGGATGCGGCGCGGACCGAGCAGATTCGCGACGTGTTTGCCCACGAACTGCCGGAGATGGAGTTCCTCTCCGGCGCGTTAGATGCAGACACTGCGGCAAGGGTTCGTCATTTGCTATGCTGGCAGGCTCCTGAAGAGCTGGCGGAGCGCTTCCCTGCATTGGAAATCATTTTCTCAAGTGGGGCGGGTGTAGAGCAATTTCTTGAAGCAGATATCCCTTCTCACGTTCGCATTGTCCGCATGACCGAGCCAGGTCTTGCACGGATGATGCAGGAATATGTGACGCTCGCCGTGCTGTCCGTATTCCGGCAATTGCCCGCTTATCTGAAACAAAGCCGTGACGAGATTTGGCAGACGCTTCCTCAGCCAAGTGCGCATCGCCGCCGGGTGGGTGTAATGGGGCTTGGATATCTTGGCCAGGCCGCGTTGACAGCGCTCAAGCCTTTCGGTTTCCCATTGTCCGGCTGGAGCCGCAGCGAGAAGAATATTGAGGGTGTGCAGTGTTTTTCCGGTGAGGATGGGCTTCACGAATTCGTTGCACAGACAGATATACTTGTCTGCCTTCTGCCGCTCACGGCGGAAACGGAAGGCTTGATCAATGCCGGGTTTATTGCGCGCCTGCCGACGGGGGCAAGTGTGGTTCTGGTCGGTCGCGGGCCGCATACGGATTATGATGCCCTTCTTACAGCTCTCGATAGTGGACATCTTTCGTCGGCTTTCATTGACGTGACTGCACCTGAGCCACTTCCATCGGCGCATCCCCTTTGGTCGCATGCAAAAGTAATCCTTACACCCCATATCGCTTGCGTGACTGACAGCCATAGAGCGGCTGACATACTCGTTGAAAATCTGCAGCGGCTGCAGAAGGGCGAAGCGCTTATGGGGGAGATTGACCGCAAGCGAGGCTACTGAAGCAGAGGGGAGCCATAACGTTGGCGATCGATCAATGAACCTCCATCGTGGCGGGGTGCAGTTCGATATTGTTCACTCCGTTGCGGCAACAAGGCGTTTGCATGCGCTGACCAGATCAGGCTCCGACAGCAGTGCACCGCCGACGAGGTACATGATGTCATTGCCGTAAGCTTCGCGCATTTCCGGGATGCGGGCGAAGGTCATGCCACCGCCGGGTGCCGCGACGATGGCCTTGGGACCACCCATATCCACGGAGCAGGTCTTTGCGATCGATTGACATTCCTCGCGAGTAAAGCCGAAACGGCCACCGAAATTTGGATAGACCACGGCGTCAGCGCCCATCAGGCGGTGCAGTGTGCCAAAAAAGGCACGGTGCGAGAAGCCACAATCAGGTGAGACGACGTTGGCGCCGGAAAAGGCCGGGTGCGAGACGATGTGCAGGGAAAAATCCGGATCTGCAGCAAGTGTACGCACGATATCATAGCCTGCAAGCGCTGGAGCGATCATTACACCGCCTGCGCCGTATTCCTGCGCCTGTTTTGCCCGCTCGATGATCGCGGTTGCAGGGCCTGTGATGTTAGGAACGAAACTCGTGCGACCGCCGCTCTTCGCATTCGCCTCGCCGATCGCCTCAATACAGGCCTTCAGCCGCTCCTCGAAGGGAGCGGTCTTCTGGTCGACGAGACCGTGGTCGTCCTTCACAAAATGCATACCGCCCAGCGCGAAATCATGGGCGAGGCGGGCAAGCTCCGTAGTCGACAGGCCGACCGGCTTGATGGCGGACATCAAGAGCGGCTTTTCGCCGATGCCAGCGCGGGCACGCAGGCCTACTATGCCGTGGCGTGGTCCCTTGCACAGATCAAGCAGGCCCGGCGACAGGCCGATATCCTCGACCTTGATGCCGGGCTTGATGGAGCTGTTACCAAAGACGATGTTGAGAAACTGCAGGAAATCCCCGCCGATATCGTCCTCCGAATAGGAGATTGCGGCGAGAAATCCCGGTCTGCCTTCGGGATCCTGGAGCAGGCTTTCCAACCGACCGAGTATCTCGTCCTCGACATAGCCTTTCGGCACGACGTTGCGCGGGATTTCCACGGTCTGTTCCAGCGCGATGTCGAGCGCACGCGCTTTGGCCTCCGCCTCGTCGGCGGCGCGCACGAAATAGGTAACCGTAAAGCGCGGTGCCATCAAAGCGCCTCGGCCTTCTGTGCGGAATGCACATGATCGAGGCGCACTTCCACCAGTTCCTCTTCGCCGATGGCGAGATTCTTGCCGACAAGTTCTTCAATTGCCGAAACCAGAGCGCCAGCATCCAGCCCATATTTCTTCATGAGATATGGCTTCGAGGCGCCGTGCGCAAAAGTGTCGTTGAGACCAAGGCGCTTGAGGCGGATACCAAGCCCTTCTTCCGCAAGGATTTCCGAGACCAGCGAGCCGAGGCCGCCGATGATGGTGTGGTTTTCCAGCGTGACGATACCTTTCTTGCCGCGCGCGGCTCTCAGGAGACCGTCCTTATCGAAAGGTTTCAGCGTGGAGGCGTGAAGATGATGGATCCCGACACCACGCGCGGCAAGTGGGCCAGTGGCGCGCAGCGCTTCCTCGGTACATACGCCGGAAGAGACGACGAGGATGTCATCGCCTTCCGAGAGCGTGCGTAGCTTATTGAATTCAAAAGGCGTTGAAAACAGACGAGGTACTTCGCCGCGCAGGATGCGCACATAGACCGGGCCGTCGATGCTGTCGGCGACTTCCAACACAGTCTCGACTTCCGTCGCATCGCCCGTTTCGAGGATCGTCATGTTCGGTACCGCGCGTAACACGGCAATATCCTCAATCGCCTGATGCGTAATGCCGCCCGGTGTGGTGATGCCGGGAAGGAACCCCATTAATCGCACCTTGCGGTTGGAATAGGCAATCGAGTTGATCAGCTGGTCGTAGGGCCGTCGATAGAGGAAGACCGAAAAGGTATGGATGAACGGCCGGAACCCCTGCATGGCGAGACCGCCAGCAAAGGACAACATGTTCTGTTCGGCCATGCCGAGAGTGAGAAACTGCTCCGGATGCCGATCGCGAAAACCATCGACTTCGCAAGACGAGGTGAGATCAGCTGAAAGGCACAGAACTTCCGGACGCGCGGTGGCGAAGGCTTCGAAAGCCTTGGCGTAAGGGCGGTTGACGATTTCGACCATTGTCAGGCCCTTTCCATCGCAGTGAGATCGATACCGAGTTCGATGGCAAGTGCCGTCTGCATTTCCTGCCTCTCTTCCGCGCTCTTGAATCGGACATAGTGCAGGCGCGGGAAACGCTTCTTCAGAAAATCCATGCCCTGGTAAGGCGAGGTGTTGGCGAGGATGACAAGTGGCTTGTCAGCCTCCGCGCTCTCGGCAGCTGCACGTAGTGCGCCCAGATCGTGGCCATCCACCGAACGGCAGGTGACCCCAAAGGACGCCACACGGGACGCAAGGTCGCCAAGGTCGAGCACGGAAGACATGGCGCCGTCGCATTGCTGGCGGTTTACATCGACGATCACGCGGATGTTGTCGATCTTGTGATAGCTCATTGCCGCAAGACATTCCCAGGTCTGGCCTTCCTGGAATTCGCCGTCGGACATATAGACCCAGACTTTGCCGGGCTCCTTTTTACGCAGCCGCGCCCAGGCGACGCCTGACGCCATGGAAAGCCCCTGGGCCAGCGATCCTGTGGTCACTTCCATGCCGGGGCTATGTTCGGCGCCGATCATTTCGACGGAGCCGCCATCCTTGTTGAAATGATCAAGCGCGTGTTCGTCCATCCGTCCCATTTCGATCAGCGCGGAATAGATGACGAGCGCATAATGGGCAGGCGAGATAAAGAAGCGGTCGAAGTTCGGACCGACGGGACCATGATATCCGGCGCCGGTGAAGGCATCCGGATTATGCGCCGAAGGCACGCCACGGAAAGGCAACGGCACTTTCGGCAGGGTTGGCTCGCCGAGCGTCAGCAACTCATTGTAGAGCAGCGCAAGGCTCTCGGCGGCGGAGCAGGCCTGGCTCAGATAGCCGCCATTGTTCTTCATCGTATGGAAGAAGACCCGTCGACGGATGCCGAGTGCGATTTCCTCGGTGGATTTTTCGTTGGTCAGAACCATCGTCTCAGCTCCTTTCCGGGAAGAGCGCCTTCAGGCCTTCAGGCGACGGCGTTGCGATGCCGCGCTCCGTGATGAGGCCGGTGATGAGGCGGGCTGGCGTGACATCGAAGGCGGGATTGGCGGCAGGGCTGCCTTCGGGCGAGATGCGGACGCTCGCAATGGATCCATCGGCGGCGCGGCCCTGGACGAAGCTCACTTCGTCGGCGGTGCGTTCTTCGATCGGGATTTCCTTGACACCGTCATGCACCGTCCAGTCGATGGTTGGCGAGGGGAGTGCAACATAGAACGGCACGTCGTTGTCACGCGCCGCGAGCGCCTTGAGGTAGGTGCCGATCTTGTTGCAGACATCGCCGTTTGCAGTGGTGCGATCTGTGCCGACGATCACCATATCGATATCGCCGTGCTGCATCAGATGTCCACCGGCATTGTCGACGATCAGCGTGTGCGGCACACCATGGCCGTTCATTTCCCAAGCCGTCAGATAGGCACCCTGATTGCGCGGACGCGTCTCATCGACATAGACATGGACCGGGATTCCTTCCTCGACGGCCATATAGATCGGCGCGGTCGCGGTGCCATAATCGACGGTAGCAAGCCAGCCTGCGTTGCAATGGGTAAGGATGCGCACGGGCTCGCCCGGATTCTTTTTCGAAGCGATCTCGCGAATGACATCGAGGCCGTTCGCGCCGATTGCGCGGTTGAGCTCAACATCTTCTTCGGCGATCTCGGCGGCACGCTTATAGGCAGCATCCGCACGTTCCGCCTCAGGCAATGGACGCAGATATTCGCGCATCGCATTCAGCGCCCAGCGCAGGTTGATGGCGGTGGGGCGGGTCTCGTTGAGTTCTTCCCATACGGCATCGAGGTGAGCATCCGAGGGGTCTTTCGCCATCGCGATGGCGACGCCGTAGGCGGCGGTGACGCCGATCAGCGGCGCGCCGCGTACCCACATGTCGCGGATTGCATCGGCGACATCGGCGACGGTTTTCAGTGTCACGACACGGAATTCATGCGGCAGCCAGCGCTGGTCGATGATGTCAACGGAGCGACCGTCTTCGTTCAGCCAGATCGTATGGTAGTGGCGTTCTCCGACTTTCACGCGAGAATCTCCTTTTCAAGCCGCTCCACGGTCTCTCGGATATCCCGAAGACTATGGATGCGCTGCCGGTTGACGGCGAGGTGACGCCCGAACTTCAGCGCCTTGCTCTCGCAAGAAGCGCGGCGGTCGGGGTCGGTGATGGTTTCAAAATCGGCATTGTGGGCAAGGCCCAGGATGCGGCGATGGGTTTCGATGCCAGCAAAGCCCAGCATTTCGTGCCAGATCTCGTCGATGACGATGTTGAGTGCCTGTTCGGCGGCAAGCGGGTCCTGGCGATCTTCGAAGAGGCTTGCCTGATAGAGGATACCCTTACGCTCCGTACGCCACAGGCCAGCGAATTCGGCGCGGAACGTTTCCCAAAGTGTGTCGATCGTATCCAGAAGGTAGGCACGCATGCTGTCGCGAACGCCGGGTGCAGTCTCATGACCAGCCTGTGAAAAATAGCTCATCCAGAAATTGGCGATCAGCATACCGACGTCGAAGCTGATCGGACCGTAAAAGGCAAATTCCGGATCGATGACACGGGTCTCATCGTCGGTCACCATGACCGAACCGGTGTGCAGGTCGCCATGGCATAGTGTTTCAGTCTTGGCAGAGAAGAGGTGTTTCAGCCGCTGCGCTTCCACCTTGAGCTCGCGGTCGGCGCGCAATTCCGCCACGATTGGATCGAGCTGCGGTGTGGTGTGGTGATTGAGCTTTGCCTCAAAATAGGGATCGGAAAAGACGAGATTTTCCGTGATGTCGCAAAGCTCGACATTGTCAGAGAACAAAGCGACATCCGCCTTCTTCTCGCGGGTCACCATGGAAAGGTCGGACCCCCGGAAAAGAGTACGAGCAACGAAGAGGCCGAGGTCACGACCGATCTTGGGAAGTTCGCGACCGTCAATCAAAGCGCGGCGCAGAATGATGTGTGGGGTCAGGAATTCCATGACGATGATTGCCTGGGCTTCGTCAAAGAACAGGATTTCCGGTACCATACCCGGGTCACGCGCGCCCTGGCGCTTGAGAGCGTGATATTCGAAAAACGAGCGCTTGAGTGGAAGCGGCCAGCTTTCGCCGACGAGGCGCACGTAAGGCAGCGCCTGCTTGACGATCACAGCGCCCGCTTCGCCTGTGACGATGAAGACCAGATTGAGATTGCCATCACCGACTTCCCGGATGGCCCAACGCGACGAATCGCTTCCGACCTTCTCTTTCAGGGCGGCATTGCCGCCAAGCCGAACTGGCAATGTCTCTGTACTCAGCGCCTCGAAGACGTGGCTGTCCATAATGCTCTCCTCCTGCGCATGGGCCGCCTCCACCATGCGCCGCCATGCCGTCTTTCCCACAGCTAAGGCATCATTCTGTCAAATGTCAATGACCTTGACATTTGATGGTGGCCTATCTTAACGTGGCGTCAGTGGGAGGAATTTATGAGCGAACAGCCAGTGTTTCGCATTGAGGACGTGCGCAAATCCTTTGGACCGGTGACGGTCTTGCAAGGTGTTGACCTCGACCTCAAAGCAGGCGCAGTGACGGTTTTGATGGGTGCCAACGGCGCCGGAAAATCGACGCTCGTGCGCATCCTCTCGGGCGTCTACACGCGTGGTGGCGGCACCATCACGCTGGCAGATGCTACCTTTGATCCAGCGACGCCCGCCGAGGCAATCCGTGCCGGCGTTGTCACAGTGCATCAGAACATCAATGACGGCGTCGTCGCCGATCTCGATGTGGCGACCAATCTCACGCTCGATCGGTTGAACGGGCGTGGTGCGCGGCTTTTTTTCAATCCGCGCCGGGTGCGTCGCGAAGCGGCGGCGGTCGCCTCGCGCATGGGCCTTGCCATCGACCTTTCGGCCAATATCACTGACCTGACACTTGCGGATCGCCAGATGGTGGCGATTGCGCGTGCCATGGCGCATGAACCGAAAGTGCTGATCCTCGACGAACCGACGTCGTCGCTTTCCAGTGCCGAGGCGGATCGTCTGTTCGACCTCGTTGATCGGTTGAAGGCGCGGGGTGTCGCCATTCTCTATATCTCGCATCGCATGTCGGATATTCGTCGCCTTGCCGACAGCATCGTGTCGCTGCGCGACGGTCGCATCACGGGCCGTTTCGAGGGGCCGGAACTCGATTACGAGGGCGCGGTCAATGCCATGTTGGGGCGCAAGGTGTCGGCTGGTGCCGTTGCCGTGCGCGACGCAAGTCGCCCGGTCTTCAGCGTGCGGGGCCTTAAGCTTTCCGAACAGGCGCGACCCTTCGATTTCGATCTCGGCGATGGCGAGATCGTCGCAGTCACGGGTCTTGTTGGAGTCGGCAAGACGGCACTTGCTGAAACGCTGTTTGGTGCGCGGGCCCCGGAAGCAGGCGAAATGACGCTGGATGGCGTGAACTATGCACCGAAGACAACGGGTCAGGCGATTGCTAGAGGCGTTTTCCTTGTCGCCAAGGACCGTGCGATCAGCGGCATCGTTCCGGACTTCAATATCTACGAGAATATCAGCTTGCCATTCTTACGCCGGCTTTCGACTTTCGGCATTTCAAGCCGACGGGCAGAGAAGGCAACGGCGCGCCAGCAGATTTCGTCGCTCGGTGTCGTCTGCCGCAATGAGCGTGACGAGATGCAGACGCTGTCGGGCGGCAACCAGCAGAAGGTTATGGTTGGCCGCTGGCTTTCCGAGCCATCGCGACTGCTCATCCTCGATGAGCCCTTCCAGGGCGTCGATATCGCCGCCCGTCGCGACATAGGTGAGAAGCTGCGTGCTTCTGCGGCAGGGCGCACCACAATTCTTTTCCTGACGGAGCTCGATGAAGCCTTCGAAGTCGCCGACCGCATTCTCGTGATGTCGGAACACACCATCGTAGGCGAGCACCGTAATGTCGACGTCGATGTCGAGCGGCTGCTCTCCGAGATTGCCGGACAATCCCATCAACAGGTCAGTGCATGATGATAAGTGAACAGAGCAAATCCGCCGCCACCGGCGCAGTTCCGCCTGCGGGCCTGAATATCCGGGAAACCGCGATCAAATATGGCTTCCTCGTGCTGCTTGCTGGCATGGTGCTCTATTTCTCGGCTGTAACCGGTGGTTTCGCTTCGCCCCAGAGCGCGGTCTTTATCCTGCAATCCGTGTCGATCACCGGTATTCTTGCACTTGGTGTCACCGCGACACTCGTTGTCGGCGGTTTCGATCTTTCCATTGGCTCGGTTGCGACTACCGCCATGATGGCTTCGTCCTATGTGATGGTGGTCATGGGTGGTGACGCCCTGACAGCGACACTCGTCTGCCTAGCCGTGGGCGTGCTCGTCGGTTTGGTGAACGGGATCATCATCGTCTATATGCGCGTGCCAGATCTTCTGGCGACGCTTGGAATGATGTTCCTGCTGCTCGGCCTGCAACGCATCCCGACCGAAGGTCGCTCGATTGCAACGGGCATGACGTTGCCGGATGGCTCGACGGCAACGGGCGCTTTCAGCCCGGCCTTCCTCGCGCTTGGCCGTCATCGTTTCGATTTCATCCTGCCCAATCTGGTGCCAGTTTCGGTGGTCGTGTTGATCGTGCTGGCCATCGTCATCTGGTTCTTCCTTGAATATACCCGCTTCGGCCGGATGATGTACGCTGTCGGCTCCAATGAGCGCGCGGCAAGCCTCGCCGGCGCGCCGGTCAATGCCTACAAGATCTCGGCCTATATCATCTCCGGCGTCTTCGCCTCGATCGGCGGCATTCTGCTTGCCGCCCGCCTCGGGCGCGGGGATATCGCCTCGGGCAATAATCTGCTTCTCGATGCCGTTGCCGCAGCCCTCATTGGTTTCGCAGTGCTTGGCGCTGCCAAGCCGAATGCGTTCGGCACTGCCGTTGGCGCTCTCTTCGTCGGCATTCTTTTGCAGGGCCTGACGATGATGAACGCGCCTTACTACACCCAGGATTTCGTCAAGGGCGCGGTGCTCGTCATCGCCCTGATTTTCACCTTTGCGCTCTCGAAAAGAGGCAAACGCTGAGGCGGGAACCTTCAGCGGGCTAACAATATTGATCAGTGGAGGAGACTGACATGAATTTCACGCGTAGAACCCTGGGCAAGCTGACGCTCGGGCTGATGGCTGCAGCAACATTTGCCACGCCGTCCCTTGCGGCGGATATGCCGAAACCTTTCGACAAGCCGGGTGAGGTGAAGATCGCACTCGTGCGCTATCTGTCGACCGGCGACTTCTTCCAGTCTTACCTCGCGGGCGTTGAAGCACAGGCCAAGGCGCTGGGCGTCCAGCTTCAGGTGTTCGACAGCCGTCAGGATGCAGCTCTGCAGGCCGATATGGTCGATCAGGCCATTGCGCTTGGTGTGCAGGGCATCATCATCCAGCACGGCCTGACTGAATCTATGAAGGAAGCCGCCAAGCGTGCGGTCGACGCGGGCATCAAGGTGGTGGCTTTCGATGTGAATGTCGAGAACGAGAAGATCCCGCAAGTCGAGCAGTCCGATCATGACCTCGCTCGTTTGGCACTTGAACAGGCGATCAAGGACAATGGCGAGAGCTTCAAGGCTGGCTATGTCTATGTCGCAGGCATCGCGCCGCTCGACCGTCGTGACGAGAAATGGAAAGAGTTCAAAGCGAAATATTCGGGCATCAAGGAAGCTGCCCAATTCGGCACGATGGATAATCCCATCGCCAATTCGGTTGCCAATCAGGCGCGCTCGGTGATTTCTGCCAACCCCGACATCACCGTGATGTTTGCACCCTATGACGAATTCGCCAAGGGCGTGAAGATTGCGGTCGACGAAGCGGGCATGTCTTCCGACGTGAAAATTTACTCGGCGGATATCTCGACCTCCGACATCGCCGCCATGCGTGAATCCGGTTCTGCATGGGTCGCGACAGCAGCGACCAACCCGGCTGTGGTTGGTCAGGTTTCCGTGCGCTCGCTCGCCATGCTGCTGGCCGGTGAAAATCCGGGCAAGCAGGTCATCGTGCCGCCGACGCTGATTACGCAGAAAGATCTCAACGATCAGGACATCAAGAATATGGAAGAGCTCGGCACGAAACTGCCGCAGTTCGCCCATGCCGATGTTGCCATGCCTGCATGGATGCCGAAGCCCTGATTTAGAGCATTTCCAGCAAAGGTGCGAAGCGGCTTTGCGTAGGATAATGCGGTGAAACAACCGCTCTAGGCATGACGGAATGAAGAAGGGGCGGTCCATCGGACCGCCCCTTTCTATATGTCTGAAAGGCTGAGGAAGTTGTCTGCACCAGCCCGAAAAATCAACGCATGGCTGCCGCGATATTCCCGCCATCGACGGTAGTCACGTCGGCCGTCGTGCGTTCGGCTAGTGCATGGTGCACGAAGGCACGGGCGACATCTTCAGCCGTCACTTCAAGGCCAAGCAGATTGCCGCCCATATAGTCCTTGACGGAGAGGCCGCGAGCCGCAGCCCGATTGGCAATCATCTCATCGTTCAGCAGGCCGGAACGGATGCGATCGGCATTAACCGCATTGACGCGGATGTTGTCGGCACCGTGTTCCAGCGCGTACTGGCGTGACAGGAAGAGCGTTGCCGCTTTCGGCAGGCCGTAGGCACCGAATTTTGCGCCCGGATTGACCGCCTGCTTGGAGGCATTGAACAGCAGTACGCCGCCGGTTTTCTGTGCCTTCATGATGCGCACGGCATTTTGTGCGACAGTCTGATGAGCGAAGAAATTGAGCTCGAAACTCTTGCGCAGCAGCGTGTCGTCCATCGTGGCGATAGGGCTTTCCCAGGCCGCGCCGGCATTTGACACCACAATATCGACGCCGCCAAATGTTGCGACTGCCTTATCAAAGGCGGCTCGCACAGATGCGGGATCGGTGATGTCGCAGGCAATGCCGATGGAACTGTTTCCGGCAGCCTTCGCAACCGCCGAAGCCTTCTCGCCATCGAGATCGAGCGCAACGACATGAGCGCCCTCGGCTGCAAAGGCCTTGACGACGGCAGCACCGATGGCTCCCGCACCGCCAGTGACGACAGCGACCTGCCCAGTGAACGGTTTCGGCTTGGCGCCCGCGAGCTTTGCCTGTTCGAGCGACCAATATTCGAGATCGAAGAGATCGGGACGGCTGACCGGCTCAAAGCGACCAACGGATTCTGCATCGCGTGCTGCTTCGATCCACATCTCGCCGACATCGACGGCGATGGTCGCATCCTTGAAGGTGCGACCGTGGCCAAACATGCCAAGGCCGGGCACCAGCGTCAGGCGCGGCATGGGATCGAGCATGGTGCGCTTGACATCGTCGCGCGCATCGTTGCTACGGAAATATTCGGTGTAATTGGCGACGAAGGTTGCGACGTGCTGGTCGATGACGGCACGGTAGCCGGCGAGATCATCCGTGGCCGGTGCGGCAACACCATAGGGCCGGGTCTTGATGCGGATTGAAAGATCGGGTGTGGAGACACCGCGCGCCGCCATGTCCGCGACCTCGCGGGCATTGACGAAATCGAGAATAGCCGGAGTTGTGCGGAAAACGCTGACCATCCGGTCGTAGCGACCTTCTCCCTTGTCGACGGCAACTGCGCCGCGCAGCATGGAGGCGATATCGCCGGGCCTTGCCAGCGAAGCAGGGAGGGTGGCGGGCGTGAACGGATTGCGACCGTGGTTCTTGACGTGATCCTCCGCGACCGTGACATAGTGGATCATCCGGTCATAGGCTTCCTTCGCAGTGTCGCCAAAGGTGAAGATGCCGTGCTTGTCGAGGATCAGGCCCTCAACCGTCGGGTCCTGTTCGAACACTTCGGCGGCCGCCTTGGCGAGCGCGAAGCCGGGCATGATATAGGGCACAAAGCCCATTTTCTTGCCGAAGAGTTCTGTGCTCATCTTCTGGCTCTCGGCCTGATCTGCAATGGCGAGAATAGCCGTCGAATGCGTGTGGTCGATGAACTTGTGCGGGAGGAAGGCATGCAGTAGCGCTTCTACCGAAGGGTTCGGAGCGGCGGGTTCGATGAGATTGGCGCGCAGCAGCGTCACCATATCCTCGTCCGAAAGCCTGTCGAGTTTGCGGCTCTTGAGAAGGGCGTCGATTTTCACAGCGGGCAGGCCTGCCGGTTCGATAGTTCCCATGTCCCAGCCGCTGCCTTTGACGCAGAGCACCGCATGCGTGTCGCCGACGAGGTCTGTTACCTCGGTTTTTACCGACGTGTTGCCGCCGCCATGTAGCACCAGTCGTGGCTCGCCACCCAGAAGCCGCGTCGTATAGGTACGCAGCGCCAAATCGCGGTTGACGCCTTTCGCGGCGTATTCGGCGATGACCTTTTCCGCTTCGTCATCGCGCCAGAGATTTTCCATGGTAGTCAGCCTCCCGATAAACCGGCCCGACCGGCATCGGCGGACCCAAACTTTTCTGGCTCAAGCCTTGCTTGAACCGCCTTTGCCGAGCCCATCCTCGCTCCAGCGATCCAAAATCCGACGCGCCATGGAGGTGGTAATGACGAGATGGGAAGCAAAGTCGCCCTTCAACGCCGCCACCAGGGGCTCGAACTTGTTGTCTTCCTGCACGACAAGCATGCGTTTCTTGATGGCGCGAATGGAGGCGAGGTCGGCGGAAATGCAGCGCCTGTTGTGATTGCAATCCAGCCATTGGCCATCGCGATCTATGAGCTGACCGGCAATGACCCCGGCAGCGCCCTTTTCGCCCATGGCATGCATGTCGGCAGCCGAAAGCGCGCCGCATTTAACGAGATGGCTGTCATCCTCAATACCGCCGACGGAATAAAGCGCCAGATTGCAGTCCGGGATTGTAGCGAGCTGTTCTTTGATGACAGGTTCACCGCGCAATTCGTCAGCGAGGCGCTCGGAAGAGAGAACGAGCGGCGCGTAGAAGTTGATGCCTTCGGCATTGAGGCGGCGAGCGATTTCCGTAGTGCATTGGTCCGGCCTATAGGAATAGGGCGCACCGAGATTGCCGCAGAGCTGAACAACGGTAACGCTGCTCAGATCTGCGAAAGGCATTACGTCGGCAATGTGATAGACGGTGCGGCCCCAGGCAACGCCGACGCGGTCGCCCTTGTTGAGGAGTTCAAGGAAAACAGAAGCTGCGACGACAGGCATTTCAGCAGCTGGATCCATCGCTTGTCGGTCTTCCGGCACCAGCCAGACAGTGTTCAGGCCTGTCGCGTCTTCCAGTTCACGCGCCAGCACATCGTCTGAAAACAGTTCTGAGGAGGTCGAGATCGTGACGATCCCCATCTCGCGGGCCTTGCGCAGATACATCGCAATCGAAGCGCGGGAGATTTCAAGCCGCTGCGCTACCTCGTCTTGGCGCAGGCCGTGCGTATAATATAGCCAGGCGGCCTTATGGATGATCTGGTCAATCGGTCGGACGGGCATTGGGGTTCTTTCCTCGGTGTTCTGACATTAGTCATCGATACTGACAAAAGTCAATGCTTCAGCGCTGGCGAACGACGTGACATAATTAAAAGAGAATTTAGCCTGACGAACCGAGTGAACATCACGGGAGTCTCGGAAGGGCATTTATAGAGTTTTCGAAGTCCATGCGAACTTGGTTTTTTACGTTCAGTGACTTTCAGTTCCGCTTATTGCGGAGCGAATCTTTAAAACAATCGAGGCTTTTGGCATTCCGTCTGCCTGACCATTTGACGTCGCCCCCTGATTAGATTTGATTGAAGATGGCCGTAGAAACTCGCCCGATCCTCTGTTCGTTGTATCTTCCCCCCGCCAGATGTTCGGGGGTGTATTGCTGGAATGTTCCGATCGCAACGTCCTTTTTTGGTGATCGTAGCACGTTCATCAAACGCTACCTGATCGAATTGGCCGAGCCGTTTGAAGCAGTAATGAAGCCTTCGATGACACCAGTTTTAAACCATTTGCGCAGGTTATGGCGGCATCGTCAGCTGTTCCAATCACCCGCGCGAAAGTGCATAGCTCGTGCCGTGCTGTCCGTGTGTGCCGGGCAAAAGTCCACTTATCTCCGATAAGTGGATCGTTTTGGTTGCCGGTTGATATAGCTTGGCGGAAAGTCTGGCTTTGGGTAATCATAGTTGAGGGGTTGCCAAGCCCTGGAAACCTAATATCTGCCGAGACGGAGTGAACATGGCCATAGACGATATTTCATCTCTCCCGGTTTCGCAGTCCGTTGTCGGAAAACTGACGAGAGCAGCGATCTTTCTGGTCGTGACTATGAATGACGGTCATGAAGCAGAAAAGACTGTGCGTGGTCTGTGCGCTGATCTTTCGAGCCTGGTGCGAGGTGTCGGTTTCCGGCGATTGAATGGGCAACTCTCCTGCGTCACCGGTTTTGGAGCGCGGGCCTGGGACCGTCTCTTCGGTTCACCGAGGCCGAAGGAGTTGCATGTATTCCGTGAGATACGCGGCGTTCATACCGCCGTATCGACACCCGGTGATATTCTATTCCATGTCCGGGCAGACAGCATGGACCAGTGCTTTGAGTTGGCAAGTCATATCATGTCGCGGCTTGTAGGTTGTGTTTCCGTTGCCGATGAGGTGCACGGCTTTAAGTTTTTCGACGACCGCGATCTCTTGGGTTTCGTCGACGGTACCGAAAATCCAGTCGATCAGGCCGCTCTTGCAGCAACTCTCATTGGAAACGAGGATCCTGAATTTTCCGGCTGCAGCTACGTGATCGTCCAGAAATATCTTCATGACCTCAATAGCTGGAACAGAGTCCCGATCGAGGAACAGGAAAACATAATAGGTCGGCACAAGCTGTCTGATATTGAGCAACGCGATGAGCAAAAGAAGCCTTATGCTCACAATGTACTTACGAACATTGAAGAGAACGGAGAACAGCTTCAGATCGTGCGTGACAACATGCCTTTTGGCGCAGTAGGCAAAGGAGAATTCGGCACTTATTTTATCGGCTTCGCCCGTTCGCCGTCTCGTATCGAGAAAATGCTGGAGAATATGTTTATCGGCAATCCACCCGGCACTTACGATCATATTCTCGATTTCAGTCGTGCGGTAACAGGCTCACTGTTCTTCATTCCTACTGTGACTTTCCTTGATGCTGTTAGCCCCGACACAACCTCGGCGACACTTGCACTCACACCTGATTGATCTCTAGTTTGGCTCCGTCGGGCCGGCTGATAGCCGCAATAGGTTGGCAGGCCAGAAAACCTGTGCTGGTGGCGGGTGGTGTTGCCGCGCGCTTCGATATTCTAAAGAACATCTTCTCGGGGCAAGATTTGCTACTTCGTGAAAGCGTCCGCTTTTACCAGCGGGTGCACTGTCGACGTGATCGCAAATGAGGTTGATCCGGACGGACGCAGCTTATTGGTATGTCATCGGGTAGGCGTGGATTGCTGTAAAACTGGTACGACTGCATCGGCTTCCTGAGCTGGTTGTAGACAATCTATCGCCCCCATTGAGAGCGAGTGGTGAACGATGTACTTGATCCAGCAACCAAACAAAAAACGCGGCGCTGATCTCCAAAGTCATTCAGGCATGAAAATCCGTAACAGGTGACTTGTGCAGGAGTCACCTGTCTGGATGGGTCTCTGGTGCAGATACTGGCAACGGCTCGTCTCAAGCCCGGCCGAGACGTTTACGCAATTCCTCATTCTCGGCGCGCAGTTTTGCAGCAAGTTCCTTGCGTAGTTTGAGGTTCTCCGCTTCAAGTGCAACCAAACTCGAAAGATCATCGCTGGACAAGCCCGTAGATGACACGGGTCTGTGCTTTGCAGCAGCGTTTTTCCAGTTGTAGTAGGTTTGTTCGCTCACTTCAGCCTGCTGCAAAGCAACCTTGAGAGTGGATTTTCCACCCTTTGTTGCTTTCTCGATAGAAGCGAGAATGGAGGCACGCTGAGCCGGCGTGTACTTGTTGCGCTTGCGCTCCAACGGCGGTAGTGTAGCGGGCTCAGCCTTTGAAGCAGCTTTGACCGCTTTAGCGGCCTTGATAGCAACTTTGGTTGCAGCTGGAGAAGAGGCGGTTCCAGTTCGTTTTGATTTTGGTGCGGCTTTTTTCCGCGGAGCGCGCGTCTTTGGTTGGTTGCCGACAGGTTCAGCATCATCAGTTTTCGTTACAGTCGGATTTGTGTCTGTAATCGTTTCATTAGCCACGTGGATTTTCTCCTGGTTTGCTAGTCGGAATTGGCTCGATCGTAGAATATATAGATCAATGCTTAATGTGGAAATAAGATCAAGCATTTCGTGGAGCGAATATTTTCGTAATCATGCCTTGGTCAAGCAATGGATTCGGAAAAAACAATCTGTAGGTAGTGATAAAAACTCCGCGAGCCAGCAGTTGACATAGTTCCTTGGATAGTTGTCACGGATGGCAACTCTGGTGTGCCATTTCATCGTCGCATATAAGAACAGGCGTATTGGGTTCTGTTGCAAACTTTTCGTCAATGGATGAACTGATAGGATACGGGCTTTTAATCAG
>Ga0209369_1000322_pt1 | contig 83199 bp, 79 predicted proteins | sample EBPBio142010_DNA_FD_185865 | JGI IMG/M metagenome (GOLD analysis project Ga0209369, IMG submission 185865) | Wastewater treatment Type I Accumulibacter community from EBPR Bioreactor in Madison, WI, USA - Reactor 1_10/4/2010_ DNA (SPAdes)... | ecosystem: Engineered > Bioreactor > EBPR >...
TGGCGCCGCCAGCCTTCGCCAGCGTCATCGTGATCGCCGCCGTCAGCGTCGTCTTGCCGTGGTCAACGTGACCAATCGTGCCGATGTTGCAATGCGGCTTGGTGCGTTCAAACTTTTCCTTGGCCATGGCCAAACTCCTGATGGCCCGGGTTGAGGGGCGCTGTCTGCTTCAAAAACCTGGAGCGGGTAGACGGAATCGAACCGACATAGTCAGCTTGGAAGGCTGCTGTACTACCATTGTACTATACCCGCACGGAGACCGCGTCAGATCCGGGGACCTTCCGCGGCCGACCCGATCCGGCGTCCTGTCTCAGGTTTCGAAAGCGCGTGGTGGGGGAAGCAGGACTCGAACCTGCGAAGCTTACGCAGGGGATTTACAGTCCCCCCCCTTTGCCGCTCGGGACATTCCCCCGCGCGCGTTTCGATACCTTTTGACGCCTCGCCGTCGACCTTTCGATCGCCGCCGAAACAAAAGCCTTCGATGCACGGCCCCGCCTAGGATACAGGAGGCGCCAGACCCGAAAGCCTCAAGGGCTCCAAATCGGAGGGCGTCTTATAGTGTCGTCAAAACGAGAACGCAACGACCGGAAAAAGGCTGAAAAGCCTAGCTTCAAAGGGCGTTCCGACAAGCCGCGCGAGCGGGGCCGCAGTCCCGGTCCGGCGGCGTCGCCCCTCAGTGATTCCCGCGAACGCCCGGCGCGGGCGGGCGAGCGATCGCGCGCCGACGGCGACAATTTCGTCTGGGGTCGTCACCCCGTGCTGGCGGCCCTGGCCAATCCCGCGCGCAAGGGCATGGGCCGCCTGATGGCCACCGCCGATCGCGCCGAGGAGCTGGAGCGCGACCGGCTGACCCACGGCCACAGGATCGAGATCGTCGACGGCCCGGCCCTGACCCGGATGCTGCCGCCCGGCGCGGTGCACCAGGGCCTGGTGTTCAAGGTCCAGCCGCTGGAGGGCGTGGCGCTGGAGGATGTCGCCGAACCAGCCCCAAACCCTGGCGAGGGGGGCGTCATCGTCATGCTGGATCAACTGACCGACCCCCAGAACGTCGGCGCCATCTTCCGTTCGGCCCTGGCCTTCGGCGCCAAGGGGATTGTGGTGCAGGACCGGCACTCCCCCGCCCTGGCCGGCGCCCTGGCCAAGGCTTCCGCCGGTGCGACCGAACGCCTGGCCTGCGTGCGGGTGACCAATCTGAGCCGTGCGCTGGAACGGCTGGCCGACCTGGGCTGGCGCGCCGTGGGCCTGGACGGCTCGGCCGAGCAGACGTTGGAACAGGCGCTGGACGACCGGCCGACCGTGCTGGTCATGGGTTCGGAAGGCGACGGCATCCGCCGCCTGGTGGCCGAACACTGCGACGCCCTGGCGCGAATCCCCATGCCGGGCGGTTTCGAGAGCTTGAACGTGTCGAACGCGGCGGCCATCTCGCTCTATGAATGCGCGCGCGCGCAAAGGCGGGGCTGAGACGTCTCCCTTCTTGCATCTGGCGCGGCGGAGACTTGGCGTTCACGCCGCCTCCCATTAGGAAGCCGCCATGGAATTCCTCAACTCTCCCGAACTCGCCAGCCAACTGGCCGCTCTGGGCCAGGTTCTGATGATCGACCTGGTCCTGGCCGGCGACAACGCCGTGGCCGTGGGCCTGGCCGCCGCCGCCCTGGCGCCCGAACAGCGGCGCAAGGCCATTCTGATCGGCCTGATGGCCGCGGTGATCCTGCGCATCGGCTTCGCCCTGATCACCGTGCAATTGCTGGCGATCGTCGGCCTGTTGCTGGCGGGCGGGGTGCTGCTGCTGTGGGTGTGCTGGAAGATGTGGCGCGAGTTGCAGGAATCCGCGACCCACGACCAGGCCGAGGCCGAGGCCGAACTGGAACTGGCCATGCAGATCGAGCACGGCAAGGGACCGACGCCGGAGGAACTGGGTCTCAAGCGCAAGTCGTTCGGCGCGGCCCTGGTGCAGATCATGATCGCCGACGTGACCATGAGCCTGGACAACGTCCTGGCCGTGGCCGGCGCGGCGCATGAGCATCCGTGGATCATGGTGTTCGGCCTGGTGCTGTCGATCGCCCTGATGGGCGTGGCCGCCACCTACATCGCCAAGCTGCTGACCAAACACCGCTGGATCGGCTACGTCGGCCTGGTCATCGTGCTGTACGTCGCCCTGCACATGATCTGGGACGGCGCGCGCTCGGTCGTGGTCCGCACCGGCAACACCGAGAGCTTCAACCGCTCGGCCCCCGCCTTCCTGGCCATCTCGCCCGAGGAAGAGGCCAAATTCTGGAAGGGCGTCCGCAGCGACAAGACCGCGACCCCCGCCACGGGCGCCCCTTCGGCCTCGCCCCCGCCGATCATGGCGCCCCAGAGGGTGGAACCCGCCGCCCAGCCTGCCAGATAAGACAAAGGCCCCGGAGCGATCCGGGGCCTTTTCATTTGCACGACCGGCAGCGACCTATTCGGCGCCGCCGAACCGCTCAGACCATTCCGCCACCTGGGCGTCCTCGATCTTGGCGAACAGCACGCCTTGGGCCGCGACGGCCTGGCCGCGCGGCAGGATGTCCAGCAACGGCTCGTCCGCCGACGGCCAGCTCAGATCGGTCGCTCCGACCGAGGCGGCGATCCTGGCCGCGGTTTCAGGCATGATCGGCGCGGCCAGACGCGCGAACAGGGCGACCAGGTTCAGGCCGGTGCGCACGCCCACGGCGGCGGCGTCGCGATCGGTCTTCAGCGCGGTCCAGGGCGCCGCGACTTGCAGATACTCATTGCCCAGAACCCAGACGGCGCGAACGGCCTGGGCGGCCTTCCTGAACTCCATGGTCTCGAAGGCGGCGGTCGCCTCGGCGATGCCGGCGCGGACGTCGGCCTCCAGCCTGGCCTCAAGCTCGCCAGGGACGCCGCCGTCGGGCACGACGCCGTCCATCTTCGATTCCGCGAACTTCACGATGCGGTTGACGAAATTGCCCAGCACGTCGGCCAGGTCCTTGTTCGTCGTCGACTGGAACTGCTCCCAGGTGAAGGCCGCGTCCGACCCTTCCGGCCCATAGGCCGTCAGATGCCAACGCCAATAGTCGGCGGGCAGCAGCTCCAGCGCCTGATCCATGAAGACGCCGCGTTTCTGGCTGGTCGAGAATTTCCCGCCGTACCAATTCAGCCAGTTGAACGCCTTCAACGTGTCGACCGTCTTCCACGGCTCCTCGGAGCCGAGAAGGGTCGTGGGAAAGCTGACCGAGTGGAAGGCGACGTTGTCCTTGCCCATGAACTGGACATAGCGCACGTCCTTGGCGCCCTCGTCGGTGCGCCACCACGAACGCCAGTCGTTCCCGGTCGCCTCGGCCCATTCCTCGGTCGCGCCGATATATTCGATGGGGGCGTCGAACCAGACATAGAAGACCTTGCCCTCCATGCCCGGGCGCGGCCCGCCGTCGGGACCGACCACCGGCACGCCCCATTTCAGGTCGCGGGTGATTCCCCGGTCGATCAGACCTTCGTCCAGGTGCTTGTAGGCGATCGACTTGGCCAGCGACGGCCAGTCCTTGGAATCCACCCAGGCGCGGACCCGATCGGCCATCCTGGTCTGCAACAGATACAGGTGACGGGTGTCGCGCACCTCCAGGTTCCGGCTGCCGGACACGGCCGAATAGGGATCGATCAGATCGGTCGGATCGAGCAGACGGCCGCAGTTGTCGCACTGGTCGCCGCGCGCGCCGACATGGCCGCAGTGCGGACAGGTGCCCTCGACATAGCGGTCGGGCAGGAAACGGCCGTCGTCGACGGAATAGATCATCCGATCGACGCGCTCCTCGATCAGACCCCGCTCTTCCAGCACCTTGGCGAAATGCTGGGTCAGGCGGCGATTGGCGTCGGACGACGACCGGCCGAACCAGTCGTAGCTGAGACCGAAGGCTTCGCCCGCGCGCCGCTGAATCTCGTGCTGCTCGTCGCAATAGGCGCGCACGTCCTGACCGGCGGCGGCAGCGGCCAGCTCGGCCGGGGTGCCGTGTTCGTCGGTGGCGCAGATATAGAGCACCTCATGGCCCTGCCCGCGCTTGAACCGCGCCCAGACATCGGCGGGCAGCATCGAACCGGCCAGGTTCCCCAGGTGCTTGATGCCGTTGATGTAGGGCAGCGCCGAGGTGATGAGGATGCGGGACATGAGGCTCTTGGCGAGTGGCGAGTGGCGAGTGGCGAGTGGCGAGTGGCGAGTGGCGAGTGTTAGTGGCGACGGTTGGCGGTCAGCGCAACCTGCATGGACGCTAAATCCGCGCCGACGCGATCAGTGGGGGGCGATCTCACCGCTCGCCGCTCGCCAGCCGCCGTCACCCAGCCGCCGCGCGATGCGCACGAACCGACCGGTCAGCAGCACGGCCGAAACCAGGCTGGCGATGATCACGGCCCAGACCAGGCCGTTGACGCCGATCGCGTGCGCCAACCACCAGCCCAGCGGCATCATGATCGCGGCATAGCTGACGAAATGCATGATCGTCGGCCACCAGACGTCGCCCGCCGCGCGGTTGGCCGAGGCCGCGACCACCTGGATGGCGTCGGCCACGAAGAACAGGGCGGTCAGGGCCAGGGCCGGGGCCGCCACGGCCAGCAACACCGGATCCCGGTTGTAAGCCGAGGCCAGGATGTCCGCCGTCGGCCAGATGATCAGGGCGATGATCAGGCTGAGAGCCGCCACCACGCCGACGCCGACCAGACCCGCGCGCATGACGCCGTCGGCGTCCTTGGCCCCATAGGCTCGACCGACCAGAACGGCGGTCGCCGCCGACAGGCCCATGGGCACCATGAAGACGATCGCCGAAACATTCAGGGCGATGGTCCAGGCGGTGGTCTGCACCGCGCCCAACTGACCGGCGATGAAGGTCATGGCGGCGAAGGCCCCCACCTCGATGAAATAGCTGGAACCCGCGCCGTAGCCGACCTTGCGCTGCTCGCGCTCGGCCGTCAGATCGCGACGCGGCTTGGCGAACACGCCCAAGGCCCGCGCCTCGGGCAGCCGCAGGATGTAGATCACCAGGAAGGCCGCCAGCGCCGTGCGCGCGCCGAACGTCGCCCAGGCCGAGGCCACGGCCCCAGACTGGCCGATGCCCAGCAGGTCGGGCACCAGCACCAGATTCAGCAACAGGTTGACGCCATTGGCGATCCACATGGCCCACATACCCGCCTTGGGCCTGCCCAGGGCCTCCAGGAAGAACTGAGCCGCCACGCTGATCAGATAGGCGGGCATGGACAGGGCGAAGACGATCAGGGCGGGCGCCGCCCCCTGGCCCAGGCCGTCCGCCAGCCCGGCGTGCCGCATCAGCCAGGGACCGAAGGCGATCATGGCGATCATCGAGACGACGCCGATCCGCAACGCATAGCTCATGCCCCGACGCAGCACGGCGCCGACCTCATGGCGGCGCCCCTCGCCCAGCATCCGGGCCGTCATCACCTGCACCCCCATCATCAGGCCGACGGCGGTGGTCAGGACGATGGAAGTCGGCGCCCAGGCCAGGGCGTGGAAGGCCAGTTGCTCGCCGGAATGGTTGCCCACCACGATGGCGTCCGTCAGACCCATGGTCATGATGCCCAGGCGCGCCAGCACCACCGGCCAGGCCAGGGCCAAGAGGTCTTTCAGGGCGATGCGGGAGGGGGCGCTGAGGGAGAACATGGGACGCGGCAAAGGCCACGCCGGACGAAACCGGTCAACTCCCAATCGGATTAGGGTTTTCGGCTACCAGGCGCCCAGGTCGCGCAGTTGCTCCATCAGTTCCGACGGCACGTCGCCGGCGTCGGCGATGCTCAGATCGGCGGGCGCGTCCTTGGCCTCCAGATAGCGCCAACCTTGGAACGGCCGCCGGGCCATCGGCGCGGTGCGGATGACACGCGGCTCCAGCGTGATCTCGCAGCGACTGGCCTTGCCCTCGCCCCTGGTGGTGATGTCCAGGATCGGCTGTCGGCAGGCCACGACGCCCTTGACGACCCAGTACAGCGACCCGCCGTCCTCGATCTCGGCCGCGCGCTTGGGCGTCATCCGCGTGTGGACGATCAGGGGCTGGCCGGACCCGGCGCGCCGTTCCAGCCATTCGACATCGGAGACGCCGACGCACAGCTTGATGATGTGGAGACCCATGGGCCGCCCTTAGCATCAGAATCCTGGCGACGTCAGGGCGGCGGCCGCGCTAGGCTGGCGACATGACCGCCACGCGCCGCCACACCCTCCACGCCGGTTTCGGTCTGGTCGTGGGCAGCGCGATCCCGCCCGCTTTCGGAGAGACGCCCATGTACGGACTGATCGGCCGCATGAAGGCGGTCCCAGGCAAGCGCGCCGAACTGGCCGTCATCCTGCTGGAGGGAACCGGCGATATGCCCGGCTGCCTGTCCTACATCATCGCCGAGGATGCGGAAGACGCCGACGCCCTGTGGATCACCGAGGTCTGGGACAAGGCCGACAGTCATCGCGCCTCGCTGTCCCTGCCCGCCGTCCAGGCCGCGATCGCGCGCGGACGGCCCCTGATCGCCGGTTTCGACAACCGCCACGAGACCCGGCCGCTGGGCGGAACCGGCCTGGCGCGCGACTGAAGCCGACGGCCTAGCCGAAGGCCGCGCGGACGACGCCGATGCAGATCAGGACGACGACCACGGCCTGAACCCCGGTGAGCAGGCACAGCGCCATGATCGCCAGCGTCTCCACGCGATCCCGCGCGCGCCTCGTCGGCGTGGACCCTGGCCGGTCAGCCGTCCCGGTTTCCAGATCGATGCGCCTGTCCAAGAGCCGCCCTCACGATGAAAGCAACCTTAGGTGGGCATAACCTTAAATTCAATCTAAGATGGAGAACCGCTCAAATATCGCGCGTGCAGCATCGGCTTGCCCAGCCAATAGGCCAGTTCGGCCGGGCGATCGATGTCCCAGACGGCCAGGTCCGCCTCCAGCCCCTTCTTGATCCGCCCGACGTCGGCGCGCAGGCCCAGCGCCCGCGCCGCCTCGCGCGTGGCCCCCGCCAGGGCCTCTTCCGGCGTCAGACGGAACTGGACGCAGGCCAGGTTGATCGCCGCCGTCATCGAGGCGACGGGCGAGGTGCCGGGATTGCAGTCGCTGGCCACCGCCATCCTCACCCCATGTTCGCGGAACAGATCGACCGGCGGCGCCTGGGTCTCGCGCAGCATCAGATAGGCGCCGGGCAACAGCACGGCGACCACGCCGGCGTCGGCCATGGCCTTCACCCCTTCCCGCGTCGTGTGTTCGACATGGTCGGCCGACAGGGCGCCATAGCGCGCGGCCAGGGCGGCCCCGCCCCCATCCGACAACTGGTCCGCGTGCAACCGCACCGGCAGGCCCAGGCCGCGCGCGCGCTCGAACAGACGCGCCACCTCCTCGACCGTGAAGGCGATGGGTTCGCAATAGGCGTCGACGGCGTCGACCAGATCGTGATCGTGCGCGGTCGTCAGGATGTCGCCGACGGCCAGATCGACATAGGCGTCACGGTCGTCGCGATATTCGGGCGGCAGGGCGTGCAGGCCCAGATAGCTGGTGCGCACCCGCACACCACCCTCCTTGCCGATGCGGCGGGCGACGCGCAGCATCTTCAGCTCGGCGTCCATGTCCAGGCCATAGCCGGACTTGATCTCGACCGTGGTCACGCCGGTGGCCTTCAACCCCTCCAGCCGCGTCATGGCGCTGGCGAACAGGTCGTCCTCGCTGGCCTCGCGGGTGGCGCGGACGGTGGAGACGATGCCGCCGCCGGCCTTGGCGATCTGTTGATAGGTCGCGCCGCTCAGTCGCTGTTCGAACTCGCCCGAACGGTCGCCGCCGAAGACCAGATGTGTGTGACAATCGATCAGCCCCGGCGTGACCCAGCGGCCGCCCAACAGATCCGTCTCGGTCGCCTTGTGTTTGGGCAGTTCGCCGCGCGGTCCGGCCCAGACGATCTTGCCGTGGTGGATCAGGATCGCCCCGTCCTCGACGGCGCCATAGGGTTCGTCGGACTCGACCATGGTGGCCAGGCGGCATTCGGTGATCAGTCGGTCGGCGCGGATCATCGCGATTGGAACCCCGTCAGCAGTTCGCAGAACCAGCGCCCGACGGTCAGCGCCCCCAGATCGCCCACCTCCAGCGACGGATCGTATTCCGTCAGATCGACGGCCCTCACCTTCGGATGCGCGCCGATCCGGCGCGTCGCGGCGAAGAAGTCGTGCACGGACACCCCGCCCGGCCGCGCGCCGGGGCTGGCGGGCCATTGACCACGGTCGATCACATCGATGTCGAAGTCGACGTAGATCACGTCGCACAGGGCCGACAGCCGTTCCAGCTCCTCGGCCGCGACGACGGCCAGGCCCCGCTCGCGGCACTCGCCGACCGTCCGCACCGAAATCCCCGCCGCCTTGGCCTTTTCATGCGCCCGGCGGGTGTTGGCGAAGGGCGCCAGACCGAGCTGGCTGATGCGGCGACCCTCCAGCCCGTCGTCCAGCAGCGCCTGCACCGGGTTGCCGTTGGTCAGCCCCTGATCGGTGTCGCGCAGGTCGAAATGGGCGTCCAGCGTCAGCAGTCCGGTCCGCGCCAGGCCCAGACCGTGCACGCCTGGCCGGGTGATGGCGTTGTTGCCGCCGACCAGAACCGTCAGGGCGCGATTCGCCTGGGCCGCCACGGCGTCGCGCACGGGCATGAAGGCGTCGGCGGGCGTCACCGCCTTCAGCGGCGCATCACCGGCGTCATGAACCGCAACGCTCAGCTCGGTCCCCGTCTCCACGTCATAGGTCGAAAAGCGCGGCAGAACGGCCCGGAACGCCTTGGGTCCCAGGTCGCAACGTCCCGGCGTCAGCGACCGCTCATTCAAGGGCGCGCCGATCAGGGCGACAGGGGCGTCCGGGCGGTTACCGACCAGATCGCTGATCGACCGCCAGCCCAGGGCCTCGGAGGGTTCCGTCATGCTCATCCTTTCGTCGGCGAGAAACGCGCCACCAGATCATAGGCCGCGCCGGGGAAGGTTTGGGAAGCCCAAGTCACGCCCTGGCCGTCACGCCAGGTGCGCCGCTCCAACCTCAAACAAGCGCCGCCGATTTGAAGCCCCAGTCCGGCCGCCGTCTCGCGGTCGGCGGCGACGGCGGAAATGCGATGCTCCGCCTCGGTCCAGGGCGTGTGGGCCAAAAGCCACCCGCCCGGCGCCTGGGCCTCGAAGTCGGCCGTCTCGGCCTCGGGCGCGGCGGCCAGCGAGATCAACCGCCTCTCCAGGGCGAACGGCAGACCGTCGGCCAGATGCAGGGTCTCCAGTTCGATCACCCGGCCGCCCAAGGGCGACTCGCCGTCGCGCGCCGACCGAATCACACGCGCCAGCAGCCGGTGCGAATAGGCCGATCCTCGTCCCTCGATCTCGGCCTGGATGTCGGGGATGGCGACCAGGGCCGAAGAATGGACCGGCGGATGGGCCACCACCGTTCCGGCGCGCCGCCGCCGCACGACCAGTCCGCGCGTCGCCAGGTCCGACAGGGCGCGCGACACCGTCATCCGGGCGCAGCCGTATTCGGCCGTCAGTTCGGCCTCGGTGGGAATACGGAAACCCGGCCGCCACTCGGCCGTGGCGATACGGCGTTCGATATCGCCCGCGATGCGACGATGCAGGGGTTCGCGATCCATGGCGAGAACCCTGCCCCTTGCCTCCCATAATGTCTAGACATAAGACTGCGGACAGACGGCGATGCGCGCCGCAAGGAGGATCCCATGACCGCCACGTCCAACACCCGCGTCGTCCACGCCCCGCGCGGTCCCGAAAAGACGGCGAAAACCTGGGCGGCCGAGGCGGCGATGCGGATGTTGATGAACAATCTCGACCCCGAGGTGGCCGAGCGGCCCGAAGACCTGGTAGTCTATGGCGGCATCGGCAAGGCGGCGCGCGACTGGGCCAGTTTCGACCGCATCGTGGCCGAGTTGGAGTCGCTGGAAGCCGACCAGACCCTGTTGGTTCAATCAGGCAAGCCGGTCGGCGTGTTCCGCACGCATGAGGACGCGCCGCGCGTCCTGATCGCCAACTCCAACCTGGTGCCGAAATGGGCGACCTGGGAGCATTTCCACGAACTCGATCGCAAGGGTCTGATGATGTACGGCCAGATGACGGCCGGATCGTGGATCTACATCGGCACCCAGGGCATCGTTCAGGGCACCTATGAGACCTTCATGGAGGCCGGGCGTCAGCATTATGGCGGCGACTGGTCGGGCAAGTGGATCCTGACCGCGGGCCTGGGCGGCATGGGCGGGGCGCAGCCGCTGGCCGCGACCATGGCCGGGGCCTCCTGCATCGCCGTGGAATGCCAGCGCAGCCGCATCGAATTCCGTCTGCGCACCCGCTACCTCGACGTCATGGCCGAGACCGTGGACGAGGCCCTGGCCCTGATCGAGACCGCAAAGAAAGACAGAAAAGCGATATCCGTCGGACTGTTGGGGAATGCAGCGGATGTTTTGCCTGAGTTGGTGAGGCGCGGCGTGCGGCCCGATCTGGTCACCGACCAGACCAGCGCTCATGATCTGGTCAACGGCTATCTGCCCAAGGGCTGGACCGTGTCCGAATGGGAGGACAGGCGTCAGTCCGATCCCGAGGCCGTGCGCGACGCGGCGGCTCAATCAATCGTTGATCACGTCCAGGCCATGCTGGCCTTCCAGGCCATGGGCGTGCCGACCACCGATTACGGCAACAACATCCGCCAGGTCGCCTTCGACAGGGGGGTGACGAACGCCTTCGACTTTCCCGGCTTCGTGCCCGCCTACATCCGTCCGCTGTTCTGCCGCGGCGTCGGCCCGTTCCGCTGGGCCGCCCTGACCGGCGACCCGGAAGACATCAGAAAGACCGATGCGGCGATGAAGGCGCTGTTCCCCGACAACGCCGGTCTGCACCGTTGGCTGGACATGGCGGGCGATCGGATCGCCTTCCAGGGCCTGCCCGCCCGCATCTGCTGGATCGGCCTGGGCGACCGGCACCGGGCCGGACTGATGTTCAACGAGATGGTGGCGTCCGGCGAACTGTCCGGGCCGATCGTCATCGGCCGCGACCATCTGGACAGCGGCTCGGTCGCCAGCCCGAACCGCGAGACCGAGGCCATGATGGACGGCTCGGACGCCGTATCCGACTGGCCGCTGTTGAACGCCCTGCTGAACACGGCTTCGGGCGCAAGCTGGGTGTCGCTGCACCACGGCGGCGGGGTCGGCATGAGCTATTCGCAGCATTCCGGCGTGGTCATCGTCGCCGACGGCACCCCCGAGGCCGCCAAACGCCTGGAGCGCGTGCTGTGGAACGATCCGGCCACCGGCGTCATGCGCCACGCCGACGCGGGCTACGACATCGCCAAGGACGCCGCCCGCGCCAACGGCCTGAACCTGCCGAGCCTGAAATGACGGCCTGTTGCTCCCTTCCCTTCTCCCCTCGGGGGAGAAGGTGGCTCAGCGACCGCTGAGACGGTTGAGGGGGCCGCCATCATCATGCACCAGTCCGAAAGAGACACGCGGCGCGCCAGACGACTTCGCGCGGATCAAACCAGACCGGAAGCCTTGCTTTGGGAAATGCTGCGCGGGCGCCAGGTCGAGGGGCTGAAGTTTCGACGGCAAGCCCCGGTCGCCGGCTCAGTCGTCGACTTCCTCTGCGCCGAGCTGAAGTTGGTGATCGAACTGGACGGCGGCATCCATAACCTGACCGAAGGCGACGACCGGATCCGCGATGATCGGTTACGCGAGGCGGGCTTCGCGGTGTTGAGGTTTCGCAACACCGCGTTTGCGACCGATCCCTCCGTCGTCCTGAACGCTATCCGCCGCGCGGCGGGGATCACTCCCGCGATCGAATCCGGGGAACCAGCCCCCTCATCCGAGCCGCTTCGCGGCCCACCTTCTCCCTCGCGGGGAGAAGGACAGGAGACACCATGACCCATATCCTCATCGGCGCAGCGCCGCTCACCCTGGCCCAGCTTCGCGCCGTCCTCGACGGTCCCGTGACGCTCTCATTGACCGACGCGGCCTGGGCCGCTGTCGACAAGGGCGCCGCGACCGTCGCCGCCATCCTGGCCGAAGGGCGCACCGTCTACGGCATCAACACCGGCTTCGGCCTGTTGGCCAACACCTCGATCGCGCCCGAGGATCTGGAGACGCTTCAGAAGAACCTGGTGCTCAGCCACGCCTGCGGCGTCGGCCCGCTGCTGGACGAGACCGTCACCCGACTGTTGCTGGTGCTGAAGATCGCCAGCCTGTCCAAGGGCGCCTCCGGCATCCGTCGCGAGACGCTGGAGGCCCTGATCGCCCTGGTCAACGCCGATGTCCTGCCCTGCATTCCGTCCAAGGGGTCTGTCGGCGCCTCGGGCGACCTGGCGCCTCTGGCGCACATGAGCTGCGTCCTGATCGGCGTCGGCGAGGCGCGGCATAAGGGCCAGACCCTGTCGGCCGCGGCGGCCATGGCCGAGGTCGGGCTGAAACCGCTGGTCCTCGGTCCCAAGGAAGGCCTGGCCCTGCTGAACGGCACCCAGTGCTCGACGGCCCTGGCCCTGGCCGGCCTGTTCGCGACCGAGGCGGTGTTCGCGGCGGGCATCGCCGCCGGCGCCCTGTCGGTCGACGCCCTGAAAGGTTCGGACGCGCCGTTCGATCCGCGCATCCACGCCCTGCGCGGCCAGCCGGGCCAGATCGCCGTGGCCGCCGCCCTGCGCGGTCTGCTCGGCGGCAGCATGATCCGCGACAGCCACCGCGAGGGTTGTCACAAGGTCCAGGACCCCTATTCCCTGCGCTGCCAGCCCCAGGTCATGGGCGCGGCCCTGGACGTGCTGAAGGCCGCCGCCGCGACCCTGGAGCGCGAGGCCAACGCCGTGACCGACAATCCGCTGGTCTTCATCGACGACGGCGATGTCATCTCGGGCGGCAACTTCCACGCCGAACCCGTTGCTTTCGCAGCCGATCAGATCGCCATGGTCCTGTGCGAGGTCGGCAATATCTCGGAACGGCGCACCGCCATCCTGGTCGATCCCAAGATGAGCGATCTGCCCGCCTTCCTGGTCAAGGAGAGCGGTCTGAACTCCGGCTTCATGATCGCCCAGGTCACGGCCGCCGCCCTGGTGGCCGAGAACCGCATGGTCGCCCATCCGTGCAGCATCGACACCGTGCCGACCAGCGCCAATCAGGAAGACCACGTCTCCATGGCCACCCATGGCGCGCGGCGCCTGCTGGACATGGCCGAGAACACCGCGACGGTCGTCGGCATCGAACTGCTGGCCGCCGCGCAGGGGATCGAATTCCATCGCCCCATGACCTCGTCGCCTCGCCTGGAGCAGGTGTGGGCCGTCGTGCGAGAGGCCGCGGCCGCCTATGGTTCGGATCACTATTTTGCGCCGGACATCGACCGGGCCGCGGCGGGCGTCCGTACGGGCCGTTACCGCGCCTTCGCCGGGGACCTGCTGCCCTCGGCCTGAGGCGTCAGGCGGTCTTCTGGCCGTAGATGGTCACCGACCCGATGATGTCGCCCGTATGGGCGTCGGCGACGACGTCCAGCGGGTACAGGCCCTGGTCGCGCATCTCGGCCAGCGCCACTGCGCGCCGCAGGACGTGCATCTCCATCGCCGGGGGCGGGGTCGACAGATAGGATTCGGCTTCGAAACTGTAGCCCGCCGCCTCTCCCAGGACTTGGAACAGGGCCAGGCCGTTCGGTCGCAGGCGCTGGAAGATCTTGCGCAGGATCAGTTTCTGCACCGGCGGCGGATTGTGCTGCAAGGTGATGGCGGTGAAGAAGAAATCCGCCTCGGGCAGGGCGTCGAAATCCTCCAGCCCCTGCATCAGGCGCGTCTCGACATTGGTGACGCCTTCCTGGTCCAGGAAAGCGCGGCACAGGGCCAGATTGCCCGGCGAGATGTCCAGGGCGATCACCTTGTCGAAACGGTCGGCCAGACGGCGCGTCACGCGGCCGACGCCGCAGCCCAGTTCGATGCAGACGCCGCCGTGGTGCGGCACGCCGGTGCGCTGCCCGAACAGGTCGATCAGCCTGGCCTCGCGCTCGCCCGAGGCGTGGAACTCGGCCAGATTGGCGGGATCGTTGATCTGGTCCGCCTTGAACCGATCGGCGGTCAGCACCGACCAGTGGGGTTCGGTGTCGCCCAGATGGGTCCACTGGCGACGGATGCGATCCAGCAATCGCGTCATCGTCTCGGGCGGGGCTTCGTGCTGGATGGTCTCGACCGGCGCGATCAACTGACCGTGCAGCGCCTGTCGCACCGCCAGACCGGCGACGCGGTTGGTGAACTCCGACGCGTGGGTCATGGCGTGCAGGAAGGAGGTCCGGTTGGGATGTCCCGCCCGATGCAGGGCGATCACCTCGGCCGATTCCGGCGCACGCTCCAGGAAGACCCGATACCCCTCGACGACGTCTTCTTCCGTCAAACCGCCGTCGTTGCTCACTGGGACCTCAGGGTTGTTTTTCGACTGTCAGGGCGTAGTCGCCGACCGCACCCGGCGCATAGCTGCGCGCGCGCACGACATAGACGCCGTCCTCCGGCGCCGTCCAGTCCAGTTGCGCATGAGTGTCCGACAGGCCGTCATCGTCCGAGGCCAGGCTTTCGAACCCGCCGTCGTCCTGAACGCGGCCGACCTCGACCAGGGCGTCCACGGCGTTGGAGACCATGATCAGGCGCAGTTTCTCGCCGCCCTTGGCCTGAAGCTCGTAGGCGTCGAAATAGGCGCCTTCGTCATTGACTGCATCGACCTCGGTCAATGCGCCGCGCGCGGTGGTTCCGACCAGGATGCTGCCCGGCTGCGGCTCCGGTCCCCGGTTGATCAGTTGGATCGAGTACAGGCCCTTGCCGTCCGTCGCCAAGGGCATGGCGCGGATCACATAGTCGCCGTCTTCCGGCAGGGTGAAGTTGAGCCGCGAATCCAGCCCTTCGCCCAGGCCGTCGTCGTCGCTGGCCAGGGCCTCCCAGTCCTCGCCGGGACGGCCGATCTCGACGAAGCTGTCGAAATCGCCTGAGCGAACGATGATCTGCACCCTCTGTTTGGCCACGCCGCTGAAGCCATAGGCGTCATAACCCTTGCCGTCGTCGGCCTTGGGATCGTCGGCCGTGATCTCGCCCTGGACCGTCTCACCGAAGGCCAGCGGCGTGGCGGGCGGCGGCGGAGCCGTCTCGCTCAGGGTCAGGGTATAGGCGCCGGAGCCGTCGCCGAAGGCGCGCGCCTCGATCACATAGGTCCCGGCGTCCTCCAGCGTGGCGGCCAGGCGCGAGTTGGTGCCTTCCCCCGCGCCGTCGTCGTCCTCAGCGACCGAGACGCGCCCTCCGTCGGTCTCGCGGAACAGTTGCAGATAGGTGTCGAACGCCTCCGACGACATCGTCGCCGCGATGCGCTGGCCCGCGCGCGCCTGGAAGCGATAGGCGTCGGCGCGGACGCCCTGGTCATTGACCCCGTCCTCGACCGTCAATTCGCCCTGCACCGTGTCTCCCACGGCGATGGCGGCGGTCGGCGCCGCCGCCGGACCTTCTTCAAGTTTCAGCGTGTAGGTCCCGGCCGATTCGTCGGCCAGACCGGCGGCGCGGATGACATAGTCGCCGCTCTCCGGCGCGGTGAAGATCAGGCGGGAATTCAGGCCGCCGCCGGGGGCGTCGTCGTTCATGGCCAATTCCTCGAACCCGCCGCCCCTCTGGGCGCGACCGATACGAACCACCGGGTCGAAGGCTTCGGACGCCAGGCTGATCGCCACACGGTCGCCGGCGCGGGCGCGCAGGACATAGGCGTCATAGACGCCGCCTTGATCCTGTTCGGGATCGCCGCTGCTCAGATCGCCCGAGACCTCGGCGCCCAAACGGATCGCGCGCGGACGCGGCGCGGACGGCGCGGGCGGACGTTCGGCCAGGCTCAACGTATAGGCGCCGCCGTCCAGCCCCCCCAAGGTCCGGGCGCGCAGCACATAGGTCCCGGCGGCCGGGACCGTGAACCTCAGCCTGGAATTGGTCTCTTCGCCCAGGCCGTCGTCGTCCTCGGCCAGGGCGCCGCCTTCGGTCTCGCCGTCCGCATAGAGCGCCAGATAGGCGTCAAAGTCCTGGGCGCGCATCACGGCTTCCAGCCGCTGGCCGGCGCGCGCCGTGATCCGGTAGTCGTCGTAGCGATAGTCCTCGCCCGACTGGGCGTCGCCGTCGGCGATGGTGGCTTCGACCGTCTGGCCGATGCGCAAAGGCTCCTGCGCCAGGGCCGACCCGGCGGCCAGCAACAGGGCGGCCGCGCTGGCGGCGGTCAGAACGGTCAGGCGGCGCATCGGAATCCCCCAGGGAATGGTCCCACAATGATAGACGCCGATCCGGCCCGTCTGTAAATCGCGCGCCATCCGTTCGATTCCTGACGAAGGCCACCACCAATGACCGAACGCGCGATCCTGATCGACGGCAAGGCCTTCGCCGCAGGGCTGGTGGACCGGGTCAAGACCGCCGCGGCGCGACTGCGCGAACGCACGGGCCTTCAGCCGGGCCTGGCCGTGGTCATCGTCGGCGATGACCCGGCCAGCCAGGTCTATGTCCGCTCCAAGGGCGAACGCACGGTCGAGGCGGGTATGTACTCCGAGACCCATCGCCTGCCGGAAACGACCGACCAAGCCCAGTTGCTGGCCCTGGTCGACCGGTTGAACGCCGATCCGAAGATCCACGGCGTCCTGGTTCAGTTGCCCTTGCCGAAACACATCGATTCCGACGCGGTCCTGGACGCCATCGACCCCGACAAGGACGTGGACGGCTTTCACGTCGTCAACGCCGGACGCCTGGCCGTCGGCCTGCCGGGGCTGGTCCCCTGCACGCCCCTGGGCTGTCTGATGCTGCTGAAGGACCAGTTGGGCGATCTTTCGGGTCTGAACGCCGTGGTCGTGGGACGTTCGAACATCGTCGGCAAGCCGATGGCGCAACTGCTGCTGGCGGAAAGCTGCACGGTCACCATCGCCCATTCGCGCACCCGCGACCTGCCCGCCCTGTGCCGCACGGCCGATATCCTGGTCGCCGCCGTGGGGCGGCCCGAGATGGTGCGCGGCGACTGGATCAAGCCGGGCGCGACGGTGATCGACGTCGGCATCAACCGCGTCCCCTCGCGCGATCCCGAAAAAGCGGCGGCGGGCAAGACGCGGCTGGTCGGCGACGTGGCCTTTGACGAGGCGGTTCAGGTCGCGGGCCGCATCACGCCCGTGCCGGGCGGCGTCGGTCCCATGACCATCGCCGTTCTGTTGGCCAACACCTACGCCGCCGCCTGTCGCGCGGCCGGGGTCGCCCCCGAATCTCTGGACGCTTGAAGCGGCCGACAAGTGAGCCGATAGTTCGACTCGAAACCGGCGTTCGACCGGCAGACGGAGGACACATGACCCGCTTCAATTCGCGCATCGCCGCCATGGCCGCCGTCGCGGTTCTGGCCCCTTCTGTCGCCGGGTGCGGGATCAACACCATCCCCACCAAGGAAGAACGCGCCCAAGCCGCCTGGGCCGACGTTCAATCGCAATACCAACGTCGCGCCGATCTGGTGCCGAACCTGGTCGCCACCGTCCAGGGCGCGGCCTTGCAGGAGCGCACCACCCTGACCCAGGTGGTCGAGGCCCGCGCACGCGCCACCGGCGTGACGGTGACGCCCGAGACCCTCAGCGATCCGGCGGCCTTCCAACGCTACCAGGCGGCGCAGGGCGAACTCAGCCAGGCCCTGTCGCGGCTGCTGATGGTGGTCGAGAACTATCCCACCCTGCAATCGAACCAAAATTTCCTGACCTTGCAGTCGCAACTGGAAGGGACCGAGAACCGCATCACCATCGCCCGGCGCGACTACAATGAGGCGGTTCGCGACTACAACACCAGCTTGCGCACCTTCCCGACCGTGATCTGGGCCAAGACCATCCATGGCGGGTCCAAGCCGATGCAGCTCTTCACCGCCACCGCCGCCGCCCAGTCGGCGCCGACGGTCAATTTCGACGCCCTGAACCCCTCGGCGCCGCCCGCTAACGCCGCGCCCGGCTCCCCGCCCCCGGCCGCGCCCGCCCGGTGAATTCGACGCGCCAGTTCAGCGTGGCGCGCCCCGTCGCGCATCTGTCGCTTCTGCTCGTCCTGGCTTTGGTCTGGGCGGCGCTGGCGGTCGCGCCCGCCTGGGGTCAGACCTTCCCCGCCCTGTCCGGCCGCGTGGTCGATCAGGCGCGGCTGCTGGACAGCGAAACCGAAGCGGCCCTGACGCAGAAGCTGACGACCCTGGAAACCGATACCGGCGACCAGTTGGTGGTCGTCACCCTGGACAGTCTGCAAGGCTATGAGATCGAGGACTATGGCTATCGCCTCGGCCGTCACTGGGGCATCGGCCAGAAGGAAGGCGACAACGGCGTCCTGCTGATCATCGCGCCCAATGAGCGCAAGGTGCGGATCGAGGTCGGTTACGGCCTGGAACCCATCCTGACCGACGCTCTGTCGACGCAGATCATCCAGAACGACATCCTGCCGGCCTTCCGAACCAGCGCCTTCCAGAAGGGGATCACCGACGGCGTCGACGCCATCGACGCCCAGCTCAGGCTGGACCCCGCCGAGGCCCAGGCCCGCGCCGAGACGACCCGGACGACTCGGCCCGAAGCGCCGATCGGAACCATGGTCGTGGTCTTTCTGGTCTTTCTGTTCCTGTTCCTGGCTCTATTGGGTTCGCCCTCGCGCGGGCGACGGCATCGCGGCGGCGTCTCGCCTATCCTGATCTGGTCCGACTCCGATGCCTTCCGCAGCGGATCGCGTGGACGCGACAGCGGTTGGGGCGGCGGCGGCGGAGGCGGCGGCTTCAGCGGCGGCGGCGGCGGTTTCGGCGGCGGCGGCGCCTCGGGAGGATGGTGATGCGCTTCACCGCTCAGGATCACGAACGCATCGCGGCGGCCATCGCGGCGAGCGAGGCCCGGACATCGGGCGAAATCTTCTGCGTCGTCGCCGGACGGGTTTCGGCCTATCGCGACATCCGTCTGGGCTGGGCGGCGCTGGCGGCCCTGTTGCTGCCCCTGGCGCTGATCCCGCTGGGCTTCGACCCGGCCTGGCTTCCGGGCGTGGCGGGCGCCTGGGAAGCGGCGCACATGGCCGCGCGCGACGTGACGATCGGGCGCGCCCTGGCCGCCTACGCCGTCATCCAGGCCGCGATCTTCCTGGTCGTCTTCCTGATCGTCTCCCTGCCGGGCGTGAGCCGCTGGACGACGCCCTCGTCGGTGCGACGCGCCCGCACGCGGCGGGCGGCGATGAAACAGTTCCTGGCCCACGGCCTGCATCAGACCGAGGCCCGCACCGGCGTGCTGATCTTCGCCTGCCTGGCGGATCATCAGGTCGAGGTGGTGGCCGACAAGGGCATCCACGACAAGGTCGAATCGGCCGTCTGGGGCGACGCCGTCGCCGCCTTGACCCGCGATATGCGCGCCCGGCGCCCGGCCGAAGGCTTCATCACAGCCATCGGCCTGTGCGGCGAAGTCCTGGCCCAGCATTTCCCGCCGCGTCCGGTGAACGAGAACGAACTTCCCGACCGGCTGGTTGTGCTGTGATCGCCCCATTGGGGTCGCTTTCGCGATGAAAAGGGCCTAGCCCAACGCGAACCGCTCATGCCCCGTCTGATCACCTACAATGTACACCGCTGCGTCGGCGTTGATCGGCGGCTGGATATCGACCGTGTCGCCGCCGTGATCGCCGAGCACGAACCGGACATCGTCTGTTTGCAGGAACTGGACGTAGGCCGCGCCCGCACCGGCCACGTCGATCAGGCCCAGGCCATCGCCGACCGCTTGTCGATGAGCTTCCGTTTCCATCCCGCCATGGCGGTCGAGAGCGAGCTGTACGGCGACGCCATCCTGACCCACCGGCCCGAGGTCCTGGTCCGTACCGGCGTCCTGCCCACCCTGGTCGGCGTGCCGGGGCTGGAGCCGCGCGGCGCCCTGTGGTCGCGTATCGACATCGACGGCGTTCCGCTGAACGTCATCAACACCCACCTGGGCCTGGTCCCGCGCGAACAGAGGCTTCAGGCCGCCGCCCTGGCGGGGCGCGACTGGGTCGGCGCGTGCGACGGCGCCGCGATCTTGACCGGCGACTTCAACGCCACCTCTCTGACCCGTCCGTATCAGATCCTGAACCGTCGCCTGTCGGACGCTCAGCGGCTGCTGGGGCTGCGCCCGTCGGTGAAAACCTTCCCGTCCGGCTTTCCCGCGATCCGCATCGACCATTTGTTCGTCAGCCCGCAGGTGCGGCCGATCCAGGTCTTCGCCCCCTTCTCGCCGCTGGCGCGGATGGCCTCGGATCACTTGCCGCTGGTGTTCGACTTCGAGCTTCAGCCCGCCTGACGCGCGCGTGCGCTTTCCCGCCGCTTCCAGGGCCGCCAGGCGTCTGCGGTGGATAGCGGGTCGCCCACCTGCCAATCCGCGATCTGGGTCTGGAACCAGGACGGCGGCGCCGCCCCCAAGGGCTGGGTGCGGCCAGTGTCGAAGGCGGTGATGGCCGCGCCGGTTGATCCCATCAACCCTTCGGCCGCGCCGAACTCTTCGCCGGAAACGCCCAGGAAGTGGCCCAGTGTATGATGGCGATGGGCGCGAATGGCCGCGCGGCCCGCAGCATCACTCGGCTCGGTCGAGATGTCGCACTCGGTGTCATAGCCGAAGGAGCGGTTGTTCAGATTGGTCGAGCCGATGCGCAGCAACCGATCGTCGATGATCGACACCTTGGCGTGAACGATGATCCGCTTGCCCGCCCGCGTGAGCGGCGCCAGCGCCTGGAAACGACTGTGCTTATCCGCCTGCTCCAGCTTGTACAGGACCTGGGCGCGCGCCTTGTCCATCGTCAGGCTGTCGAACCAACTGGGGCTGCGCCCGGTTGAGACCAGCACGACTTCCGGCCCGTTCGGCTCGGCCAGGCGCCGGGCCAGGGCCTCGGCCATCAGATGCGAGGTGAAATACTGGTTCTCTAGATAGATCAGCCGCCGGGCGCGATGGATCGCTTCCAGATGCAGGGCCTCGTTCTCGCGGACCTCCGCCCGGCCGCCGTGCCCCGGTTCCGTACGCGAAATGCCGACGGGCGTGTCGAAGATCATCGGCTCGACCCCGTCGGGCCAGGGGTCGCCTTGCGTCTCGTCCGGCAATGTCCGTTCCCAGGTGGCGCGGAACCAACGCTCGCGCGCCAGGTCGCCCAGCGCCCGCGCGGCCGGGCCGTCGAAGACGCTCATGGTCTCATGCCGCGGCGGCGCGATCAGCCCCGACGGCTGGCAGCGCCTCGGATCGTCGTCGTGGTGCTCGGTGCTGTCCCAGCGATCCGTGGCGATGTCGCCGCCGCCGCAGAAGGCCACCTTGTCGTCGATGATGACCGCTTTCTGATGATGGCAGGCTCCAATAGGACCCGGTTGATCCAGGCGGAACTCGACCATCCGCTTGCGAAACCACCGCTGCGCCTTGTGAGGGTAAAAACCCTGGGACGCCGCGATCAGCAGCGGCGATTTCCAGATCAGCAGCCGCACATCCAGATCAGGCTTCTGCTTGACCAGAAGACGCAGCCGGTGGCCGATCTCGGCGGTGTGATCGTCGAACTGAGTCTCGACCGACAGGTGGGTGCGCGGGTCGAATTGCCAGCCCAGGATGACGATCGATCGCTCAGCCTTCTCCAGGGCCGAGGCCAGGGCGGTGAAATAGGCTTCGTTCTCCATCAGCACGGCGAATCTGTGCGCGGTCTCGGTGCGCCAGATCCCCGCGCCGGGGATCAACAGGCTGCCGTCGTAGCTGTCCGCGAGCGAATGCATGGCTGTGGCGTGACCGATCTGTGCGAACGCCGCTTGCCGCCGGGCGGGCGACAGCGTCGAACCGTGTCATCCGTTCCACGCCGCCGGGCTTTTGGTCAACAGAGTTGCAAACCGGCTGCATTCGCCATCGTTCCGCCTTAGTATCCGCGCGCATAGGGACCGTTGTTCGTTGGGAGGGGCCGGACAGTGCAGGCGTTGGTCGAATTGATCGCGAGTTTCATCGCCATGCTGGCCGCCGTCGCCCTGTCGCAGTTCGGGGTCGATCTGAATCCCGCGCGTGAGGCGAATCGCGAAGTGCATCGCGTGGCCCATTGCGACGACGTCACGGTTCAGGACGCCAAGACCATGACCGTGACGGTGGAAAGTCAGGACTGCTGATCCACGACGCCGTCGCGTCGCACGCTTTGATCTTGGCGCCTGAACGGCTACGGTCGCGAACCCTCGTTTCCGGCTCGATCCGGCGAGCGCCTAGACCGAGATCGACGCTTGATGAAATCCCGCAACCGGCCACCGCTGAATCCTTCTGATCCCCAGCCCGACCAGGCCGCGGCCGTCGATCCGACGCCGCAACCCCTGCCCGAGGCGCCAGAGGAAGACAGCCCCGCGCCGCGCCCCATGTCGGAACGCCGTCGCCGCCGCCTTCTGGAAGAACAGCGTCAGGCCGAAGAGGCCGCCCGCGCGGCTCAGGCCGCCCAGGCCGAACCTGTCGTGACCATCGACATGGCGACCGAGACCGCGTCGCCGCCGGCCGCCTACGACCCGCCGCCCGCACCCGCCGTCGTCACCCCGCGCGAGACCCAGCCCAGCGGCCGTCACGCCTATCTGATCGCCAGCGTCGCCTCGGTCCTGTGGGTCGGCGGCGTCGCGGCCTGGGCGGCCTATGAGTTCGGGTCGGGCGGTGCGGCCTTGGACCCGCTGCGCATGGCCATCTATGTGCTGCTGGCCCTGGCCCCGGCGGGCCTGGCCATCATGCTGGCCCACGCCGTGCGACAGGGCGCCGGGTTGGCGGCCGAGACGAAACGCGCCCGTGACCTGTCTACCGCCCTGGTCGCCCCGACCGCCCTGGCGGCCCAGCAGACCGGCGAGGTCCTGGCGACCCTGCGCGCCGATATCGACCAAGCCGCCCTGACCGCCGAGCGCGCCAGGAAGGACCTTGGGCTGCTGCGCGACGCCCTGGCCGCCGAAACCCAGCGCCTGAACGAGGCCGCCGAGACGGCCGGGCGCACGGCGCGGCGCCTGGTCGAGCAACTGGGCGGCGAACGCGAAAAGCTCAATGTTCTCGGCGGTCAGTTGGACGGCCAGGCCACGGGCGTGCTGGAGGCGGTCGAGCGCCAGTCGCGCATGGTCGTGGACGCCTCCGACCTGGCCCAGACCCAGCTTCGCGAAGCCGAGGCCGCCCTGGCCGCGCGCGCCGCCGACCTGGCCGCCGCCGCCGGTGAGGCCCAGGATGCGGCCCGTCTGGCCGCCGACGACCTGTCGCGCCAGACCTTGCGGCTGGAGAACGCCGGAGCCGGCGTCGCCGAGCAGATTCAATCGGTCGAAGAGGGCCTGGGCCAGCAGCGCGCCGCCCTGGTCACCGCCGCCTACGCCCTGCGCACCGACCAGGAGGACTTCTCCGCCCAGGTCGAAAGCCAGCGCGCCCAGCTCACGGAACAGCTCTCGGCCAGCCGCGCTTCGGCCGCCGAACTGGACCGCACGACCCAGTCGACGACGGAATCCGTCAGGGATCTGGTCGAGGCCGCGACCGACCAGTTCCGCGCCCTTGTCGAGATGTCCCAGCGCGAGGCCGACGGCTTCGACGCCGCCACCAAGATCGCCTTGGACCGCTTCGAGGCCCTGGCCGCCGAGGCCCGCGACACCTTGGTCGAGGAGACGCGCCGTAGCCTGGCGACCCTGAAAGCCACGGCCGAGGAAAGCCGCGCCACCGCCGCCGACGCCGCCGAAGACTCCCGTTTGCGCGCCGAACGCCTGGGCGAGACCCTGTTCGATGCGGCGCAGAAGGCCGACCAGGCCGCCGACGCACGGATCGCCGAGGCCCGACGCATCGTCCAGGAGACCACAGGCCTGGTCGGCGAGGCCGGCGACCAGGCGCTGGATCGCTTGGAGGCGACGCTGGAACGGATGAACGCCGTCCTGGCCCGCGCCGACGCCGCCGTGGCCGAAATCGACCGGAAGGCCGCCGCCCTGCCCGAACAGGCGCGCGAACGGGTCGACGCCGTGCGTCAGGCGGTCGAGGACGGTCTCGCCGCCCTCTCCGCCGCCTCGGAGAAGGCCGCCCGCGACACCGAAGCTCTGGACGCCGGTTTCCAGGAACGGGTGCGGCGCAACTACGATATGCTGACGGAGGCGGTGCGCCTGATGGGCGTGGTCTCGGGCGAGGCCCCCGCCCCCCGTCGGCGGGATCCGGCCGCCGCCGTCCCGCCGCCGCCGACCGATGCGCCATCGCCTCGTCGCGCGCGTTCCGAGGAAGGCCGGGGTTTTGGCCTGCGCGGTCGGCTGAAGCTGACCCCAGCCGACGGCTCCCGCCCGCCTTCGGACGAGCAGTTGGGCTGGAACGATCTGGTCCAGGCCGACGATGCGGGCGAACCGCCGATGGACCTGACCGCGCCGGTCATGCCGCCGCCCGATGTCGAGATCCTGGCCGAGCGCATCGTCGCCTCCATCCGCCGCATGGGCGTCGATCCCAACGCTCTGCTTCCGCGCGCGCGCATCGAAGAGGCCGCCCTGGCCTGGTCGGCGAACGATCCCGACGGCGCCCGGCTGATCGTGCGTCGCGTGGCCCCCGCCGCCGTGCGCAGCGTTTCGCGTCGAGTGTTGAGCGACGCGGACATGAAGACCGACGCCGAACGTTACGTGCGCGCCTTCGCCCGTGAGCTTCTGGCTTTCGGGCCGGAATCCACCGGCGTGCTGGCGCGTCTGGCCAGTGACGGAGGCCGCGCCTTCCTGTTGCTGGACGCCGCCGTGGGCGATCTGGCCTGAGACCCCGCGCGTTAAGAATTGTGGCTTGACGAAGGCGCGGCCAGACCGCACGGTCGGCTCGACTGTCACGTCACTGTCATAAAGCTTGCCGAGGCCCATGTCCGACGCCGATCGAGCAGACCAGCGCCTGCCCGTCATCGTCCTCTGCGGCTATGACGCCGATGACGAGGTCTGGGACCCTGTCGAGGACCTGTCCGGGTCTCACTGGCGTCCGAACGGCGCCCTGGCCGTCAGCCTGGCCCCATCCGACGCCGACACCCTGTACGAAACCCTGACCGAACAGCTACGCGACCGCCGTTGCCGCGCCCTGCTGCTGGTCGGACGCGGCCGGTCGCCGGATCGGTTCAGCGTCCAGATGCGGGCCGAGAACCGGGCCTTGTCGGGTTCGGGCCGCATGAACGTCGATCTGCCCTGCCTGGCCCGCGCCACCCTGCCGGTCGCTGATGTCGTGGCGGCCCTGAACGATGTCGGGCTGAAGGTCGACGCCACGTCGGAGGCCGAGCCGGATGTCGGCTCCTATCTGCTGTTCCGCATCCTGGCCGGACTGCCGGACGTGACCGAGGCGCCCGCCGTGGGCCTGTTGCGCGTGCCCGCCGACGTATCCCTGGACACCGCCCGCCGCGGGGTGAAGGCCGCCGCGACCGCCATCGCCGCCCAACTGGCCCCCATGCCTCGCGTGCAACACGCCTAAATCGTCAGGCGCCGCCTCACACCCAGCGCCAAAACCCCGCCCATGGCCGCCATCGCCGCCATGGCCAGATAGCCGCCGACCCCCGCCGCGTCATACAGCGGTCCCGACGCCAGGGTCGCCACGCCGATCAGAACCCCCGCCGCCAGCATGGAATTCAGCGTCTGGCCCGCCGTGTGGCTGTCGTCGGGGGTCAGCCGCTCGATGATCTCCACCCCTGCCAGATAGGTCGCCGCGAAGGTCAGGGCGTGCAGGGTCTGCAATGGCCACAGCGCCCACAGCGGCGGCGCCAGGGCCATCAGGCTCCAGCGCAGCACCGATGCGCCGACGCCCAGCATCAGCATGGCCCATGGCCCGATCCTCCGCCGCTTCCGCCACGGCTCGATCCACCACATGAAGCCGATCTCGACCACGACCGAAAAGGCCCACAACAGGCCGGTCATCCGCTCGTCCAGCCCTTGCGTCTTCCAGGCGATAGCCGAGAAGCCGTAGTAGAAGGCGTGCGCCGCCTGCACCGATCCGATCGCAAACAGGGCGGTCATGAAGATCGGGTCGCGCAACAATCGGCCCAGGCCCCGGAACCGCGCCAGTCCGTCGGCCGGTCCCGTCGCGCTGACCGGTTCGTCGGGCAGGCCGCGCCAGGCGTACAGACCGATCCCCGCGCTGGCCGCCACGACCCAGACGATCACGGCGTCCGGCGGCGCCACGGTCAACAAGGCGCCCATGGCGACATTGGCGCAGACGAAGGCCGCCGATCCACAGCCGCGCGGAAAGGCGAAGCTATGTCCCGTCCGCCGCGCGACGCGCAGGTTCAACACATCGGTCAACGGGATCAGCGCCGCCGCCGCGCTGGCGCCCACGAACCAACACAGCGCCCGCATCCACGCTTCGCTCGCCAACCCGGCTCCGCCGTATCCGACCGCCGCGACCAGGCCCAGCAAGGCGATCGGCGTGCGCCGCGACCGGAAGCCGTCGGCCCAGACCGCCGTCGCCGGCCCGGTCGCCAGCCGCCCCAGCATGGGCGCGGCCAGAAGCGCCCCGATCTCGGCCCCGCTCATGCCCCGGCTGGACAGCCACAGGCCCGCGAACGGCAGGCTCACCCCGGTGGCGCCGAAGAGCAACACATACTGAACGGCCAGCCGGATCGTCGGACTCATGACGCCGCGCATAGCAGACTCGCGCCGCCGCGTCGGCTAGGACCGACGGCATGGCCGTCGATCGCCCCCTCGCCGTCTTCGCCGCCCTGTGCGGCGCCTTGGCCGTGGCCCTGGGCGCCTTCGCCGCGCACGGGACCGGGCCGCAGGTGAAGGCGCTGCTGACCACCGGCGCCCACTATCAACTCGTCCACGCACTGCTGGCCCTGGTCTGCGCCGCTTGGCCGGGCCGCCAGCGCCTGATCTCGACCGCGGGCTGGCTGGCCGGGACCGGCGGACTGGTCTTCGGCCTGGCCCTGGCCGGGATCGGTCTGTTGCGCCTGCCCGCCCTGGGCATGGTCGCGCCCATCGGCGGAGCCATGATGATCGCGGGCTGGCTGGTTTTGGCGCTCGCCGTCTTTCGGTCACATTCCGTCAAGACCTGACCGGTCAAACAGGAGTTCCGTTCACCACATGGCCTATTTCGTGACCGATGCTCCTCGCCGGGACCTGTATCCCGAGATCGAACCCTTTGCTTCGGGCTGGATGTCCACCGAAGGCGTGCACGAAATCTATTACGAGGAGTGCGGCAACCCCAACGGCAAGCCGGTGGTGGTGCTGCATGGCGGGCCAGGCGGCGCCTGCAATCCGGGGATGCGGCGCTATTTCGATCCGAAGGTCTATCGGATCATCCTGTTCGACCAGCGCGGTTGCGGCCGGTCACGGCCTAACGCCTCGTTGGAAGACAATACCACCTGGACCCTGATCGAGGACATTGAGCGCCTGCGCGAACGCTGCGGCGTCGACAAATGGGCGGTGTTCGGCGGCAGTTGGGGTTCGACCCTGGCCCTGGCCTACGCCATCACCCACCCCGAACGGGTTTCGGCCCTCTTGCTGCGCGGCATCTTCCTGCTGACCAAGAAGGAGCTGACCTGGTTCTATCAGCACGGCGCCTCGATGATCTTCCCGGACGCCTGGGAACGGTTCCTCGCGCCGATCGCCGAGAGCGAACGCCACGACCTGATGGGCGCCTATTACAAGCGGCTGACTGGCGAGGACCGCAAGGCCCAGTTGGAATGCGCCATCGCCTGGTCCAGTTGGGAGGGCGAGACCGTCAGCATCCAGGGACCCGACGCCCGGCCCGACAAGTTCGCCGAACCCGACTTCGCCCTGGCCTTCGCCCGGATCGAGTGCTGGTACTTCATGAACGGCGGCTTCTTCCCGGAGGACGGCTGGATCCTGAAGAATATCGGCCGCATCCGCCACATCCCGACCTGGATCGCCCAGGGCCGCTTTGATGTGGTCACGCCGATGGACAGCGCCTGGAGCCTGCACCGCGCCTGGCCCGAGGCCAGGCTGGACGTCATACCCGACGCCGGCCATGCCTCGACCGAGCCGGGCATCATCGACAGCCTGATCCGCGCTACCGACTGGGCGGCCAGCCTTTAGGGCTTCGGATTGGTCTTTTCGACCAGTTCGCTGAGCTGGAAGCCGATGCGCCGCGCGGGCCGGTCTTCCGGTTTCTTGGCCACGCTGAGCATGACGTTGATCTGACCGTAGTGTTGGATCAGCCGCACCGGCTTGCCGTCGCCGTTCTTGCCGAAGAACAGGATCAGGTCCGGTCCCCAGAAGCCGACATCCTCGATCCGCATGGTCCCGTCGCCGGGCACGCCGACCAGTGAGGCGGCGACCTCTTCATCCTTGTCGATCCCGGCCTCGAAGGCTTCGATCATCTTGGACAGGCGCACGAAGGCCCATTCGGCCGGATTGTCGCGCATCTGCACGCCCTGCATCATCGCCGCCGTGTCCTCGGGAACGCCGACGGGCATGACAGGCTGGGGACAGGGCGCGCCGAACAGGTTCGGATCGGCCTTTACGGGCGGCGGGGTCTTGCTGATCACGGTCATGGCTTGTCTCTAGCGCGCGCCGCGCCGGATCAGAACAGGCCCTGTCCCTTGGGCAGTTCGGCATAGCGGTGCACCCGCGTCGACAGCACCATGCCGAAACCGATCATCACCGTCATCATCGACGACCCGCCATAGGACAGCAGCGGCATCGGCACCCCCACCACCGGCGCCATCCCCATCACCATGGCCCCGTTGATCAGAACGAAGATGGCGAAGAACGACACCATGCCGGCCGCCGCGATCCGCCCGAAATGGCTGTGCGACAGCGAGGCGATGCGCAGGGCGATCACGATCACCGCCAGATAGCAGGCCAAAAGGGTGAACGAGCCGATGAAGCCGAACTCCTCGGCCACCGTCGAGAAGATGAAGTCCGTCTCTCGCTCCGGCAGGAAGTCCAACTGGCTCTGACTGCCCAGGCCGTATCCGCGCCCCAGGAAACCGCCCGATCCCAGGGCGATCTTGGACTGAATGATATTGTAGCCGGTGCCCGACGGATCCTTGGACGGATCCAGGAAGGTCAGGACGCGATTGCGCTGATAGTCGTGCATACCGAACATGATGAAGGGCGGCACGAAGGCGACGGCGGCCACCAGACCGGCCACGATGATGCGCCAACTCAGTCCCGCCATGAACATGATGGCCGCGCCCGTCAGGCCGATCACCATGGCCGAGCCGAGGTCAGGCTGTTTGGCCACCAGGATGAACGGAACGCCGACGATGGCGGCCGGGAAAATCAGCTTCCACGACCAGCGCGCCTCCTTGGCGGTGTGACTGTGGTACCAACGGGCCAGGGCCAGCACGAGGCCCAGCTTCATGAACTCGGCCGGCTGAATGCGGATGAAGCCCAGGTTGAGCCAATTCTTGGCCCCGCCGGCGGTATACCCCAGCGGCGTGAACTCGATCAGCAGCACCAGGAACAGCACGAAGCCGTAAAGGGGATAGGCCGCGCGGAACCACCATTTCGGATGCATCAGGGCCAGGCCCAGCATGATGACCAGCATCGCGCCGAAACGGGTGATGTGATCGAACGCCCAAGGCTCCCAGCTACCGCCCGCGATCGAATAGAGCATGGCCGTGCCGGTGCCCGCGATGATGCAGAGCAGACCGACCAGGTTCCAGTCGATCTGAGCGATCTTGACCGACAGACGGTCGCGTTCACCGGGGCGGGTCAGGGCGGAAGCGGTCATTGCGGAGGCTCCGCCAGATAGGGACGTGGTCCGCTGGTCGCGGTGCGCCCAGGCGCGGCGGGACGGGGTGTCGGGGCCTGGGGCGCGGGGGTCGTCTCGACCAGACCGCCGATATTGCCGGCCTCCCCTTCTCCGGCCTCCGCCGGGCCTTGCGCCTCGGGCGGCAGCGGACGCTCGATGCGCGCACGCATATCCGGGTCTTTCAGCAGGGCCACCTTCATAACCTCGCGCGCACGCGGGGCGGCGTCGGCCGCGCCGCCCGCCGGGGCGTGTTGGATGATCAGGGCGATGGCGTAACGCGGCGCGTCATGCGGCGCGAAGGCCACGAACAGGGCATGGTCGCGGCGGCTCCAGACCGCGTCGCGCGGCCCGCGCGAACCGGTGCCGTAGTCGCGCGACTGGGCCGTGCCGGTCTTGCCCGCCATCTGGATGTCGCCCAGGCCCAGTTGCGAGGCGCGATAGGCGGTGCCGGTCACGTCGTTGGCCACGGCCGCCATGCCCGCGCGGACGATGTCCAGATGCTCCTGCGGGAACGGCAGGTCGCGGCGGCTTTCGGGCTGCGGATGCTCCTTGCCGCCGATCGACTTGATCAGGCGCGGCGTGATGGCCTTGCGGCCATTGGCGAGGCGCGAGGTCATGGTCGCCAACTGCAAGGCCGTGGTCTCGATCGCGCCTTGGCCGATCGCCACCGACAGGGTCTCGCCCGGATACCATTTGCGCGAATCCGGATTCGGATTCTTGCGGTTGTAATTCGCCTTCCACGCTTGGCTGGGCATGGTGCCTCGGCGCTGGCCGTCGATGCCGATGTCATAGGTCTGGTGAAAGCCCAGATCCTCGGCCACGCGGGCGATCCGGTCGATCCCGGCGCGATTGCACATATGATAGAAATAGGTGTCGCACGAGTTCTTGATGGCGTTGTGCATATCCATCGAACCGTGCCCGCCGCGTCTCCAGCAGCGGAAGGTGCGCCCGCCGTAGAAATAGCCGCCCGTGCAGGTGACCCGTTCGGCCGGATTCACCCCGGCGTCCAGCAACGCCAGGGCCGTGGTCATCTTGAACGTCGAACCCGGCGGGAAGGTGCCGTAGATCGCCTTGTCCAACAGCGGCCGCCGCTCATAGTCGGCCAGGGCGCGATAGACTTTGGAGGGCACCCCGCCGACGAACAGATTGGGGTCGAACGACGGCGCCGAAACCATGCACAGAACGTCGCCGTTGCGTACGTCCATGACGACGCAACCGCCCGATTCCTCGCCGAACACCTCCAGCGCCCGGTTCTGGATATCGGCGTCCAGGGTCAGGACGACCTCTTCGCCATGCACCGCCGGTTTGGAGCCGCCGACGTCCTCGCCGACCACCCGGCCGCGCGCATCGACCTCGACCCGGTTGCCGCCGGCCTCGCCGCGCAACTGTTCGTCCAGCGCCTTCTCGACGCCCTGGCGCCCGACGCGGAAGCCGGGATTGAACAGGATCGACGGCGGGTCCTCGTCGCGGTCGCGATAGGCTTGAATATCGCGGTCGTTCGGCTTGGCCACATAGCCGACGACGTGGGCGAAGGCGCCGCCGAACGGATAGTACCGGGCCTCGTTCATGTCGGCCATGACGCCCGGCAGTTCGTTGGCGTACAGATTGACCTTGGCGAACTCTTCCCAGGTCAGGTCGCTCTTGACCGGCACGGGGGAAAACCGCGGCGCGGCGTTGACGTCGCGAATGATGGCCCGACGCCGCTCCACCGTATCGGGCAGCAGACGGCCCAGAAGGTCCAACGTCTGATCCAGGTCCTTGGTCTCGTCGCGCACCACCAGCACCCGGAAACTGGGCCGGTTGCCGGCGATGACCACGCCGTTGCGGTCCTTGACCAGGCCGCGCGGCGGCGGAACCAGGCGGAAGTTGAACTGGTTGTTCGAGGCCAGGGTGGCGTATTCGCGCGCCTGGATGACCTGAAGCTGGCCCAGCCGTCCAACCAGGGCGGTGACGCCCAGCGCCGTCAAACCGCCCAGCACGAAGGTCCGACGCAGGAAGGACCCTTGCCGTTCGTTGACATCCGAAAAGAAGATGGACGGTTCGCTGCTCATCTGAAGCGCAGGTCCCCGTCGTCGAACCGTTCGATCATCCAGGCGGAGATTGGGAACAGCAGCAGCGTCGGCAAGACCTGCCAGAACAGGGCCAGAAGGCTGGGCGCGTTATGCGCGCGCAGACTGACGATCAGATAGACCAGGGCGAAGGCGCCCACGACGCAGACCGCGTACCAGGCGAACAGCACCCGCGTCTCCTGCCCCGCCAGGAAGCTGCGCGACAGCAGAACGCCGCCATAAACGGCCAACAGGCAGATGGCCCACAGCCCCAGCCGTCCGCCCCACAACAGGTCCAGGAACAGGCCCAGCAGAAACAGGGTGATCGGTCCCAGCACCGACGGCCGGATCAACGGCCAGGCGAAGGCCAGGGTCAGCGGCAGCACCACTTCCGGCAAGGCGAACCAACCGAACAGCTTGACCGGCGTGGCCAACAGAAGGGTGACGGCCATCACCGCCAGAGCCGGCAGGAAAATCCACTGCGTCGGCCCGATCACGCGAACCGCGACGGGCCGTCTCACGCCGGTCTCTCCGGCTGCGTTGAAGCGGGGACCGGCGGCGTCGTGGCCGCGGGCGGGGCGGCGGCGGCGGCCTGGTTCGCGCGGCGGGCGGCCTCTTCGGCGGCTTGGCGGCGGGCCTGGGCGTCGCCGATGGCGGCGGCCTGGTCGGCCGTGGGCGGCGGCGCGGTGTCCAGGGCGGCCAGGGGCGGCGCATTCAAGGCCTCGGCGTTCGCCAACTGACCGAAATCCTCGAACAGCATGACCCGGACATAGTCGATGGCGCCCCGGTCGCTGAACAGCTTGACCCGCCAGGAGCCGTCGACGCCCTTGGCGACCACGCCGATCGGCACGCCGCGCGGAATGCCGCCGCCGTCGCCCGAACTCAGCACCCGATCGCCGCTGCGCACCGAGTCCTGGCCGCGCACATATTCCAGTCGCGGATTGCCGCTGCCGTCGCCGGTCAGCATGGCGCGGGCGTCCGAACGGTCGATGAGCACCGGTATGCGCGACGCCACGTCGGTGACCAGCAACATCCGGCTGACGCCCGGCGCCACGCCCACGATCCGCCCGACCAGCCCGTGCTCGTTGATGACGGGATTGCCCACCTTCACGCCCTTGGACGATCCGGCGTCGATCAGGCGCGAATTGACGAAGGGACCGCGTGCTTCCGAGATCGACCGCGCCGTGGCCATGGCCACCGGCGGCTCTGTGCGCAGACCCAGCAGGGTCTCATAGCGGGCGTTGACGTTCTTCAGCGCGATGGCCTGGTCGCGCCAGGGTTGCAGCTCGGCCAACTCACGCTTCAGTCGACGGTTCTCTTCCACGGCGTTGAAATAGCCGCCGACATAGTCCGTGACATGGCCCGCCCAACGCACCGGCGCGGCGAAGACGCCGCCGACCGATCCGGCGCCGGTGGTGAATCCGGCGCGCACTGGCCCAAAATGGTCATCCGCCTCGCCCGACTTTCCGTCGGCGAGCAACAGCATGATCGAGGCGATCAGGCCGACGCCGACCACGGCCATGGCCGTCCAGACCAGCGGGACCTTGAGATTCTCGAACGGTCCGTCGCGAAACGCCACGGCCAGCCTTCCTGATAGAGGGAATCGACACGACGCCTCGTGCCGACTTTTCGCAGCCTATCGCAAATTCCGTGCCGCCTGGGAACCTGAGCGGCCGACAGCGTCACGAGGAATTGCGAGACCGGGTTTACAGCGCCGAGTCGAGCACGCCCTTCATCCAGCGCGGATGCTCCAGAACCCGTCCGCAGCCCACGGCGACGCAGCTCAACGGGTCGTCGGCGACCGAGACCGGCAGGCCGGTGTGGTCGCGGATCTCGGCGTCCAGGCCGCGCAGCAAGGCGCCGCCGCCGGTCAGCATAATGCCCTTGTCGGCGATGTCGGCGGCCAGCTCGGGCGGGGTGGCTTCCAGCGCCACCTTTACGGCCTCGATGATCTGGGTCACCGGTTCGGCCAGGGCCTCGGCGGCCTGGCGTTCCGAAATGCGCACCTCGCGCGGCACGCCCTGCATCAGGTCGCGGCCCTTGACCTCGATCGACAGACCCTCGCCGTCGGCCGGGATGCGGGCGGTGCCGATGTCCTTCTTGATGCGTTCGGCGGTGGTCTCGCCGATCAGCAGATTATGGTTGCGGCGCATATAGCTGATGATGGCGTCGTCCATCTTGTCGCCGCCGACGCGCACCGAACGCGAATAGACGATGCCCGACAGCGACAGCACCGCCACCTCGGTGGTGCCGCCGCCGATGTCGACGACCATCGAGCCGGTCGGTTCGTGGATCGGCAGGCCGGCGCCGATCGCGGCGGCCATCGGCTCGTCGATCAGGCCCACACGGCGGGCCGAGGCGTTCAGGCAGGAATCGTTGATCGCGCGCCGCTCCACAGCCGTGGCGCCCGAGGGCACGCAGACGATGATCTTGGGGTTCACGAAGCCCTTGCGGTTATGAACCTTGCGGATGAAATGCTTGATCATCTCCTCGGCGACTTCGAAGTCGGCGATGACCCCGTCGCGCATCGGGCGGATGGCTTCCATGTGGCCGGGGGTGCGGCCCAGCATCTGTTTGGCCTCTATGCCCACGGCGTGCACGATCTTGCGCCCGCCCACGTTGCGCAGCGCCACCACCGACGGCTCATTCAGGACGATGCCCTTGCCCTTCATGTAGATCAGGGTGTTGGCCGTCCCCAAATCCATAGCGATGTCGTTGGAGATGGCGCCGAAGACGTTGAACATGGGGTCGGGTACCGTGGTTGAGGCCTGGTCGGGCGTCTGGAATGTCTGGTCAAGCCCGGCAACGCCCCGCCCCTGCGCATCCCCATACGCGAAGGCGTCCTGATCGTCTTTTTCGCCGCGCCGACCACCGGCCCGTTTGCCCGTATGAATCGACCGTGACAACCCCTTTCGCACGGGCCGGGACGCGATCACTCGATGGTGAGCGCCCCGACGCCGCGCTTCGGTCAGGCCGCGATCGGCTCCAGCCCCTCGGCCTTCAGCATCCGCGCCACCGCCGGACGCTGCTGAACCGCGTCCAGATGGGCGTTCAGCTTGGGATAGCGGGCCGGGTCCAACAGGCGAGCCTGCCGCGCCCACCGCTCGAAGACCATCAGATAGTCGTCGGCCAGGGTCCAGCGCGCGCCGAACACCCAGGGTCCCTCGACCAGGCGCTGCTCGGCCAGGTCCAGCTTGGCCAGGGCTTGGTCCAGGGCCTGATCCCTGGCTTCACCCTGCAACGGCGGATGACTGAACAACACCTTGCCCAGGGCCGGGTGCAACGACGACCCTAGGAACCCGTTGAAGGCGTTGAAGCGCGCCATTTCGAACGGATCGCCCACCGGCGCCAGACTCGCGTCCGGGAAGCTTTCGGCGACATAGCTCAGGATGGCGGCGTTCTGAGTGATGACGCCCTTGTCGGTGTTCAGGGCGGGCGTGGCCCCGGCTGGATTGATCGCCAGATATTCCGGCGTCCTTTGCTGGCCCGACTTCAGGTCGATCTTCTCCAGGACGAAATCGGCCCCGGCCTCTTCCAGGGCGGAATGCGAGGCCATGGCGCAGGCGCCAGGCGAATAATAGAGGGTCAGCATCAGGGTCTCTCCCGTTCGGCGTTTCACTGTGAACGCAGATAGAGAGCCACGCCTTCCGTCACAAGCGCTGTGTCAATTCAGGCGGCCGACGTCATCTTTTCCGCGGCGGGATAAAGGTCTTCGTTCTCACGCACGACCCGATCGACCAGGCCCTCCAGCAACAGGCCGGTCTCGCGGGAGAATTTCAGCGGGTCCGCGCGGATGGTCTCGACCGTCCAGCGTCTGCGATACAGGTTGAACAGATCGGTGATCCCGCCCATCTCGGCGCGGTAGCGCGTGGCCAGAGCCGACAGTGCATCGTCGCTAGACGCCATCATGGCGGGGTACAGATAACCGTCTTCCTGTTCCAGGTGTTCGACCAGCTCAGCCGTGAACGCCTCCAGTGTCGCCAGCACATCGACGATGGTCGTCGGATCGATCGCGGCCTTGGCCTGTTCCCCCAGGCGTGTTCCCAACTTCAGGATACGGGCGTGCTGTTGGCGAAACGGAAGGGTATTCATGGTCGCGTCCTTTCGCGACCCATCTCTGCCCTTGAATGGTGAATGAGTGCCTAAGACGGTTGCTATTCGCCGTCGCTAACGGTCCTCGCGACGTTTGACCCATTCGCGCACACCCAGCATCAGAGCAAGCCAGACCACCGCCACCGCCGCCAGTATGGCCGAGGTCCAGACGCCGTCTCCGCTGGCCGCCGCCGCCACCGCGCCGCCGAAGAAGGCCACCAGCGCGGTCTTGGGCAGGACCCCCAGAGCGCAGCCCAGCAGAAAGGCCGCAAACGACGCCCTCGTGGCCCCAAAAGCCATATTGACGACGATGAAGGGCGCCGACGGCACGTTTCGGATGATGAAGCTGGCGTAGAAGGCGTTCTTGCCGATGAAGCGCGTCAGGCGCTCGACCGTCGAACCGCCGAACCGATCCAGCATCCGCGCCGCCGGGCCGCGCCCCATCCAATAGGTCACCCCGGCCGAAATCACCGTCGCGGCCCAACTGTAGGCGAACCCCAGCGACGGCCCGAAGGCGACCACGCACGCGGCGATCAGAATGAATTGCGGAGCGCCGACGAAGGCGGCCGCGATAAACAGGATGACCGTGGCGACAAAGGCCATCGGCCCGCCCGAATACCCCTGGAGCCAAGCTTCCATCCGGTGTTCGGCGTCCAGGCCCAACATGGTCTTGCCGACCACAAGCAGCCCGGCCATAGCGGCCAGCAACAGCACGCCCGCCGCCAGCGTGCGCCAGCGGGCGGTCTCCATGCTCAGCACGAAATCGAGGAAACGGCGCATCACCCGCGCCATACCATCCGCCTCCGCCGGGCGCGAGCCGCGCGTGGTTTGATCGCCGGTCCTGCACAGCCTAAGGATGGCGTCTCCCCGGAGTCGCACTCGAACAGGTCCGTCCGTCGTCATGTCCAGCCTGCAATCCGTCGCCCTCGCCCGCGTCAAGCCCTCGGCCACCCTGGCCGTCTCCGCCCGCGCGCGCGCCTTGCAGGCCGAAGGTCGCGACATTCTGAGCCTGGGCGCCGGAGAGCCGGACTTCGACACGCCGGAGAACATCAAGGCCGCCGCCATCGCCGCCATCCAGGCCAACCGCACCCGCTACACCGACGCAGACGGCATCCCCGAGCTGAAGGCCGCCGTCGTCGCCAAATTCGCGCGCGAGAACGGCCTGACCTACGCCCCGAACCAGATCCACGTCGCACCCGGCGGCAAGCCGGTGCTGTACAACGCCCTTCTGGCCACCCTGTCGCCGGGCGATCAGGTGATCGTGCCCGCCCCCTATTGGGTCAGCTATCCCGACATGGTGCTGCTGGCAGGCGGCGAGCCGGTCGAGGTGGTCGGCCAGGAGATCGACGGATTCAAACTGCGGCCCGAGGTGCTGGAGGCCGCGATCACGCCCCGAACCAAATGGCTGATCCTGAATTCGCCGTCCAACCCGACCGGCGCCGCCTATACCCGCGCCGAGCTGGAGGGTCTGGCCGAGGTGCTGCGCCGTCATCCCCAAGTCTGGGTCATGACCGACGATATGTACGAACACCTGACCTATGACGGGTTCGAATTCGTCACCCTGGCCCAGGTCGCGCCCGACCTCTACGACCGCACCCTGACGGTCAACGGCGTGTCCAAGGCCTATTCCATGACCGGCTGGCGCATCGGCTATGCGGGCGGGCCGAAGCCCCTGATCGACCTGATGCGCAAGGTCATCAGCCAGACCACCTCCAACCCCTGCTCCATCAGCCAATGGGCGGCGGTCGAGGCCTTGAACGGGCCGCAGGACTTCATCCCCGAACGCGCCCGGCATTTCGAACGCCGCCGCGACCTGGTGGTCTCCATGCTCAATCAAGCGGCGGGCGTGACCTGCGCCCGGCCCGAGGGCGCCTTCTACGTCTATCCTTCGATCGCCGCCCTGATCGGCAAGAGCGCGCCCTCGGGCGTGGTCATCGACACGGACGAGACCTTCGTCACCGAACTGCTGAACGCCGAAGGCGTGGCGGCGGTGCAGGGGGCGGCGTTCGGCCTGTCGCCCTATTTCCGCATCAGCTACGCGACCTCGGACGAAATCCTGGAACAGGCCTGCGGCCGCATCCAGCGCTTCTGCGCCAGCTTGCGTTAGGCCGCTCAAGCCGCAGCTCGCATCTGAATTTGACCCAAAATAAACACTGTGTTTTTGTGTGTACGTAGTAGTCTTTTCGGAGGCTTTCATGTCGAAATATGAGCCGCTCACCCACTTCCTGAGCGCTAAGCGCACCGAAGAAGTGCCGATGACGTTCGACGAGATCGAAACCGTGGTCGGTTTTCGACTGCCCGAGAAAGCCAGCGGAATCCGCGCGTGGTGGAGCAACAACCCCTCCAACAACGTCATGACCAAGGCTTGGCTGGCCGCCGGCTATGTGACCGAACGTGTCGATATGGCTTCGCGTCGCCTGGTGTTTCGCCGCGCCAAGCCTCAGCCCCCCTCCCCCAATAACCCTGGTCAGTCCGGCCGAAGCCTGGGTTTCCTGGATCGCATCCGCGACCGGCTGGGCGGAACCGTGACGATCCCGGACGGCGTCGACATCTGCGCTCCGACCGGCGAAGTCTGGGACGTTGATCGTTGAGAGGCCGCCCGATCCTGCTCGACACCTGTGCGGCCATTTGGCTCTCGAACAGTTCGGCCCTGACCGATGAGGCGGAAAATGCGCTTCAGAAAGCCCAGAGCCTGGGCACGCAAATTCTGTTGTCGCCGATCACCGCCTGGGAGGTCGGTATGCTCGTCTCCAAGGGGCGACTACTGCTCACGCTGCCGCCGCTCAAATGGTTCGAGGCCATGCTAGAGAGCGGCGTTGATCTCGCCGAGCTTTCACCAGAAATTCTGGTGTCCTCGTCCAGCCTGCCGGGCCTGCCGCTGCGCGACCCAGCGGACCGGATCATCGCCGCGACGGCGCGCCTGGAAGGCTATACGCTGATGACCCGAGACAAGCCGCTTCTCGCCTTCGCCGCCGCAGGCCATGCGACAGCCATAGCCTGCTGACGTTCAGGCCGCCCGGCTGACGGCGAAGTCGGCCAGCTTCTCCAGCGCCGTCCTCCATTCGCTGTCGGGCAGGATCGCCAACGCCGCCTTGGCCGCATCGGCATAGTCGCCCGCCAGATCCAGGGTCGCGCCGATCGCGCCAGAGCCGACCACCAGTTCCCGCGCGCGCTTGAAATCGTCTTGCGAGCGTTCGCCCTTGGTGATGGTGCGTTCCCAAAAGGCGTCTTCGCGGCCGCGCGTGCGCTGCACCGCCAGCAGCAGAGGCAGGGTCGCCTTGCCCTCGTTGAAATCGTCGCCCGTGTTCTTGCCCAGCGCCGCCGAGGCGCCGCCGTAATCCAGCGCGTCATCGGCCAGTTGGAAGGCGATGCCCAGGTTCAGGCCATAGGCGCGCAAGGCGGCGACCCGCACCGCGTCCGCCCCCGCCCCCACCGCGCCGGCTTCGGCGGCGGCGGCGAACAGCTCGGCCGTCTTGGCGGTGATGATCTCCAGATAGGTGTCGCGGTCCAGGTTCAGGTCGTGGGCGCGCGTAAGCTGCAACACCTCGCCCTCGGCGATCACGCTGGACGCCTTGGCCAGAATGCCCAAGGCCCGCATCGAGTCCGTCTCGACCATCAGTTCGAACGACCGGGCGAACAGGAAGTCGCCCACCAACAGACTGGTCGGCGCGCCCCAGATCAGATGCGCCGCCACCTTGCCGCGCCGCAGCTCGGACCCGTCCACCACATCGTCGTGCAGCAGGGTGGCCGTATGGATGAACTCCACCGCCGCCGCCAGTTTGCGCGAGGCCTCGATGTCATGGCCCGTTCCCGCGGCTCGCGCCGCCGCCACGGTGATCAGCGGCCGCAGCCGCTTGCCGCCCGCCGCGATCAGATGTTCGGCCAGTTTCGGGATCACCGGCACCGGCGACTGCATCCGCGCGATGATATGGGCGTCGACCGCCGTCATGTCGGCCTGGGCCAAGCGGACCAGGGCCTCGACATCGCCCTTGTCGCGGGCGGCGGGGCTGACGGCTGCGTCCAAGACGGCACTCTTTTCTGAACGGCGGAACTGGGGCTGCTATTGCCCCTTTGCGAGGCGGCGCACAATGGTGAGCACGTCATGAGGGGTCAAGTCGCGTGACCGTCGCAGCCGACATCGTCGAGAACGCCCTGCTGGGCGGGCGGGTGCGCCTGCGCCAGCCCGCGCGCGGCTATCGCGCCGGACTGGACGCGGCCCTGTTGGCCGCCGCCATCGCCGCCCGGCCCGGACAGCGCGTGATCGAGGCGGGCTGTGGCGCGGGCGGGGCCTTGCTTCAGATCGCCGCCCGCCGCCCCGAGAGCCTGCTGACCGGCGTCGAGCGCGAAGCCCCCGCCGCCGCCCTGGCCCGCGACAACGCCGCCCTGAACGGCGTCGCCGACCGGGTCGAGATCCTGACCGCCGACGTCGCCGACGGGTTTCGCGCCCTGGACCGCGCGCCCTACGACTGGGCGGTCTCGAACCCGCCCTTCTTCGACGACCCCGGCGCCCTGCGCCCGCCCGCCGCGGGCAAGCGCGCCGCCTGGATGGCCGACGACGGCCTGGCCGCCTGGACCGGCTTCCTGCTGAAGGCCGTCAAGGAGAACGGCCGCATCGTCCTGATCCACCGCGCCGATCGCCTGGCCGACATTCTGGCCCTGCTGACGCCCAAGGCCGGGTCTTTCGTCGTCCTGCCCGTCCATCCGCACATCGACGAACCGGCCAAGCGCGTACTGGTCGCCGCCACCAAGACCGGCAAGGCCCCCTTGCGCCTGCTGCCGCCTCTGATCCTGCACCCGCGCGACGGCGCCAAACACACGCCCCAGGCCGAGGCCGTCCTGCGCGGCGAGGTGGAGATCGATCTCTGAGTTTCCCTCCCCGTTCGGGGAGGGTGTCCGAGCCGGGGGCGAAGACGGGCGGGGGCGCTTCGGCAAGTCGAATGCGTGTGTCGCATGGCCCTTCCCGCCCGGCGCGACGCGCCGCCCTCCCCAAGAGGGCAAGGGAGAGGTATGAGCCTTCCCATGTCCCTGCGCCCCCTCTTCGTCACCCAGGTCTACGAAGCCACCCTGGCCTCGACGCCCGGTTTCGCCGACTTCAACGCCCAATTGGCCGACGCCTGTCGTATGCTGGCGGTCGAGGACGGCGCCGGTCGCGCCTGGTGCAAGGCCCACGGCTATCGCGGCTACACCTCCTACGGCTCCCTGACCGACCTGCCCCAGCGTCTGCCCGAGTTCGCCGAGTTGAAGAGGTGTCTAGACCGGCACGCCGCCGCCTACGCCCGCGCCCTGAATTTCGACCTGGCGCGCAAGCCCCGGCTCGACACCCTGTGGGTCAACATCCTGAAGCCCGGCGGCGGCCACACCGGCCACATCCACCCGCACGCCTTCCTGTCCGGCACCGTCTATGTCGAAGTGCCCGACGGCGCCTCGGCCCTGAAGCTGGAAGATCCTCGCTTGCCGATGATGATGGCCCGCCCCGGCGTCCACGCCGACGCGCCCGAGACGGAACAGCCTTTCGTCTATCTGGCGCCCAGGCCGGGCGCGGTGTTGATGTGGGAAAGCTGGCTGCGCCACGAGGTGCCGACCAATGCGGCCAAGAGCGAACGCATCTCGATCAGTTTCAACTACGCCTGAACGGGCGCCTGCGTCGTTTCGACGTCATCCACCAGCGCCTGCAACATCGCCGCCAGCCGATCACGCATCGCCTCGCCGGTCCGGGTGCAGGGATCGAACCCGCTGAGTTCGCGGCTCACGGTCATGCCCATCACCAGACTGGTCGCCAACTGCGCCCGAACCTCGCCGTCGGCGCCGCCCAACCAGGCCACGAACGGGTCGAAGAACCTCTGATTGCTGGACACCCGAACCAGTTCGATCGCACGCGCCGATCCGATGGAGCGGAGCATGATCTGCATTCCCTGCAAGGCGGCGCCCTCCTTGCGGTGGAACACGACGCGGTCCGCGACCCTGCGACCGAAGCTCTCACGCGGGCCGTCGAACAGGTCGGCGCCCGCTTCGCAAGACCCCAGCACCGCCAGGAACAGGTCTTCCTTGGAGCCGAAGTAACGGCTGATCAGGGCGGCGTCGACGCCAGCGTCGTTGGCGACCTGGCGCAGCCCCACGTCGTCATAGCTTTGACGACAGAACCGTTCACGCGCCGCCGCCAGGATCGCCTCTCGCGTCGCCGCCGCATTGCGGGGTCGCAAGGCTGCAACACACACCACTTCGTCACCCTACTGATTAGTCGCGGCGCATATAAACAAGTCAACAGCTGTTGACAACAACGGCCGAGAAGCACAACTGACGCCCCGCGCCATCTTCCGCCGAACCGGCGCGGACGTACAGACACGCCCAGACCCGGAGTCCGCATGCGCGGCCAGATCCTTCTCGCCTTCGTCCTGATCACCCTCGCGGGATGCGGCAAGCCCGCCGAACAGGGTCCGCCCCCGCCCCCCGAGGTCACCGTCGCCCAGCCCCTGGCGCGCCAGGTCGTGGACTGGGACGAATTCCCCGGTCGTTTCGAGGCGCCGCAGAGCGTCGAGGTGCGCGCCCGCGTGGGCGGTTACATCCAGGGCGTCCATTTCCGCGACGGCGACTACGTTCGTCAGGGTCAGCTTCTATTCACCCTCGACCCGCGTCAGGCCCAGGCGGCCGTGGCCGCGGCCCAGGCCCAGCGCGCTCAGGCCCAGGCGCAATTGACCCTGGCCGAAACCGAACTGGGGCGGGCCAGCAATCTGTTGGAGCGTGGTTTCCTGTCGCAGTCGGCTGTGGACCTGAAGCGCGCCAACGTCGAGACCGCCCAGGCGGCCGTCGCAGCGGCCGATTCCGCGATCCGCACCGCGCGCCTGGACCTGGAGTTCACCCGGGTCGTCGCCCCGTCCTCGGGACGGATTTCGGATCGCCGGGTCGATGTCGGCAATCTGGTGGCGGGCGGTTCGTCCGCGGCCGACGTGCTGACCGAAATCGTCTCGACCAATCCCATCCATTTCGCCTTCGACGCCTCTGAATCGATCCTGCTGCGCTATCAGCGCGCCGCTCGCGGCGGCCGCGCCCCACTGCGGGTGCGCTTGCAGGACGAGACCGATTTCCGTCACGCCGGTTATCTCGACTTCACCGACAACGCGGTCGACAACGCCTCGGGCGTCGTGCGCTTGCGCGGTGTGATCGCCAACGCCGACGGCTTCATCAAGCCGGGTATGTACGGCCAGGTCCAACTGGCCGGCTCGGGCGCCTATCCGGCCATGCTGGTGCCGGACGCGGCCATCGTCACCGACCAGGCCCGCCGCATCGTCTATGTCGTCGACGCCTCGGGCAAGGCGATCGCCAAGCCCATCGAAATGGGTCCGCTGGTCGACGGCCTGCGCGTCGTGCGCTCCGGGTTGAGCGCCACAGATCAGGTGGTCATCTCGGGCGTTCAACGCATTCAGCAACCGGGCCAGCCGGTTAAGCCGGTCGCGGGCAAGATCGAGGCTTCGGTTCAACCCAGCGCAGCCCCGGTGACACGTCCGGCGCCTGCTTCGAGCGCCAGCTTCGCGGTCGCGGGCTGATCCGATGAACATCTCACGCTTCTTCATCGACCGGCCGATCTTCGCCGGCGTGCTCGCGGTGTTCATCACCGTGATCGGTCTGTTCGCCTATCCGCAGCTTCCGCTGTCGCAATATCCCGAGATCGCCCCTCCGACGATCACCATCAACACCGCCTATGCCGGCGCTTCGGCCGAGACCGTGGCCGAAACGGTCGCGGCGCCGATCGAGCAGGAAGTGAACGGGGTGGAGGGAATGCTCTACCTCTCGTCCTCCTCGACCTCGGACGGCGCAGTGTCGATCACCGTCACCTTCCAGCCGGGCGCCGACCTGGATGCGGCCCAAGTGCTGGTCCAGAACCGCGTGGCCCTGGCCGAACCGCGCCTGCCCGAAGCCGTCCGTCAGGTCGGCGTGACCGTGAACAAGCAGGAATCCGGTTTCCTGATGATCCTGGGGCTGACAGCCCCCAACGGCGCTTACGACATCGACTATATCGGCAACTACGCCCAATCGACCCTGCGCGACCGGCTGTTGCGCCTGGAGGGGGTCGGCAACGTCTCCATCTTCGGCGGCGGCAACTATTCGATGCGGATCTGGATCGACCCGGGTAAGGCCGCCGCGCGCGGTCTGACCGGACCGGACATCGTCGCCGCCCTGCGCGCCCAGAACGTCCAGGCCGCCGCCGGCTCCATCGGCCAGCCGCCGTTCGACACCAACGCCGCCGCCTTCCAGTTGCCGGTCCAGGTCCAGGGACGTCTGACCGACCCGGACCAGTTCGCCGACGTCGTCATCAAGACCGACGCCCAGGGCCGGGTGACCCGCGTCCGCGATGTCGCTCGGGTCGAGCTGGGCGCTCAGGACTATGGCATCCGCGGCTATTTCGACGGCCAGCGCGGCGTCGGCATCGCCATCGTCCAGCAGCCGGGGGCCAACGCCCTGGGCACCGCCGAGCGCGTCATGGCCGAGATCGAGACCGTTCGCGCCCAACTGCCCGCCGGAATGGAGTTGAGCGTCGCCTATAACCCGACCGAATTCGTCGCCGAATCCGTGACGGCGGTCGAGCACACCCTGATCGAGGCCGTCGTTCTGGTGGTTCTGGTGGTGCTGGTCTTCTTGCAGACCTGGCGCGCCGCCCTGATCCCCATCGTCGCCATTCCCGTCGCCCTGGTCAGCACCTTCGCTGTACAGTTGGCGCTGGGCTATTCGATCAACTCGCTCAGCCTGTTCGCCCTGGTCTTGGCGGTCGGCATCGTCGTCGATGACGCCATCGTCGTGGTCGAGAACGTCGAGCGCTACATCCGTGAGGGACTCAGTCCCAAACAGGCCGCCTACAAGTCCATGCAGGAGGTGTCGGGAGCGCTGATCGCCATCGGCCTGGTGCTTGTGTCGGTGTTCGTGCCGACCATGTTCGTGCCGGGCATCCCCGGCATCTTCTACCGGCAGTTCGCCGTGGTGATCGCGACGGCTTCGGTGGTTTCGCTGTTCGTGTCCCTGACCCTGTCGCCGGCCATGGCCGCCCTGCTGCTCAAACCGCACAAGCCCCACGACGCGCATGAGCAGAAGCCGAAGACCCTGATCGGCAAAGCCCTCTATTCTGCGCGCTGGGCCGGACGGAAGTTCAACGAGGGCTTCGACTGGCTGTCGGACCGCTATGGCCGCTTCACCGCCCGCACCGTGCGGATGGGGATGATCATGCTGATGGTCTACGGCGTTCTGCTGGGTCTGACCGGCTGGCGTCTGATGGCGACGCCCTCGGGCTTCATCCCGGAACAGGACCAGGGTTTCCTGATCGGCGTCGTGCAACTGCCGCCTGGTTCGGCGCTGGAGCGAACCGACGAGGTCATGACCCAGGCGGTGCAGACCATCCGCGCCACCGAGGGCGTCGAGGGCGCCGTCGCCTTCGCCGGTCTGGACGGCACCAGTTTCTCGTTCGGATCGAACGCGGGCACCATCTTCGTGCGGCTGGACCCGCACAGCGAGCGCGGCAAGGAACGCTCGGCCGCCGCCCTGGCCGGCGCCATCACCGGCGCGACCTCGGGCATCAAGGATGCGCAGATCTTCGTCATCGCCCCTCCGGCGGTGCAGGGTCTGGGCAACGGCAACGGCTTCCAGATGATGATCCAGGACACCTCGGGTTCTGGATATCGCGCGCTGGAAGGCGCCACCTTCGCCATGATGGGCGCCGCCGCCCAGGCGCCGACCGACGTGCAGCAGGTCTTTTCGACCTACAACACCGGCTCGCCCCGCATCACCGCCGATGTCGATCGCGACCGCGCCCTGGTGATGGGCGTCCAACCTGCGGACGTCTTCGCCACCCTGGGGACCTATCTGGGTTCGTCCTACATCAACGACTTCAACTTCCTGGGGCGGACCTTCCGGGTCACCGCCCAGGCCGAACCGTCGTCGCGCGACGACATCGCCGATGTCGCCAACCTCAGGACGCGTTCAGCCTCCGGCGCCATGGTCCCGATCGGCTCGGTCGCCAGCCTGGCCAACGATTCCGGTCCCGCGCGCGTGGTGCGGTACAATCTGTTCCCGGCGGCCGAGTTGCAGGGATCGGCGGCGCCAGGCGTGTCGTCGGGCCAGGCGCTGGAGATCATGGAAGCCATGGCTCAACAGACCCTGCCAGCCGGTTTCTCGTATGAGTGGACCGGCCTGGCCTTGCAGGAGAAACAGGCGTCGGGCGGGGCGACCATTATCTTCCTGATGGCCGTCGGCTTCGTCTTCCTGGTTCTGGCCGCCCAGTATGAAGCCTTCACCCTGCCGCTGGCGGTGGTGCTCATCGTGCCCATGTGTCTGTTGGCCGCGATGATCGGGGTCAATCTGCGGGGTCTGGACAACAACATTCTGGTCCAGATCGGGCTGGTGGTGTTGATCGCTCTGGCGGCCAAGAACGCCATTTTGATCGTGGAGTTCGCCAAACAGGCCGAGGAAGAGGGCATGAACCGCTTCGAGGCGGCGGTCTCGGCGGCCAAGGCGCGTCTGCGGCCGATCCTGATGACCTCGTTCGCCTTCATCTTCGGCGTCGTGCCGCTGATGGTGGCGACCGGTCCCGGCGCCGAGATGCGTCAGTCGTTGGGCACTTCGGTGTTTTCGGGAATGTTGGGCGTCACCGTCTTCGGCCTGATCTTCACCCCGGTGTTCTATGTCCTGTGCCGCTGGCTCTCGGCCCGGATGCCGGGCGCAGCCAAGTCCACGACCGCCGCGGAGTCCGCACCGGCCGAATAAAGCCGTGTCGCCCGCCCGCCGGGTCAGCCATCAAACCGCCGCGTCGGGCCGCTAGTCATTTGCGGAACGGCGCGGCGGTCGCTACATCCCGCGCCAACCTCCCATCCGATCCGAAAGACAGGGCGCACCGCACCCATGGCGCAGCAATATATTTTCCAGATGCAGGGCCTGACCAAGGCCTATCCCGGCGGCAAGAAGGTCTTCGAGAACATCTGGCTCAGCTTCTACAACGACGCCAAGATCGGCGTAGTCGGCGTCAACGGCTCGGGCAAGTCGACGCTGCTGAAGATCATGGCGGGCCTGGACACCGAGTTTAACGGCGAGGCCCGCGCCGCCGATGGCGTCAAGCGCGGCTATCTGGAGCAGGAGCCGCAGCTCGACCCCAATCTGAACGTCCGCGAGAACGTCGAGGCCTGGTGCGAAGAGAAGCAGTGGGTCAACCGCTTCAACGCCGTCGCCGCCGAACTGGGCGAGAACTACACCGACGAGCTGATGGAGGAGATGACCGCCCTCCAGGAGAAGATCGACGCCGGCGATGTCTGGGACATCGACAGCCGCATCGAAATGGCCATGGACGCCCTGCGCTGCCCGCCGGACGACTGGATGACGACCAATCTGTCGGGGGGCGAGAAGCGCCGCGTGGCCTTGGCCCGTCTGCTGCTCAGCAAGCCTGATATGCTACTGATGGACGAACCGACCAACCACCTGGACGCGGAATCGGTCGCCTGGCTGCAACACCACCTGGAAGCCTTCCCCGGCTGCGTCATCCTGGTGACCCACGACCGCTACTTCCTGGATCAGGTGACCAAGTGGACGCTGGAGCTGGACCGCGGCAAGGGCCACCCGCACGAGGGCAACTATTCCTCGTGGCTGGAAGCCAAGCAGAAGCGCGTCGTCCAGGAACAGTCCGAGTCCGAGGCCCGTCAGCGCGCCCTGACCCGCGAACTGGAATGGGTCCGCTCGGGCGCCAAGGCCCGTCAGGCCAAGTCCAAGGCGCGTCTGGCCGCCTATGAGAAGATGGTCGCCGAGCAGGAGAACTCGGCCAAGGCCCAGACCCACGCCGTCATCCAGATCCCGCCCGGCCCGCGTCTGGGCAATGTGGTGCTGGAGGTCGAGGGGCTGGAGAAGTCCTATGGCGACAAGCTCTTGTTCAAGGACCTGTCGTTCAAGCTGCCGCCCAACGGCATCGTCGGCGTCATCGGCCCGAACGGCGCCGGCAAGTCGACCTTGTTCCGTATGATCACGGGTCAGGAAACCCCCGACGCCGGCTCGATCAAGGTCGGCGAGACGGTCAAGCTGGCCTATGTCGACCAGTCGCGCGACGATCTGGAGGCCGACAAGACCATCTGGCAGGTCATCTCGGGCGGCACCGACATCATGATGGTCGGCAAGCGCGAGATTAACAGCCGCGCCTATGTCGGCAGCTTCAACTTCAAGGGCACGGACCAGCAGAAGAAGGTGGGGCTTCTGTCGGGCGGTGAACGCAATCGCGTCCACCTGGCCAAGACCCTGGCGGCAGGCGGCAATCTGATCCTGCTCGACGAACCGACCAACGACCTGGACATCGAAACGCTTCAGAACCTGGAAGAGGCGCTGGAGGAGTTCGCCGGCTGCGCCGTGGTCATCAGCCACGACCGCTGGTTCCTGGACCGCCTGGCCACCCACATCCTGGCCTTCGAAGGCGACAGCCACGTCGAATGGTTCGAGGGCAATTTCGAAGCCTATGAAGAAGACAAGAAACGTCGCCTCGGCGCCGACAGCCTGATCCCGCACCGGATCAAGTTCCAGAAGTTCGGGCGTTGATCCGCAGGGTGTAATCACAGGAGCTGCTGCATGACCGACCGTCCCGCGATCCTGATCATGCAGCGGCACCTGGCGCCGCTGACGGCCTTTCTGGACGGGCCGTACGTCGTCTATCGCTTCTGGGAAGGCCCGCCGGTCGAGGCGCAGAACGACATCCGCGCCCTGGTGGTGGCCGGCGAATTCCCGTTGGACAAGGCGTTGATCGAACGCTTGCCGAACCTGGAGCAGATCGCCTGTTTCACCGCCGGCTATGAGCAGATCGACATCGACTGGTGCCGTGCGCGCGGGCTGAAGGTCAGCCATGCGCCCGGCGTCAATCACGAGGACGTGGCCGATCACGCGCTGGCCCTGATCCTGGCCGCGCGGCGCAGGATCGTCACGGGCGACCGTCAGGTGCGGGCGGGCGGCTGGACCTCCGAATCCAAGACCATCACCGCTTCTCTGAAGGACCAGCGTGTCGGCGTGGTCGGCCTGGGCGCCATCGGCGAGGCCGTGGCCCGGCGTTGCGCCGCCCTGCGCATGACCGTCTCCTGGTGGGGACCGCGCGACAAGGCGGCGGCCTGGCCCAGGGCGGCGTCCCTGCTCGATCTGGCCAAGGCCAGCGACATCCTGGTCGTCGCCTGCCGCGCCGACGACGACAACAGGGGACTGATCTCGCGCGAGGTGATCGAGGCCCTGGGTCCTGACGGTCTGCTGGTCAATGTCGCGCGCGGCCAGTTGGTGGATGAGGACGCCCTGATCGCAGCGCTGAAGTCGGGCCGTCTTGGCGGGGCGGCGCTGGACGTGTTCGAACCCGAACCGACCGACCCCGCTCGCTGGGCCGACCTGCCCGACGTCGTGCTGACCCCGCACACGGGCGGCGCGACGACCCAAGCCGTCCAGGCCATGCTGATGCTGCTGCTCCAGAATCTCGATGCGGGCTTGAACGGGCGCGATCTCGTGACGCCGATCCCCTGACTCAACGGCGTTTTCTACTTGCATAAACATATAAGGATATCCTTATATGTGCTCATGCCCCTGACCGCCGACCAGACCGTGGAGGCCCTGCGCGCCGCCGGCGAACCGACCCGGCTGCGGGTGCTGTCGCTGCTGGCCGGGGAAGAGCTGTCGGTCATGGAGCTGTCCCGCGTGCTGGACCAGAGCCAGCCGCGCGTCTCGCGCCATCTGAAGCTGATGACCGACGCCGGGCTGGTCGAACGATTCCCCGACGGCGCCCGCGTCTTCTACCGCCTGTCGTCGGACCATGACGCGCGTCTGTTGATCGACACCGTGCTGGATCTGCTGGCCGACGGCGAATCCGAGACCGACCACCGCCGCCTGGACGACGTGCGCAAGGAGCGTGAGACGGCCGCCGCCGCCTATTTCGAACAGGTCGCGCCCCAGTGGGACCGTATCCGCAGCCTCTATGTCGCCGAGACCGCCGTAGAGGCCGCCATCGAACGGGCGGCCGGTCCCGGCCCGTTCGAACGGGTCGTGGACCTGGGCACCGGCTCGGGCCGGATGCTGACCCTGCTGGGTAAGAAGGCCCGTATGTCGATCGGCCTGGATCTCAGCCACAATATGCTGAACATCGCCCGGTCGAACGTGGCGCGCGCGGGTCTGGACCGGGTCGAACTGCGCCACGGCGACATCTTCTCCACCCGCCTGCCCGCTGAAAGCGCCGATCTGGTGCTGGTGCATCAGGTGCTGCATTACCTGGCCGATCCCGCCGCCGCCGTGACGGAGGCCGCGCGCCTGGTCATGCCGGGCGGCAAGCTCTTGATCGTCGATTTCGCCCCCCACGACATCGAACGCCTGCGTGATGAGCATCAGCACCGTCGCCTGGGCTTCGCCGACGACGAGATCCGCCGCTGGCTGGGCGACGCGGGGCTGAAGCCTTCTGCCCCCATCGCCCTGCCACCAGACAAGGACGGCCTGACCGTCATCATCTGGACCGCCCAGCGGCCCGCCCAAGCCGCCCGAAAGATCGCCTGATGGCCGCCTCCCCCTCCCCCCGCAGCCTGGCCGAGGCGCGTGCTCTTTTGCTGTCGCCGCTGGGACCGGTGGCCCGCGCCGGATCGAACCGCGCGCCCGTGAACGTCTCGTTCGAATTCTTCCCGCCCAAGACCGACGAGGCCGAGGCCGGTCTGTGGAAGGCGATCCGCCGTCTGGAGCCGCTGAACCCGGCCTTCGTCTCGGTCACCTATGGCGCGGGCGGGTCGACGCGCGAACGCACCCATCGCACGGTCCAGCGGATCATCTCCGAGACCACCCTGCGGCCCGCCGCCCACCTGACCTGCGTCGAGGCCGCTCGCGACGAGGTCGATGAAATCATCGAAGGCTACAAGGCCATCGGCGTCGATCATATCGTCGCCCTGCGCGGCGATCCGCCCGGTTCGGCGGGCATCGGCGGAACCTATGCGCCCCGCGCCGACGGCTACGCCAACGCCACCGAGCTGGCTCGGGCCATCCGCCGCATCGGCGGTTTCGACATCACCGTCGGCGTCTATCCCGAACGGCATCCCGAAAGCCCGTCCATGGCCCACGACATCGAGGTGCTGAAGGCCAAGGTCGACGCCGGGGCCACCCGCGCGGTCAGCCAGTTCTTCTTCGACATCGACGCCTTCCTGCGCTTCCGCGACGCGGTGCGCGCCGCCGGAATCGACATCCCGCTGATCCCCGGCGTCATGCCCGTGTCGAACTTCGCCGGGCTTCGGCGCATGAGCGGCGCGTGCGGAACCTCCATCCCCGACTGGCTGGCGGCCCATTTCGACGGGCTGGACGACGACCCGGAGACCCGCAAGCTCCTGGCCGCCTCGGTCGCCGCCGAGACCTGCGCCCGCCTGCAGGAAGAGGGTTTTTCGGACTTCCACTTCTACACCCTGAACCGCGCCGATCTGGTCTACGCCATCTGCCGGGTGCTGGGCGTGCGCGAACGGAAGACCGCCTGACATGAGCCGTGAAGACCGTATCGCCGCCCTGCATCAGGCGGCCCGAGAGCGCATCCTGGTCCTGGACGGAAGTTGGGGTGTGATGATCCAGCGCCGAGGTCTGGACGAAGCCGACTTCCGCGGCGACCGCTTCGCCGACCACACGGGTCAGATGAAGGGCAACAACGACATCCTGTGCCTGACCCGGCCCGACATCATCGCCGACCTGCACGACCAGTATTTCGCCGCCGGGGCCGACATCTCCGAGACCAACACCTTCTCGGCCACCACCATCGCCCAGGAAGACTACGCCTTGGACGCCCAGGCCGTGTGGGACATCAATCTGGAGGGCGCCAGACTGGCCCGCGCCGCCGCCGACCGCTGGACGGAAAGGGAGCCGACCAGGCCCCGCTTCGCCGCCGGTTCGATAGGCCCGCTGAACAAGATGCTGTCCATGTCGTCCGACGTGAACGACCCCGGCGCGCGCAGCGTGACCTTCGATCAGGTCTATGAGGCTTACCGCCACCAGATCGCGGCCCTGCATCAGGGCGGCGTCGATCTGTTCCTGATCGAGACCATCACCGACACCCTGAACTGCAAGGCGGCGATCAAGGCCATCAAGGATCTGGAGGACGAGGGTCACGCCCCCCTGCCCATCTGGATTTCCGGCACCATCACCGACCGCTCGGGCCGCACCCTGTCGGGCCAGACGGCCGAGGCCTTCTGGAACAGCGTGCGCCACGCCAGACCCTTCGCCGTCGGCTTCAACTGCGCCTTGGGCGCCGATCTGATGCGGCCCTTCATCGCCGATCTGGCCCGCGTCGCCGACACCTTGGTCGCCGCCTATCCCAACGCCGGCCTGCCCAACGCTATGGGCCAGTATGACGAAGAACCGCACGAGACCGCCCACCACCTCGAGGAATGGGCGAAATCCGGTCTGGTCAACATCGTCGGCGGCTGCTGCGGCACCACGCCGGACCACATCCGCCATGTGGCCGAGGAGGTCGCGGGCGTGGTGCCGCGCGAGATTCCCGAACGCCCCATCGCCCTGCGCCTGTCGGGCCTCGAACCCTTCGAGGCTGCGGCTTGAGACCCACCTTCATCAACGTCGGCGAACGGACCAACGTCACCGGCTCGGCCAAATTCCGCAAGCTGATCGTCGAGGGGAACTATCCCGAGGCCCTGTCCGTCGCCCGCCAGCAGGTCGAGGCGGGGGCGCAGGTGCTCGACATCAACATGGACGAGGGCCTGCTGGACGGCGCCGCGGCCATGCGCACCTTCCTGAACCTCATCGCCGCAGAGCCGGACATCGCCCGCGTTCCGGTGATGATCGACAGCTCCAAATGGGAGGTGATCGAGGCGGGCCTGAAATGCGTTCAGGGCAAGCCGATCGTCAATTCCATCTCGATGAAGGCGGGCGAGGCTGAATTCCGCGAACAGGCCGTCAAATGCCTGCGTTACGGCGCCGCCGTCGTGGTCATGGCCTTCGACGAGACTGGTCAGGCCGACACCGCCGCCCGCAAGATCGAGATCTGCACCCGCGCCTATCGCATCCTGGTCGACGAAGTCGGCTTCCCGCCCGAGGACATCATCTTCGATCCCAACATCTTCGCCGTGGCGACGGGGATCGAGGAGCACGACAACTACGCCGTCGATTTCATCGAGGCGACGCGGGTCATCAAGACCACCCTGCCCCACGCCCACGTCTCGGGCGGGGTGTCCAACGTCTCGTTCAGCTTCCGCGGCAATGAGCCGGTGCGGCGCGCCATCCACTCGGTCTTCCTGTACCACGCCATTGCGGCGGGCATGGACATGGGCATCGTCAACGCCGGCGACCTGCCCGTCTATGACGACATCGACCCGGAGCTGAGGGAGGCGGTCGAGGACGTCATCCTGAACCGGCCCCAGCGCACCAACGTCTCGAACACCGAGCGACTGGTCGACATGGCCCCCCGCTACAAGGGCGAGAAGGGCGCGGCCAAGGTCGTCGACCTGGCCTGGCGCGACCAGCCCGTCGCCAAACGCATCGAACACGCCCTGGTCCATGGCGTCACCGACTGGATCGAGACCGATACGGAAGAGGCCCGCGTCCAGGTCGAGCGGCCCCTTCACGTCATCGAAGGTCCGCTGATGGACGGCATGAACGTGGTCGGCGACCTGTTCGGCTCGGGTAAGATGTTCCTGCCCCAGGTGGTCAAGTCGGCCCGGGTGATGAAACAGGCGGTGGCCTACCTCGAACCCTTCATGGAGGCCGAAAAGGCGGGCCAGCCCCGCGCCAGCAACGGCAAGATCCTGATGGCCACGGTCAAGGGCGACGTGCACGATATCGGCAAGAACATCGTCGGCGTCGTCCTTCAGTGCAACAATTACGAGGTCGTGGACCTGGGCGTCATGGTTCCGGCCGACCGCATCCTGGACGAGGCGGTGGCCCACGGCTGCGACATCATCGGCCTGTCCGGCCTGATCACCCCGTCTCTGGACGAGATGGTCTTCGTCGCCCGCGAGATGGAGCGGCGCGGCTTCACCATCCCGCTGCTGATCGGCGGCGCCACGACCAGCCGCACCCATACGGCGGTCAAGATCGAGCCTGCCTACAAGGCCGGATCGACCACCTATGTCATCGACGCCAGCCGCGCCGTCGGCGTCGTCTCGGGTCTGCTCTCGCCTACCGAGCGCGCCAGGAACGAGGCCGCCACGCGCGAGGAATACGTCCGCATCCGCGACCAGTACGCTCGCGGTCAGGAGGCCAAGGCCCGCAGCCCCCTGGCCGAGGCCCGCGCCAACCGCTTCCGGCCCGACCCGGCCGCCGCCCTGCCCGGCCGCCCCGCCTTCACCGGCGTGCGCGCCTTCGACGCCTGGGACCTTCAGGACCTGGCCGACCACATCGACTGGACGCCCTTTTTCGCCAGTTGGGAGCTGATCGGCCGCTATCCCCTGATCCTGGAAGACGAGATCGTCGGCCAGGCCGCGCGCGATCTGTTCGCCGATGCCCAGGCCATGCTGAAGCGGATCGTCGCGGAGACATGGTTCACCGCACGCGGCGTCGTCGGCTTCTGGCCCGCCAATGCCCGCGGCGACGACATCGTCGTCTGGTCCGACGAAGGCCGTACGACCGAACTGGCCCGCTTCCACGGCCTGCGCCAACAGATCGCCAAGTCGAACGGCAAGCCCAACCTGTGCCTGTCCGATTTCGTGGCTGAGGACGGCGACGACTGGCTGGGCGCCTTCGCCGTCACAGCCGGCCATGGCGAGCTGGAAAAGGCCGCCGCATTCAAGGCGGCGGGCGACGACTATTCCGCCATCCTGTCGACCGCCCTGGCCGACCGCCTGGCCGAGGCCTTCGCCGAACGGCTGCACAAGGAGGTCCGCACCCGGTTGTGGGGCTATGCCGCCGACGAAACCACCACGGTCGATGAGCTGATCGCCGAGCAATATCAAGGTATTCGCCCCGCCCCTGGCTATCCGGCCCAGCCCGACCATACGGAAAAGGCCACGCTGTTCCGTCTACTGAACGCCGACGCCAATGCGGGCATGATCCTGACCGAGAGCTTCGCCATGACGCCCCCGGCCTCGGTCTCGGGTCTCTATTTCGGCCATCCGGGCAGCCATTATTTCGGCGTCGGCAAGATCGACCGCGATCAGGTCGCCGACTACGCCGCCCGCAAGGGCTGGGACGTGGCGACGGCCGAACGCTGGCTGTCGCCGATCCTCAACTACGATCCGAGCTGACGGCGGCGGTCAGGCGGCCGGCGTCGCTTCGCGCAGGCCCACGTCCGCCGGGGTCGCGGGCGGGGTGGTGATGTTCTCGCGGATGCGGCGCGCGGCGTGTTCGCAACGCCCCGGCAAACCGAAGAACAGGCCGAAGGCCTGGCTGCGCAGGGCGGGGTCTTCCTGGGCCAGCACGGGCGTCCACATGGCGGCTGCGCTTTCCGCCGCGGCGAGAGCGGCGGCCTTTGTCGCGGCCGACTGGCGCGGTTCGGCGGCGTGCAGGGCCGAGCGGAAATCCTGGGCCTCCAGCTTGCCCAGGCGGATCAGTTCGACATCCTCGGCCACAGCGTTCGGCAGGCTCTCGCCCAGCCGCACATGGCCGCTGACCAGGGCGTCGCACCAGGCCACCAAGGGATAATCCTCGGTCGGCGCGCCGCGCGGCAGGGGATTGGAATAGGCCAGGGCCTCGCGCAAGCGCAGGGCCGAGGCGGTCTCGCGCGCATTGGCGCCGGTCACGATCGGCGCATCGGCGTCCTGGGCCAGGGCCGGTGTGGAAACGACGGTCGTCAACATCAAAGCGGCGATCAGGCGGGTCAGCATGGTGTCTGGCGGTCTCACGCAGTCGGCGGCCAACGTCGGGCCGGATCATGCCCCAAGGCTTGGGCGGCGGCGATGGTTTTTCCAAGGCGCGGAGCCGGTTCCGCAAAAGGAAAGGGCGGCGGACCTTTCGATCCGCCGCCCCGCCTTTGGTTCGAGCCGTAACCGGTTCTTAGAACTGGTACGACAGGCCCAGACGCACGTAGCGCGGCGTCTGGTAGGACGAGATGCGCTGATAGTCCGGGTTCGGCGTGCCGGGGGCACGGTCGCCCGCTTCCACGAAGTCCGTGGCGCCTTCGAAGTCCAGGATGTTGAAGACGTCGGCGCGCAGTTGGACGCGGCCCGGGATGCCCGACAGCGGGATGTTCCAAGACACCGACGCGTCGATGGTCTTGAACCACTCGCCTTCGAACTGGCTGCCGCGCGGCGTCAGGACGCCGTTGCAGTACCAGGCCGTGATGGTGGTCGGCGAAGCGCGGCCGTCACCCAGCGGATAGGAGCCGATGCAGCCGTACTTACGCGGCGACTGCAGGATGGCGTTCATACCGACGGTGATGTCCTCGGTCACCGCGTACGAGCCGAACACCTTGTAGGTCTGGCCGCGGTGGTTCGGCAGGAAGCCGTACGAACCGTCGGTCCAGCCCGGCTCGTCGAAGTCCTGGGTCAGACCGGTGTCGGACTGGCCGTTGTCGGACTTCACGCCGCCTTCGATGTTGCCCTTCGATTCGGCGAACACGGCCGAACCTTGCAGGCTCCAGCGGCCATCCCACGGACGTTCGAAGGTCAGCTCCAGCGCCTTATAGGTGCGCTTGGCTTCCGGGATGTCCAGGATCGCGGCCGGGATGGTGATCGTCTGACCCGCCAGGAACGGGAAGGTCGACGAGTCCGGCGTGATGATCAGGTCTTGACCCGGGTTGATCAACACATAGCCCGAGCCGTTGATCTGACCGCAGTTGGCGGCCGAGATGCCGGCGTAGGCGCAGTAGTTGTCGATGATGTAGTTGGTGTCGAAGTCTTCCATGACCGCCTTCAGGTCGCGGAAGATGTAGTTGGCGCCGACGGTCCAGCCATCGAACATACCGAAGCCCGAGATCTCATGCTCGATGCCCAGGATGAACTCGTCCTGGTATTGAGCCTCGAGGTTCTGCGACACCAGCGACTGCGACTGCGGAACCGTACCCGACGACAGGACCTGCGAGAGAACCGGAGCGCCGTTGAACACCGGCAGACAGTTGTTGCGCGGCGAGGCGTTCAAGCAGGCCGTCAGACCGGCTTGGTTAGCCGCGTACGAACCGCCCGAGATGCTCGAGATACGGTAGAAGTCCTGCGTGAACAGCTCGTTGCCGGCCATGCGGATGTTGGTGTTGGCCGCGATCGGGATGTAGTACCGGCCGAAGAAGCCCTTCAGGCTGGTCGAACGATCGCCGAACAGGTCGTAGGTGAAGCCCAGACGCGGCGACAGATCGTAATCCGTCTCCACGAAGACATCGCCCGCGGCGTTCATGTTGCTGAACTTCTCGGCGCGCAGGCCCAGTTGCAGCGACAGACGATCGGAGACGTCCCAGGCGTCCTGGATGTAGAACGCGGTCTGTTCGGTCTTGTACGAACCACCCGACTGGTAGTTACGGTCGCGGACGTACAGCGTGTTCGGGGCGATCAGACCGCCCAGAGCGCCGCCGGCGCCAGCTTGGTAGTACCGGTAGTAGCGGCCGCCCGAGTAGGTCGAAACAGCCGACGAGGACAGGTCTTCACGGTCGTAGCCGATGCGGAAGTGGTGATCACCCCACAGGCCGTTGACGTAGATGTCGGCGTCGACGCGGTACATCTTGCGGGTGTCTTCGCCGGTCGAGATCAGCAGGGCGGGGTTGCCGCGCACCGTGTTCAGGGCCGTGTCGACGATCGATTTTTCCGCGTCCAGGTCGCCCGAGACGGTCTGGTTGAACGAGCCTTCGCCGTACAGGGCCGACAGGGTGAACCAGTCGGTGAAGGTGCCGGTGTATTTGGCGATCTTGGTCTCGCCGCCAACGAAGTTGAAGGTGTTGGCGTTGTCACCGTTGCTGAAGCGCTGGTTGATGACCTGCGTCTGGTCATCCGAGAAGTAGGTCAGTTCCAGGCGGTGGTCCGGGTTCAGATAGAAGTCCAGCTTGCCGCCGTAGAACGGGTCGTCCTGGGTCGCGGTCTGAACCGTGCCCGAGGTGTCGACCGAGCCGTTCTCGAAGTCGCGCCAGTTATAGAAACCGAAGAAGTAGATGTGGTCGCGCCAGATCGGACCCGACAGCCAGACGTTCGATTCCGAACGTTCCGAAGTGTTTTGCGAGTCCAGGCTCAGGTTGGAACCCGGTCCGACGTAGGTGTCGGGCGAGTGGTCTTCCAGGCTCGACGGCTCGGTGTAGTAGTTCAGACCGCCGTGGAACTCGTCCGAACCCGAACGGGTCACCGCGATCACCGCGCCGCCGGTCGAGCGACCGAACTCGGCCTGATAACCGCCGGTCTTGACGTCGACCTGCTGGTAGAACTCGAACGGAACGGTGTTGCCGCCCACGAAGTTGCGGAAGTTCGTGATGTTGAAGCCGTTGACGTAATAGACGTTCTCGGCGACCGACGAACCCGCGATCGAGATCTGGTTGCCGAAGGCGGCGTCGCCTTGGCTGGTCGACGGGGCCAGCAGTTGGATGGCCGCCAGGTTACGCTGGGTGGGGATCCGGTCGAAGGTCTCTTGCACGTCCACGGTGATGCCCGTGGTGGTGCGGTCGAAGTCGACGGCGGCGGTGCGGGTGCCGACCACGACGACGTCTTCCAGGTTGCTGGCCGAACCGCCGACCGAACCGATGGTGAACTGGTAGTCGGCCGTGCCGCCCAGGGTCACCGGAACGTTGGCGTCCGTGTAGGTCTCATAGCCCGAACCCGAGATCGAGACGGTGTAGCCGCCGACCGGGATCTGCGAGGCGCGGAAGCGGCCCTGGGCGTCCGTGGTGAACGTACGGCTTTGAGCGCGGCCGTTCTGGGTCACCGTGACGGTGGCGCCCGAAACCGGTTGACCGGCGGTGTTGGTCACCGTGCCGGCCAGCGTGCCGGTGGTGAAGTCCTGCGCGAACGCGACGCTCGGGGTCAACAAGGTGACCGCGGGGGCCGCGACCAGCGCCATGAGCGCGGCTCCGCCGATCATCGTCGACTGAAGCAGGCGCTGGCGAATGGTGTGAGCTTTCAACATTGATCCTCCTGAAGCCGACCGGCGCTCCAGAAAGAAGCTCCCCCGATGCGGCGACCATTCCGTACGTACCGACACGCACGGACTCCACGACCTTAGGTCTCGCCGACGAAACCGCACAGGAAATTACACGCCTGTAATGTCATTGCGGCGAGATTGTCGCAAACACGCCACAGTTCTTACATCTTGCGCAAAGGCGGAAATGTTAAAAATATTCAGCCCTATTGATGCGGGATCGCGGGACTAAATTTGTCTTTTTTGCGCGCAAGGAGGTTGCACCTGCCCTTTCGCGAACGTGCGGTCGCGCGAACGTGTCAACCAGAGACGCCCGCGAAGGGCGCATGAGCGTTGCGTCCAACGCCCTCGAATGCGGCGTTCGCCGCACTCCAGCCTAGAATCGCAGCCTCAGCGCAGAATCGCGACCCTGGACGCATAGGGCGCCGGTTCCGGGGTGCACGAGGCGACGACCAATTGCATCGCCATGAGACACAGTATCGCCGCCACCACGGGTTGCAGCCGATTTGAGACAGAAATTGCGACGGCGCGGACCACGACGCGGCCTCCTGAACGGTTTAGGCTTCGTTAAGGCAAGGGCCGCGCCAGCCCTCGCGTCAGCGTTCATGAGGTCCGCGTGATCCCCTTCGTGCGTCAGTTCGACTTCGCCTACGGCCGCCCCGACCGCGTCTCGCCGCGGATTCAGCGGGTCATCGCCGACAATCCTGGACCTTTCACCTTCACCGGCACAGGGACCTACATCGTCGGACGGGACGGCCCGACCGCCTCGGTCGCGGTGATCGACCCAGGACCGCCGGACGACGCCCATCTGCAATCGATTTTGCGCGCGTTGGAAGGACGGACCGTCAGCCACATCCTGGTCACCCACACGCACCGCGACCACGCCCCGCTCTCCCGGCCGCTGTCCGAGGCCACGGGCGCGCCCGTCCTGGCGGCCGAACCGCCCGCGCGACAGACCCACCCTTCGGGCGGACTGGACGAGGAGGAGGACGTCGATTTCCGCCCTGACCGCGTCCTGGCCGACGGCGAACGGATCATCGGCGACGGCTGGACCCTGCGCGCCCTGGCCACGCCCGGCCACGCCTCGAACCACCTGGCCTTCGTGCTGGAAGAGGAACGCGCCCTGTTCAGCGGCGACCATGTCATGGGCTGGTCGACCACGGTGGTGGCCCCGCCCGATGGCGACATGACGGATTATTTCGCCAGTCTGGACCGCGTCATCGCCGAGGATTTCGAGACGATCTGGCCGACCCACGGGCCGCCGGTGACCAAGGTCGCGCCCTTCCTGGCCGCCTATCGCGTTCACCGGCTTGAGCGCGAGGCCCAGATCCTGGGGCGGCTGGCGGCGGGCGATGAGACGATCGGCCAGATGGTCCCGATCCTCTACGCCGCCGTGGACAGCCGTCTGTGGCCCGCCGCCTCGCTGTCGGTTCAGGCGCATCTGATTAAACTGGTGCGAGAGGGCCGCGTGATCGCCGATCCCGCCCCGACGCTACGGGCGCGGTACGCCCTGATCGATCAGGCCTTGGGCTGAAGCCCGTCGCGGACCTTTATCGCCAGTCGGCAGGCCGCCCCGCCGTCGGTCGGTCGGCCGTTGCGCGTCACCACGCGCACGTCCGTGCGGCCGGGACGGATGCGCACGTCGATGCTGTAGGCCTGCTGGAACCAGAAGGCCTTGCGCTCGCCCTGGATGTCGAACAGGCCCGCATGGGTGATGGCGAAACCGGCGTTCTGAAGCACATAGGCCGCCTCCTCCACCGTGCGCTGGCTGGCGAGCGGCTCCAGGCCGTCGCACGCCGACGAGACGCTTGGGACCCCGGACAGGTTCATCGGCGGATCGGCCGGGTTGGTCGAGACGTCGGACGCGCCGGGCGTATGCCCCTGTTTCCAGTACAGGCCGACGGCCGCGCCCGCGACGGCCACGGCCAACAGGGCGATCAGCCCCCGCCGCCGCAGATTTCCGAAGGCGTGGATCAGGGCCAGGACGGCGATCGCCAGACCCGCCCAGGCCGCATATTCGCCGACCGGGCCGATCAGGACCTGACGGGCGAACCCCGACAGGTCGGGCGCGACGCGGATCAGCAGGGCGGCGGCCAAGGCCATGGCCGGCGCGACCAGGGCCGCGGCCAATCCCGCCTTCGTCACCCAGCCGCCCGCGTCCTTGGCCATGGCTACGTCCTCAGCCCGCTGTCGGCAGACGATAGTCCTTCATCCGCTCGCGCAGCAGCTTCTTGTCGATCTTGCCGGTGGCGCCCAGGGGGATTTCGTCCACGGCGACCACGTCGTCGGGCATCCACCATTTGGCGATCTTGCCGTTCAGGAAGTCCAGATGCTCCTGCTTGTCCAGGCTCTCGCCCGGCTTCAGCTTCAGCACCAGAACCGGCCGCTCGTCCCATTTGGGATGGGCCGCGCCGATCACGGCGGCCAATTCAACCTTGGGGTGGCCCACGGCGATGTTCTCGATCTCGATGGAGCTGATCCACTCGCCGCCGGACTTGATCACGTCCTTGGCGCGGTCGGTGATCTGCATGAAGCCCTGTTCATCGACCGTCGAGACATCACCGGTGTCGAAGAAGCCTTCATTGTCCAGGATCTCGCCGCCCTCGCCCTTAAAGTAGGCCCCGGCGATGGTCGGTCCCTTGACCATGAGGCGGCCATAGGTGTGCCCGTCGTGCGGCATCTCCTGTCCGGCGTAGTTCTTCAGCTTCAGCTCGACGCCCAGCGGCGGCTGCCCCTGTTTGACCCGCCACTTCATCTGTTCGTCGTACGGCAGGGCGGCCAGTTCCGGCGTCAGGTTGGACAGGGTGCCGATGGGCGAGGTCTCGGTCATGCCCCAGCCTTGCAGCACTTCGATGCCGAACTCGTCATGGAAGGCGCGGATCAGGCTTTCGGGCACCGCCGAGCCGCCGATCAGCACGCGCTTGACCGTGGGAATTTTCAGCTTGTGCTCGCGCAGGTGGGCCAGCAGACCCTGCCACACGGTCGGCACGGCGGCCGAGAAGGTGACGCCTTCGCTCTCGATCAGTTCATAGATGGCTGCGCCGTCCATCTTGGCGCCCGGCATGACCAGTTTCGACCCCGCCGCCGGACCGCCGAAGGCGATGCCCCAGGCGTTGGCGTGGAACATCGGCACCACCGGCAAGATCACCTCCGACGGCGTGGCCCCCAGCACCGTGGTCTGCAACCCCAGCAGCGTATGGATGAAGTTAGACCGGTGCGAATACAGCACCCCCTTCGGGTTCCCGGTCGTGCCCGAGGTGTAGCAGAGACCGCAGGCGGTGTTCTCGGCGAAACCGCCCCAGGCCGCCTCTTCGGACGCATCCTCCAGCAGAGCCTCGTAGCATTCGGCGCGCGGCAGCTTGGTCGCGGGCATATTCCACTGGTCGGTCATGACCACCACCCGCTCGACCGTCGGACAGTGCGGCAGCACCGCCTCCAACAGGGGGATGAAGGTCAGGTCGACGAAGATGATCTTATCTTCGGCGTGGTTGATGATGTAGGCGAGCTGTTCCGGGAACAGGCGCGGGTTCAGGGTGTGGCACACGGCGCCTATGCCCATGATGCCGTACCAGGTCTCGATATGGCGGCCGCTGTTCCAGGCCAGGGTGGCGATACGGTCGCCGACCTTGACGTCCCAGCCCTTCAGCACGCTCGACACCCGCTTGGAGCGGGCGTGGATGTCGGCGTAGGTGGTGCGGACGATCGGCCCTTCGACAGAGCGGGTCACGACCTCGCGCGACCCGTGCCAGTTCTTGGCGTGGTCGATGATCTTGTCGACCGTCAGCGGCCAGTCCTGCATCAATCCCAGCATGGCGTTTCCTTGGGCGATCCCTCATGCGCGCCTCGTTTCAGGGCGCTTGCGGCCACGCTATCCGGGCGGTCAGCGATAAGCAATCAGACCGGCTGCGGCGGATTGGCGTGCGCGCTCGACGCGCCTAGAAGGCGGCATGGCCATTCTCATCGGCATCACCGGCGGTTCGGGTTCGGGCAAGAGCACCCTGGCGGAGGCCCTGTACGCCGCCCTGCCCGCAGGGTCGGCCGTGCTGCTGCGCGAGGACTCCTACTACATCGACGCCGCCGCCCTGCCCGACTTCGATCCGGCGGCCTTCGACTTCGACGACGTCACCGCCCGCGACCACGTCCTGATGGCCGAACATCTGGCTGAGCTGAAGGCTGATCGCGCCATCACGGCCCCGGTCTATTCCTTCCTGCATCACGGCCGCGAGCCAGGCGGCGAACCCGTATCGGCGGCCCAGGTGGTGATCGTGGAAGGCACCCATGTGCTGTGCACGCCCCAGGTCGCGGCCCTGTTCGACATCCGCGTCTTCGTCGACACGCCGGCCGACATCCGTTTCATCCGTCGCCTGCTGCGCGACCAGGCCGAGCGGGGCCGGACGGCCGAGTCGGTCATCCACCAATATCTGGCGACCGTTCGCCCCGGTCATGAGCGGTTGACCGAACCGTCGCGCGTTCACGCAGATTTCATCGTCGCTGACGCCACCGCCGCCGTGCGGCTGACGGACCCCCAGGCCGTCGTCAGGCTGGCGGCGCCGGTCCTGGCGCACCCATTGCTGGTCCCGCTTCTGACGTTGCGGAAACAACAGGGCTATTGAAGTAACGTCGGTTTTTCCCTTGCGACCGCGCCCGGATCGCGCAAGGCTGACGACTTCACTACTACTGACTTGCGGCCAATGCCTTTGGGCGACGACACACCTCCCCCCTCTTCCGATGACCCTCGCCGCGATGCGATTCTGCGTCTGGCCAAAGATCGCTTCATGACAGACGGCTACGTCGGCGCCCGTATGGAGCCGATCGCGCGTGAAGCCGGGGTCTCGACCGCCACCCTGTACGGCTACTTCCCCGGCAAGGCCGAACTGTTCACCGCCGTCATCGACGATGCGGCTGAGGACTTCAGTCGCCAGATGAGTCATGTGCGCATGACCTCGGGTCCGGCGCGCGAACAACTGACGGTCTTCGTCACCGCCTATGCCGATTTCATGAGCGACCCGTTCGTCCGCGCGGTGTTCCGGTTGGTGGTGGCCGAGCGCCCCCGTTTTCAGACCGTGGCGATGCGCTTCTTCGAGCGGGGACGATCCGATTTCGGCGGCGTGCTGATCAAGGCGCTAAGGACGCTCGGCGACACGGGCGAGGTCAGGGTCGACAGGCCGTCGTGGGCCGCCGGCCATCTGATGGGCATGATCGAACACCCGGTCTTCTTCGTTCCCCTGGTCACAGGCGACGACGTCCGGGTCAGACGCACCAACGCCCAGGTGGCCGAAGACGCCGTGGAGACCTTCCTGGCCCGCTACGGCGTCTGAGCCGAACCAGGCCCAGGACGGCTCAGGGCCAAAGCCTTGTCCGTCGCCAGCCGTCGCCCTCTCGCTCGAACCGCACCCGGTCATGCAGCCGAAACGGCCGGTCGCGCCAGAATTCGATCGTCTCGGGAATGACCCGCCAGCCGGTCCAGCGTTCGGGACGCGGCACCTCCGCCCCCTCGAACCGCGTCGTCTCGCGCGCCACCGCGGCCTCCAGCTCAGCCCTGTCGCCCAGAGGCCGCGACTGCTCCGAGACCCAGGCGCCGATGCGGCTTTCGCGCGCCCGGCTGGCGAAATAGGCGTCGGCCTCTTCAGCCGTCACGGGTTCGACCCGGCCGCGCACCCGCGCCTGGCGTCGCAGCGTCTTCCAGTGGAACAGCAGGGCCGCGCCCGCCGTCGCCGCCAACTGTTCGCCCTTGGCACTCTCGCGGTTGGAATAGAAGGTGAAGCCGCGCCCATCCACATCCTTCAGCAACACGATCCGGCAGTCCGGCAGGCCGTCGGCGTCGACGGTCGCTAGGCTCATGGCGTTGGCGTCGTTCGGTTCGTGCCGTCGCGCCTCTTCAAGCCAGTCGACGAACAGACCGATCGGGTCGTCGCGCTCGAACGCCGCCTCGTCGCCGTTGGCGGCCAGGGCGGCGGCATAGTCGCGAGCATAGTCCTCACGCGATGGGCTGGGGGGGATCACGGGTGCGCTCATGGCCCCTCATACGCCCGGACGGCGGTTCGGTTAACCCCGCCTTGACCATGACGCGCGTCTTAGTGACGCCGATGAGCGCCGCCCGGTCCGAGATCGCCTCGCTGAAGGAGGCCTACGCCCTGATCGGCCTGAACGGCCCGGTCGACGGCGCGGCGTTGAAATCGGCCTTCCGCGCCGCCGTGAAGTCCGCGCGTCCCGACCACGAGGGCGGCGACGCCGAACGCTTCCGCAAGGTCATCGCCGCCTGGCGCATGATCCAGACGCGCCAACCGGCCCGCCCGGCCTTGGCCGCGCCGCTGAGACGCCCCGCGCCGCCGCCGATCGTCGGCCTGACGCCGATGCAGGCCGTGGTCGGCGGCCGGGTCGAGGTCGCCCTGGACGCGCGCCGTTTGAAACTGACCGTGCCGCCCGGTCTGCGCACGGGCGAGCACCTGCGCTTGAAACAGGCCGGTCCCGACGGCTCGGACCTGTATCTGCCCGTCCGCATCCGGCCCGAGGACGGTCTGTCGGCCTTTGGCGACGACCTGTTCATGGACGTGTCCTGCGCCGCCCGTCTGTTCGAGGACGGCGGCCGGGTCGAGATCGAGACCTGGGCCGGGCCGCGTTCGGCCTGGATGGTCGGCGGCGTCGCCAGCCCCTATCGCATCCGGTTGCGCGACCTGGGCCTGCCCCCGCGCGGGTCGCGGCCCCAGGGCCATCTGTTCGTCACCCTGACGCCGAGCGAGAACGCACCCTCGGCGGCCGAAGACCTGTTGAACCGGTTCACGCGGGTCTGGACGTCGGAGCGCCAGGCGGCTTGATATTGCATCGACGCATCAAAGGACGCATCATCTGATGTAGTTTTTGATGCAGGCCCACGATGCGCACCACCGTCACGCTGGACGACGACCTCATGGCGGCGGCGGCCGAATACAGCGGCTTGACCGAGAAATCCGCCATCATCCGCCTGGCGCTTCAGGAATATGTTTCCGCCGAAGCCTCGCGCCGCCTGGCCAGGATGGGCGGCAGCCAGCCCGACTTCGAACCGGGACCGCGCAAACGCTACTGGGTAGAGGAAGATTGACCGTGATCCTGGCGGACACGTCGGTATGGGCCGGCCATCTTCGAAGCGCCGACCATGTGATGGAGCAGCTTCTGGCCGATCAGCAGGTTTTGATACACCCCTTCGTGATTGGCGAGTTGGCGATGGGAAACCTCCCGGATCGGCCGACCTTCCTTCGCAGTCTTCATCGGATGAAGTCCGCGCCGAAGGCCCTGGACAACGAGGTTCTGCGCCTCGTCGAAGACGGTCGGCATTTCGGCGCTGGCATGGGCTGGATTGATGCGCACCTTTTGGCCTCTGTCCTGTTGTTGGATCATGCGCGGCTCTGGACCCGCGACCGTCGCCTGAACGCCGCGGCCGCAAAACATGGCCGCTCGGCCGCCCTGCATCACTGAACCCATATGTCGCACAACACCTTCGGCCATCTGTTCCGCGTGACGACCTGGGGCGAAAGCCATGGCCCGGCCATCGGCTGCGTCATCGACGGCTGCCCGCCCCTGATCCCGCTGACGCCGGACGACATCCAGCCGTGGCTGGACCGGCGCAAGCCCGGCGGCAGCCGTTTCGTCACCCAGAGACGCGAGAGCGACACGGCCCGCATCCTGTCCGGCGTATTCGACGACGGGAGCGGCCCGGTCACCACCGGCACGCCCATCGCCATCGAAATCCAGAACGAGGACGCGCGGTCCAAGGACTATGGCGACATCGCCCGCGCCTTCCGGCCCGGCCACGCCGACTATGTCTATCAGGCCAAATACGGCGTCCGTGATCCGCGCGGCGGCGGCCGTTCCTCGGCGCGCGAGACCGCCAGCCGCGTCGCCGCCGGGGCCGTGGCGCGCCGGGTGCTGGGCGACGGCGTGGTCATTCGCGCCGGGGTGGTCCAGATCGGCCCGCACCAGATCGCGCCCGACGCCGTCGACTTCGACGCCGTGAACGCCAATCCCCTGTTCGCCGCCTCCGCCGACATGGTCGGGCCTTGGTCCGACTATCTGGGCGGCGTGCGCAAGGCCGGTTCGTCCATCGGCGCCGTCGTGGCGCTGGAGGTCACAGGAATCCCCGTCGGCTGGGGCGCGCCGATCTACGGCAAGCTGGACGCCGAACTGGCCGCCGCCCTGATGTCGATCAACGCCGCCAAGGGCGTCGAGATCGGCGCCGGTTTCGGCGTCGCCGAACTGTCGGGCGAAGAGAATGCGGACGAGATGCGCCTGGGACCGGACGGCGCGCCCGTCTTCCTGTCCAACCATGCGGGCGGAATTCTGGGCGGCCTGTCGACCGGCCAGCCGATCACGGCCCGCGTCGCCTTCAAGCCGACCTCCTCCATCCTGACCCCGCGTCAGACGATCACCCGCGACGGCGCCGAGACCGACATCCGCACCACCGGTCGCCACGACCCCTGCGTCGCCCTGCGCGCCGTGCCGGTGGTCGAGGCCATGGCCGCCTGCGTGCTGGCCGATGCCCTGCTGCGACATCGCGCCCAGGTCGCGCCCCTTCCGTAACCGCATCGGTTACCTATATCCGCCTCAAACGGCGCCTCGCGCCACGATTTTGAGGGAGACACGACATGATCGACGTCCGACGCTTCGACACCCTGGGCGGGGCGAACCACGGCTGGCTGAACGCCCGCCACCATTTCTCGTTCGCCAACTACTACGACCCGTCGCGCATGGGCTGGGGTCGGCTGCGCGTCTGGAACGACGACGAGATCGCCGCGAAGTCCGGTTTCCCGCCCCACCCGCACGCGGACATGGAGATCATCACCTATGTCCGCACCGGGGCGATCACCCACGAGGACTCGATGGGCAACCGCGGCCGTACGGCTGCGGGCGATGTTCAGGTGATGAGCGCGGGCACGGGCGTGCGCCATTCCGAGTTCAATCTGGAAGACGCGCCGACCACCCTGTTCCAGATCTGGATCGAGACTGACCGCCCGGGCGCCCAGCCGTCGTGGGGCCAGCGTGCGTTCCCGAAGGCCGACCGCTCGGGCCGTTTCACCGTTCTGGCCTCGGGCGACGCCGCCGACGGCGCCCTGAGCATCAACGCCGACGCCAAGGTCCTGGGCGCGACCCTGAAGGCGGGCGAGAGCCTGACCTATGATCTCGCGCCGGGCCGTCGCGCCTATCTGGCGCCGGCCGTCGGCGCCGTGGACGTCAACGGCGTGGCCCTGAACGCCCGCGACGGCGCCGGGATCGTGGACGAGCCGACCCTGACCATCACCGCCCGCGAAGACGCCGAACTGGTCATGGTCGACAGCCGGTAGGCCAAAACCCTCCCCCATCGGGGAAGGATCAAACGCTTGCCTTCCCCGTCCTTCCGGCCGATCTAGCGCCTGACTGAACCCTTGGAGCCTTCCATGTCCGATCCCGTCGTCATCTGCTCGTTCGCCCGCACCCCGATGGGCGGTTTCCAGGGCGCCCTGTCCGGCGTCAAGGCGACCGATCTGGGCGCGGCGGCGGTCAAGGCGGCGGTCGAACGCGCGGGCGTGCCGGCGGCCAAGGTCGACCAGATTTACATGGGCTGCGTCCTGCCCGCCGGTCTCGGCCAGGCCCCGGCCCGTCAGACCGCCATCGGCGCCGGCCTGGGCCAGCACGTCGAGGCGACGACGGTCAACAAGATGTGCGGCTCGGGCCTGCAAGCGGCCATGATGGCCCACGACGCCCTGAAGGCGGGCACGGCCGACGTCATCGTCGCGGGCGGCATGGAGAGCATGACCGGCGCCCCCTATGTCATGGCCAAGCATCGCGGCGGCGCCCGCATCGGCCACGACGTCATTTCGGACTCCATGTATCTGGACGGGCTGGAGGACGCCTATACGCCCGGCAAGCTGATGGGCGCCTTCGCCGAGGATTCGGCGCGGGAGTATCAGTTCACCCGCCAGGCCCAGGACGACTACGCCATCGAGAGCCTGCGCCGCGCCAACGCCGCCATCGCCTCGGGCGCCTTCGACGCCGAGGTCACGCCGGTCGAGATCACCACCCGCAAGGGCGTCGAGGTCGTCCGCCAGGACGAACAGCCCGGCAAGGCCAATCCCGACAAGATCCCGACCCTGCGCCCCGCCTTCGCCAAGGACGGGACGATCACCGCCGCCAACGCCAGCTCCATTTCCGACGGCGCCGCCGCCCTGGTCATGACGCGCGAGAGCACAGCCCGCGCCCTGGGTCTGCCGGTCGTCGCCCGCGTGGTCAGCCACGCCGCCCACGCCCATGAACCGGCCCTGTTCACCACCGCCCCGGTTCCGGCCATGCGCAAGGCCCTGGAGAAGGCGGGCTGGAGCGTCGACGACGTCGATCTGTGGGAGGTCAACGAGGCCTTCGCCGTCGTCGCCATGATCGCCATGCAGGACCTGGGCATCGACCGGGCCAAGCTGAACGTCAACGGCGGCGCGACCGCCCTGGGCCATCCCATCGGCGCCTCGGGCGCGCGGGTCCTGACCACCCTGCTGGCGGCGCTTCAGGCGCGTGGCGGCAAGAAGGGCGTGGCCAGCCTGTGCATCGGCGGCGGCGAGGCCGTGGCCATGGCCGTCGAACTGGCCTGACGCCCATGTCCGGGGGGCTGGATCGCCGGAGCCTGATCACGGCGATGCTGGCCCTGCCCGGCGTCGCCCAGGCCCAGGCCGCCGCCCCGCCCGATCCGACCGAGACGATCCGCCTGTGGCCGAACAGTGCGCCCGGCGGCGAGGGCGTGAGCGTCGCCCCGGTCGTGGTCGAACGCTCGACCGACCCGGCTTTCCACGACCGCTACGCCCAGTTCACCACCGACCCGATCCTGACCGTCGTCCGGCCCGAACGCCCCAACGGCGCCTCGCTGTTGCTGATCCCCGGCGGCGGTTATCGCTGGGCCGTGATCGACAAGGAGGGGCTGGACGTCGCCCGCGTCTTCGCCGCCGCCGGGATCACCGGTTACGTCCTGCGCTACCGCCTGCCCGCCGACGGCTGGGCCGCCGGTCCTGACGCCCCGCTTCAGGACGCCCAGCGCGCCCTGCGCCTGGTCCGCGCCGCGGCTGCGTCCGAGGGCCGCGATCCAGCGAAGGTCGCCGTGCTGGGCGCCTCGGCAGGCGGGCATCTGGCGGGGATGCTGACCGCGCGTCACGACACGACCTACGCCCCCGTCGACGCCGCCGACGCCCTGCCGCACCGGCCCGACCTGACGATCCTGATGTACCCGGTCGCGACCATGGCCGACCCCTTCGTCCATGCCGGATCGCTCACCCATCTGCTCGGCGCCGCCCCCGCTCACGACTGGATCGCCCGCTATTCGCTGGAGCGGATGGACTGGACCGGCGCCCCGCCCGTCTTCCTGCTGCACGCGATCGATGACGCCGCCGTGCCGGTCGAGAACAGCCTGAACCTGCTGTCGGCCCTGCGCGCCGCCCGTGTCCCCGCCGAGGCGCATCTGTTTCAGGAGGGCGGCCACGGCTTCGGCGTGCGTTTGATCGTAGGCAGACCCGCCGCCGTCTGGCCCGACCTTGCGCTGGCCTGGGCCGCGCGGCATGGGTGGCCGCGATGAGCAAATCCTGTGACGAATGCGGTCTCTGCTGCAAGCTGATGGGCGTCCGCGCCCTGGACAAGCCGCCGTCGAAATGGTGCGTCCATTTCCGTCGCGCCTCGGGCTGCGGCGTCTATGAGGACCGGCCCAAGGACTGCCGCGTCTTCAGTTGCCTGTGGCTCCTGGCCGACAATCGCCTGGGCGATGAATGGAAGCCGTCGGTCGCCGGTTTTCTGATGCACACCAACCCAGACGGCGCCCTGATCGTCGAATGCGACGCCTCCAATCCCCAGGCCTGGCGCAAGGAGCCGTATCACACGCGGCTTCGCCAGTCGGCCGATTCCGGCCAGGAGGTTCTGGTCTTCGTCGGTCGCAAGGGCGTCCAGATTCAGCCGTTCGGCGGCGAAACGCCGATCCGACGCCGGGTCGAATAGACCTGGATCGGTCTATTTCGGGTCGACCGTCTGGGCGATCTGTTCGGCCAGGACGCGATCGGCGCCCTCGACGCTGGCCACCCAGACGTGGATTTCGGCCGGGGCGGTGGTCCGTTGGAACAGATGCTCCAGGGCCAGACGCCGATTGTCCTCGGTGACGACGATCGATGACCGCCCCGCCGCCTGCACCATCTGGCCGTCATAGATCGGAAACTGCGACGCGGGTCCGGCATAGACCATGGCCAGGGTCTGATCGCCCTTGCGGATCGACCAGATGTTGAAGTTCGGGCCGGGACGGCCGGTGGTGATCCGCACGCCGGTCGGCAGATCGACGCGGAACGGCAAGGCGGCGATCGCGGCGGCGTCCAGCACCGTGGGCGGCGGCGGCGGCGGGGGTTCGGCCGCCACCGGCGCGAGCGGCGCGGCGACAGGTGCGGGCGCGGGGACCGGACGCACGGCGGCGACGGGAGGGGTCGCAGGCGAGCCAGTAACGGACGGCGCGGGATTGGCCGACGCGGGCGCGACAGCCGCCGGAGCCGACGATGGGACGGCCGATGGGGCGGGCTGGCTCAGGGGACGGCTGGTGACCGTGCCGGGCGCGGGCGGGGTCGCCGAGGGCGGCGCGCGGTTCAGTTCGCGGGTCAGGAAGGAACTGTTGGTCCCGCCGCTCTGCCCGGACGATTGAGCGAAGGCGGGTGTGGCGAGCGCCAGGGCGGCGACGAAGACGACGGATTTCATGCGTCGAGCTTCGCCCCGGAAAACGGCCACGGCAAGGCCCCTCGCGTCACGGGGGCGTCAGGCCAGCGGCATCTCGACCCAGAAGGTCGCGCCTTCGCCGACGGTCGAGGTCACGCCGATAGAGCCGCCTTGCAGCTCGGTCAGTCGTTTGGCCAGGGCCAGGCCGATGCCATGCCCTTCGACGGTGGTGCGTTCCAGTCCCAGGCGGTTGAACGGCTCGAAAAGCTGGGCCTGTTTCTCGGCTGACAGGCCAGCGCCGCGGTCGGTGACTTCGATCCGCACCGCATCGGGCGCGCGTCGCGCATACAGCACGACCAGGCCGCCCGCCGCGCCATATTTGACGGCGTTGCTGGCCAGGTTGGAGAGGACCTGGCTCAGGCGCTGGGAATCGGCCAGGGCTATCAGACCGTCGCCCTCGGTCAGGACCTCGATCTTCACGCCTTGCGCCTCGGGACGCAGCGCGGTCTGACGACGCACGTCCTCAAGCAGGCCCGGCACGTCGGTGGGGCGCAGCTCGACCTTCACGGCCCCGGACTCGGCGCGCGCCACGTCCAGAAGATCGTGCGACAGGGCCTCGACCTGACGCGCGGTCTTGACCAGCATCTGCGCCATCTCGGTCTGGGTCGCGGTGACGGGTCCCAGTTGGCCGGTGGCCCACAGTTCGCCGATGCCGATGACCCCGCCGACCGGACTCTTGATCTCATGGGCGACATTCGCCAACAGGCGCGACTTGGCCTCCGAGGCCAGCTCGGCGCGGCGTTGCCCCGCCCGCGCGCGATCGGCCAGCCGGTCCCGTTCATCCAGCAGGGCCGCGACCAGCAGGATCGGCAGATAGCCGAACAGCACCAGCAACTGCGCCAGCAGCGCCGCCTCGCCACGCGGCAAAGAGTCGGCATAGGGTCCATAGCCCGCCATCGCCCCGCCGATCGACAGCACGGCCATGATCACCAAGCCCGCCGTCACGCCCAGGATGCGGAACCGCGCCGCGATCAGCAGCAGCAGGGGCAGCATGACGAATGACATCGGCCGGTCCAGGTGCACGAACACCAGCAGGCAGGAGCCGATCAACAGGGCGAACAGCAGCCCCGCCTCGGCCATGCGCCACGGCTTGCGCAACATGGTCAGATGCCGTCGGGTCAGGGCCAGGCCGAAGCCGCCGACCACCGCCAGACCCAAGGCGTGGCCGAACCACCAGGTCTTGAACGTCAGATACGGGTCCGCTCCCGTCATCGCCTGCAACATCACCGCCGCGAAGGCCGCCGCAGGCAGGGGGGCCACGACCGCCGTGCTCAACAGGAAACGCGCCGCCCCTTCGACGGTCGAAAGGTTCAGGGTCGGAGCGAACCGGCGCGCCAACAGCACCGCGCCCACGATCTCGATCATGTTGGCGACAGTGAACATCAGGCTGATCAGCCGGGTATTGCCCACGAGGAATTGCGCCGCCAGCACGCCGACGGCGATCAATGCGCCGAAGCAAAGGTCATAGGTTGGCCCGCGGCTGTTGCGCAGCCAGACCGCCGTCGCCAGACCGCCCGCGCCCCACAGGGCGGTCACCAGGCCCGCCGAGCGCGCGAACAGGATGCACACCACCATCAGCACCGTGACGCCAACGGCCGTCAGAATGGGGGCCATGGGCTGGGCGAACAGGGCCGCAGCGCCGTCGCGCGGCATTGCGGCGGCGGTAGAGACCGGCTCCGCCTTGGCGGTCAGCGAAAGGTCATCTGCGGAGAGCGCGCGGCTCGTCATACGGGAAATCTCGGTCACACGTGTTTGCGACAGAGAACCACGGGTCTCCTAATATCCCCTGAAGCTGTGGAAATCAGGACTCCAGGGCCGCCAGAATGGCCCGCACGCCTGCCGAAGGTCCTTGTGGATGTCCCCACACGGCGCCGCTGACGGCGACGAAATCGGCGCCCGCCTCGGCCAGGCCCCGCGCATTTTCGGCCGTTACCCCGCCGATGGCGACGCACGGGATCTCCATCGCCGCCTGCCAGGCGACAAGCAGTTCAGGCGCGGCGCGATGCGTCGTCGCCTTGGTCGCCGTCGGGAAGAAGGCGCCGAAGGCGACATAGTCCGCCCCCGCCTCGGCGGCCTCCATCGCCAGGTGATAGCTGTCATGGCAGGTGACGCCGATCATGGCGTCCGGTCCCATCGTCCGCCGCGCCTCGGCCAAGGAGGCGTCGTCCTGCCCCACATGGACGCCGTCGCAGCCCAGCTCGCGCGCCAGGTCCGGCCGATCGTTCAGGATCACCGCCACGCCCCGCGCCTGGGCGATCGGCATCAGTCGCCGCGTCGTCGCCCGGATCGCCTCGTCCGACGCGGGCTTCAGCCGAATCTGCAAGGCCGCCACATCCCCGGCGTCCAGCGCCGCCTCCAGATCGGCGGCGAACCGCTCCAGATCCGCCACCTCGGGCGGGGTGATCAGATACAGTCGGCACGGCGGGCGCGGCGGCGTGGTCGGGGCTTTGGCCATGCCTCGCCGTGCCCCCTTCGTCCGTCCGCGTCAACGGCGCCGCATGAGAACGATTTGCAGTCGCCGTACAATCTGCTATAGCGAACCATTATCAACGGCAGCCTGAGTTCGCCGCCCGTGTACGTCTGCAACTGCAACGGCCTTCGCCAGCGTGATGTCGCCAGAGCCATCGAGGCGGGCGCGGCGCGGCCGCGCGACGTGTTCGACCGGCACCAGTGCGCGCCCCAGTGCGCCAAATGCGTCTGCGAAATGCGTCAGATGATCCAGGACAGCCGCGACGCCTTCGCCCTGGCCGCGGAATAGTCACTGACGACAATAATCACTCGCATTTTCAATGCGGTGAAAAGCGCTCGCAAGTGAACACAGGCCCGCGCTCGCGTGTTATCTCCATTGCGCGCCCGACGAATCCGCGGCGCTGGAGGACGAGACATGAAGGGCGATCCCGCAATCATCCGCACCCTGAACGCGGTGCTGACCAATGAGTTGACGGCGGTCAATCAGTACTTTCTGCACGCTCGGATGTTCGAGAGCTGGGGGCTGAAGCACCTCGGCCAGGTCATCTATGACGAATCGATCGGCGAGATGCGGCACGCCGACAAGCTGATCAAACGCGTCCTCTTCCTGGACGGCCTGCCCAATATGCAGGACCTGCACAAGCTGAAGATCGGCGAGAACGCGGTCGAATGCCTGGGCGCCGATCTGCAACTGGAACTCGGCGGGCGTGACACGCTGATCGCCGGGATCGCCCAGTGCGAGGCGGGCAAGGACTTCATCAGCCGCCAGATCCTGACCGAAATCCTGGCCGACACCGAGGAGCACATCGACTTCCTGGAAGCCCAGTTCAAACTGATCGAGCAACTGGGCGAGCAGAACTATCTGCAATCGGCCATGACCGAGATCGCCCCCGACCGAAGCGCCACGGGGAACTGACGCAAGGCGACGCCGATCCGAACGCCAGGGCCGCGCGGGTCGTAACGACGCCCGAGGGCCGCCTTGCTCTCGCGCCCGGCTTCCTCTAGGGAGAGCGCCCAATTTCGCGCGCCCGTGAGCGCGCTCAGCCCCTCTGTGATCCCATGGCGAAAATCAACGGCAACACCATCAAGCCGGGCATGGTCCTGCAAGTGAACGGCGGCCTGTGGGTCGTGACCAAGGCTAGCCACGTCAAGCCGGGCAAGGGCGGAGCCTTCGCCAACGTCGAGGCCAAGAACCTGGAGACCGGCAACAAGCTGAACGAGCGCTTCCGTTCGGAAGACAAGGTCGAGCGCGTCACCTTGGAGCAGCGCGACTACTCCTATCTGTTCGACAACGGCGACTCGCTGGTCTTCATGAACGACGAGAACTACGAGCAGATCGAATTGCAGAAGGAATGGGTCGGCGAAGAACGCATCCCCTATCTGCAAGAGGGCATGAAGGTGGTCATCGAGTCCCACGAGGACCGCCCGATCGGCCTGGAGCTGCCGGAACAGGTCGTTCTGGAAGTCGCCGAGACCGAGCCGACCGTGAAGGGCCAGACCGCCTCGTCGTCCTATAAGCCCGCCGTCGCCTCGAACGGCGTGCGCATCATGATCCCGCCCTATATGTCGGCCGGTGAACGCATCGTGGTCGACACCACCACCGGCGAATACGTCCGCCGCGCTGACTAAAGGGCTTAGTGAGTAGGGATTAGGGCTTAGGGAGCATCATCGCCTAAGCCCTAAGCCCTAAGCCCTAAGACCTACCCCCTCGAACTTCTCCGCCTGTCCGGGCATTCCGCCTTGAAGGACAGCCGGACCAGGAGATTCCCATGGCCCTCGCCTCCGCCCTGCTGCAAGTGATGATGGACGCGGTCCGCAAGACCGCTCGGCCGATGTTGCGCGACTTCGGCGAGGTCTCGAACCTCCAGACATCGAAGAAGGGTCCCGGCGACTTCGTCACCGCCGCCGACATCAAGGCCGAGGAGACCCTGTTCGAACTGCTGTCCAAGGCCCGCCCCGGTTACGGCTTCCTGGGCGAGGAGCGCGGCCTGGTCGAGGGCACCGACAAGACCCACACCTGGATCGTCGATCCGATCGACGGCACCACCAACTTCATCCACGCCATGCCCCATTTCGCCATCACCGTGGGGCTGGAGCGTCGCGCGCCCGACGGCTCGACCGAGATCGTGGCCGCCGTCACCTACAATCCGGTCATGAACGAGATGTTCTGGGCCGAAAAGGGCAAGGGCTGCTATCTGAACGATGCGCGCATCCGCGTCGCGGGCCGCAAGGTCCTGTCGGACTGCCTGATCGCCACCGGCCTGCCCTTCATCGGCAAGACCGGCCACGCCCAGGCCATCAAGGACATCCACGCCGTCGGACAGCGTGTGGCGGGCATCCGCCGCCTGGGTTCGGCCGCCCTGGACTTCGCCTGGGTCGCCTGCGGCCGCTATGACGCCTTCTGGGAACGCAACCTCCAGCCCTGGGACGTGGCGGCGGGCCTGCTGTTCGTGCACGAGGCGGGCGGCCTGGTCACCACCATCGACGCCGACGGCGATCCGGCCAAGGGCCAACAGATCGTGGCCGCCAACCCGGACGTGCACAAGGCGCTGCGGACGATCTTGCAGGGGACCTGACTTTCGTCATCCTCCGGCAAGCCGCGTAGCGGCGCAGACCGGGGGACCCAGCGGCGCCGAAGCCTAGCGAAGGCGACGTCAGCCGAGGCCTGTGTGCGCGACAAGGTCGCGCTCTCGCGCGCCGCTGGATCCCCCGGTCTCGCTACGCTCGCCAGAGGATGACGAAAGGAATGAAGCTGAAGCCGACGATCAAAAGGCCTTCGTCTCGCCGCCCTTGAACTGCAACTGCGCCAGGTGGGCGTAGAGTCCGCCCTTGGCCGTCAGTTCGGCGTGGGTCCCCTCCTCCACCACCCGGCCTTCGTCCATGACCACGATGCGATCGGCGTTCAGCACGGTCGCCAGTCGGTGGGCGATGACCAGGGTGGTGCGCTGGGCCATGGCCTGATCCAGCGCCGTCTGAACCAGGCGTTCGTTCTCGGCGTCCAGCGCCGAGGTGGCTTCGTCCAGCAACAGGATCGGCGATTGGCGCACCAGGGCGCGGGCGATGGCCAGGCGCTGGCGCTGACCGCCCGACAGGCTCTTGCCGCGCTCGCCCAACGGCGTGTCGAATCCTTCGGGCAGGGCCTCGATGAAGCTCAGCGCCTGGGCCTCTTCAGCCACTTCGCGCGCTTCGTCCAGGGTCGCGGCCTCGCGACCGAAACGGATGTTCTCCAGCGCCGAGCCTGAGAACAGCGGCGCTTCCTGCGACACCCAGGCGAACCGGTCCCGCACGGCCACGGGATCGGCCCGGCGCACGTCCACCCCGTCCACGCTGACCACGCCGGACTGCGGATCGTAGAAGCGCAGCAACAGGCGGAACACCGTCGACTTACCCGCCCCAGACGGCCCGACCAGGGCCACCGTCTCGCCCGGCCGCACGGTCAGGCTGAAGCCCTTCAGAGCGGGCAGGTCCGGCCGTCCCGGATAGGCGAAATGCACGCCCGACATCGACACCTCGCCCAACGGAGGTTCAGGCAGGGCGACGGGCGCGGGCGGCGCGGCGATCGACGGCTGGGCGCGCATCAGTTCGTCTATGCGCTCCATGGCCCCGGCGGCCTTCTGCACATCGCCCCAGCTCTCGCCCAGGGCGCCCACGGCCCCGGCGGTGAACACCGACAACAGCACGAACTGCAACAGCGATCCGGGCGACATCCGTCCGGCGATCACGTCCTGCGCGCCCAGCCACAGCACCAGGGTCACCCCGCCGAACATCACGGTGATGATCATGGCCGTCATCAAGGCCCGCGCCCGCATCCGGGTCAGGGAGACGCCGAACGCCTCTTCCACCGCCTGGCCGAAACGGGCGTCGGCCGCCGCCTCGCGACCAAAGGCCTGGACCGTCTCGATGGCGTCGACGCTCTCTCCGGCGAAGCCCACGGCCCCGGCGAATCGATCCTGGCTCTCCACGGTCAGTTTCCTGACCCGCCGCCCGAACAGGAACAACGGTCCCAACAGCAGCGGCACGGCCAGCAGAACCAGGCCCGTCAGCTTGGGGCTGACGATGAACAACAGGATCGTACCGCCGATCAACGTCAGGAAATTCCGCAGCGCGAACGACACCGAGGTCGTCAGCAACGTATCCACCAACTGAATGTCCGTGGTCAGGCGCGACAGCACCTCGCCCGTCCTCATGCTGGTGAAAAAGGCGGGGTCCAGGGTGATCACCCGCCGGAACAGATCCTTGCGAACGTCGGCGATGACCCGCTCGCCGGTCTTGGTGACGTAGAAATAGCGAACCGCCGTCGCCAGCCCCAGGAAGGCGGCGTTCATCCCCAGCAGGATGAACCAGCGGTCGATGTGGGCGCCGCCGTTTTCGAACCCCTGGTCGATGGCCCCGCGCGCCGTCGCCGTCAGGGCCAGCGAAGCGGCCGTGGACAGGATCAACCAGACCCCCGCGATGGCCGCATCGACCTTGTGCCGCATCAGATAGGGCCACAGACGACCCAAGGGGCGGATATCCCGGCGCTTCTCACGGCGTTCGCCGGCCTCGTCCATCTGGTCGGCCAACAGGGCGCCGACGCCGGGGCGGCCACGGGCTTCGGCGGAATCGGAAGGCGGGCGGACATCGGTCATGATCCGCGCCTCTTGCCCCGGAACGCCCCCCGGTGTAAACGCCGCCGCTCGCCCGCCGGACTCCAGGCGGGTTTTCTCATTTTCGCGCAGGGACGGTCGGCATCGTCATCGCGCAGAGACCGGACGAAGCCATGAAAGCGGACACGCACCCCGACTACCACTTCATCACCGTGACGATGACGGACGGCACGACCTATCAGACCCGTTCGACCTACGGGAAAGAAGGCGACACGCTGAACCTGGACATCGATCCGACCACGCACCCGGCCTGGACCGGCGGCAACCAGCATCTGCTGGACCGCGGCGGCCGCGTGTCGCGCTTCAACAACAAGTTCGCCGGCTTCATCAAGAAGTAAGCCGCGAGGAATCGGTTCGGTCTCACTGGCCGGGTTCAGATTTCACGCACAAGGATGTGAGCGCGGCGGAAACGCCGCACCCGCCCGTCGAAAAGCGTCGCACCTCGCGTGCGGCGCTTTTTGTTTTGCCGGAACGTCGATAATGTCTGCGCTGTTCGGTCTCGAAACGCGGGCGTTGGGTCCGTTGTCAGGCGAGGCGAAAGCGGATTGACGATGAATCGACGGGAATTGGGTCTTGGCGTCGCGGCCGCGACGATGAGCCTGGCGGGCCAGGCGTCCGCCCAGGCGCGGGACCTCGCCGCCGTCGCCTTCTACGACAACTTCAACGATCAATTGGCGCGCCTGCCCGAAGCCCTTCAGGGCGACGTGCGCGCCTTTTACGAGATGAACGGCTGGCGGCCGGTCTGGACCACGGATCGAATGCGGGCCTTGAGCGAGGTCGCGGCCAGAACCGATCGACACGGCCTGGCCCAGAGCGACTTCTTCGATTTCGTCGGCCTGGCCGCCGATCCGGCGTCCAGCGAGATGCGCACCACGGCGGCGGCCCTGGGCTACGCCCGCGTCCTGTCCGAGGGTCGTGTTCGGCCCGAAACGGTCGAAGACCTGTGGGAGATGCAGAAGAACCGCGTCGATCTGCCGCTCGGCCTGAACGACGCCCTGTCCCAGAACCGCCTGTTGCCGTGGTTCGAAAGCCTGGCCCCCACCGACATCGGTTACGCCAACCTGTCGGCCGGCTACATCCGCTATCGCAAGCTGATCCGTGACGGCGGCTGGCCCGCCTTCACCGTCGGCGCGGTGATCGAGCCGGGCGCCAGCGACACCCGCATCCCCGTGCTGATTCAGCGTCTGGTGGCCGAAGGCGATCTGTCGGCCGCCGACGGCGCGCGCCTGACCGCCGAGGGCCTGGTCTACGGCTCCGCGCTTCAGACGGCGGTGCGCGGTTTCCAGGCCCGCCACGGCCTGGTCGCGGACGCCCGCATCGGCACCGGCACCCAACGCTCCCTCTCGGCCTCGGCCGAGGACCGCGCCCGCCAGATCGCCTTGAACCTGGAGCGTCGTCGCTGGCTGAAGCGCGAGCTTCAGCCCGAGCGGATCGAGGTCAACACCGCCGCGGCCATCATGGTCTATTGGAAAGACGGTCGGCCGGTCCATTCCAACCGCGTCGTCGTCGGCACGCCCGAGAACCAGACCCCCAGCCTGGAAAAGCCCTTCGCCTCGGTCGTGGCCAATCCGCCGTGGTACGTTCCGGCCGGCATCGCCCGCAACGAGATCCTGCCGCGCGGTCCCGGCTATCTGGCGGCCAACAATATGTATGTGACCAACGGCCAGGTAGTGCAGCGGGCGGGTCCGACGGCCGCCTTGGGCTATGTGAAGTTCGAGCTGCGCGACAGCTACGCCATCTTCCTGCACGACACCCCGTCCAAGGCCGCCTTCAACAACGCCTATCGCCACCGCAGTCACGGCTGCGTGCGGGTGCAGGGGGCCATCGACTTCGCCCGCCTGTTGCTGTCGCCCGATCCCGAGTTGTTGAACCGCTTCGACACCGCTCTGGACGCCAAGACCACGACCCGCATCCAGACCGGCCGCGAGATCGGCGTGCGCCTGTTGTACTGGACCGCCTTCGTCGACGGCCAGGGCCGCGTCGCCTTCCGCGAAGACGTCTATCGCCGCGACGAAAAGCTGGCCCAGGCGCTCGGCATCGCCGTCAGCCTGCCGCGCCCGGTCGATGACGGCCGCGCCGACCGCAACGACGTCGGGCCGTAACCCTTACACACACCGTCACCCTCGGGCTTGACCCGAGGGCCAGACGTTCTGCCGCTCCGTTGATATGTATTTTGCGCTGAGCGCGGTGCAGCCTTTGATCCTCGGATCAAGTCCGAGGATGACGGCGGAAACCGCCGTCAGTTCCCGAACGCCGCCGTCAGCCGGTCCAGGTGGCTCTGCACCGGATTGACCGGCGCCGCGTCCACCGCGTCCAGATACATACGCCGGTCCAGGTGCAGCACCCGGTCATGCAGGGTGTCGGCCCGCACCAGATACTCGACCAGGGCGATGGGCAGGTCGGCGTGGGTCGGTTGGGTCTCGATCTTGCGGTCGCCCAGGCGATAGCGCGGCTCGGCCGCCGCCGCCGGGGTCATGTCCCCTTCCCGCACGGCGCGTTGGACCAGCAGCCACGAGGCGATCTGCATCAACCGGGTGGTCAGTTTCATGCTCTCGGCCGCATAGGCCAGCGACGCGGCGCGCGACAACAGCCGGGATTCCCGACGCCCGTCCCCGTCCAGATAGGCCGCAGTCTCCTCCACCAGGGCCATGCCCTCGGCGAAGGTGCGGTCGAACAGTTCGGATTTTGAGAAGTCGCGGACCACCGTCTCTCGGTCGCGGCCGGCCGCCAGTACGGCTTGGGCGGCGACATCGGCGGCGTCGGAAGTGTACTCAGTCATACGCATGGGATCCGAACAAATCCGTGTCACTGTCGGGCCGTCGCGGCGCCGCGACGACCGGGTCTGCAACCCCCGTGCCAGCCTGGCCTGACCCGTTCTGGATCATGAGCCGAGATTGAACAGGGCGTCGGCGGCGCTGATCTTGGCCTTCTTGGCGTCCAGCGCGGCGCGGATACGGGCGATCTCGGCTTCCAGCAGCGCGATCCGCTCGTGCAGCTCCTCGCCGGAATAGAGTTCCAGGTCCTCGCGCGCCAGGGCGGCCAGCGCGGCGTCCCGCTGCGGCCGCGGCTCCAGATCGTCGAACGTCATCACCGCCTCCCTTGGCCTTCCACGGCGTGAGCCTCTATCTGAACGCCCGCAGACGGACGATTGCAAGGGAAAGCCGCCAGACATGAACGTCATCGAGATCGCGGGCGGTCGCGGCCCGGCCGAGGCCCTGGTCCTGGCCGAACGGCCCGATCCGACGCCGGGACCGGGCCAGGTCCGCATCCGTGTCGCCGCCGCGGGCGTCAACCGGCCCGACCTGTTGCAGCGTCAGGGCCTGTATCCGCCGCCGCCCGGCGCCCCCGACACCCTGGGCCTGGAGGCGGCCGGAACGATCGACGCGCTCGGGTCCGGCGTCGATCGCTGGACCGTCGGCGACCGGGTCTGCGCCCTCCTGGGCGGCGGCGGCTATGCTGACCGTGTGGTGGCGGACGCCCGGCACGTCTTGCCCATCCCCGACGGCCTGGACTTCGTTCAGGCCGCCGCCCTGCCCGAAACGGTCTTCACCGTCTTCGCCAATGTCTTCGAGGCCGGAGGGCTGAAGACCGGCGAGACCCTGCTGATCCACGGCGCCACCAGCGGCATCGGCGTGACCGCCATCCAGATGGCCAAGGCGGCGGGCGCCCGCGTCATCGCCACCTCGCGCGGCGCCGAAAAGGCCCGGGCCGCGCGTGATCTGGGCGCCGACCTCAGCCTGGACGCCTCCGTCGATGACATGGCCGCCGCCATCTCGGCCTTCGGCGGCGTCGACGTGGTGCTGGACATGGTGGGCGCCGACTACGCCGCCCTGAACCAGGGCGCGCTCAACCCCGGCGGGCGCTGGGTGGTCATCGCGACCCTGACCGGCGCCGTGGCCCAGGTGGATCTGATGCGGCTGATGCTGAAACGGATCGTCCTGACCGGTTCGACCCTTCGGGCGCGTCCGGCCGACGAAAAGGCGCGGCTGGCCCGCGCGGTGGAACAGGCCGTCTGGCCCTGGGTCGGCGCCGGTCATGTGCGGCCGCCGGTCGAGGCGGTCTTTTCCCTGGCCCAGGCGGCCCAGGCGCACCAGCGGCTGGAAGCCGGCGGCCATGTCGGCAAGATCGTCCTGACAGTCTAAGGGCCGGTCCTTTCGAACCGGCCCCAGACGTTCGACCTGATCGGTCAGATCACCAGCGGCCGCCGCCGCGCACCGGGCGCATGGACGAGATGCGGTCGTTCATGCCCCAGTTGTCGAGGTTGCGCACATTGCCCTCGAACACCTGGCAATAGCCGCGGAAGTTGGCGTCCGTGCAGGCTTCCCAGCGGCCGCGAACCTCCATCGAGCTGATGGCGTCGTTCAGACCTTCGTATTGCAGGTTGGCGACTTCGCCGCGCAGGGTGGTCGAGGCGCCGCGATAGTTGTTGTCGCGATAGACGGTCACCGAGTCGCGGCCGCCGCCATTGCCCCAGCCGCCGCCGTTGCCCCAGCCGCCGTTGCCGCCGTTGCCCCAACCGCCGCCATTGTTGCCGCCGTTGCCCCAACCGCCGCCGTTGCCGCCATTGCCCCAGCCGCCGCCGTTGTTGCCGCCGTTGCCCCA